>Ga0118677_10011480_pt1 | contig 13252 bp, 15 predicted proteins | sample AliMusrvi5mmetaG_FD_86154 | JGI IMG/M metagenome (GOLD analysis project Ga0118677, IMG submission 86154)
GCCGCAATGCCTCACAGAACCATTTCCATGTCACCCCGTCAGCCGCGCTCTCGTCAAAGCGAATGACGGAGTAGGTTCGGAAGTCGCCGGTCGTCTCGGTGAAGCCTGTAACGGCGCGAGGGTTAGAGACTGATCCGGTGGGGGCGCTCACGGTTGAATAAAGAGTCTTCTGAGTCTGTGCGACATTGATCTCGTCCATCAACAGCGGCTCGTCGGCGACAATGGCAACAACATTCTCTCCGGTGCTGGCAGTCATGGGCCGTCCGCGCACATTCAAGGTTGCGCGGAAGCCCTGCGCTCGGCATTTTTGGGCGATGGTCATGTTAATACGCGACTGGCAACTTGTAGGGTTTGGTCGTAATTCTCAGGATTGGCGGCGTGGGCCTTCCGGGTGCGGTGTAGCTGACTTCATTCGAGAATACACTCTCTTGGCCGGAAGAGTCCACTGCGGTTGCTGCGAAGAAATAGGACTTCCCAGCGATAAGGTCGGCAATGGTGAACTGATTGGTGTTCCCGGTATTGAGGCGGTCAACGTATTGGCCTGAGTTGTAGCCGACATAGATGTTGTAGTGAACGATGTTGGTTGAAGGTGAAGCGTCCCAAGCGAGTGTAACAGATGGAGGCGTATTACTAGGCACCAATTGCGCTCCGCACACCATCACCGACCACATCAGTATTGCGAGTATCTTCATGGCAGGGGCCTTCCGTTGTTGAATAACTGTAGGACTTCGGTGGCGTTGAGGGCGCGGGAATAGATGCGAACATCGTCTACAGATCCGTTGTAGATGCCATCGTTCTGCCCCCTGCTTCCAATCTGCAACTGAACCGTACTCTGTCCGCACAAAGATGCGACACCAATATTCACACTCGTGCTAAGGACTCCGTTTGTGTAAACAATCACTTTGTCCAAGGCGTTAAATGTAACAGCTACGTGCGACCAAGCGTTAGTGGGCATTCTCGGGGTTGTAGTGGCGTCAACCTGAGATCCGGATACAGATGTGAAAAATGTGAAATTGATGGCATTAGTATATTGCTGCAATTGCCACCCCCGATTACCAGCAGTGCCCATTTTTCCAGCTATGAAATAACTTCCGACTCCGACTGGATACACCCAAGTTGACACGGTGAAACCTGTGAATAGGCTGTTCCCAGCCTGTCCGCAATTCACACAACCGCTCCCGTCGCAGTATATCCCACCGCCCGCAACTCCATTCGTCCAAAACACATGACTGGCACTACTAAGCGTGCCATTATTACCATATCCGCTAGAGTCCAGAGCTATCGTTCCAGAGTTGGTGTTGAACCTATACCACACGACTAGTCCGTTGACGGGATTCGTGGTGCCATACCAGTTGCCAGAGCCGGTGAAGGTTCCTGTTGTTGGCTCGCGTGTGATAGAAACCGAATCAAACAGCGCATAATAAATCGGATTCCCGGATACACCATACATGGCAAGCGTTACATAGAGTGTTTTAGCTGTCGCTGTAAATGTGTATGTGAGTTTGGTCCATTCCGGACACTGCAAATTTCCTGTAGTAGCAACCTGACTTCCATGCCCCGTTGTGCCAATGAGCAACGCAACAGCACTTGCCGATGCTTGGTAGGCCCACACAGTCACGGTATAACGGTTCCCAACAACAGCCGCAAAACTTTGATCAGCGAATGCGTAAGTATTTGCAGCTAGTGTGACTTTCAAACAATCGCCATACGGCCCGCCATTGGTTGTTGATAAAGTACCGGCATCTTGTATCCAGTTATTTGTGCCAGCACTGAAGTTGCCGTTAGTAATCAACTCAACAGGCTGGCCTCCTATTGCGCTAAACGTCTGACCGCTACACGTCAGCGCAGCGAGCAGGGTGATGAGTGAGAGCAGGCGGGTCATGGCATCAACGGTTCTTCGTTCACTGGTGCGGGCTTCACGTCAACTGGCTTCGCAACCACATCAACAGCAGTGGCTACTTCGGAGAGCTTCTCGGTGGGCACGTCTTTCAACGACTCAACAATTGCATCCACCTTCTGCTTCCTGGCCGTGGCTTCAATCGCTTCAGGTGAGATGCCAAACTCCTGCTCGATCTGGTGAGTCAGGAAAGCGTCCATCGTCTCGAATGGGTCAGGACGATGCGCGTTGTCGGTGTCGAATGCCAGCTGCAAAACCTTGTCGCCCTCTTCGCTGATTGTGATTGTGTATTCTGTCATAATTTTATGGTGTTGAGATTACTAACGACGCTCGATACATAGTTGCATTTCTGGCTCCAGTCTGGTTCTTCAAGTTCATGGAGAGATAAGAATTGGCGGGGAGGTAAACAATATCTGATCCTGACCCGCTCTGCACTGCATTGTTCGCCGACGGCATCGAGCGGAATGAAAGAAAGTCGTTACCTGTTCCACTGATATTTACCTCGCACTCGAATATGTCCGCCGCTTGTGCGCCAGACCAATCCATCTTAACGAATATCTTGTAGAATCCAGCAACTTGGTTTGTCAGATAGGTCTTATTTACGTCCACCGCGAACCCATTAGTAATGATTCGTGATGCGTTAGTGACCGTTTGGTAAGCATTGTTCCCCAATACCACCGCCGTTCCTGCGTCATTCGTCCAGCCAAGCGATGCGAACTTGCCAAGCTGCTGGGTGATGTCTAAGCCTGCTACGCCGTTGCTGGATGCGATGTGGAAGAAGGTTCCGCCTGCGGTAGCCGTTACATTGCTCGCCGCCAGCGATACGTAATTGGACAACGCTCCATTGCTTCGGAACTCAATCGTCGGTGCGTTGGTTGACGAAATGCGGAGGTTGGGCCAAGAGTCGTTTTTAGGCCCAAGAAATAGTCGAGAAAATGTGTTAGATCCATTGTCGACAAATTGAATATCACCGTCTAAAGGACTAAAAATTGCACTATTGTAATACAGGTTCAATGAATTATTCGCACCCACGCGAATGTTATACCCTGCGATAACTATCCTGCCACTTACGTCTCCTACTGAGGAGATGGAACAATAAGAACTTGCAAGGACTGGAGCCGAGTTGCTAATTGACATAACTGGATATATACTTATCGTAGGATTCGCGCTGCTCCCCTGCACCGGAATAGCCTGAAACCCCATTTGCACTGGCATCGTAGTGCTGTTCCCGCTTCTCCACCCCTGTCCACCAAACATCAACGCCGGACTGCTCTGCTGCGCTCCCAAGGCTGCGTCGGTAGCGTTCGTCAGCCACAACGCTGGGATGATAGACGCGCCAAGATTGTTCACCGACATGATGTTGTTGCTGGTCAACGTGGAGATGGTGTTGGCTGTGAATCCACCCTGCACCACAAGGTTCGTGTCCAGGGTTACGCCGCCGCCGACGCCAGAGACTTTGACGGAAGGCACTGAAATGCCACCCGTGTTCGTGTATTGGCCGGTCATCTTGTTTATCGCATGGGTCACCGCTCCGGTGGCGTAGTAGTTCACTGTTCCACTGCCGATCACCTGGCCAACCTGATAGAACGAGTTGCTGTAGCCAGATGACTGGTCGTCAAACCATTGCGTGCGGTATCCGAGCGACCAGCGGTTTGTGCCGGTCCAGGTCTTTGAATCGGCGTAGTTAAACGGTGATGTGTTCGTTGTTCCGCCAAGCAAATAGAGCGCATTGCTTGCCGTGAGCGACCCTACAACCGGAGTCATTGCCGGTGAGATGTAGACCGGCCCTGGCTGCCCGGCAGCCATGAGGGTAAGCATTGTAATCAATACGAGTAATGAGCTTTTTACGTAACGCATAGATACCTCCGCGAGTTCAAAATAAGCACCCTGAAAGACTGATTCGCTGCCGCGCTCTTGCAATACCAACCGGATATGTCGGCCCAAGTGCTGCCCTTAACAAATCCGGGTATTTCAAAATACGAGTTGGGTCCAACAGCGTACAGTGCGGCATCTGAAGTTGAGCCTAGCGTTACCGCCACAGTGTTCGCTGCTGACGTAAATACGAACACCCTATGCCCGGCTGTAATATCCGCGGTGATAGGCGTTGCAGTGCTTGGGGTTGCGCTGGTCGCTAGAGAGTATTCGGTGTATGTTGGCGTCATAAAACAGGAGTCATTTCTTCAGGTCTATGTAATAGGTTATGCCTTTAACTACTATGGGAAATTGCCCAACAACGGATGTTCCGGTTGCGTTAGTGGTAGTGTTGAAAGTCAGGTGCGAGCCGTCGCCGTAGTAGTGCTGCGCCCCAACGTCTCCCAACACGTCCAGCTTGTAGCCCGGAGTGTTGGTCCCGATGCCTACGTAATTATTGGTGGTTCCGGCAACGATTAGCGGCTGTAGAACACCGTTAATATCTGCGACATTTATGCTTAGTTTTGACGCCAGCGTGTTCACCCCCTCGTCTGCTGAAATAATGCTCCCAAGAGTTCTGGAAGCATATCCCGTAAATTTGAGTCCGTTAGTGAATGGAACTACTATTGTTCCAATTCCGTCCGGGTTCCCGACCGTCATATACGCAGAAGCGCTTCCGAGCGATCTTGCCCTTATATCTCCCAGCACTTCTATTCCGTTCGGACTAATTGTGCTGAAGTAAACATCGTTTGAACAGCCCGCCCCTGTCAGTGGGAATATCCCGCCTCTAACCGTTAGATTTTGCGGGGCGTTGGTAATGAACAGTGCATACCCAGTGATGTTAGTTGTGAATAAAGTTTCCACCTGGCAGTTCTCAAGCGTAACCCATTTGCCTCCGTGAACCGTAAATGCGTTTCCGCTGTTGACCTTTGGATCGACATAGACTGTCACGGTAGAGTTTATGCAGTTGCTTAACTGTATTCCTCCGACCGAGTTCTGCTCGCAGCCTCCTGCCATCGATCCGCCGTTGAGTTGCAGCAAGTAACCCCATGAGTTTCGGTCTGAGCCGAGCCCGTTCAAAGTGGAATAAATGAACGCCCCGTTGATTCCAGCCCCACCATTACCAGCCGTGTAACACGCAGATAGCGTAGCGGCATTGTTCGGCCACGGAGCCAGGATTCCATCCGATACGCTGTTGTTTATGTAAACGTCCTCAAGCACCGCGTTAATGGTAAACGTCATTTTGATTCCATTATAAGCGTGCCAGATTCCGATGTGCCTGAAAATTGGAGTCACCCCACCTGCATCACCTACTGGAATATCGAACGCAGCCGTTCCTACTCCGCCGTGGGCCGCATAGTCCACATTCAGATTCTCGAACGAGACCCAGTTGTCTATGCCGGTTAGCACCGGGTCAAAGACGAATGTGCTGTTGGTCCCGGTGTTCAGAATCATTGTGCCGGTCTTGGATGCCCCTACGATCCGCGTCCCGTTTTTGACGTGCAACGAGTTTGTCACCACGTAAATTCCTTCCGGGAATGTTATCGTGCTGCCGCCCGCAACGCCTTCGTAGCCGTATCCGACTGTTACAGAATCAAGAGCGGATTGGAGCGCCTCCGTATCGTCAGTCTGTCCATTCCCGGTTGCGCCCCAAAACTTCACGTTGGCCGAGTTCCAGATGTTGCTGGCAATTACACTACCAACTTCGACATGACTGCTTTTAGATATGCCTGCGGGGTTGGCGGAGAGCGTCAGCGATTCATAAATCGAGCCTGGAGAGTTGGTCACTGCGGTCACGCCAGAGCCGGGAATGAACCGTGATGATACCCGCTCCCACCCGTTCGTTGAGAACACCACTCCACCATTGATGCCGAGTTTGGCAAGGGTCTGGAAATCGTAAGTGTTCGTGTCGCCCCACGGCACTCGGATTCGGATGGGCTTACCGGCATACGCACCAAAGTCGGCATCGTAAATCCCGCCCTTCAGCCAGACGGTGAACTCGCCATTGGTGTCCACGCTTGCAGAGCGCGACACATCCAAAGTCAGCTTGCCGCCATCGAAGATCGGAGTTTGCAACGGGGTGAACCGAATGCGCGTTGTCGCGTCTGTAGCGCCGAATATGTCCTCAAGACTGCCGGTAACAGTCGCGGAATAACCGCTCGCAGCGATGGCGAGAAGGATCAATGTGGCAAGTCTTGATTTCATATTCGTGAAAAATAGGGTGGCGGCCCGCAGTGCGTTACGGGCCGCCGTGCCGGTTACGTTTTGGGCGGACCGGCAGGCGCGGGGGTGTTGGCCGCGAGAGTGATTACGTTGGCCGGATTCGTGCCTGGATCAGGCTCGACCTGCCAGGCGGGAGGAATGATGCCCGCCTGTCTCATTCCGTAGATGGCATCAACGTAGGCGTGAGCGGCGTCCTGCTGCTCGACGGTGATTAGTCCGGCCTTGAACATGGCATTGAATAGGTCTTTGGCGCTCGAAACGATCCCGGCGACTTGCGGGGCGATCCCGATGGCGACTTCAATTCCCTGAAGGATTTGAGGTAGTAGGGCAATAAAAGCGGGCATAGGTTTACTTCAACGGGGTTGCGGTTGCGGGCACAGTTCCAACACCGATGGCGGCGTTGACTGCAAATACGAGTTGCTGAGCTTTGGCGAGTATGGCTTGAAGCCCGGTCAGCCCTGCGGGCGTGGGGTTGGCAATGTAGGCAGCCCGGCCAGCTAGGTAGTCATCGGCGGCCTGCTGGGCCTGCGGGCGCAACTTGTCGAGCGTGTGCTTGATCTCGGGACTGAGATTCCAGAAGTAGGCCCGGTTATTGCGCTCGGTCGTGAAGGCTGTATCGAGCGTCTTGTAGGCCAGCCCGAACGCCGAATCGGCCAGGTAAAGCGGCATGTCTGAGGTCGTGGTGACAACCGCAGTTGTGCCTATCAATGATGCTAGCGCGAATCAGATTCTGGCCCTCCGACGGCAGCCGCAGCAATCGGACCTCGGTCGGGATGAGCCGGCCATTGGGTTGCTGGTGAATCCATTCAAACACTGGAGTGTCCCCCGCGAGAGCCTCGTCCATCTTCTCACGGGCCAGTTCCCTGGAGCGCCGGCCCCCCGCCTGGAACTCGGGACTGACATCCGCCGGTGTCAACTCGGCCAACCGTTCCATCGGCACTCCGTAAAGACGGCTAGCGTGCTCATTGCCGAACAGGAAGCGTCCGGTATTGGCGTCAAAGACTACAATCGCCTCTGGAGCATGCTCGACCAGGGTTCGCAGCCGGGCTTCGCTGGTGCTGAGCGCGACGATCCGCTCGGAGACCCGGCGCTCCAACAACTGATTCAATTCCAGCAGCTCACGCTCGGCCTTCTTGCGCTCGCTGATGTCACGCGCAATGACGACATGGAATTTCTTTCCGCCCATGAGGACCGCAGTCGCTGACACCTCGATGGGCACGTCTCGACCATCCAACCGCCGCATCACCCACTCGAAGCGATGCGTATTCTGCCTTTGCACGAGCGCAATAATCTCCGCGGTTTTGCTGGCGGTGCCCGAGCCGTCCAATTGGACGGGCGCGACAGGTCCTCAGGCCGCATCCGTAGCAACTGCCGCTTGTCTCCCGCTCCAATGAGTTCGACTGCCGCCTTGTTGCAATCCACCAGCACCAAGGTGTGGGGGCCATGCAACTCATACAACAAGATAGCGTCCGCGCTCCGCTCGAAAAGGCTCTCGAACACGCTATCAGTGTAAGTGCGCAACACTTCGGGCGCACTGGGCCTTTCGTCCCATTCAAGGTCGCTTGCCCGCGATTTAATCATAGCTGCTTATTGATATGATAAACGCTTCAGGCCGCGCCGCAAATCGCTTTCTCTCCGCGCCGGTAAGGTGCTCCGTTGCATCCTGGCACCATAGTCCTATCCGGTTTGGGGAACCGATATTTCGTCCAAGCCTCCAACCAGCATGAACACACTCAGGAAAAGCATCGTTTATTTTGGGTCCGACCGGTCCGGATGGTCATGGCGGTTCATGTACGTATGAAAAGAGCTTTCTCGATGTCCCAAGCCCATCAGGTGCAGTTGGCTCAGAGCAGATTCGGCCGGGTCGTGCTGCATAAAGTTGCCGCGCTCAAGGCCGGCCATGTGCGCTTTCATCTCGCGGGCATCCTGCGGGAGCTGCTCTAAGAGCCTGTTTGAAAACGATCATTGAGACCCGTTGCGGCAGGTTTGGAGTCCCGCCTTTAGGCGGTTTCTGCGCCGCGCCGCCTAAAGGCGGGACTCCAAACCGCGTTTTCAAACATGCTCTAAGAGGTGGGCAACGACAAGCTCCTCCGCCTCACGCGCGAGTTTCCGAGCTACTGGTCCATTCGTCCATTTACCCTCCGTCGCACAGACGAGTCCATGCTCGGCAGCCTAATGGACCTTTAGTCCCATCCGGTTTGGGGAACTTTCGCCCGGTCCAGGCCTCAAACCCGTATGAATGACCATAAGAGAACAACCTTGCAGATGTTTTGGGCACTGGTTTTGACCAGCGTCATTGCCTCAGGCCTTGCCCAGGAAGTGTCCATTCCAGACCCAGGCCTGAACGCTGCCATCCGACAGGAGCTGGGTCTTCCCATCGGTCCGCTGAGCATGTCGGAAATGCTCAGTCTGACGAACTTGAACGCGAGCCGTCGAGACGTGAGCAGCATCGCGGGGCTGGAAACGGCGTGTAACCTGGTCTCGCTTGATCTCCAGATCAACCAACTCACCAACTTCGCCCTCCCGAGCCAGTTGACGAACCTGAGCACGATAGATCTGAGTGCCAACCCGCTTACCAACTTTTCCCTTCCCGACGGGCTGAGGAGGCTCACATCGCTCACCATCGAAGGCGCCGAACTCACCAGCCTAACCTTGCCTGCAGATCTTAGCAGTCTGGTTACCCTAGACCTCGGCTTTAATGCATTCACCCAATTCTCCCTTCCGGGCGGGCTGACAAATCTGAGCTCGTTCTATTTCGCGGGCAATCCTCTGACCAACGTCTCCTTGTCTCCGGGGCTGGCAGGCATGACCGAGCTAAACCTCTCTCAGAATGTGCTCGCTAGCTTCACCCTGCCCGCAGGCATGACCAACCTGATCGAACTCGACCTCTCCTTTAATCAACTAACGAACGTAACGTTTCCCGGTGATGTGACGAGCTTGGCTAGCCTTGACCTCGATTTCAATCGGTTGACCACGCTCAGTTTCCCCTCGAACCTGGCCAGTCTGAGATTTCTTCACCTGCGCGCCAATGAGTTCACCAACTTCAGTCTGCCCACGGTGTTGAGCCGGCTCGTCTATCTCGACGTCAGCCTGGAGCCTCTCCGCTCTATAATCCTGCCTGTAGGTATGAGCAATTTGACCAGCCTGCGTATTTCCGAGAATACGAACCTGACCAGCCTTGTTTTGCCGGTGGGTATGACCAATTTGACCGGCCTTATCACTACCGCGAATCAACTGACTAATCTCGTTTTGCCTCCCGATCTGGGTCGATTGGAGTCGATCAACCTCGGCGGGAATCAGCTCACCAGCCTGCGTTTGCCTTCCGGTATGACGAGTCTGGTCGGTCTTTTTGTCACCGGCAATCAATTGACCAACATCACGTTGCCGCCTGACCTGACCCAGGTGGTCGAGTTTGGATATCTCGGTAATCCGCTCACGACCGTCGTTCTTTCCGAACTGAATGCCACGAATTTGGCCACGGACTTTGCCTTCTTACAGAATCAAGGCGTCTCCGTCTTCACGTATCCACTGACGGTCCAACTGCTCCGCCCGCGAACGCTGGTTGGGGCATTCCAGTTCGGAATCACTGGGCCTCCCGGAGTTTACAGCATCCTCGGTTCTACTGATCTCGCCTCCTGGAGTGTGTTAGGCGCTGCGAGCAACAGCTTGGGTAGCATCAACTTCGCCGACGTGACCACCCAGCTTTCACAAAGAACATTCTACCGCGCGCTGCTGCAAAGCCCACCTTCGAACATGGTGTTTATCCCGGCCGGTACTTTCACCATGGGCACGCCCGTCACCGAGGTGAACCGCCAGCCTGATGAAGGCCCACAGACGACGGTGAAGGTTAGTCGAGGGTTTTGGATGGGGAAATACGAAGTCACCCAGAGGGAGTACCTTGCGGTGATTGGTTCCAACCCAAGTGGTTTCCCGGGCGATTTAGACCGCCCGGTGGAAGGCGTCAGTTGGCTGGATGCGACCAATTATTGCGCCCGGCTTACGCAACAGGAGTTGGCGGCTGGACGCATTCCACCTGGCAGCCGTTATCGGTTGCCAACCGAAGCGGAGTGGGAATATGCGGCCCGAGGCGGCACTTCGACGAGGTTCAGCTACGGAGATGACCCCAATTTCACGAGCCTGACCAACTACGCCTGGTATTGGGCCAACAGCGCAAACATGACGCATCGCGTAGGCCAGAAGACACCGAATCCGTTGGGATTGCACGATATGCAAGGAAATGTCTGGGAATGGTGTCAGGACTGGTATGGGCCGTACCCAGGCGGTTCCGTCACCGACCCGCAGGGTCCGGCCTCGAACTCGCAAGGCGTCAAGGTCATACGCGGCGGGGCCTGGGACGCAGGCGAGGCAGATTGCCGATCAGGACGTCGCCTGACTAAGGGCGTCAGCCCGTTCATCACCGACTTCATCCTCGGCTTCCGAGTAGTGCTCGTCACCGAGCCACAATGAGTCACACCGCCTCCTCTAGGTTTCCTGTGATGCCGATTCTACAGAGTTCGGGCCGGAGGAGTGGATGGGGCATTAGTCCCAGCGGGTTTCGGAGGCCAGCAGGGAACCTCCGCGCCGCCCATGCTTCAAACGTGCATGAATGAGCTACGAAGATCCAAATGCTTCCGCGTCAACTCGAGAGCTTCGCTGCGACCCTCATGCCCGAATAGTATGCGCATACCGCTGTCGGGCACGAGGGGTAACGAGCGAACCGGTGGTCCGTCCCCCTGGCCCTGAAGGACAGCTTTGTCTGCCGCTGCTGCAAGGCTGAAGAGGGCGCTGAGGAAGGCCTCACTCTGGCCCTGGAAGAGCCCCGTCTCAGTAAGGAATTGAGCGGCAGCAGTTGCTCCCGCGAGTGCGTTGGAGGTGGGTCGGATGACCGAGCAGAGCGGCAAGTCCTCACTGATGAACTTGCACGGCCTGGGCATGACTAGGCTCGTCGTGGTTGCCGGATCCGAGTTCAGGTCCGGAAGTACCAAGCCGTCGCCGCTGTCCACGGGGGGCGCGTCGCCAGCTTTATCGTTCCAGATCTCAAAATGGGCCACTTCGGTGCCTCCGATTCCGGTGACAATGCGGAAGGCAAGCAGGCTGCTGCATCCAAAACTCAGTGCATCATAGAGGCTGCCCCCCCCCTTGCTCGATCATTGCGAAATGGAAGGCGGCGGTGTTCGGGATGGCCTGCATCTGGCTCGAGGTATAGAGGGCTTGATTCTGCACCGGGATGGCCGGACGGTTGACGATGCTGACCGCCTAACGAAAAACGTTGCCGAAGTCCGGGTTGCCCGAGCTGCGGCAGCGCACATACCAACTGGTATCCACGTTGAGGTGCATTAGGTTGGTGAGACGGCCCGTTTGATTCGGGTCGTTCCCCGAGGGGATTTTCGTTTTAGTAAACGGGAGAAGCCAGTGTGCCGCTGGCATTGCCGCGTGAATTCTGCCCTATCGCTTTCGCCCCGACTGGTTCGTTAGTCCCATTGTGTCGCTCCTCTTCCCGTGGAATGAAGAAGAGTCTCAGTTTCTGAGACTTAACAGGTGTAAGAAATCTATGAATTCAACCGAACAATTTGAAATGCTTGTGAGTGATCATTACGAACCGCTTTTCCGGTTCGCGATGAGCCTCACGCGGGCGGAATCCGACGCTTGGGATCTGACCCAACACACGTTCTACGTCTGGGCGAAGAAAGGAGATCAATTGCGCGACCTCTCGAAGGCCAAGACGTGGTTATTCACGACGTTGCACCGCGCCTTCCTCGAAGGGCGGCGAAGGCAAAGCAGGTTCCCCCACGGAGAATTGGAGCCGGTCTTGGAGCAACTGCCGGCTCTCTCCCCAGAGCCCGCGGATCAGGTGGACGCTTCGCAAGTGCTGTCGGCGTTAGCGCGAGTGGACGAGGTCTATCAGGCCGCCGTGGCGCTCAACTATGTGGATAATTGCTCCTATGAGGAAATTGGGCAAATCCTGGCGGTGCCGGTCGGCACGGTAAAATCACGCATCGCGCGCGGAATCACGCAGCTCCGTGAATTGCTTGGGTTGGTCGAAACCGAACCAGCCTCAGCCGCGGCCAACGGGCCCGACCCTGCGGAAGGATCCACGCGAAAGAACACCGGCGCTGCGCTAGTGTGGGAATTAGCTGCATAAGCGGAGCGAGCGTTTTGTGTTCGTTGGGTCTTGACGTAAGTGATGTTCATCCGCCCCAACACCTTCGAAAGGACTTCATCCCGGGTTTCCGGGTCGTGCTGGCCTGCCCCTAAAGTGGTAGTCGGTCCAGGGAACCAATCAGCGCCATATGCATCATAAGCCGTCGATTGCAGCAGTTCGCTGCGCCGGCATTTTTTGCACGCGTTTGAAGGTTGCGGCGCGCGCCAAATAACTAAGAGCAACTCAAACAGCAAACTGAAGAACACATATGCCATTACTAAATGTAAAAATGATCGAAGGCGTTTTCACGCCCACACAGAAGCAGGACATGATCCGCAAGCTCACCGATACGATGGTATCGATCGAAGGCGAGAACTTGCGTCCCTATACGTTGGTCGTCCTCGAAGAGGTCAAGAGTGGAGACTGGGGCGTTGCGGGCAATTCTCTCACCAACTCGGATGCAAAAGCGCTTGCGGCCAGCAGCCCAGGACGCTGACTCCACACTAGGCTCAGCGATCCCGGCCAGAGGACTGGGGTCGCAATCGTGGCCCCTCGGGGCCGGGTCGCTGCGCTTGGTCTTGAGCTTTTACTGATTAAAGCAATCCATACAGAAACCAGTCCATCATATGTATAAAGAAAACCTGACCGAGCCAAAGAAAACGGACCGCCTCGCGCCGCAGGTGATGAAGGCCTTCCTAAATCCTCGCTGGGGCATCCACGACCGGGCTGCTGGCAATGCCCGCTCAATCACCGGAAGAGGCCGGAACCCCTATCTCGATTCTACGATTATCTCAAACCTGGACGCCCTCAAAGCCAGGCAGAAGGCGACCTGGGAATCCGGCGACTTCGGGAAGATCGCCCGCACCATCGAACACGTCGCCGAGGAGTTTATGGCGCTGCCACCGCCGGATGCTCCGAGATTAGCGGGTGGGGCGGGAGACGAAGGCGCGCAATATTTACTTGTCCTCCCCTGCGGATATCGCGTTGTTTATATGTATCCCCTGGTATTGGGTGGTGGCCACGAGTTCCTCATTCTTCGCGTCCGTCCCGGCAGCAAAGCGCATCTACCACCACGAGAC
>Ga0118677_10011481_pt1 | contig 13252 bp, 9 predicted proteins | sample AliMusrvi5mmetaG_FD_86154 | JGI IMG/M metagenome (GOLD analysis project Ga0118677, IMG submission 86154)
ATCAGATATGTGAAAATACAGGGGATGGAAAATACAAGGATGTTTCGACTGAAATGGGCAAGTATTTGATGACCAAACTGGTTGGACGAGGCGCTTGTTTTGGCGATTATGACAACGATGGGGATATTGATGGATATATCCTGAATCTGAATGATTATGGAGCATTTCTGAGAAACAATAAGGGAAATCAAAATAACTGGCTTTCAATAAAGTTGATCGGAACAACCAGTAACAGGGACGGAGTCGGGGCCCGGATAAAGTTATCGTCGGGAGGGAAAATTCAGACTGCTCAGAAAAAAAGTACTACCGGTTACCTGTCGCAAAACGACCCCAGGATCCATTTCGGATTGGCAAAAAATCAGATGGTTGATAAACTTGAGATCAAATGGCCTTCAGGGAAATTACAGACCCTGGAAAATATTAAAGCCAATCAAATTCTGATCGTCAAAGAACCCTAAAATGCCTTCAAAAATGAGCATAAAGAGAATACAATTACTTTCAGTCATTATTTTCATGGCCATTTCCGGGATGCTATTTTCATCCTGTAGTGAAAAATCTACCGGGGGGATGATCATCCTAACACGTGTTGCCGGAAAACTACAGGGTGCGAATTATGCCACAGGAGATAATTGGAGATATATCGCTAAATCGCAGCTTGTTGCAATTGATAGCGAGAAGCCTTCCGGGGATGTAAAGGTTCTTACCGCAGATTTCTTCTCCGCACATTCTCCCCAAATTTCGTACGATGGGAAGTTTATGCTATTTGCAGCGCAGCAAAAACAAGGCGACAAATGGAAAATATGGGAGATGAACCTGGGAAATTTTAAATCCAGGCTCGTGACCTCTTCGGAGGAAAATTGCATTGATCCTGCCTATTTGCCCGGTGGTCGTCTGGTATTTAGTAAATCGGTATTAAACGACCCGTTGAAAGGTGGCCACTCGCTGTACACCTGTAATTCTGATGGTTCCGGTATAACGCGAATTACATTTAATCCGCATACCTATTTTGCATCGAAGGTATTGGCCGATGGTCGGGTACTGGCTATTGACAGGCAACTTTATACCGGACAAGGATCATCGCTCTTAATGGTATTGCGGCCAGATGGAACAAAGTCCGAACTGTTTTACAAAGGTGCCGGTGCAACTGCATTAACCAGTGGTGTGGTTGAAACAGCAGCCGGCAGAATCTTATTTATAGAATCTGATAAAGATATTCCACAAAAAGGAAACTTAATTTCAATTAGTTATAACAGACCCCTCCATTCACGGGTTGATCTTGGTTCTGAATGCAAAGGCGATTTCAGGGCTGTTTCGTTGTATCAATCGGGTAAATTACTTGTGTCCTACAGAAAGTCAGAGGCTGACCGGTATGGTCTTTACGAGTTTGATCCGGAGAAAAAGGTACCCGGGAAAGCTATCTGGTGCAACACAGAATTCGATGTACTCGAAGCGGTAGTGGTAAGTGAACATGAAAGGCCCAAAAAACTGCCTAGTGAAGTTGATATGGGTGTTAAAACGGGACAAATTCTCTGTCAGGATATCAATCTGACAGATCTTGAACCGGCAGTTGGTAAAGCTCTCCTGGAGAAATCATACAGGATCGAAGTAATGGGTATTGATTCATTACTTGGAGTGGTACAGACAGAGGTCGATGGTTCTTTTTATCTCAAAGTTGTAGCTGATAAACCCTTTCAAATCAGGAAAATCGATAAAGATGGGAACATTGTGAACGGACCTTGTGGCTGGATGTGGGTCCGGCCAAATGAAAGGCGGGGGTGTATTGGCTGCCATGAGGGCCATGAATTAGTGCCCGAGAACAGAATACCTTTGTCCGTTAAGAAGTTACCAGTCGCAGTGCCTGTTCATACTAATAAAGTTATTGAGAAAAAGGTTACATTGGAATAGATATGAAGAAAGCTAAATTATTCTGGATACTGGGAGTTTTGGTCGTTTTTGGATTGGTGATTCATTTTCCCCTTCACAAACTGGCCCGGGCACACGTAAATGAAAGGACAGCCGTAGAGGATCATCCGCTTCTTTGCCTCTCGTGCCATCTTTACATTTCCAAAAATGCGCTGGTTACCAAACTGGTCAATGCCGATTATTACTCGCCATTTAATATGGCCGTATCCAACGATGGTAACAGGTTATATGTTGTTGCCCAGCAGGCGAATGCCTTACTGGTAGTAGATCCAGTGAAACTGAAGGTAATCAATAAACTTAGTGTAGGAGAATGCCCTCATTCTGTAGTTGTTGACAAAAACGGGCAAAGGGCCTATGTGAGCAACCAATGGTCTGACAATGTTTCGGTAATCGATTTGGCCGGTTCAAGGGTGATCGACACATTAAAAACAGGCAATGGCCCTGCGGGACTTGCCTTAAGTGCCGATAACAAATCGCTCTATGTGGTCAATTCATTCTCCTCGAACCTATCCCTCTTTGATCTGAATTCAGGAGAAGAGCGTAAAAGAGTTAATACTGGCAATAATCCTACCGGGACACAATTATCTCCGGATGGAAGGACCTTATATGTTACGAGCCGCAGAGCGCTGATAACTCCTTACGGAGAACCACTTCAGAGCGAACTCACCGTTGTTGATGACAGCTCGCAAACAGTTATAAACCGTCAAAATGTCGAATCTGCTTATATGATGGAAAATGTCGCCTTTACACCCACTGGCGATCTGGCAATAGCAACGATGATCCGACCCAAGAACCTTGTCCCCTCCATCCAGGTAGAACGGGGATGGATGATGACCTATGGAATTGTGATCATTGAACAAAAGAAAAATGGAAGGATTATCCAGTTATTGCTTGATGAACCGAATGCCTATTATTCTGATCCGTTTGATATAGTGGTTACACCTGACGGAAAGAAAGCATTCGTGTCAAATTCGGGTGCCAATTGCATTTCTGCGATAAATATGGATTCTGTCCGCTCCCTGATCGCTGAATCGTCACCTGAAATGCTCAATACCTATTCCAACCATTTGGGCATTAGCAGCCGCTATGTCATTAAACGGATCTCAACCGGAGCAGATCCCAAAGGGCTGGCCCTCTCACCTGACGGAAAACTTCTTTATGTTGCAGAACAACTGGAGGACAGGATCGCTATAATTAGTACTGAGAGTATGGAGGTTATAAACACCATTGACCTTGGTGGCCCTAAAAAGATCACAGTTGCACGGCAGGGGCGAAGGCTTTTTAACAATGCCGGACATACGTTTCAAAAACAATTTGCATGTTATACCTGCCATCCGGACATGCATGAGGATGGGCTGGTTTATAATATGGCTTCCAAAGACATGGGGCGCAACCTGACAAATACACAGTCTTTACGCGATATCGGGGATACCCCGCCATTTAAATGGAACGGTAAAAACCAGACGGTTTATAAACAGGATGGGATGCGCTTCTCTACTGTTCTGACACGAACAGAACAGTTTAGTTACGACGACCTCGATGCGATTACCTCCTATATTATGACCGGAATTCCTTACCCGCCTAATCTTCAGAATAATCCTACCGGGGAGTTGTCTGAATCACAGTTGCGTGGTAAAGAGATGTTTGAGCGGAGAAAGGACAATTCGGGGAACGTTATCCCGGCTAATGGCCGGTGCATCACCTGTCATACTCCCCCCTATTATACAAACTTGAAATTAGCGGATGTAGGAACTCTTGCAGCATCAGATGATTCCATGAAGTTCGACACCCCCCATTTAAATAATATTTATGCTTCTGCTCCCTATTTGCACGATGGACGCGCAGCCACTCTCGAGGAGATCTGGACAAAATATGGAAAGGAAGATAAACATGGAGTAGTAAATGATATGTCTAAGAATCAATTAAATGATCTGGTCGATTATCTGAAATCCCTCAGGGCTCCGATGTATGATTATAAAGATTCAAAGAATCATCAATCTAAAATTAAATCTAATTAGAGTGAAAAAATGAGAAAGGTTATGCAAAAAAATTACTTAGGATTGACACTTGCTGTAATCATTTTGGGCTTTTGTTCTTTGGGACTTACATTGGTTGAGAAACCCGTATCCCGTGTGAATGCTCTTCCTGAAAATAACTCTTTTACTGCTGATAATTTGCAAACAGTCCTGGATAAAAGCTCTGGCACTATAGATAATAAGGTGGATGGTGTGTCAATGCCTGTCTATGGTCACTGGCGTAATTTTACGACAAAGGATGGGCTCCCTTCAGATCATGCCTATACGGTACGAATTGATGGTAAAAGAGTATGGGTGGGGACGCATGAAGGGCTTTCTGTTTATGAAGATGGTAAGTGGAAAACCTATACAACAAAGGATGGATTGGCTCATAATGGGGTTATTTCAATTGATGTAAGCAAAGAATCGGGAGATATTTGGATCGGGACTCTTGGAGGGTTAAGCCGGTTTTCGTCGGGGAAATTTGAAACTTTTACACAGCTCAACAGTGGACTTCCTAATGATTTGGTTTATTGTGTTATTTGCGACGGCAAAGATGTTTGGGCTGCCACAGGTGGGGGAGCCGGTCATTACAATACCTATACCAAACAATGGGAAATATTCACAGAAAAGAATGCCCCGATGCATGAGCCCTGGACTTATGGGGTCTCTGCCGGTGATGGAAAAATATTCATTGCCGCCTGGGGCGGAGGAGTGATCGAATATACCACGAAAACAAAACAGTTCAAGGATTATACAGACCCCGATGGTGAAATGGAAATAGACCTCCTACCCGATGACGGTGTGGTTCATGATATTACCACCGCTACCTCCTGGGCAGATGGCATTTTGTGGGTATCAACCTATTTTGGAATGAGCCGCTACGATGGTACACACTGGAAAGGGTACTTTGATCACGATAGCGGGTTGGCCAGCAATTTCATCAACTTTGTCAGGGCTAAAGGTCCGGTAGTATTTATATGCACTGACCGTGGATTAAGCTGCACTAACGGTAAGAGCTGGGTGACCTATAAGAAAAATGACACGAATAAGGATGGAATGGCCATCGTGAAAAATTATGGCCGGATAGACGATAACACCACAAATAAGGTAACCAAAGAAATACCCTTATCCCCATCTATTGCCCATAATTATATAATTGGCGTTGACGCAGATAAAGATTTCCTATGGGTCGCAACAGAAAATGGGGTTAGTCGCGGGGAAATACTGAAATAAAATCTTAATTAGTCACACTTACTTTACAGGAAACGATATGGAAACATTAGAAATGGTTGAAAAAGTTGGAACCATAGAATCAGCAGGCAATACGGAATTATTAATAGATCTTACCAGGCTTTCGGATGGAGAACGGGTTGAAATGAAAAAGCTCGGAATCTTGTCAGACAAAGATAAAATTGTCGGATCAGTTTATCCATCTGTCCATTTTGAGCGGCCACCAATTGAGAAACACGTGGTACATGCCCCCCAGGTTCTTAACGAAGCCTATAACTATCAGAAGCCGTCATCCTTTTCGAGGGCATTGCGGCTTGATCTGGGAGGTTATAAGGTTTTACTTATTTCAGGAACCGCCAGTGTCAACGAAGAGGGTAAAGCTGAGCATATTGGTGATTTTAAGGCCCAGCTTTGGAGAACATACCGTAACATTACCAATCTTCTGGAAGCTGAGGAGATGTCATGGCACGATGTGGTCAGAACAACCAACTACCTGCGGGATATTGAACGGGATTATGCCGATTTTAACAAAATAAGGACTTCTTTCTTTTCATGGCTGAATCTTGATCCTTTGCCTGCCAGTACAGGGATACAAGTAAGGTTATGCTGGGAAACGCTTCTGGTTGAAATTGAAGTGTATGCAATCTGCAAATCAAAATAGAGAAAATTATGAAGCTTAAATATTTGGCATTGGCAATTCTGGCAATCACTATTTTTATACCACCTTTAAATTTAGCGGGGCAGGATAAAAGTAAAAATTATGGCAAAGCGACAGATGAAATCTTTCCTTATCAAAAGTTTCAGAAGGCCTATAAATATCATTTTCTTGAACCGGTGAAATTTTACGGGGCAGGCAGAGAAGTGCCACTTCCCAAAGGTCTTAAGGAAATCAGGATCGGATTCCTGGGACCCCTGGAAGGTTCTGTGATTGTATCACTTGGGAAGCAGATGTTGCAGGGGGCTACTCTTGCAATAGAAGAGGCCAATAAAAACGGAGGTTACCATGGCATTCCCTTTAAGATGATGGTCCATAATGATGTCGGATTATGGGGTGCGGCTGCCAATGAGGTCGTTAAAATGGATGACGAAAAGGTCTGGGCCTGGCTGGGATCTATTGACGATATCGTTTCACATGTTGCCATACGGGCGACTCTTAAACTGGAGATTCCAATGGTATGCACTGGCGATCCTGATCCGACTTTTACCGAAACAAATATCCCCTGGGTTATACGCGTTATAAGTGATGACAGACAGAGTAGTTACGGGCTTGTTAACCAGATCTACAAGAAGGATAACCACTCCAGGGTCGCTGTTATCAGGGCCAACAACCGGTATGGACGGGTTGGGATCAAGATATTCTCAGAAACAGCCACGCGTGTCGGACATCCTATGGTGATTGAAGAGCGGTTCAACGACGGTGAAACCGATTTTAAAACTCAACTCGAACGGATTATGGTTACTTCACCAGATGCAGTTCTGATCTGGGGAAATGCCAAAGAATCAGCACTAATCTTAAAACAGATACGTGCCATGGGATTTAAGCAACCGGTGTATGGTTCCGACCGCATGGTTTCTTCTGAATTTCTTAAGATTGCTGGTCCTTCAGCGGAAGGGATTAAAACCACCTGTCAATATAACCCTGACTCAGATAATCCAAAACTAAAGGCTTTTAAAACCAATTATAACACCAGGTTTGGTATGGAACCCGATGTATTTGCAGCACATGCTTATGATGGGATGAATATCATTGTTGCGGCCATTCAAAAAGTAGGACCAAACAGGGTTCTTATCCGTGATCTCCTTACCGATTTGAAAACTTTTCAGAATTATCAGGGGATAACAGGGAAGAAGGTATTCGATCAATCCTGGAATGATGTCTCTGACATCTGGATGGCGGAGGTCCACAACGGTAAGTTTGGGTTCACTCCCGCTCCGCCAATGGATCAAAAGAATAAAGTGCATAGTAAAACGGGGAATTATTAATATTTTACTCCAGGACAAAATGGAAGTTAATCAAGGTATTAATCCGGTGAATGTTAAAGCTAACCCTCCATCGAAGGTGAGCCGTCAGACAAATCCGGAGGGTACTATTGTCACTATTGGCGATGTACAGGTTGGCGGCACAGATGTTCTTATTATTGCAGGACCTTGTGCCGTTGAGAGCTGGGAGCAGCTTTTGGAAACAGCCTTATCTGTAAAGACGAGCGGGGCAAAGAGCTTAAGGGGCGGTGCTTTCAAGCCCCGGTCATCACCTTACTCTTTTCAGGGTTTGGGTGAAGAGGGACTCAGATTGCTTCAAGCGGTGAGGAAACAAACCGGTCTGCCAATAGTCACTGAGGTGATGGATACCAGGCAGGTTGAACTGGTGGCCTCGTACGCCGATATGCTTCAGATCGGTTCCCGGAATATGCAAAATTTCCCCCTTCTGAAGGAAGCAGGGATGTGCCGGAAACCTATTTTACTCAAACGTGGGATGATGGCAACTATTGAAGAGTTATTACTCGCAGCCGAATATATTCTTCACCAGGGGAACGAACAGGTAATCCTGTGTGAACGGGGTATCCGTACTTTTGAAACCTCCACCCGGAATACCCTCGACCTGAGCGCTGTTCCAATGCTGAAGTCGCTGACACACCTCCCTGTAATTGTTGATCCGAGTCATGGAACAGGGCTCAGGTGGATGGTCCCTGCAATGTCAAAAGCCGCAATAGCTGTCGGGGCAGACGGCCTTATTCTGGAGGTGCATAATAACCCTGAACTGGCATTGTGTGATGGTCATCAGTCACTTAGTCTGGATGAATTCACCCTGTTAATGGCAGACCTGAAGAAGATTGCCAGTGCCGTGGGGAGAGAAATCTAAGGGCAATATGAGTCTGATATGTAACGATTAATAAGGTAGAAATATGAAATTATTAACCATTACATTTTCGGTCGGTCTATTCTTTGCGCAAATGTTTTGTCCTCTTTCCGGAGTGTTTGCTTTACCGAACCCGGGAGTATCTGAAAAGAGAATAAAAATCGGACTCCTTATCCCTGATCCTAAATCCACTGAAGCCATTCATGGGGCAGAAATGGCTATCCGTAAGGCAAACGCAAAAGCAGGGAGTGATCACCGGTCATTTCAACTGGTAACCCGTTCGATGGAAGGTCCCTGGGGAACAGGCTCAAAAGAGGCTGTCGACCTGATTTTTAAAGAGAAGGTATGGGCCATCCTGGGTTCACACGACGGGAGGAATGCCCACCTTGTTGAGCAGGTGTGTGCAAAGTCCCGCGTCGTCTTTTTGTCGGCCTGGGCCAGTGATCCGACACTATCGCAAGCTTTCGTCCCCTCGTACTTTAGCTGCGTACCAACCGATCTTCAACAGGCTGATGCACTTATTAAAGAGATTTATATCAAAAGAAAATTAAATAAAATTGCCATCGTATCAGATAATGGGTATGATGCGAAACAGGCATTGGGAAGCTTTCTGAAAAAAATCAAATTGGCAGGCAAAGCAGTACCTTTGCAGCTGTTTTACGATAACTCAGTCAAGGATTTTAAAAATTTATTTGATCAGGTAAATAAAAGTGACATAAATGGAATTGTCATTTTTGGCCATCCATCAGATTCAAGAAAGTTAATTCAGCAAATACGGCAGCAAAAAATGGGGCTATCGATTTTTGGCTCATTATCTCTTTTGGACGGGAATGAATTTTCGAATGAAGATCCAAAAGATTATGAGCACCTCCTCCTGGTTTATCCGGAAAATTTAGCCGGATCGAAGGGCTTAGCTTTCCAAAATGAATTTCAGAGAATATATGGCAAAATGCCGGGAGTGGTTGCTGCTTATGCTTATGATGGCATGAGTCTGATTCTTGAAGCGGCCAGGAATGCTGATTTTGATCGCGGAAAGATTCAAAAAGCGTTGTCAATGATCAATTTGAAAGGTGTTACCGGAGTTATTCAATTTGATGATAGGGGAAATCGTGCAGGTCCGGTTGGCCTTGTGGAAATAAAAAACGGCATTCCTGTTCCAGTTGGAGAATAAGCCCGGTCATTATTCCCTTTATTTCTTATTTTTGATGCGCTAATATAACCATGGCTGGATAACCCCCGGCCGAAAATGAGAATATGATTATCCTGCAAATGCGGATTCAATTTGACCTTTGAAACATAAATAACATACAGATGAAACGAGCCCTGCCTTTTAACCACAATAGAAGATGTTTGAAATCCTGCCAGCTCCGAACCGGACAGGCGGATAGGCGAATGGCGAGTGTCCTATCCGGCTATATTTCAACAATATATGATGAATTTATGCGTGACAGATTTATCAGTATATTAGTAATTATTGTCCTCTTGTCCTTTTTTTCAATTAGTTGTAGCGACTCTCCCAAAGACAGCAAGCAAAAATCCATAGATATGATGTCCACCCAAACACTGGGCCTTGCGTATCTGGAAGAATTTAAACTGGAAGAGGCCGAAAAAGAGTTCCTGAAGTTTATCAAATTAGCCCCGGATGAGAAACTCGGATATGCGAATCTCGGCCTGGCATATTTAAGAATGGGAAAGTATCCCGAAGCTGAAAAGCAACTTTCGAAAGCGATTAAGATCGATTCAAAAGACCCGGATATCAGATTGTTACTGGCAACAGTTTACCAGATGAATGATGAGCGCGAAAAAGCTATCACCGAACTTAAGGAGGCGCTTAAATTCGCCCCTGACCATGTCAAAATAATTTACGCGCTTACCGAATTGTACACGGCAGGATCTGACGGAGAATCTCAAAAGCAACGAAAGAATTACCTTCTTCAACTGGTGGCTAAGGCACCCGGGAATATTGTCCCTCACCTGAGTCTTACAGATATATTCATTCACGACGGTGAAAGCGATAAGGCGGTTGAACAACTGGAGATTATTCAAAAACAATTCCCCGAATTTCCGAAGGAGGCGACCGATTATTACGATAAGGCACTCTCGCTGCTTAAAAAAGCAGATAAGGAGAATGCAACGATGCAATTCACTATTTTTCATAATTATCTGAAGGTCACCTCCCCATATCAGGCCGGGATCGCGGAGTTTAAAGGACCAGGAGGATCTCTTATTGGGTTTCCCCTGATTACCTATGACCAGCAATCTTTATCCCAGAATAATGAAAACAGATCAATTCTCGATGTTATTAAATTTACAGATGCCACAGAAGCGGCAGGCCTGAATAACGTCCCCAGGTTTGAAGATGGCAAAAGAAGTGAGTTTGGGAATTTTACCCATGTTGAGGCAGCTGATTATGACGGTGATGGGGATACTGATCTTTATGTGGGGAGTTATGATCCGGTTACATCAACCTATAAGCACTACCTTTTTAATAACGATATGGGTAGGTTTAAGGATGTTTCGCAGGAGGCCGGGATCAGGCATACCGGTAAGGAGTCATCTGCAACATTTGCCGATTACGACAACGATGGATTTCTTGATTTGTTCATCGTAAAAGAGGGTGGTGACCTCTTATACCGAAATGCCGGGAAAGGGGTTTTTGAAGATGTTACCTCCAAAACAGAAATCGGCAGCAAAACTTCAGGGAATAAGGCTTTGTTTTTCGACCTTGATCACGACGGTGATCTTGATTTATTTGAAGCCAGATCGAATTCAAACCTCGTTTTTCGAAATAATGGGGATGGCACATTCAAGGAACAGGCTGAAAAGATGGGTTTGTCAGGTGTCAATTGGAATAGTCAGAATGCAGCGTTTGGCGATTTTGATGATGATGGGGATATCGATCTTTTCGTAGTCAATGGAAATTCAAGTAATATTCTCTATTCCAATCAGAGAGAGGGGATTTTTAAGGATGTTACCGAAAACAGCGGGTTAAGGAGTAGTGGCGGATCAAGTTCTGTGGCAGTTGGAGACTGTAATAACGATGGTTTTCTGGACCTGTTCATCACTTCCGCAAGCGGCGAAAAGAGCAGCTTGTATCTCAACAAGGGGAATGGGACCTTTGAACAGGTGAAAAATGCAAAAGAGATGTTCGCTGCGATTCAGCATATCAAAGCCTATGACAATTAGCTGAAGAAAATACACCAGGCCTTGACGCTAAGTTTTTTGATTTTGACAATGATGGATTTCCTGATCTGATAATCGCGGGAGAATCAGAGACAAAGGGGGGACGTGGCATATTCCTCTATCATAACGACGGGAAAGGGAAATTTAACGATGTTTCCAATCTCCTGCCGGATGAGCCAAAATCCGGAAGAGAGATCGCACTTTTTGATTACAATGATGACGGCGATCTCGATGTGGTCATTGCAGGTTTGAATGGTGGAGTCACTCTTCTGCGCAATGATGGTGGGAACAATAACCATTACCTGAATATGAAACTCGTCGGCTTGCGGGCAGGTAGCGCAAAAAATAATCATTTTGGAATTGGCGCAAAAGTGGAAATGCGTGCCGGCGATCTTTATCAGACAACAGTTGTGACCGATCCCAATGTCCATTTTGGTCTGGGAAGCCGTACCAAGGCCGATGTGATTCGTATTACGTGGACAAATGGCGTGCCTCAGAACATATTTCTTCCGGGCGCCGACCAGGCGCTCATTGAATCACAAACGCTCAAAGGCTCATGTCCATTCCTTTATACCTGGGATGGGGAAAAATATACATTTGCAAAGGACATCATCTGGAGAAGTGCACTGGGTATGCCTCTGGGAATTATGGGAGGAACTACCAAGCACGGTTTCCCCGAGGCATCCGACGACTATATTAAGATATCGGGTGAGCTGTTAAAACCTAAAAATGGGGAATATGCTGTCCAGGTAACCTCTGAACTTTGGGAAACTATTTATATCGACAAGTTGCAGCTGGTGGCTGTTGATCACCCTGATACTGTAGATGTTTTCGTTCCCGAACAGTTCTCACCACCGCCTTTCCCCGGGTTTGCTCTGCACCAGGTTACGAAAAAATATACTCCGGTTTCCGCCACGGATGGTTATGGAACGGATGTACTCCCTTTTATCTCCAAAAAGGACGATAAATACCTGGCCGGTTTCAAACCCGATAAATACCAGGGAGTGACAGAGATGCACGACCTGATTCTGGATCCTGGCGAGGCTGGGAAATCAAAAATTCTGCTTCTTTACCTAAATGGATGGATATTTCCAACAGATGCAAGTATTAATGTCGCCCTTTCGCAATCTGAAAAACTGAAGGTTGTCTCCCCCATCATTCAGGTTATCAACAAGAAAGGTGAATGGGAGACGGTGATTAACCTTGGATTTCCAATGGGGAAGGATAAATCGGTAATAGCTGAACTCTCTGGCAAATTTCTTTCGCCCGATCACCGCATCAGGATACAGACAAACATGGAGGTTTACTGGGATCAGATCTTTTTTTCAAACGGTATTCCAAACGCGCCAATCGTATCAACTGTATTAAATCCTGCTTCCGCGGAGATACATTACAGGGGCTTTTCAAATAGTTACAAAAAAGGAGGCCGTTATGGGCCCCATTGGTTTGATTATTCCAAAGTCGATAAATCGAGAAAATGGCGTGACCTGACCGGTAACTACACCCGGTACGGTGATGTGTTGCCACTTCTGATCGAGTCTGATAATAAGTATATCATTTCAAATGCCGGCGATGAGACATCCGTTAAGTTTAATGCCAGTAGCTTACCTGAATTGAAAAGCGGCTGGAAGAGGGATTTTATGATCCATAGCGTTGGCTGGGTAAAAGATGGTGATATCAACACCGCGCTGGGCGGCACCGTTTTGCCGCTCCCTTTTCATGGGATGAAAAGCTATCCACCTTCAGAACAGGATACCTATCCGAATGATCCTGAACTTGAGAAATTCTTCAAAGAATACAACACCAGGGTCGTCACGAATGATGGCTATCGCAACGTAATTAAAAACCGACATAATTAAAATGTTCTCTAAAATTAATCCTATGATCTGGAAGCTTACCTGTCCCTTGTATCTCCTTTCTTTGATCGCTCTCCCGACTGAACTCTCGGCTCAGAATAAGAATATCGTATTTACCGACGTAACCAGTAAAGCGGGGATCACTTTTAAATATACCATCGGAGACTACTCCTATAAAAATATCC
>Ga0118677_10011482_pt1 | contig 13251 bp, 9 predicted proteins | sample AliMusrvi5mmetaG_FD_86154 | JGI IMG/M metagenome (GOLD analysis project Ga0118677, IMG submission 86154)
TGGTAGCGGGCTGAAAGTTCGCGCCGCTGTTCCACGGTTGCCTGCGGCCCAAGCAGGTTCTCGAACACCTTTCGCGAAAGCGTCGTCGGCGAGCCATCCCGGTTTAGCCAGAGCCAGTCATATTCGTTGATGATGATCGGGTTGTTGCCCGTGTTCGCCCTGGCATTGCCTTTGGGCACACCGGAGACACGAGCCAGGCCGGAAAGCTTGAAGTTTGCGTTTTGAAAGAGATAGGGATGCGACTCGAAGCAGTCGTCTGGCGACCCCGCCAGGCCGTAGCCGTTGTCCCAGGGGCGGTTTGACAGATCGAGGCCGCGCACCGCCTGCCGCGCTTTCCCCGTTTCCTCTACAGCTGGCTGGTCAACTCGGGCGGCCAGACCTTGGGCCCGCCGCCCCAAATGGGAAACTCGTCCTGGATCAGGATGCCTTCCTCGTCGGCAATCCGATACCACATCTCTGGCGGAAATCCGATGCAGTAGCGCAGCGCATTCCAATGCATACTCTTGAATTGCCCGTGCAAGTGCCGCACCCAATCTTCCCGCCAGGGATGATCCGCGCACTGCGGGTCTTCAAAGAAGCGGTAGATCGTTACGTTGCTGCCGCGCAGGAAATAGGGGCGGCCATTCAGCATCGCGCGGCCAGTGGCATGGTCCAGTCGGAACTCTCTCATGCCGAAACGAGTGCGCAGCGTGTCCACGCCGGTGCTCGCTTCCAGCTCGTAAAGGAAAGGGTCTTCCGGAGACCACATCCGGCAGTGGCGAATGGGAATCCGGACTTCCACGACTTGCTCGGCGTTGCCGTCGAGGGTGATCTGCTCCGAGTGGCCCTCGCCCGCGGGCCTTCCGGAGCGCGCTTCACGCACCTTGAAGCGTAACTGGGCGCTGACCTTCGGGCCGGCATTCCGCATGACTGCCTGCACGCGAATGGTCTGGCTGGCGATCTCGGGCACGACCTGCACGCGAACGATGTTCGGGGTCCCCGACAGGATCAACTCGACCGAATCGAAGATGCCCGGTATATAGCGGATTTTCTCGTAATCCCAGCCGGAAGCAACGGTTGGCGGCAGGGCTTCGGCCGTTGCGCCGACCCTGACGATGAGTTCGTTCTCACCCCCCTTGCCGCGCAGGGCGAGCCGCCCATCAAAGTAGCCGGGCGTAAAGCTGGGCAGGTGCTCACCGAGCAGAACACCGTTCAGCAGGACTTGGGAACCATAGTCCGCCTTATGCAGCTTGAGGAGCGCTACCGCAGGCACTTCGCCTTTCACCCGAAACGTGCGACGATACCAGAAGGCTTCCCGCCTAGCGCTCTTGAGCCCTACTTCGGCGAAGGCGGGTCGCGCCTCGTCAAGCAGCCCGGGTACCGGAACTCGGTGCTCGAAGCGTGTCGGGGCCGCCTCCATGGTTCCCTCCGCTATTTCCCACTGGCCATCGAGAGAAATGACGGCCCGTTCTGCCGAAGCGTGCAGGGGACTTAGACCAAGCGACAAAGCTGCCAGCAGCCCAGCGGTACAAAGTATTCGGAAGCGGTTCAGGTCGTTCATGAAATTGTTCACTCACACATTCCCACCCGCTCATTACACCCACTCCCCCAGTTCATGTCCACCCGCAACTGCTTCGACCAGCCGCTTCGGCCACGGCCAGGGACAAAGTCGGTTATAAGGGCTCCCATCTGAAGCTGTAGGAGACGACGTAAGGAGTCTCTAATCTCAAGGCCGCCGTTGCTGGAGCGACTTGAGCCGTGCAGCGACAAACCTGGCCTCGTCGGTGTCGCCCACAGCTTTGGCGAGGTACTGCTGGTAGTACCGGATCGCCGCATTGGTGTCCCGCTTCTGCCAGGCGATTTCTCCTAGCCCATGGTACGGGCGGTAAGCGGCGGGAAACGCGTCGAGGAGTTCCTGGTAATCGGCCGCCGCCGCGTCCAGGCGGCCAGTTTGCAAATAGGCGCAGGCGCGGTTGACCCGAGCTGAGTAGGCGTTCGTCAAGGACAGCGCGCGTGTGAGCACGGGTATGGCGTTCGAGTAATCGCCCATCAGGATGTAAAGGCTGCCCTGGTTAACCAGAGCAGGAACGTTGCCGGGGGTGAACTGCAACTGCTGGCGGACGATTCGGAGCGCGTTGGAATAGCTCTGGTGCGCCGTGAAAACCGCCCCAGCCCGGTCCGAGAGAGCTGCATCACCGGGATGTGTGGCTAGCAGCGAGTAAATGATCGCTTCCGCTTGGGGACGATTGGTCTTGGCATACCACGCGCTAGCTTCCAGAAACGCGATCTCCACCTCGTTCGTCGGGCCGAGTCGTCGGAGGTCAGATTCAGCCCGCATTTCGGCCACGATCTGGAGGGCCCGGTCGGGCATCGAACAGCGGTTGAACGATTCGCCCAGCATCAATCGCAGGGCGACGTCGCCCGGCACCAGAGCGTTGATACGATCAAACTGCTGGCACGCCTGCCTCAACATCCCTGCCGTAGAAAGACTCAGTCCCAGTAGATAGCAGCCGCTCGGCTCGTCGATTGGGCCGTTCTCGGTCAGGATTTGCTTCCAACTGCGGTACTTGGCGAACTGGTCCTGGAAGGACCGAGGCCGGACGACCGGTTGCTTGTGGTGCGCCAGCAGATTACTGTTGCACTGCAAGTTGAGCCGAACCGGGAGATTGTCGGGGTTCAAATCCTGGGCCAACGCAAAGCAAGGCGTGGCCTCGCTCCACCGCCCATTTCGCTGGAGGGCGACGCCCCAGCGGTTCAGATCCTCAGAGTACCACCGCGCCAGCGCTTGGAGCGGAGCGGGCGGGGGGGGAGTAGGATGCACCAACTCCATCAGCCTTATTTTAAGAGCCGCCCGGGGGACTTCCGGTTGGGTTACGACGCCGGCGAGCGGCTTTACGCCGCTCTTGATGGCGCGCTGCCAGAAGGTTTGGTTTTCCACCAGTTCCGCGGAAGTAAGCGGCGGGGCGCAGAGGGAATTGGCAGGATACGATTTCATTTCATGGACCAGTCCGTGCGGCTGAAAATAGAATTGTTCGAGCAAGGCCCCGGCGCTGGGCTGCAAGCAATAAACGCGGTTGCTCTGCGCCAGGTGGGACACAAGCTGAACGAGGCCTGCCACACTCGAAGGCCAGTTGGCGTGAGTGGTTGCGCGCTTGGCCGCGGTCGGCTTCGCCTCGGGATTTGGCTCCTCCCATCTCCCCGGATAATCCCGCCTGAGCCGGGCGCGATAGGTCGCAGAAGGCAGGGAGCGCGTGTCCACGGGCACGTAGCGTCCCAGCTTGCCTTCACGAGCCAGCTCGGCCTGGAGCAGCGTCAGGCGGGCGAGATCGTCACTCAGCACCACCGCCCCTTCCGGCGGCAGTGATCCCGCGGTCAACCTGGCGTACTGGTCGAGGTGCGGTGCGTTGGTCACACGAATGGCGGGGACATTCGCCAGCAGCAAGCCGCCGAGTGCCAAACTGAGAATTACGTAAATGAGTAGGGGCACCATCTGGAACAGGACACGCCGAACCGTGTGGTGCAGGCGGGTGAATCGGAGCGCCGCAGGGCCGAACAGCAGGAGGAAGAATCGATTGGGGAGCGGGTCGGATTCGGTTCGCTGGAGAGCCGCAGGGCTGAACAGCAGCAGGAAGAATCCGCTGTAGTAGCCAATGCACAGGGCGATAAGGTAATAGAGGGGCAGGAAGAACAAAGGGAGACCAGTCTGACGGGCGATTTGACGCGGGCTGAACGGCGGGTCGAAGACGGTCCAGAGGCAGAGCAACAACAGAAAGGCATGGAAGACGCGCAAGATGAAAGGGGCCAGGTCAAACGGGGCGCGGCTTTCCCCGCCGGCAGACGCGCTCCAGCGGATGCTCAGCAGGAGGACCGGTAGCAGGGAGGCGGCGGCCAGCAGCAGCGCGAGGTCGCGGTGGTAGCTCCAGAACCAGCGGAAGAGAATGTGGAGGGTGTTTTTGTCGGAAACCGCAGCCCGGTGCAGAGCTGGCCAGAAGCTAAGGGTTGAATCCGGGGAGAACGCCTGCACGAGCGGCAGCACCAGAAAGAGCGTCAACCCAGCCAGCCCGAGCAGCGCCATGCGCAGGAAGAAGCGAAGATCTACCTTAATGGCGGGTGCGGCGTTCTCCCACCCGGATAGGTCCATACTCCGGATGGCGCCGAGACTGAAGAAGCTCAGCCGCTTGGTCCGGAGCAGCGCCACGAGAAAGAGCGGCAGGAAGACGACCATCGCCCACTGGTTGGCCATCGCGCACCCGAAGAGGAGCGTGGCCCGGTCCAGCCACGATTGCCGCTCGTGAATGCGGTGTTCGAGCAGACACCGGATGATATAGGCAAACAATAGCAGGTCGAGCATCTCGCTGGAGGCAGCGGTGGCATGTTCCCAAAAGGTCAACTGCAGCCCTAGCGCGATAGCGGCCAGGACGACCGGAACCCAAGCATTGCGCAGGGACAGCAGGGCGTATTCGTTCTGGACGAGGAGTCGCTGCTGTTCCGTGCGGTCATGCGGCAACAGCGCGACCGAACGCGCCAAGGTCACCAGCGTCAATGACGCGCAGAAGGCCGTAAACGCGTTTAGTGTTAGTGGCACCCACCCGGCCGGCAACCAGCGGAACGGGAAGGTGAGCAGGCACAGCAGCGGCTGGGACAGCCTTGGCTGCCAGTTCCAACCGTTCACCTGGCTCACCAGAGCGAGGCTGTTGAAAGTCACCCAATGGTTAAGGGTGGCCAGATAAACCGCCAAGGCTGCTGCCCCGACCACCCAAGGCAGGCCGTCCCGAACGAAACTGCGCTCCAGCTTGCGAGAGGATTCGACGGTCATGCTACAGCGCCTAGCTGCTTCGGAAAGGTTCGAAGCTACAATAGTGCAAAGACGTCGGCGGCGGAGCTAAGAGGTCAATCCCCAAAGCAAAATCGGTGAACTGGTTCAGCACCAGGTCACCGATCGCTCAAATGACATGAAATCCTGTTTGGAAGTGGAGAGCAGTTAGCGTTGGAGACGCCGGCGCACCACCAGCAGCAGCCCGGCTCCCAAAGCAACCAGCGCCCCGGTGCCTGGCTCCGGAACTTCGCTGAAGCGATAAGTCGGGTTCGACAAATCATAACCGGGCTGGCCCACAGTAGGGGTATAATAGGCGTAGCCCCCCACGTCAATTGTGTCCGCCATGTTATCGTTATCGAGGAGCGGGCTAGGTGGATAAGGCACGTCGGCGGGTGTAATAATGCCACTGGCACCACTCGAATAAAAGATCAAGTGGCCACTCCCATCGAAACGAATGATGTCACCAAGGTCTCCACTTAGAGATCCTTCGTAGATTGATAGATCCCCCGCAACCCCCGCGAAAGGCAAGTCATACATGAGCACATCCCAATCCGGCACTCCGCCGGTGGGGTCAGGATTTACTAGATACCCGGGCAAATAGCTCGAGTTGCCATATTCATCAAAGATTAATTGTTCGGCCTTGATGGACCAAGCAGCTACAAACAGGACCAACGTGCCAACGATCAGGCCCCTCAAAGAGAGATTCTTTATCTTGATATTCATATTCATATTCCCGCACGGTTGTCTGCTTCTTGAGTCAACTATTCCAACCCGCTCTTCACTCATTCTAAGCCGCATCCTCAACCCGGACACGAGCACCCGCAATCCGGCAATAAAAGTTAATCTCAAGAACTAGTGCAAGCTTTTACTGCAAATCAAGAAACCAGTCAACAGGAAAAGTTGAAAAAGAGTCCGGCAGAGAATTTAGTGGCAAAGCACATGACGTGCCAGAAAATGCCTGCCCCCAAAGAATTCATCTGGACAGTTTCCTGGCGTCACGGGTGTTCTGGTTCGGGATGCTGCTCCACTCACCAACGGCCTTGTTAACCGCGGCGACGAGTTTAAGTTCTTCGCTATCGAGCTGGTCGAACAAGCGTTTGTCGCGCAGATCAAATGAACGGCGGGGTTGGCTGGCGGGAGCCCCGTTTTGTGCGCCGTTATGGAAGCACCAGCCAGCAGCCCCGCCAGCAATCGCGCCACGCAGGTCCACCAGATAATCCTCCGCCGCAGGTTGCCAGCCGCCGTAACCGCGCCGAAAAGGCTCTTGATAATGCACGGGCGATGGGCGGCCAAGCCGGTCCATAACGGCGAGTGCTGCTCGGGTTTGCGCCTCGGTCTGATGGGGTGAGTCCGCGGTGCGCGGCCGGTGAGGGGTGAGAAAGTCCAGGCCGATCTCGACGAAGCTGTCGCGCATCTCCTGTTCGTCCAGGTCATGCCCGCCGAACGAGGCTGTCACCAGCCGCGCCGAGTCAAGGCGGCGGACCGTCTCACGTAAAGCCTTCAACTCTTCCGCCGACACGTAACGGGCATCGCGGACATCGTGCTCGTTGGCCAAATCCAAATACCAGTTGCGGTGCGGCTTGAGAGCGGTGACGAGCGTTTCGACCGCGCGTTGGTGACTCGCAAGGTCGGGAACCCAACCGCCGGCAGGACTTGAGCGAGATGCTTTGCCCCGATTCAACGTGATGTCCACGACCAGGCCGCGTCGGTCGCACTCGACCACCAGCCACTTCAGCCTACCCAGGAACGGTTCACGCGGCCCGCCCTCCGTGCCGACCGCGGACACATCGCTGCCGAATCCCGCCCAGGTCGTCCAAAGGCGCAGCCAGTTGAACCCGTAACGCTGCGCATCATCGAGATCCTTGCAAATAGAATCCTCCGATGCGCCCAAACCACCGTAGTAGCTGATGCCCAGGAGGAAGCACGGCTTGCCGTTCACCACGAAATGGGAGCCTTCGATCGTGAGACTCGTCGCTGCGGCGCCCGGGGAAAGGCAGACGGCGTGAAGCAACACGACGAGGCTGAATGAATTCAGCCGCAGCCGATTTAGCCAACCGATACGGAGCATTGTGAAGGCGACGGTGGGAGCCCAGAAGTGGCTTGTCCAGTCGAAAAGGAGCCACGCTAGACGCCTTGCCGTCCAGCCTGCGCGGCGCGCAAAGCCATTGACGCGCCGCGGCGGGCCTGAGAAAGTGACGCCCATGCCAGTTGTTGCAACGCCTGCCAGCCAACCGTCTGCGACGGTGCGCACCAACCTTTCCTACCTCGTCCCGATCTGCCTCGTCGCCACCCTCGGCGGGCTGCTCTTTGGGTACGACACGGGTGTTATCTCCGGCGCAATCGAGTTCCTAACAGCTCGTTTCCACCTCGAAGTGGGGATGAAAGGCTGGGCATCCGGTTGCGTGCTGATCGGCTGCGCGACCGGGGTGCTGATCGTCGGGCCCATCTCGGACCGGTTCGGGCGCAAGCAGGCGCTGCTCCTGGCGGCCGGGCTCTTCCTGATCTCCGCCATCGGCACCGCGCTCCCGCGGGACATCTGGACGTTCATCCTGTTTCGCTGGCTGGGCGGCATCGGCATCGGCATCGCCTCCATGTCCACTCCCATGTATATCGCCGAAATCGCCCCCGCCCACTTGCGCGGACGCCTTGTCTCTGTCAACCAGATCGCCATCGTCGGCGGCATCCTGGTGGTCTATTTCGTCAACTACTTCATAGCCCGGTACGGAGATCAGGCCTGGAACGAGACGGTGGGCTGGCGCTGGATGTTTGCCAGCGGTGCCCTACCCGCCATCGCCTTTGCCCTGCTCCTCCTGAGGATTCCGGAAAGCCCCCGCTGGCTCGTCGAAATGGGCCGCACCGAAGAGGCGAAGGCCATTCTCACCAAAGTAGCTGGGGAGGACTTCGCCCAGAGCGAGCTGGCCAGCATTCGAGCCGCTCTGTCAACCGAAAGAGGCAACTGGGCCGAGTTGTTCTCCCGCGAGCTGCGGCTCCCGCTGGTAGTAGGGATCCTCCTGGCCATCCTGCAGCAGGTTACCGGCATCAACGTGTTCCTCTATTTCGGCACCACCATCTTCAAGAACATGAGCGCCTCGACCGGCGTTGATGCCGGAATGCTGCAACAAATCGTCATTGGCGGCGCCAGCGCCCTGTCCACCGTGGTCGCGATTGCCAGCGTGGATAAGTGGGGGCGCAAGCCGCTGATGTATCTTGGGTCAGTCGGCATGGGCGTCGGCCTGCTCGCGATGGGGATCATGGCCCAGAACATCGCCGACCCAACCACCGTAAGCGGCTGGATGCTGCTGTTTATCATTATTTACGTGGTCTGCTTCGGACTTTCGGTGGGCCCGGTAACCTGGGTGATTCTGTCGGAAATCTACCCCACGGCCGTTCGCGGGCGCGCCCTGGGTCTGGCCACGTTCTTCCTGTGGATGGCCGACTACGCCGTCACGCAGACCTTCCCGATGATGGACGCGAAGGATTCCTGGCTTGTGCAGCGGTTCAACCACGCCTTTCCGTTCTACATCTACGCGGTGTTCTGCCTGGTGCTGATCGGGGTGCTCTGGGCCCTGGTCCCCGAAACCAAAGGCCGCTCCCTCGAGGAAATCGAGCGAAGCTGGGCGGTGGGGAAGACTAAATCCGCTGCTAAATCCGCAATTCGCCGTTGACTCAGACCGGCCCCCTTGCCTAATCTGCTTTCCAACGTGCGCAACAGTTACTAAAAGGACTCCTATGCCGGATCTGAAAGAACTTTATGAAGCGGTGGTAAGCGGTAACGCGAAAGCCACTCAGGCCATCACTCAACAAGCCCTGGCAGACGGGGTTGACCCACTCAAACTCGTCAACGAATACATGGTGCCCGCAATGGACGAGGTGGGCCGTCGCTTCGAGGCCAATGAGTATTTCGTCCCCGAACTGCTCATCTCCGCTCGGGCCATGAAGGCCTCCCTCGAGATCATCCGCCCGATCCTCACTGCCCGTGGCGACAAGCCGGTCGGCCGCGTCGCCATTGGCACCGTCAAAGGCGACTTGCACGATATCGGCAAGAACCTGGTCGCCTCCCTGCTCGAAGGCGGCGGGTTTGAAGTCATCGACCTGGGCGTCAATGTGAGCCCGGAGAAGTTCATCGAGACCGTCAACTCGAGGCAGGCCAATATCATCGCCATGTCCGCCCTGCTCACGACGACCATGCCCTCAATGAAGACGACCATTGATGCGCTCAAGCAGGCCGGCGTGCGGGACAAAGTCAAAGTCCTGATTGGCGGCGCGCCCATCACGCAGAAATACGCCGACGAGATTGGCGCGGATGGCTACAGCGAGAACGCGGTCGGTGCCGTGGCCCTCGCGAAGAAGGCCGTCGCCGCGGCCTAAGATCCGAACGATTTCGAGGCGCACGTCACCAGTGGTCGCTGCGGCCCGCGACCAGATGCTATGACCAGTCGAGAAAGAGTGCTCGCCCATCTGGAGGGTCGGCCGGTGGACCGGCTGCCCCTGATGCCGATCACGATGATGTTCGCCGCCGTGCAAACCGGGGCGCGCTACCGCGACTACTGCACCGATTACCGAGTCCTGGTTGAGGGCCAAATCCGCACCGCCGAGGCCTTTGGCTTTGATTACGTCAACACCATGTCCGACCCTGCCCGGGAAGCGGCGGACTGCGGCGCTCCGGTCGAGTATTTCGAGAGCCAGCCGGTCGCCCTGATTGAGGACCAAGCCCTGCTCGCGGACAAGACCAAGCTCGCCTCCCTCAAGATCCCCGACCCCCTCGGCGGCGGCCGGATGCACAACGGAATCAAGGCCCTGGCGCTATTTAAGGAGCGCGTCGGCAAAGACAAGATAATCGAAGGCTGGATCGAAGGTCCCATCGCGGAAGGCGCCGACCTTCGGGGCATCAACACCCTGATGATGGACTTCTTCGACGACCCGCCCTTCGTGCATGATCTGTTCGCCTTCGTGATCGAGCTGGAACTGCGCTTCGCCCGCGAGCAGTTGAAGGCCGGCGCGGACGTGATCGGAGTCGGCGATGCCGCCGCCTCGCTGGTCGGCCCGGACATCTACCACGAGTTCGTTTGGCCTTACGAGAAGAAGCTGGTGGACGGTATCCACGCCTTGGGCGGCAAAGTGCGCCTGCATATCTGCGGCCACACTCGCCGCATCCTGGAGGGTATGGGCAAGCTCGGTTGCGACATTGTGGATCTGGACTCGATGGCCCCGATCTCCGAAGCGCGGCAGAAGATGGGACCCCACACCATCCTGCTGGGCAACTTGAACCCGGTATCGGTCTTGCGGAACGGCAACCCCGCAGACGTCACGGCTGCCATCACGGAATGCCACCAGCAAGCCGGCACGCCATTCATTGTCGGAGCCGGCTGCGAAGTGCCGCGCGACACACCGCCGGAAAATCTGCGCGCTCTGTGCGCCTACGCCCATACCCACCAGCCTTAACCTAACGCCGCGAACGCCCGTCCAACTTACCACCCAAAATGCTCAATCCTCGAACTGTAGTCCTGACCGTCTGCCTTGCCTGCTTTGCTCCCCAGGCAGCGCCTGCCGCTTCGCTCCCGCAACCAGGCTCGCTCTCCCCGGCGGCGCTCGCCGCCACGCCGGACGGCAAACGGCTATTCATCGCCGGTGCCACCGCCAACGAAGTGGCGGTCTTTGACCTTGCGAGCGGCACGGTCACCAGGCAGATCTCGGTGCCTCACACACCCACCGGCTTAGCCGTCTCGCCCGACGGCGCGCGCCTCTACGTTACCTGCGCCGCGCCGCAGAGCAGCGTCCGCGTCCTTGACACCGGATCTGGCAAGGTGCTGGCGACCCTTCCCGCCGGCCACAACGCGACCGCCCCCGTGCTCAGCCCGGATGGAAAGACCCTGTTCGTCTGTAACCGCTTTAACAACGACATCAGCGTCATCAATCTCGAGACCCGCAAGGAGCTGTGCCGCATCCCGGTCCAGCGCGAGCCGACGGCAGCCGATATTACCCGCGACGGGCGGTTTCTGCTCGTGGCGAATCATCTGCACACCGGCGCTGCTGACGCCGAGCACGTCGCCGCCGTCGTCAGCGTCATTGACACTGCTACCCGCAAGGTCGTCAAGGAACTCGCTCTGCCCGACGGCAGCGGGCTGCTCAACGACCTGCGCGTCTCCCCGGACGGCAAATACGCGGTGGTTTCGCACATCCTGCCCCACTTCCGCCTGCCTGCAACCCAGCTTGACCGCGGCTGGATGAACAGCAATGCGGCGACCATCATCGACCTGGCGCGGATGGAGATCCTCAACACCGTACTGCTGGACAACATTGACCGCGGCGCCGCCGACCCCTGGGGCATTGCCTGGTCCGCTGACAGCGCGACGCTGCTCATCACCCATGCCGGCACGCACGAGATCAGCGTCATTGATTTCCCGGGCGTCCTTGCCAGGCTCGCCAAGATACCCGCGACGCTCGACGCCTCCAAATCTGGTCCTGCCTACTCCGCCTCCCGCGTCCAGGCTGACGTGCCGAGCGACCTGGCCTTTCTCGTTGGGCTGCGCCAGCGGGTCAGGCTGCCCCAGTATGATCTTGGCCCCCGCGCGGTGGTTCTGCTCGGCCGCAAGGCGTATGTGGCCAATTACTTTTCCGATTCCCTCACCCTCGTTGACCTCAGCAGCCCCGAGTTCAGGCCCCAGTCCATCCCGCTCCTCAGCCAGCCCGCCGCCGCCGGCGCCAAGCAGCCCGTTTCCCCGCTCGACCGCATGCCCCTGATCCGGAAAGGCGAGTTCTACTTTAATGACGCCGGCATCTGCTTTCAGGGTTGGCAAAGCTGCGCCACCTGCCATCCCGGCCAGGGGCGCGTGGACGCCCTGAACTGGGACCTGCTCAACGATGGCATCGGCAACCCCAAGAACACCAAGACCCTGCTGCTCGCCCACAAAACTCCGCCCTCAATGAGCATGAGTGTACGCGACACAGCCGAAACGGCGGTCCGCGCCGGCATCCAGCACATCCTCTTCACCGTGCAACCGGAGGAGGTCGCCACATCCATGGACGCGTATCTCAAATCCCTCAAGCCCGTGCCCAGTCCGCTCCTCGTTAATCGCCACCTTTCCGACTCCGCCAAGCGCGGGGAGAAGTTGTTCAAAGATCGCCAGGTCGGCTGCGTTTCGTGCCATCCGCCAGGCGTGTTCACCGACCTGAAGACCTACGACGTCGGCACGCGCGGGCGCTTCGACAAGCCCTCCGATCGCTTCGACACGCCGTCGCTCGTCGAAGGCTGGCGGACTGCCCCCTACCTCCACGACGGCTCGGCAGCCACGATGCAACAGGTGCTCACAACCAGCAATCCAGGCGATAAGCACGGCAAGACCTCCCATCTGACTCCGCAGCAGATTGACGACCTCGCCGCCTATCTGCTCTCGCTGTAACGCCGCCGGTCATGAACGCGCGCCCTGCCCTCAGCAGTTCTCATTTTGGCTGGTCTGGGAGGTTTTGGGTCCACCCTTTAGGGTGTCCGAGGCCACATGGGATCATCCGCCATTCGTCCCATTCGTCCCATTTGTCCCACAATAAGAATTGCTCCTCTACCCTTGCATTGGCGCTAGCGGTGACGGCGCTTCTTGCCTCGGCAACCGCAATGCCCGCGGCAACGTGGCGTGAGCAAGTCGAAGCGGACTGGCTCCGCCAGGACGCCAAGCGGTCCCCCACTGCACCCGGAGCCGCGACCTGCGAAGAAGATGCCGGCGGCGCGGTGGACGGCGTGAAGGACGGTAAATGGGGATTCCATACCAGTGTGGAGAAGGATCCCTGGTGGCAGGTTGACCTGGGACGACCGCTGAATCTCGACCACCTGGTCATTTACAACCGCTGCGACGGCTTCGCGGAACGCAACTCGCGCCTAATGGTTCTGCTCTCCAGTGATGGCCGGCAGTTCCGGAAGGCTTACCAGCATGGCGGCACAGTCTTCTACGGGGCCACTGACGGAAAGCCCCTGACCGTCAAGCTGGACGGCGCAGAGGCGCGTTTCGTGCGGCTGGCGATTGAAGGCCAGAGCTACCTTCATCTGGATGAAGTGGAAGCTTATGCCGTCGGCGGAGAGCGCAACATCGCCCTCGGCAAACCCGCCACACAAAGCAGCGTCAGTGAGTGGTCGGCGAAACATGCACCGGCGGACGTTGCACCACCGCGCAAGTATCCCATCGCTCTGGCGGTGGAGCGCGGGTTGAAACTGGCCGAGAGCCAACGCCGGCTCGGGGCCAAGGTGAACAGCCACATCGCGACCCTCCACCAAGTTACGGGAGAACTCCAGGGCCTGCCGGCGGACGCGCCCGACGCCGCTCGCCGCTCGCTCTATTTTCGCACACGCTGGGCCATCCGCGAGATGGCGCTGGCGAATCCGCTGCTCAGATTTGATACGCTCCTCTTCGTCAAGCGCGCGCCCACGATGTTCCCGCACATGAGTGACCAGTTCTACGGCTGGTGGT
>Ga0118677_10011483_pt1 | contig 13251 bp, 15 predicted proteins | sample AliMusrvi5mmetaG_FD_86154 | JGI IMG/M metagenome (GOLD analysis project Ga0118677, IMG submission 86154)
AAATTATTCTATTGGGCGTTAATAAGATATCTTTGCATGGTTTTTTTTGCAATTTTAAAGAATCAGAATAATTAAATGAATATAATTATTAAAACGGAAGAGCAAATTGAAGGGATCAGGAAGAGTTCAAAACTGGCAGGAGAGATTCTCGTATATATAGCAGATTTCGTTAAGGAAGGGGTTAGTACGGGCTATTTGGATCAGTTGATTCATAATTACACCATCTCTCATCGTGCCATCCCTGCAACACTCAATTACAGCGGTTTTCCAAAGTCATGTTGTATCTCGCCAAATGATGTTATCTGCCATGGAATACCCTCCGAGGATGTAATCTTAAAAAACGGAGACATTCTAAACATCGATATTACCACTATCCTTAACGGATATTTTGGAGATACCAGCAAAATGTTTATTGTAGGAGAGGCATCTGAAAATGCAGTTAAACTGGTTAATGCCACCAAACACTGTCTCAACCTGGGTATTCAGCAGGTAAGACCAGGAAATTATCTTGGAAATATTGGATATGTTATATCCCGATATGCCATATCTCAGGGATTTACAGTGGTTTATGAATACTGTGGACACGGTGTTGGAATTGAGTTCCATGAAGATCCGCAGGTTGATCATGCAGCACGAAAAAACAGCGGTCCAATCATGAAACCGGGGATGATATTCACTATCGAGCCAATGATCAATGAAGGGAAACCTCGCGTAAAAGTTGATGAAACAGACGGATGGACTGCCAGGACAGTTGATAATAAGCTTTCGGCACAATTTGAGCATACGATTTTGGTAACCAATACAGGGTATGAGGTGCTGACCGATGTATCCGGCGAATATCCCTTTTAAATGGAGCCAATAATTTACTGATCATAAATATTTACCAATTTCAGCAAATGAGATCATTTCAACTCCTTTAACTTTCCATGTATCATAGGGAAGTGGCAAATTAGGTAATTCCCGGATGGCGTCTCCTATTACAAATACCCTGAACCCTCGTTCAGCTAATCCGACAGCTGCCCTGTCTACGCAGATATTGGTTGTAACTCCGTAAACAAAGATCTGGTCAGGTTGCAGGATATTGAGGATCTTATCAGTATATGGATTCCCTGTAAAAACATCAAACTCATTTTTTCGGAGTACAATATTCCTAAATCGCTTGGGGTCATCAAACTCAGCAAATATAGCCAGTTCAAAATCCCAATCAATAATCAGAGGCGTTTCCGGATCAGTCTCTGAGATAAACTGAGCTCCGGTTGTGCCTGCCAAACAATGTGGAGGAAATTTGGTGATGAAATCTGGATTTTCAGAAATTTCTTCTGCATTAATATGGTGAAAATCGCATGTATTCATTACACGAATCCCTAGCTCTTTTGCCAGTGTTGTAATCTGTTTCAAAACTGGTCTGATCTTTTCAGCCTCCAGCACATAGAGATTGCCTCCAGCATCGATAAAATCTTCCTGGGTATCAACATTCCAAAATAAGGTAATTGAATTATTGCTCATAACATCTTTTACTTCAAATGAATTTATCATTTCTTTGGTTGCCTGGTTTTAAACTCAGCCAAACCATGGTCAAGAAATTCAATGAAATGGTCAGGATTTAAATCCCTGGCCGTTGGTTTAACCAAAATATTCTGATCCTGATCCAGTAAAACATAATAGGGCTGGGCATTAACACCAAACCTTGAAATCTGAAAATCGGCAAATTTTTTCCCAATGGTCTTTTTGACCTTCTGATCATAGGTCGAGGTGATCCACTCTTTTTGTGGAAGTGGTGTTTTGTCATCCACATATAAAGCAATGATAATATAATCATTTTTGAGTCGTTCCAGCACTCGTGGATCAGACCAGACGTTAGCTTCCATTTCACGACAGTTTACGCAACCATGACCTGTAAAATCGATAAAAACAGGCTTGTTTTGAACCCTGGCACAAGCCAATCCCTGTTCGAAGTCGAAAAAGCCTTCAAGACCGTGAGGAAGTTCAAGAAATTCACTGAATTTAGGCTTTTCACATAAAACCATAGATGATTTTGATGCGATTGCAGTTCCCGCGGTATGATCGACCAGTTTTACCTCATCACGGATTATTTTATGCAAATCGAAATCGTGAGAAGTCATTGGTGGCAGATACCCTGAAATTGCTTTGAGAGGGGCACCCAGCATGCCTGGAATCAGGTAAACTACAAACGTAAAAGTTATCAAAGACATCATCAGTCGTGGAACGGTAATATGTTTGGTTTCACTGTCGTGGGCAAACTTCATCTTTCCAAGCAAATAGAATCCCATCATTGTGAAAATGACAATCCAGAAAGCGATGTAAATCTCCCGGTCAAGAATACGCCAATGATAAGTCTGATCAGCAATACTTAAGAATTTAAGTCCCAATGCCAATTCAACGAAACCAAGAACGACTTTAACCGAATTAAGCCATCCTCCGGATTTTGGCAAATTAGTAAGCCATTGGGGGAAAAGTGCAAACAGCGTAAATGGAAGTGCAAAAGCCAACGAGAATCCCAACATTCCTACAATAGGTTTGATCACCATTCCACCTGCAGATTCAACAAGTATCGCACCAACGATGGGGCCTGTACAGCTAAAAGATACCAGAACCAATGTTAATGCCATGAAAAAAGCACCGCCGATCCCACCCTTATCAGCAAACTGGTCGGTCCGGTTTCCCCAACTGCCGGGAAGAACAATTTCGAATGCGCCAAAGAAAGAGAATGCAAAAACAACAAATACAATAAAAAACAATACATTAGGAAGCCAATGGGTACTTATCCAATTGGCAAAATCGGCTCCAAGAGTTAACGCGACCAATGTTCCAATCAGGGTATAAATAAGAATAATCGATCCTCCGTAAATCATTGCCTGAACCCGGGCCTGTAACTTTGACTTATTGCTGTTCATAAAAAAGGAGACCGTCATCGGAATCATCGGGAAAACACATGGAGTAAGAATTGCAGCCAGGCCAGCCACAAAACTGAACACTAGAAACCACCAAAGACCATGCTGCTGATTATCCAAACCTTTAGTAAGACCTGCCATCGTAGCCGAGGTTCTTTGATCGCCCGAACCATCAATCTTAAAGGAAAAGTCGTGTTCATCAAGGGTACAGGTTTCGTTATTGCAGCTTTGATATTCAACCGTTCCTTTCAAATCAAAAGGTTTGGGAGAAAGGACCTTTATTTTTTGAAAAAAGATGGCTTCATTGCTATAAAATTCCAGATCCATATTAAAGATCTGATCATGTTCCTTTATAGGATTAGTTACCGATTCAACTTCGCCAATAAACTGATATCGGCTGCTATCAGGAGTAAAGCTGAATGTTGTTTTGACCGGACCGCCTTCAGGAAGTTTTGTACTGTACAAATGCCATCCTGGCTGAATGGAAGCTTTCATCTCCAGTACTATCTCTCCCTTCCTAATTAACTTTTGAGAAAAAGTCCAGGCTACAGGTTTTACTAATTGTGCAAATGACTGAATAGAAACGCCAATCAGCAGTGCGATAAGGAGGATTTGTCTTTTTTTCATCTTTCTAAAATCAAATCTCAAAACTATAAAAAAAGCTCATGCTTTAACTGCATGAGCTTTGGATGCCTAAAAGATTATTTCTTCGGTGTTTTCATCGTAGAACTTTGAATCGAGGAAACTCATTGCGTTAATCTCTTCAATTCTAACCCTTTTGTGATATTTCCACCACCATTTCAGAGCTTTGGAAGGGAAACCCCTGGTAAGATAAGCTCCAACAAAAGGATGAAGCTTAATGGTCAGTTTTTGTTTATGTAATTCTTCGAAGATATACCTCACTTTTTGTTCTATCTCTTCGATGAATAAAAGGGTTGGGGTAACTTTACCTGAACCTTTGCAGACAGGGCATATTTCCGCCGTTTCGATGGCCATTTCCTGTCGTACCCTTTGCCTTGTAATTTGCATCAAACAAAATTTGCTTAATGGCAAAATATTATGCTTTGTTCTGTCGGAAGACATGGCTTCCTTCATTTTCTCGAAAACTTTCTGCCGGTTTTCGTTCCCGTGCATATCGATAAAATCGATAACAATAATGCCTCCCATATCGCGAAGGCGTAATTGACTGGCAATCTCCTCAGCTGCAGCTAGATTGACTTCAAGGGCATTGGATTCCTGATCACCGGTCTTCGACCTGTTTCCACTGTTCACGTCGATAACATGAAATGCTTCAGTGTGTTCAATGATCAGATAGGCTCCGCTTCTGAATGAAACGGTTTTACCAAAAGATGCTTTAATTTGTTTATCGATTCCAAAATATTCAAGAATTGGCAGTTTGCCATTGTAGTATTTAACTACTTTTTTCTTTTCGGAATCGATAGTTCCCACATATTCCTTAATCTCGGCGGCAATCTCCTCGTTATTCACAAATATATTGGAAAATTCAGGATTATATAAATCTCTGATCATTCCTATTGTGCGATCGAGTTCTCCTAAAATCAACGAAGGGGCAACTTGTTTTTCGAGTTTGACTACTGCATTCTCAAATTTAGTCACCAATCTCCGAAGTTCAGGGTCTAATTCCGCTACACGTTTCCCTTCAGCAGCGGTTCTGACAATTACCCCATAATTTTTAGGGCATATGCTTTGAACCAATTTTTTTAAACGGCTTTTCTCCTCAGCCGATTCGATTTTTTGAGAAACTGAAATTTTGTTGCTAAAAGGGATCAATACCATGTTTCTGCCAGCGACAGAAAGTTCAGAGGTAAGTCTAGGTCCTTTAGTCGAGATCGGTTCTTTTGCAATTTGCACGAGAATCGTCTGACCGGTTTTAAGAACGTCGCCAATCTTTCCATCTTTCTGTATGTCTGGTTCCGGTTGGATTCGTAACTCATTGGTTAACTTAATCTTTTTGGAACTTGACTGCTTCAGAAACTTGTTTAAGGTCTGAAATTGTGGACCTAAATCCAAATAATGAAGGAACGCATCTTTTTCGTAGCCTACATCAACAAAAGCAGCATTTAATCCTGGCATGATCTTCTTCACCTTTGCCAGGTAAATATCTCCGACCGAAAATTTAAGATCGCTGCTTTCCCTGTTAAGTTCTACCAGTTTTTTGTTTTCGAGTAAAGCGATTTCAACATGTGAGGGCGATACATCAATAATCAGTTCATTACTCACGATCTCTACTCTTAACTTTAAATAAATATATAAATACAACAAACCTAAAGTGCTTTTGCACTTTAGGTTCAAAATTCCTTTTCTTCCACAAAGAAATTATTTCTTTTTCTTGTGGCGATTTTTCCGCAAACGTTTTTTCCGTTTGTGGGTAGCCATTTTATGTCCTTTTCTTTTTTTACCGCTTGGCATAATACTCGTTTAATTATTTTACATTGTTTTTAACCCGACCCACAAAAGTTTTAGCCGGTTTGAAAGATGGAATCTTATGTTCCGGAATAATGATTGTAGTGTTACGCGAAATATTACGGGCTGTCTTTTCAGCACGTTTTTTCACGATAAAACTACCAAATCCACGAAGATAAACATTGTTTCCTTCTGAAAGTGAACCGGATACGGTGTCCATGAATGCTTCTACTGCCTTCTGAACAGTTACCTTTTCAATACCGGTGTTCTTCGAAATCTCGTTTACGATATCTGCTTTTGTCATTACTAAAAATTTAAATGATTCGACCTTTTGTTTCAATTTTGGTGCACAAATATATCGCTTTTGATTTAACCAACAACATACTAATCAATATTTTTTCTTCTTTTTGTAATTTATTTTCAAATTCATAAAAATTATGCCTCAATTTCATAAAATATTGAACGATTGGTACAAACAAAATAAACGTGATCTCCCCTGGCGTTCAAATAGCATGCCATATTATGTATGGGTTTCTGAAATTATCCTTCAGCAAACAAGAGTCGATCAGGGGACAGATTACTTTCTCCGTTTTATTGAAAAGTTTCCTGATATAAAATCACTGGCTGATGCACCCGAGATTGAAGCCCTGAAAATCTGGCAGGGGCTGGGCTATTATTCAAGAGCCAGAAATATGCATGTTGCAGCCCGTCAGGTCATGAATGATTTCAATGGCCTGTTTCCAGAAACCTTTGAAAACATTAAAAAATTGAAGGGGATAGGTGAATATACCGCAGCCGCTATTGCCTCAATATCTTTCGGACTCCCTTATGCTGCAATTGACGGAAATGTCTATCGGGTTCTTTCCCGGATTTTTGGGATAGCCACCCCCATCGATTCTGCAAAAGGGAAAAAAGAATTCAGCAACCTGGCTATGGAACTTATTGACCAGCAAAATCCAGGAACCTTTAATGAAGCTCTGATGGAATTCGGGGCATTACAATGCATGCCGCGAAACCCGGGATGCCAAACCTGCCCTTTTCAGAACCAATGCCTGGCCTTAAGCCAGGCTGCTGTCACCCAATTTCCTGTGAAGACCAATAAAACCAAGATCAGGCATCGTTTTTTCAATTACCTGTATCTGGAACATGAACAATCGATCTTTCTGGAGAAGAGGGTAACCAATGACATCTGGCAAAATTTATACCAGTTGCCAATGATTGAATCAACAAAGGGATTAACCCTCGAAGAATTGCTTGCTAATGATCAGTTCAGATCCTTGTTTGACAAATCAGACACTGTAATTGGATCGGTTAGTCCTGAAATCATTCATTTATTATCTCACCAGAAACTGCATGTCAGGTTTCTGGAGATCTCGGTTTCCAAACTTCCGGCGAATCACAAGTGGATAAAAATACTTCCGGAAAATCTCTCTGAATACCCCATCCCTAAACTGATCGATAACTTTTTAATGGAGAAGAACAGGAACCAATTAGTTCCGGACAAAAAAAACAATAAACTTTTTCTGAAAAAATCAGCAAGTTGCAAATAGCCAGTAGCGTCCAATGTATAATTCATATTACCCAATCCACAATTCATGGAATCCCCAAATGGCGTTAAATATTCGACCTATTTTTTTACCTTTGGGGAGTTGAAAATCGATGATAGTATATTGAAGATTATAAACCATAAACTTTTTAACTATGTCAGTCAATAAAGTTATTTTAATCGGAAATGTCGGAAAGGACCCTGAAGTAAGGCACCTTGAGAGTAATGTATCTGTGGCAAATTTCACGTTGGCAACCTCTGAAAATTACACCAATAAAAGCGGAGAAAAAGTAACCACCACCGAATGGCACAATATCGTTTGCTGGCGCGGATTGGCTACTGTTGCAGAAAATTATGTCCATAAAGGGAGCCAGATTTATGTTGACGGCAAGATCAGAACCAGAAGTTATGATGCACCTGATGGAACAAAAAGATATGTGACAGAAATCTACGCTGATACATTACAGCTGTTGGGTAAAAAAGGGGAGGGATCATCTGCTGAAGGATCCAAACCGAATGAACCCAACCACGTTGGAGAGCCGAATAATGATCCGGGTTCCTATGGTGCCCCGGGAGACAAAGAGAATGATTTACCCTTTTGATCCTGAATAATCAAATTCCGAATTTTGTGCATCTAAGTATCGTGAAACATTAACTATGAGGTATATACCTATTCTTATCCTGATTGGAGTATTGTTTATAACCGGATCTTGTCAAAAAAATCATACACCCAGACCCAGGGGATATTTCCGGATAGCTTTCCCAGTTAAAAGTTATAAACCACTTGATTTGTCTGTGCCCTATTATTTCCAGGTACCCTCCTATTCCACTCCCGGACACGATCCCTTAAGTCCTGATCAGCAGGATTGGGTCACCATTGATGTGCCTGCCAATCACGCACAAATCCATATCAGCTACAAAAAAATAAATAACAACCTGGAGAAATATATCGAAGAGTCACGTTCCCTGGCCTATCAGCATTCACAAAAGGCAAGTGCAATTGATGAGCAGCTTTTCCTGAATCCTTCGAAAAAGGTCTATGGAACAATTTATAATATCAAAGGAAATGCCGCGTCCCCCATGCAGTTTTACCTGACCGATAGCGTTCGAAACTTTCTCCGAGGTGCTCTGTATATCAAAGAGATACCAAATATAGACAGCTTACAGCCGGTCATTGGTTTTTTATCCCAGGATGTTCTGCAGCTTATCAAAACCACAGAATGGAAAGAGCTTAAATAATGCCGCTCATACTACATAACGAATTCGAAAACGGAGAGATTGGACTTTGGGAAATCTCCGAAGCGCTTGAAGAGTTGGAACTCCTGGCTGATTTAACTCCAACTGACGCGATTAACTATTCAGGAATCTCGGCCATCCATCGTAAAAAAGAGTGGTTGACTACCCGGGCTTTGTTAAATGAACTGACCGGGGAAAGGACTTTGATCAAATATCACAACGACGGAAGACCATATCCCGACAATGCAAATTATCAAATAAGCATCTCTCATACCAAAGGATTTGTTGCTATCATGCTGCACCAAACCTGTCTGCCAGGGATAGATATCGAACTTGCCACTCGCAAGGTCAGCAGAGTTGCCAGCCGTTTCCTATCTCCGGATGAATTTGAGGTATGCCATGAGGCCTCAGGTTTCTCAAATCATAAACTTTTGCTCCATTGGTGTGCAAAAGAGGCTATCTTTAAAATGGTTCCCTTCTCTGATATCGAATTTTCTACGGATATTCAGATTAAATTAGGTGAGCCAATCCGGGATTCAGGATCGTTTCAGGGGCTGTTTATCGGGAAACCGGGACAAGTACCGGTTGCTCTTGAATACCTCGAAATTAAGGGAGTGATTATGGTTTGGGGTTGTAGTGGTGAGATCTGATGATCCATACAATATTTCGTTTTATAAAAAGTCGAACAATCAAAACTGCCAATATGCGATTAAACAAGAAATTAGTTTGTTTAATTATTTTTTATCATTACTGGGTAATTTATTCGCTCAGCAGCCACAAATCGTTGCAAGGTTAAATACCCAAAAGTTGGGCATTCAATATTCTGAAACCGACAGGGCTCAGTTATACTCCGTACTTGATAGCAACCAAATTGTTCTTGCAGTTAATAAAACCCTATTATTCATTAAAAACAACACAATAATAAAAAAGGTTTTAAGTCCTGTACATATTTTTGCTTTTGACATCAGTAAACGAGGGAATGGTGTTATTACAAGTCAATCAGGGTTATACCAGATCAAAAAATTTCAGATACAGACAAAGCCTATAAAGACAAATATTGAAAAGACTAAAGAAGGTAAAGTGATTTGGCAGGTTGATATGATAAATGATTCTATTGCCAGATTTTTTGTAACCGGTACGAAGGCACTTTTTTATATTAACATAGATAATCTTGTAAGTAATAACTACATTATAAAGGATGATGAAGCCTCGCAATTTATTGGTGAAAAGGCTTCAAATACTTTTGTCGGACAGATTAAATCCAGGTATTATTTTTTGATGTATGATAAACAACAAAAAAGCGAATGTTTAGTTATACGAGCGGATTTAAAAAAAGAACATTTAGCGGATGAAAAGATATTTAGTTTTGGCAACTTAGGGCAATCGGCTGATGAAACAGTTCCAATTAGGTATGATGAAGAAACCGGACTGTTTTATGAAATGTTGTTTAAAGACAACGATCTGATTTTATACAAGTTTGAGATAAAAGATTATCGATAAACGAGAGACAATGTATTGCAAATATATCTTGGAACTAAAACTTATGGCAAATTAGAAGAAATGAGGTTGTATCAAAAGCCTTTTAAAATCAAAAATATGAATCCATTTATTCACACCAGCAAAACGCCTGAAGCTCTGGCTGATGCCTTCGCCAAACAACTCATTCAATGGGTAAATGAATCAAATGAAAATTCATTTCACCTTGCCTTATCTGGTGGCAAAACACCATCTCTCCTTTTCACACTTTTGGCTGAAAAATATGCCAGTCAGCTAAACTGGTCTAAAATCCATTTCTGGTGGGGCGATGAAAGAATGGTTCCGCCAGCCGATCCTGAAAGTAACTTTGGAGTCGTGAATAAACTGCTATTTTCGAAGATAGGGATACTGCCTGATCAGATACACCGGGTTAAAGGAGAATCTGATCCAATTGTAAAAGTTAAAGAATATTCAACTGAAATACAAAAATTTATACCAACCATTAATGGCTGGCCCTCCTTTGATCTGATTATGCTGGGTATGGGTGACGACGGACATACTGCTTCAATCTTCCCAAATCAGATGCAACTGATGAAATCAGACAAGATCACCGCCATTGCCGTGCATCCCGAATCCGGGCAAAAACGGATTACCCTGACCGGTGAGGTTCTGAATCATGCAAAAAGAGTGGCTTTCCTGGTTTCCGGGACATCCAAATCAAGGATTTTCAACGAGATAATAACCGAATCGGATAACGCGTCAGCCTATCCTGCTTCAAATATCCATCCAATTGGGGAATTGCATTGGTTTGTGGATGAGGAATGCGCGGGGAAATAAAATAGAAATAAGAAGAAAGTAGTGGAAATTAGTAGAAATAAGTGGAAATAGATCGAATTATATCATACCTGAATAACAACTAAATTTCCTTCTATTTCCATTTATTTCCCTTTTTCCCTATTTCACCAGAAAATCAAACATCTTCCTCTCACCGATAAACCCTTCAAGCTGGTCATTGATTTTAACAGGACCGACTCCTGCAGGGGTGCCTGTAAAAATGAGGTCGCCTATTTTAAGGGTCACAAATTGCGAAACATGTTCGATTATGGTATCTACAGCAAAAATCATATCCCTGGAATTCCCATGCTGAACAACCTCTCCGTTTTTCCGCAAAGAGAAATCGATTTGCCCCAGGTCACCCAACTCTTCTTTGGGAATAAATTCACCCAGGACTGCCGATGAATCAAACGCCTTTGACTTTTCCCAGGGTAGCCCTTTTTCGATCAGGTGACGTTGAATATCGCGGGCAGTGAAATCGATACCCAGGCCAATCTCATCGTAATACCGGTGGGCATAACGGGCCTCAATCGTCTTTCCAAGGCGATTTATTTTAATCACTAATTCAACCTCATAATGCATCTCATTTGAAAATCCCGGAAGGTAAAAATGACGGTTATCCAATAATAAGGAGGAATCAGGTTTCATGAAAAAAACCGGTTCGGTAGGAATATCATGCTCAAGTTCTTTGGCATGTTTCAAATAATTTCGTCCTATACAAATGATTTTCATGATTTTGCTTTTTAATATTCCCGGAACAAAGATAAAACAAAGAAGTGAGAGTAATATTTAAAATTTCCGGTTTAAATCCCTCAATTTTATAGCAGTAAGAACCTTTTTGGTATAAAGAGGAAACTCCCCCTGCATCATCCAGGAAAAATAGCCAGGTTCTTCCTGCAGCACTTTTTCTACAGCTTTCCCTTTATGCTTACCAAAATTGAAAACTTCAATACCTTTTTCATCATAAACAATCCGTCCGGCAAAATCAACACTTTTATCAAATGCTGAGAATGTAGCCAATGCGTCAATATTATTTATAACAGGAACCGTCTTTTTCCCATTATCCTCAAATTCAACGCCATCATACCGGTCGAGCTGGGCTTTTAAAACCTCATAGGTTGCTTTGGTATCAGCCATGGCATTGTGTGCATTTTCAAGATCCTGCATCAGGTAAAACTTATAGGCTGCTGCAAGCGTCCGTTTCTCCATCCGATGGAAAATAATCTGAACATCTACGAATTTATGTTTCTTCATGTCCAGATCAATGTCGACCCTCAGAAATTCTTCCGAGAGTAAGGGGATATCGAAACGGGTTGAATTAAAACCTGCCAGGTCACAGCCTTCAATAAATCTCGCATAATTTTTAGCCACCTCTTTAAAAAGCGGGGCATCTTTCACATCCTCATCGTAAATTCCATGTATCGCAGATGACTGGGGAGGAATTGGGATTCCCGGATTGATACGTTGAAGTTTCTCTTCTTCATGACCATCGGGAAATATTTTAAGCAGAGCGATCTCCACGATACGATCGGTCACCACATTAATCCCGGTGGTTTCAAGGTCAAGAAATACGATCGGGTTTTTCAGGTTGAGCTTCATCCTTTGTTTTGTTTAGGGAACATGTCCCTGTTAAATAGGTATAATATTAAACAAAAAACCCGGCAGTCAACTAACCACCAGGTCTTTAATATCTATTGATTCAAAATTTATGCATTAATCATCATTGGCATCAATAGCATCAGAACATCCTCGTATTCGAGTTCTTTTTCGGCTGGCACCAAAAGGCCGGCTCTTGAAGGATCGGAGAGTTTCAATTTCACATCCTCAGAAGAGAGATTTGAAAGAATTTCGATGAGGAAAGTGGATTTAAAACCAATTTCCATAGGCTGCCCTTCATATTCACATTTGATCGTTTCAACCGCTGAGATGGCAAAATCAATATCCTGAGCCGAAACAACCAATTCTGATGCCTTAAGTTTTAAACGAACAAGATTGCTCGCCTGATTGGCAAAAACAGACACCCTTTTCAGCGTGGTGAAAAATTCTACCCTGTCAATAACCATTTCGTTTGGATTGTTCAGTGGAATAACCGAATTATAGGCAGGGTATTTACCTTCTACCAGTCGACAAACCATTTTAAAACCATTCAAAGTAAAGAAAGCGTTCTTTTCATCGAATTCAAGTTTTACATCTGAATCTTCACGCGGAAGCAGGTTCTTCAGTAAGGATGCCGGTTTCTTGGGAAGAATGAAGGAGGCTACATCATTGTATTTGACATCACTCCGTTTATATCTGACCAGTTTATGGGCATCAGAAGCCACAAAAGCAATCTCTTCGGGCGAAAGTTCAATATAAATCCCGTTCATGACCGGGCGAAGTTCATCATCTGCGGTAGCAAAAAGCGTTTTATTAATTCCGGAGAGCAACAGATCGTGCGGGAGACTGATTTCATTATGATTCTCCCCCAGTTTTGGTAAAACCGGGAAATCTTCTCCGTTATGACCAACAATCGAGAACTTGCCATTTGCTGAAAGAATCTCAACCGCCAGCGAATCAGGGTCAATATTGAAAGTCAAAGGTTGCTCGGGGAACTCTTTCAGGGTATCAAGCATAATTTTTGCCTGAATGGCAATTAAACCCTCCTCAGCAGAATTTTCTAGTTCAATCCTTGTGATTAGGGTGGTTTCCAAATCTGAAGCCGTAATCAACAAAGTCTTTCCTTCGAGTTTTAACAAAAAATTATCAAGAATAGGTAAGGTATTCTTACTGCTGATTACCCTGCTGATTGCATTCAGATGCTTTAGCAATTCGGTACTTGAAACG
>Ga0118677_10011484_pt1 | contig 13251 bp, 6 predicted proteins | sample AliMusrvi5mmetaG_FD_86154 | JGI IMG/M metagenome (GOLD analysis project Ga0118677, IMG submission 86154)
GCGTTATCTTACAGCCATAGTCAAAGAGTAAATCTATAAACTCTTTATAGATTTCACTAAAGGCAGCCTGGTCACCCGATTGGAAACGGTACCATACCTCCAGCCAATGAGATCTGTCTTTGATTATGCTTTTCACGAAGAAAGTTTAGAATAAATCCGGATTGAATGGCATTAGATGGTTCAAAGATAGAAAAAATGAGGTGATTTCATTTATTGTTTCAGTTAAATATGACCCGTCTTCCCCTGATCCGGAATAATTTTGGGAAAGCACTTTGATAACCGTTTTTATTGACAGAAACAATTCCAAAGAGTACTTTTGATGGGTTAATAGCTGAATTTCTTAGAATTACGGTCTGATTTGTTTCAGTCTTATTGATTTCTTTTAACCTGTATCCTCCATCTTTAACCTTTTCGAAGATCAGAACAGAAAATTTTAGATCAGGCGCGGGGATTGAAGGTTGGGTTTTCCACAATATGGTACGTCCTTTATGAATTTTTATAACACTAAATTGTTCCGGTACAGGAATGTTTTTATCGATTAGTGGTTGGAATACTAAGTTTATGGTATCCGTAATTGATTTTTTATCAGCCATAAAGATTCTATCCCGTAAAGGAGGGGAGGGTACCTGAGCCGGGATTTGCCGAGCTATTGCCTCGTTGTCTGTATTTATTCCAATCTCCGTTTTTGTGATTGATAAATGGCTTTTTAATTCATTGAGGGCTGTTGCTGAAAGTCTTGCGAGATGGGAAGCACTGTAAAGTGCAAAACCACCTACATTTTCGAATTTGCGTAAAATACTGATCTGCTCTGTTATCTCATTGGGATTGATAAAAGTTTTATCTGCTCCGGTAGATTTGTAGAGAGCCTGACCAAGGTAAAGCGGTTTTCCGAAGCTATGATCATTCCACCATTTTGTCATAATCTTAAAATCTCCGAATCGGTTCCCCTGTTCCCAGTACAATTGAGGAACTATATAATCAATCCAGTCGTTGGCAAGCCATTTCACAACATCAGCATATAAGTCATCGTAGGAGGTGGTTCCCTTAACTCCCGGTGATCCATCAGGATCATCGCTTTTATTACGCCAAACGCCAAACGGACTGATCCCAAGTTTTAGCGCAGGTTTTACAGCTTTGATGCTATCGTGCAAGGATGAGATAAACAGATTGATATTTTCGCGTCGCCAGTCATTTAACTTTTTTGGATAATAATATTTCCCATATTGATGAAAGCTTTTCAGATCAGGAAATTTTTTCCCGTTCACCGGATAAGGGTAAAAATAGTCGTCGAAATGAATCGCATCGATATTGTATTTGCGGACAACCTCCATGATTACCTTGATCACATTGGTTCTCACCTGCGGAAATCCGGGATCAAGAAAGAGTTTATGATCATACTCCAGGGTAAATTGTGGATTACGGGCTGCGAAACTTGACGGATCAAGTTTGTAATAACCGACATTTCTTACTCTGAATGGATTAAACCATGCGTGCAATTCCATCCCTTTCGAATGGCACAATTCAATAGCATAACCAAGCGGATCGAAATCAGTGGAGGGGGCCTTTCCCTGTTTACCGGTCAGGAAATAGGACCAGGGTTCGGTTTCGGAGGGGTAAAAAGCGTCGGAGGCTGGCCTGATCTGGAAGATCACAACATTCAGATTAAGCTGTTCGATGCGCTCAATTAATTCTTTTAATTCCTGTTTTTGAGCCGCAACTGACATTCCTGGGGATGAAGGCCAGTCAATGTTGTTGATTGTAGCTATCCAAATCCCCCTGAACTCTTTTTTTTGAGGGGTAACGGCAAAAGCATTAATGGCCTGCAATACCAAAAAAGGGAGTAAAAATAAAGGTATATAGTTTTTCCTTCTGTTCACAGGGAAAATAGCACAAAACTGACGTTTAAAAATCCCCCTTGATCCCCCTTTTGCAAAGGGGGATAACTTTCTCAAGGATAATATTTTACAAAGGCTTCCATGGCTTCATATTCGGCCATTCCCAATTCGTCGTACAATCTGGCTGTACTCCGGTTCCGTTGTTCGGCGCGTTCCCAGAATTCGCGATCGTCTTCACCCATAAACATTGCACCCTCCTTCTGTGATTGATGACGAAGTATCGCCTCACGTTTCCTTGCAAGTTCGATAGGACTGATCGGAACAGCCATTTCGATCTCATCGGCTTCCCACTCTGCCCAGGCTCCCCTGTAGAGCCAAACCCAGCAATTTTTCATCCAGTCTGCATTCTTTACCTGTTCAAGAGCAATAAGAATTGCATCGAGACAAACGCGGTGCGTTCCATGCGGATCGGCCAAATCACCGGCAGCAAAGATCTGGTGCGGTTTTACTGTTCCAAGAAGATTCATGATAATCGATACATCCTTTTCGCTTACCGGAGATTTTAATTTCATTCCAGTTTCATAAAATGGAAGGTCGAGAAAATGGATATTCTCTTCCGGAATTCCGAAATAGCGCAAGGCTGAGCGGGCTTCCATTCTGCGGATCAAACTTTTGACTTTTTTAAGATCAGGTATATCTGCGATGTTCTCTTTTTTATTTTTGATGAAAGAGAGTACTTTTGATTGCTGCTCTTTGGCTTTAGTGTTATTGTCGTCGTAGAAGTCAATATATTCATGGTGAAAATCCAGAAACCGGATTGCATATTCATCGGAGACTGCAAAATTTCCGGATACCTGATAAGCAACATGAACATCATGACCCTGTTCTACAAGTCTGAGCAAAGTTCCACCCATAGAAATAACGTCATCATCAGGGTGTGGGCTGAAAATAATTATCCGTTTTTGCGCTGGTTCAGCACGTTCCGGTCTGAAGGTATCTTCAACGCCCGGCTTCCCGCCTGGCCACCCTGTGATTGTATGTTGTAAATCGTTAAATACCTTAATATTGATCTTATACTGAGCACCAACAATGGCCAAAAGGTCACTCAATCCATTATCGTTATAATCTTTCCCTGTGAGTTTTAAAACGGGTTTTTTTGTCTGGCCACAGAGCCATAAGACTGCCTTCCGCACTAAACGGTCATCTGTCCAGTCGAGACTATCGAGCAGCCATGGGGTTTTAATTCTGATCAGTTGCGATGAAGCACTGCTGTCAAGGATAAATTTGGCATTTTTATGCAATTGAAGGTATGAAGCAGGAATAAGACTGTCAGGATCTTCCTCGACCGCTTTCTGAATCACCTTGGATTTGTTTTCGCCGAAAGCGGTCAGAATGATTTTGCGTGCACTCATAATACTATCGATTCCCATCGTTATTGCTCTACGAGGCACGTTGCTAAATCCTTGAAACTGATTAGCTTCTTCCTGTCTGGTAATTGTATCGAGTGTGATAATGCGCGTTCGGGTATTGCGACCAGACCCTGGTTCATTAAACCCTATATGCCCTGTTCTTCCAATACCTAATAACATTAAATCTATCCCTCCTGCCTCTTCTATTTTCTTTTCATATTCGCGGCAATAGTCGTGAACAGTTTCAAGAATGATTGTGCCGTCGGGAATATGAATGTTTTGAGAGGGGATATCAATATGATTGAAAAAATGGGTATGCATGTAATGGTGATAGCTTTGAAACGAATGGGATGAAATGGGATAGTATTCATCGATATTGAATGTGATCACATTTTTAAAACTTAACCCTTCTGCTTTATGCATCCTTACCAATTCTGCATAAATACCGATTTTTGATGTACCTGTCGGAAGTCCGAGTACGCAATTCTCCCCTTTTTTTTGTTTCTCAATAATTAATTCAGCTATTTCAGCGGCAACAGCAGCCGATGCTTCTGAACTTTCGGAATAGATATATGTTGGAATTTTTTCGTATTTCGTCAACATATCCCGATGGGTCAGATTTGTTGGAAGAAAGGATAAGTAATTGTCAAAGATAGGGTTATTGCTTTGTAATTTGACTGTAAGATCCATAATTTCCTGATTAATTATGATTAAAAGATAATAAAATATTTTTTTATGATGCGAATCTAATAAAAATATTTTAAATGGAAACAGCGAAAAGCCGACGTTGTTTTAAGGTTTCCATCCCTCAAAGGGGCGTTTTGCAAAATATTCGGTTTTTAGGGTAATTCAAAAGTTTTGCCTGTGATTGTAATTGTCCTGACCAAAGAATTTTTATCAGGTGCTTTCCCTCCAACTGTTATTTCGAAGTTTCCGGGTTCAACAATCTGTTTTGCATCACCGGATATTACTGCAAAGTCTTCCGGATTCAGCGAAAAGGTAACTGTTTGCAATTCTCCCTTTTTTAGGTTAATCCTTTGAAATCCTTTCAGGGCGACATTTGGAACAAGCCATTTTGTTGTTTTATTCGAAACATAAAGCTGTACCACTTCTTCGCCATCAAATTTTCCTGAGTTCTTTACGTCGGCTGTAACGGTAACCAAAGTGTTGGTCCGGACCGGCTCGCTGATGCGCAAATTGCTGTATTCAAAGGAAGTATAACTTAGGCCATATCCGAAGGGATAAAGCGGAGTCCCTTTAAAATAGCGGTAAGTTCGTCCCTGCATGTCGTAATTCGAAAAATCAGGTATATCTTTTTCCGATTTATAAAAGGTTACCGGCAAACGGCCTGAAGGGTTGTAATTACCAAATAATAAACGGGTCAGAGCAGTTCCTGTTGTTTCGCCGGGATAGAAAGCCTGGATAACTGCAGGAAGGTTCTCGTCTTCCCAGTTCATTGCCATTGCGCTTCCGCTAAAATTGACAAATATTACAGGTTTGCCTGTTTTATGGAGATCTTTGAGCAGATCTTCCTGGATTTTAGGCAGGTTAATATGTGTACGGTCGCCATGCGAAAATCCATCAATTTCCAAAGGCATCTCTTCCCCTTCAAGGTCGGCAGAAATTCCTCCGCAAAAAATCACTACGTCAGCTTTTGCCGCGGCATCAAGCGCCTCTTTGTGGTAATCGACCGACATATCAACCCATGATAAAGTCGCAGACGGTTCGGGTGAAGAGTTGACCCGAAGATCTGCTGTAATCATATATTTTTTACCTTTTTCAAGTGCAACTCCTTTTTTGTCTGCAGCTTTATCGTCGAGTTTAAGGCTTACGTTTCCTCCAAACCGGTAAGTCCCCGATTTTTTGGGAATCAAAATACCGCTCCAACGAACCGAGAACTGATCTTCGAGCTGATTATTTATGGGAGTCTTTATCCAGTAGAAATCAATTTTAGGATCTGTTTTTACGAATTTAGGAGTTCCCTGGAATCTTGAGTTGTCGAAATATTCCCCTTTAAGACCTTTTATGAGCTTACCATTTTCAAGATGAAAAAGATAATCTTCCTTAACAACTTCCAAATCGGTGAAGACTCCCGGAACAATTGGACAGCCTGTTGTATATAAAACATCTTTAGATCCCAGTTTTTCGCGCAATGCCTTAAGCGGAGTTACCGGGTGGATTGGTATGCCATTGTAATTACCAATCAAGATGGCGAAGTTATTGGCATTAGGCCCGATAAGTGCGATTCTTTTTGTGTTTTTTAGTGGAAGGATCCCATTATTTTTAAGCAATACCAGGGATTTTTCTGCTGCTTCAAGTGAGAGTTTCAGGTGCTTTTCGGATCCTACCACCGAAAATGGAATTTTAGAATAGGCCACCTGATCATCAGGATCGAACATTCCGAGCATAAAACGGGCTTTAAACAATCGTCTGACAGAGGTATTGATATCGCTTTCGTTGATCATTCCGACGCGGATGGCGGAATCGAGATTGCTGGTCAGGAATCTGCGGCTTCCTTCGCAATTGAGGTCGGTTCCTGTCGACAGTGACCAGCCAAAAGCTTGTGAAGGGGTGTTTACAACATGATGGGCATTTTTAGTAAAAAAATCGGAGATAGCCCCACAGTCTGAAACGACATAACCCTTAAATCCGAATTGTTTTCGAAGAATATTGCTAAGGAGAATATCATTTCCGCAACAGGGCTTATCACGGAACCGGTTATAAGCACACATCACAGACTGAACGTTTGCGTCCCGGATAACCGCCTTAAAGGCCGGGAGGTAAGTGTCGTACAGGTCGTGATCACTAACGTAGATGTTATCGGTATGCCGGGTGAATTCGGGTCCGCTGTGTACAGCATAATGTTTGGCCGTTGCAACGGTTTTCAAATATTTAGGATCATTTCCCTGAAGTCCTTTGACAAAATTGACAGCCATGCGACCTGTAAGATAGGGATCCTCACCATAGGTCTCCTGACCTCTTCCCCAGCGTGGATCTCTGAAAATATTGATGTTAGGTGTCCAGAAAGTCAGGCCTGTGTAGATGCTTCGGACATTGTTGGCAACAAAGTTGTGGTGCTTTGCCCTCGCCTCATCGCTGATTGCATCAGCTACACGAAACATCAGATTTTGGTCAAATGTAGCTGAGAGTCCGATAGCCTGTGGAAAGACTGTCGCTTTTCCTGCCCTTGCTACGCCGTGTAAACACTCGTTCCACCAATTATAAGAAGGAATATTCAATCTTTCGATGGGTGCGGCCTGATTAAAAAGCTGCGACACTTTTTCCTGCATTGTCATACGCGACAGCAGGTCTTCAACTCTGTCATCAAAAGATAATTGAGTATTTTGATAAGGTAAGATCTCTTTGGTTTGACCAAAAACATTATTTACCAGTGACAGGAGGACAAATCCTGCCAGCATCAAGAGTTTTGAGTTCATAGATTAAATTTTATAAAGGTTTTGATATCAAATTCAGTAAGCAAATGGTTGGTAGACTCGTCCGTTATGCTTCTCTATAGCCTAATTCAGCTGCTTTTTTAAGGTCCAAATATCCGCTTTCAGTTTGTTTTATTTCTATTTTTAAAAGCCCTCTTTTGTGAAAAGCTTCAGCATACCGAGGATCTATAGCAATTGCCTCGTTAAAATCATTCATTGCTCCGATATTATTCTGATAATAAATTTTTGCCAATCCCCTGTAATAATATGCCTTTGCAAATCTGGGATTTATCTCCAATGCCTTGTCAAAGTCGGCAATTGCTCCCATGTAGTTTTTACTCAAGAAATTTATTGGTTCCTCGACATTGTCTGGCACTTGTTCAGAAGCTGTTTTCTCTGTTTTATCATTGGAAACAGCAAAAATTGTTTCAAGCTGATCCTGAAAGTAAATTTTTATAAGTCCTCTGCTATAATATGCTTTTGAATGTTTAGGATTTATTTTTATTGCCATATCAAAGTCTGCAATTGCTCCGGCATAGTCTTCTAACTGGTAATTCGTACCAATATCTCCGTTTTCGAAAGCTTTTTTTGATTCAGGGTCCATTTCAATCGCTTTACCGAAGTCTGTTATTGAACCGGCATAATCCAGAAAATAGTTTTTAGCCAAACCTCTGCAGTAATAAGCCTCAGCATATTCGGGATCAATCTTTATTGCTTTATCAAAATCGGCAATCGCTCTGGCACAATCCATGAAATTGTTATACCTGGCGGGATCATCATCGATTGTGGTAATATCAGTTAACGCGGACTCTTTAGTCTCAATATAGTTGATAACCGCCTCTGTGTGCTTTTGTTGACAATTCTTTGCAAGCCCCCTGCTATAATAGGCTTCTGCATAAAATGGATCAATCTCGATGGCTTTATCAAAATCGGAAATTATTTCTTCAAAGTCTTTAAGTTCGTAACTGGAATTAAATCCTTCATTTTCAAAAGAAGAAGCTGATTCCGCACTTTTTTCGTCAGACCAATTAACGTCTGAAATTATCGTTGCATAATCATAGAAGTAGTTTTTTGCAAGACCACGGCTAAAATAGGCCTTTGCAAAACCGGGATTAATTTGAATTGCCTTGTCAAAATCGGATATTGCACGCAATGAATCGTTTAGCCCGTAAACTTTAGCTGGATCCTTCAGACTGAAGGAAACAGCATTTTCGGGATCAATCTCAATAGTCTTATTAAAGTTAAGAATTGAACCTTCACCATCATGAAACAAATTCTTCGCAATCCCACGCTGATAATAAGCTTTTGCAAATTTGGGATTTATTTCTATACCCTTATCGTAATTTACAATTGCACCAGTGTAGTCTTTTAGAGATACTTTTGAATTACCTCTGTTAAAATATTTCTGGGCGATTTTCATTGTTTATAAATTCATGACTTAACCAATTAGCAAATATACAACATAATATCCAAATTACCAAAAAATATAGTTCTGTAATATCAAGTGCATTATTTAAAGCTTTGAACATTAATTAATTGGATCTTCACCGGACCCAATAATCCGGACTCCCTAAGATACTTTTCTCCATCGGGTCCGTTGAACTTGTTGATATTTGTTTTCGTTAACCGTTTATCTTCAGGTAATTTTGCATCTCCTATTATCCGGTTAGGCCACATATTTACCACCTCAATCTCCAATTTATTGGTTCCTGTCCTGACAAAAGAACCGATATCAAAGCAGAAAGGTGCACTCCAGATCACTGGCATTTGATGTCCGTTTATTTTTACGGAGGCCATTTCCAATACATTACCTAAATCAAGTATTATCTGTCTGCCTTCTGTCTCTTTCGCTTTTAATGTGAAAGATTTCGTGTATAAAGCCGTACCGGAATAGTATTTAATACCTGGTTCATCAAATTTAATCCAGGATTTTAATTCGTTGATTTCAATATGATCCGGACCACCCCACATCGGATCAAAATGGAGATCCCATTTTCCTGAAAGTTCCAGATCATTTAGAGGTTTTTCTGCAAAAAAGGCATCACATTTCCCATCCGACCAGGTCAATTTATAGTCACCAGGGACAAAAATTGAAGTTGATATCTTTCCGGCTTTCCTGACAGGATAAATATAAGGTGTCTCTTTAGTTTCGAATTGATTGTCGGGGAAGAGTGATTTATTTTCCTTCGTTATTCCAGTGATATGTCTTTCTGCCTGAGCCTCTTTGAAAACAACAAATACTGATCCTTCCGGTGCAAGATGAAGCGGAACAATGGTCTGTCCATTCTCTTCGCGGTAGGTTAAAACTTCTGTCTTCTCGCCTGTTATCGGATCCCAGAGTTGCGGGATCTTTCCACTTACCCTGAATGCACATTCCACCTGTTCGTAACGATCGGGTAAACCGGTCAGGTACCTGAATTCGAAGTCATCAATTCCCTTGCGGGCAAAACGGTTGGCAACAAAATAGATATCTTCGGTGTTGGTGGAGCGATGAATATAATCCAACGCTGTTTTCTCCTGATTACTTTTAAATCCAAAGTCGGGTTTAACCTTCATACCTGCCAAAACATCATTAATATTCTGTCCGCAGATAACCCGGCCTTTGCCCACCTTATTTTCTGTGATATTCTTTCCATCAATTTTTCCCCATAGCCGTTCAGTAATGAGTTTCAATTCACCATCACTTTCAGGGAAACCTGATAAACCAGTTGTTTCTAAAGGTCGGGGCGAGATAACTGTCATTCCTGAGTTCACCAAAGATTCTACTTTTTTCATTACATTCAGATCGATCGATTTTTCATTTGGGAGCACCAAAACACGGTAGCTCATTCCATCGGGCAAAACGATTTTTTCACCATCGAACGAAAGTCGGTTAAGAATTACATCTTTGGAACACTTATCCCAATCGTAACCATACTTTAATTCCGGGAAATCTTCTTTAAGGAATACGAAATTCGGGACATCGTCGCCATAATAACAAAGTACATCTGCAGCAAACAAACCCTGCTGAAGTAGGTATGTACACCGATCGAGATAACTGATAAAATCTTTTGCCTGTCTCCACCAGGTCACATTTGGATTGAGGTGTGTACCTGCAAAATACTCATTTCCGGGAATTCCGAACTCTTTGGGTGAAGAGGTGAAAGTATGCCATACAATCCGGTTAACACCTGAACAGAATATGCGATCGATATTTCCTTTTAGTTCTTTAGGCGGACGTTCCCATTGAGGACCGATACTTGTAGGCCCCTCGGCAGCAACAAACCGCTTTCCGTTGGTATGCGCTACACAGGCGCTTTGTCGTACAGAGAGCCTTTCGTCGTCTTTAATCCTGTGAGTATTGGCCACAGCCCAGAATTCTCCCTGCGGAAAATCACTTATTCCCATAACTTTAAGTGCGTCGACGGGAGCAGAATGTGGGCCTCCCGATTCGGGATGGATACCCAGGCCGTATTTATGTGCGAGATTATAAAACAGTTGGTAATGGTATTCTGCGACACAATCACCCACTGTTTTACGGTAATCGTGTAAAAAGCGGTTGGTTACATCTCGGTTTTCAATAATTCGTCCGGCTAAAACAGGCATGTACTGATTAATATCATAACCTCTGAATTTCTTGAATTCATTAGGGAAAAGGGCTGTCCAGCTCACCAAATCCATTTCCCAGCTGTCGGTTTGAAGAAACCTAACGCTTTTTCCCACAGATTGAGCCGTTTCGATCAGCGGAATAATAACAGTATTACTGAAAAGTTCGAATGCTTTAGGGCTCAGGTGGTCGACAGACAAACCCTCCCAGCCGTCGCTGTTGGTGGAGGTTTTGGCGCCGGTACAGGTATAACCGTAACGGATAATTGTCCAGTTTCCTTCAGGAGCGTTCCATTCCAGCTTCCCATCCATATAATTTGATGTGAGGTCGATAATTTGATCTTTTTTAATCGCAATGTCAGCTCCGTCACCCGGATAATCATCTCTCAGGTCGTGAAGTGGATAAACCCCTTTCCATCCCACATCTTCATTGAACGATTTTTTCTTCCAGTTTTGGATAGCGCTATTTTTAACGGGTAGCCCCTCCTTTTTTGGAATAGCCTGAACCATTATATCCTGGTACATCAGTTTTTGTTCGGGCTGCGGCAATTCCATTTTTATTGTTTTTCCACCGGTTACATCAACTTCCGACCAGACTATTTTTTTCATGGCAAATTCCGGTGTAATTGACGGAGCGCCAGGATTCCAGCCGCTCTGGACATTAACGCTCAGTTCGATGCCAACACGATCAGCTTCCTTCACCGCATGTTTATAGAGTTCCATCCAGGCAGGGCTCATAAAAACAGGGCCGGCTGGTGTTTTATGTGCAACCTGGTAATTTGAACTTCCAGCATCAACTACAGAAGCACCACCGTAACCTTTTGCTTTCATCTCTTCGAGGTCGCGGGTAATAGACGCTTTGGTAGCCATACTATTAAGCCACCACCAATAGCAACGCAGACGTGATTCTGCAGGAGGATTGGCAAAACCATTTTCGAGTTGGCTGAAGTTTATGGTTTTGTCAGTTTTCAATGAATAGCTGGGTTGTGCCTGCAATAGCTGGCAAAAAATCAAAGCTGATAATAATAGCTGAGTTTTTAACATCGTGAATTTGTTCTAAAGACCGTTTATGGAAAATTTGTTGAAATTACTAAACATTTTAGATCCGGAGATCGAAACGATGGCACAAAAAACAGGGACAGCCTTAAATAAAAGATGTCCCTGCAGAGCAATTCAAAGTAAAGAAAAATTTATCTTATCCAGCCTGGATTCTGATCCAGTTTCTGATCTTTATTGGTGTCAATAACTGTTTGCGGGATTGGCCACAGGTTATAATTGAAAGTAAGCGTTGCCAAAGCTTCCGGCCAGTAGGCGTATTTTTTGATCCGGTCAACAGCGACAGTTCCACCCATACGGAGTAGCGTATTCCAGCGGCACTCTTCGTAAACAAGTTCGCGGGTACGTTCTTCAAGAATCGTATTGAAATTATCATCCATATCTCCGGCATTGACCAGATAGGCACATTGAGCACGGTTTCTTAGCAGGTTGATATCAGCAGCCGCGCCGGATTTATCTCCACTGCGTTGTTTAGCTTCTGCCCGTAGCAGGATTGTTTCGGGAAGACGGATAAAATAATCGTCACGGAAAAGGTTACTCCGGTTTTCACCATCGGCTAATCCGGTATAGCTATCTGTGGCGATTTTGCAGGAGATAGGAAAACATAGGGTACGATTGTTTAGGTTGGTCGTAGCATCTGTGCTTCCATTATACATTTCGCTCCATGGAACATCCTTTTTAAAGTAAGTTGATGTAGCGACATTCCCTTTAAACCTTCTGCGCAAAACAATTTCAGAATTGCGGATATCTGTTCCCCACTTGTCAGCATAGATGGCATCGCGGGTGAAAAATGTTGGCATTATTTGTACAATACCACGTCCACCTACATCTTCCAGGGTTCCTGTGAGGTTGTTTTTGGTACCATCGCGGAAGTCTGCACCATAAGTACGTGAATAGGGCAATTTTGAACTTTTATCTTCGGCTTTGTAGGCTGCATAGTCGATTTGCATCGCCCATACACACTCGGTATTCCCATCCTGATAATTGACATTTCCTTCCTGGAACATATCCCAGTAATAGTTGGTATTTTCTTTTACCGTATCAATGGGAGTTGCCGTATTGCCGGCCTGATAAACAGTATAAGCTACCGATGACAGCGTTTTTCTTGTTCCAAAACGTGAACCGACCAGTTTATAGGTTCCTCCATCAATTACTTTAGATGCAAAAGTTATTGATTTGGCAAATGCTGCTGTAGCGTCGCTGGCCTTGTTATCGGCTGCCAGTTGGGTGCCCATAGCGAGATAAAGTTCAGCGAGGTTGTGCTGACATGCTCCTTTCACCAGTCGGCCACCAGTGGTAGTTGTTTCGGGCAGATCACCTTCAATGGCTTCCAACTCAGTAATTGCAAACTGGTAAGTTTCAACTCGTGTTGAACGTTTGTAATCATACTTTGGAGCGGTTGAAATATCTGTGACAATCGGGACACCTCCAAAAAGTTCAGCAAGGTTACGATAAGCAAATGCCCGGAAGAACCTTGCCTGAGCTTTGGCATACGCTTTTTCTGTTGCTGACGACCAAACCATTTGGGGCAGATCGGCAGCATAAAGTGCAAGGTTTGCCCTGGAAATCACCAAATACCAGGCATTATAATTTTCATAAAAATTAGTATTGTCCGCATTGATATTCCCGTAATTATTAAAAGTATTCGCTTTACGGATGCTTGCTACGTCAAACATATCGGTTCCATTCCCTCTGAACACAAAGATCCATGCCGCTTCATTGGGATTAGCCCATAGGTCGCGCAAATAGGAGTAGATGGAAACCAACACCTGATCGACCTGAGCCGATGTTGCAAAAGCATTGTCTACTGTATAAAATGTTGATGGTTTTTCTTTCAGAAATGCATCATCTTTACAGCCAGTGATATTGATTAACATTAACAGAATGCAAATTCCCGTTATCTATTTTATCTTTTTCATTTCAGTGTCGTTT
>Ga0118677_10011485_pt1 | contig 13250 bp, 8 predicted proteins | sample AliMusrvi5mmetaG_FD_86154 | JGI IMG/M metagenome (GOLD analysis project Ga0118677, IMG submission 86154)
TTCGCCCAATTCACCCCCGTCAATGGTGTAGGCAAATTCAGCCCCAAATTTGGCTAAATCAAAATGGTCTGCCCCTTCGCCAATCTCCTCATCCGGAGTGAACGCAATCTTTACTTTCCCATGTTGTATCTCCGGATGTTGAATCAAATATTCCATAGCGGTAATAATTTCCGATATGCCGGCTTTGTCATCAGCTCCCAGGAGAGTATTCCCTTTGGTCACAATCAATTGCTGACCAATGTAATGGCTCAGTTCCGGAAATATAGAAGGAGAGAGTATAATATTTTTCTCCTGATTAAGCACAATATCCTTGCCGTCATAGTTTGTGATGATTTGGGGTGAAACACCCTCCGCTGTGAAATCAGGACTCGTATCCATGTGTGCTACAAAACCCACAACAGGAGCTGTTCCTGTGAAGTTGGATGGAAGCGTTGCGTAGACATAACCCCATAAATCCACTTCAACATCATCCAGTCCGATAACTCTTAATTCGTCGGCAAGCACCCTGGCAAAAACCCTTTGTCCTTCGGAACTTGGCGTTTTGCCACTCACCGGATCAGAGCAGGTATTATATTTGACATACCGGATAAAACGTTCAGTAACTTTCTTTTCCATGGATATAGGGAGTAAGTTAAATTTTTATGTATTTAGAGATTGTTTAAAAATTACATTTGAACCTTTTTTGCCCGAATGACATCAATTTCAAAAGAAAGACGAGTCAGTGAATATAGCCATTGTCCGTCAGGATATTAGCAGATTTCTGGTTAATTCCCTGCAGGAGATTCATTTTCAGAATTATAGTATTCTATCAAAATTTATCTCCCACGGAGAAACTTAAACCGATCATTATCCAAATTGCTTACTTTTAAATACTTAGTAAGCAAGGGCAAATATTACCCGTTGTTTGGAAGGTTTTCCGGTGACCATACATTTCCCTTCCTCTTCCATACTATCAAATGGAATACAGCGTAAGGTAGCTTTTGTTTCCTCCTTAATCCTAAGTTCTGTCTCTGTGGTTCCATCCCAGTGAGCAAGAAAGAACCCCCCTTTTGTAACCAGTAATTCCTTGAATTGATCGTAGGAATCAACTTTAGTCATGTTCTCAGCTCTGAATTGATAAGCCTTATTGTAAATATTTTTCTGGATGGAGTCAAGCAGATCTGCTACAAATTGATCGACGTTCTCAAGTTGTTCAACCGATTTTTCCAACGTATCACGGCGGGCCACCTCTACTGAGCCATTTTCCAGATCGCGTGGACCAATTGCCAGTCGAACGGGAACCCCTTTAAGTTCATATTCTGCAAATTTCCATCCCGGGCGCTGTGAATCTCGGTTATCGTACTTAACACTGATACCGCGCGCACGCAATTTGACCATAATCTCTTCTACTTTTACTGAGATTTCGGCCAATTGTTCCATATTTTTATAGATAGGGACAATAACAACCTGAAAGGGGGCAAGTTTTGGAGGGAGGACCAGACCATTATTATCGGAGTGAGCCATGATTAGCGCACCAATCAATCGTGTAGAAACTCCCCATGAAGATGCCCAAACGTAGTCAAGTTTACCATCACGATTGGCAAACTGAACATCGAAAGCTTTAGCGAAATTCTGTCCCAGAAAGTGTGAAGTTCCTGATTGTAAGGCCTTACCGTCCTGCATTAACGCCTCGATGGTGTAGGTTTCGAGTGCCCCTGCAAACCGTTCATTAGCCGATTTGGCCCCTTTGATGACCGGAATAGCCATGAAATCTTCAGCAAAACTTGCATAGACGTTAATCATTTGGGTGGTTTCGGCTAGAGCTTCTTCACTGGTTTCATGGGCGGTATGCCCCTCCTGCCATAGAAATTCTGTTGTACGGAGAAACATCCGTGTACGCATTTCCCATCGTACCACATTGGCCCACTGATTACAGAGGATTGGCAAATCGCGGTAGGAATGTATCCAGTTTTTATAGGTGCTCCAAATAATTGTCTCTGAAGTTGGGCGAATGATCAACTCTTCTTCAAGCTTAGCTTCAGGGTCCACAACCACACCTTTACCGTCGGGATCGTTTTTCAGCCGGTAATGAGTTACTACAGCACACTCTTTGGCGAAGCCATCAACATGGGCAGCCTCTTTTGAAAAGAAAGATTTCGGGATAAAGAGAGGGAAATATGCATTAACATGCCCGGTATCCTTGAACATTTTATCGAGTTGAGCCTGCATTTTTTCCCATATTGCATAGCCATAAGGTTTGATCACCATACAGCCCCGAACAGCAGAATTTTCAGCCAGATCAGCTTTTGTTACTAAATCATTGTACCATTGGGAATAATTTTCTTCCTTTGTTGTGAGAACTTTAGCCATTACTTACTTTTTGGTATAATATTTGCTTTTAAATTGAAAATTTCAAGTCACAAATTAACGAAAAGTTCAGGAATTTATTAATATAAAGGAGAACAAATCATGAAAACAGATGTCAGACTGCTCGCAGTCATCGCACTCCTTGTAAGTGCATGTACCACTGGATCGATGGTTACATCAAGAAGTTATAGTGACGATGCCTATTATTCGCCGGGAGACCATCCTCCTGTAGTCGCCAACACTATACCTTCAAACCAGAAACCCGAAAGGCGCCCAACTACACTATCCGGTTTACAACAGGATGATGCTGCAAAAATCGTGGATAACTATCTTTCGGATAAAAAAGAGGGTAATTCCAATAATTATGCGTTGAATAACACCCCAGTTCTTTCCGATACAACTTATGAAGCTGATGAGGAAGCCAAGAACCTGATCAATAATTATGATGAACCTGAAGATGTTGATTATACTACCCGCATCCGGACTTTTTATGATCCTTATGCCTATGATCCTTATTGGGATTCCTTCTATTATCCGGGCTTTGGATTTGGCTGGGGCCTGGGCTTTGGCGGCTTCTATGGTGGTTATGGTTTTGGCTATGGTGGATTTTATGGTGGTTTTTATAATCCATTTTTTGGCTGGGGAATGTACAATCCATTCTGGGGCGGATATTATGGTGGATACTATGGTATGGGCCATGGTTATGGTGGCGGTTTTGGCCGTGGTTTTTATAACGGAAGACAGAACTATGCAGGAAGAATGGGTTCTAATTCTATAGGCCTTAATAGTGCTAGAATTGGATTAAACTCATCTGCTTCTGGAATAAAATCAGCAGGGCGCACAGTTTCTGGTGCATCCGCTAATGGAGTCACCAAAAGCGCTTCTGTCAATTCTACTCGTCAGGCGGGGACACGTTATACAGCAGGTCAGAATGTAACTAAAAGTGCCGGTTTAAATGCAACCAATTTGCGCAGAACCACTGTTAGAAACTCAGTGACCAGCCGCGCCCAAGGGTATACTCCGACCTATTCAAGGCCAAGAACAAATATTCAGTCAACCTATAACAGCGGTACAGCACGTCAGTATTCAAGGCCACAGAGCTCCGCATCAACCAGATCATCTTTGAGTAGTTCCTATCAGAGAGGATCAAGTCGTTCAGGGGCAGTGTCCGGGTCTGCTTTGAAAAGTGGTTCTGTAAGAAGCAGTAGTTCTTCATCCCATTCTTATTCTGCCCCTGCAAGAAGCAGTTCCGGCAGTAGTGGCGGAGGAAGGTCTTTCTCCGGTGGCGGCGGAGGTGGCGGTGGCCGAAGACGTTAATCGTTAACCGAAAGTAATGCAATTCAGGATCCGCTCTTGAACTATCCAATAAAGCATAACAAATGAGTAACATAAGTGGGAGTTTTATTTGAATAATCGAAGAAGTAAATTATTGACTTTGTTGTATTCGGATAAAACTCCTTTTATAAAATCAAAAATCATTGATTATGAAAAAATTAGTACTTACCCTATTTGCAACAATAGGATTAATTACCCTCTCTTTTAGTCAGTATGTTGACCAGGCCTTAATCTTTTCACAACAGAATTTTGGTTCAACAGCCCGTTCCCAATCAATGGGAGGTGCCTTCGGTGCTATTGGGGGAGATTTCTCTTCCCTGAGCATAAATCCTGCCGGAATTGGCGTCTATCTTAAACCTGAGATTTCTGCAACTTTCGATATTATTGGTGTGAATAGTGTCAAATCAACCTACCAGGGACAATCAACTGATGATCGGAACAATAATTTCAGCATGAGAAATCTGGGATATGTATTCACCACTCCTGTTCAGGGCGGAAGTTCCGGTTTAGTGTCCTTTAATTTTGGAATCGGATTCAATAAGCTCAATAACTATAATCAAACGAGCTCAGTCAGTAGTGTGAACTCAGCGACCTCCAGAATGGATGCTTTTGCCCAAAATACCAACGGAATCACAACTACCGAACTTTATAGCGAAAACAATCCCTTTCAAAGTCAAAACGTACCATGGGAGAGTGAAATGGCCTGGCAAAATTATCTGATCAATGTATCTAATCCGGACCAAAATGGGGTAGGAAATGCCTATCAATCGATTTTGTTCCAAAATGAGCTTGTTAATCAAAGCCTTACTGTAAATAAGCAAGGATATCTTAATGAATATGTTTTTTCATTCGGTGCCAATTTTAATCATAAGTTATACCTGGGTGCAACACTGGGGATACAGGACCTTTATTATAGTCAATCATCCACCTATTCCGAGAATGGCGGATTTGGTCGGTTTGATTATTACAACTTTGCCAGTACCAGGGGGACCGGTTATAACCTCAAGTTGGGAGTCATTTACAAACCTACCTCTGCATTAAGACTTGGACTGGCAATTCATACCCCCACCTTATTTGATCTGAAGGAGAATTATAATTCTTCCATGACTTCTGACCTGCAAAATGTGAGTACAGAGGCCAATGGAGCACATTCCTCAGATTCTCCTTTTGGAAATTTTGGATATAAAATGGATACTCCTACCCGGGCAATAGCCAGTATAGCCTACCAATTCGGTAAAAAAGGGATGTTAACGCTTGATTATGAATATGTGGATTATTCTAAAATGCAATATCACGAAGGAAACGATGGCTATAATTTTTCGGTCGAAAATTCAATTATCAGTTCTGTCTACCGTTCAGTAAATAATATCCGATTTGGAGGAGAATACAAACCGATCAATGCTGTGAGCCTAAGGGCTGGTTATGAATTATTCGGAAATCCTTACAGTTCATCAGTGGTTACACCTGATCCAAATAATGCGGGTCAATATTTAACTATAGCTCAACCCAACACCAATTTTAGTTATAGAACCGTCAATTTGGGAGTCGGGTACCGGATTAATAACGTTTTGTTTGATCTTACCTATAGCCAGGGAAGCAGAACTGACTATGGCTATACCTATCAGGGAAGTGACAGCAATACGGCTACCTATTTTACCGGTTCCAAAAGCGATCCGGTAAAGTATCAAAATACCAACAGCCGACTAATTTTCACCCTGGCATTCAAACTTTAAAAAATTAATTTTTTTCCATAGTCCGGGTCCGACTTTAAGTCGGGCTCGGACTAACTTCAGGTCGGACCCGGACTTTATAAATGGACTTTACAGGATCATTCCTGCACCAACCACATTATTAGTCCCTTCATCGATCAAGATCAGGCTTCCGGTATCCCGATTCTTTTTGTACGGATCGAAAAACAAGGGTTTTGTGGTTTTGATGGTGATTCGGGCAATTTGGTTTAACCCGACACTCAGATCATCGTGAATCTCTTCGGTCGTATTGATATTTACTTTGTACTTAACCTCAGTTACGATGCAGCGCAATTCATTTGAATTATGCTTCAACTGGTATTTCCCTCTGACGACCAGAGGTTTTTCATTGAGCCAGCAAACCATTAAATCAATCTCTTGTGATTGCTGCGGTTGATTGTCTGCATCAACGATCATCGATCCACGGCTGACATCAATCTCATCTGTTAGTCTGATCGTCACTGATTGTGGGGGGAAGGCGTAGTCGAGACTCTTACCGGCAAAATCGATCGCCTCAATGGTCGTTTTTAGCCCGCCTGGTAAGATGGCGACTTTCTGACCTACCCTGAACACCCCGCTGGCTACCCTTCCTGCATAACCGCGGTAATCATGATATTCATCGGTAATGGGACGAATAACATACTGAACCGGGAATCGGGGATCTTTTAGGTTCCAATCCTGACCTACCGGCAGTGCTTCAAGCAATCCTAAAAATGTATCACCTTTATACCAGGACATATTATTGGAAGGATCTACCACATTATCTCCAAGTTTGGCACTAATGGGTAAAAAGTGAATATCCTGATTGTCTAGTCTGCTGGCAACATCGACAAAATCTTCCTTAATCCGTTCAAAAACCTCTTCACTAAAATCGACCAGATCCATTTTATTCACGCAAACCAAAACATGCGGAATATTTAATAAAGCTGCTATATAAGCATGTCGTCGGGTTTGTTCGATTACTCCATTTCGGGCATCAACGAGGATCACAGCAGCATTGGCGGTAGAAGCGCCAGTCACCATATTGCGGGTATATTGGATATGACCTGGGGTATCGGCTATGATAAATTTGCGTTTCGGAGTTGCAAAATAGCGGTAGGCAACATCGATAGTAATTCCCTGTTCCCGCTCAGCCCGCAGTCCGTCTGTCAGCAATGCCAGATTTACCTCTTCGCCTCCCCGACTGATACTTGCTTGTTCGAGCGCCTCCATCTGATCCTCAAAAATAGCTTTACTATCGTATAACAGCCTGCCAATTAGCGTGCTTTTGCCGTCATCAACACTTCCTGCCGTCGTAAAGCGCAATAATTCCATATCGAGATATCCGTGTTCTTTTCCAGACATAATTTGAATTGTAAAATTAAAAATATCCTTCCCTCTTACGATCTTCCATCGCTGCCTCGGAACGCTTATCATCTGCCCGGCTGCCACGCTCTGTTACACGGCTTGCAGCCACTTCCTGAATGATATCTTCAAGGGAATTTGCCTCGGAAAGGGTGACTCCGGTACAAGTAATATCACCGATTGTCCGGCAGCGTACTTTCTTCATCTCCACTTTTTCATTGGGTTTCAACTGCATAAACGGAGCGCTTGCCATCCATGACCCGTCTCGACAAAAAACTTCACGCTCATGGGTGAAGTATAAACTAGGCATTTCGATGTTTTCCATCAGAATATATTGCCACACATCCATCTCTGTCCAATTGCTGATAGGAAAGACCCGAAAATGTTCTCCAATCTGTTTGGCTCCGCAAAACAGATTCCAAAGTTCCGGACGTTGATTTTTGGGATCCCACTGTCCAAACTCGTCACGATGTGAGAAAAAGCGCTCCTTAGCCCTGGCTTTCTCCTCATCGCGCCGTCCTCCACCCAAGGCGCAGTCAAATTTCATCTCCTCAATAGCATCCAAAAGAGTAACCGTCTGAAGGACATTACGACTTGCATTCAAACCTTTCTCTTCTATAGCCCGGCCATTGTTTATGGAATCCTGAACGTATTTGACAATCAGTCGGGTGCCGAATTTTTCCGCCAGATTATCCCTGTATTTGATGGTCTCCTCAAAGTTGTGACCTGTATCGATATGCATTAAAGGGAAAGGGACTTTTAACGGATGAAACGCTTTCCAGGCAAGATGAAACATCACAATCGAATCTTTTCCCCCTGAAAAAAGCATCACCGGTCGCTCAAACTGAGCAACAACTTCCCGAATTACAAAAATTGATTCTGCTTCAAGCTCCCTTAAATGATTTATACTATATACCTCCATATCAAATGATTTCTCTAATTCCAATAATGGTCTGCTTTATTATACTCTTCTTGAATTATTGAACAAACAGGTGACAAAAGTAGCAAATCCGATGAAAATCTGTGTCATCGGATTTGAAGCAATAGTGATCGTCCAGATATTTTGTTTAGTCCGGGATCTTTTCAATGGCACATTTCATATCATCAGCGTTGGAGACTTTGTCGAAAAAACTGACAAAGGCGGCATAGTCTGATGCCGGATAGATTCCTTTATTAAGTTGAAAGGTACGTGTATAGCATAACTGGTTATTCGAATATTCAACTTTTGACTGATATTCACCAAATGGTGATTTAATAAAAACCGGTTTTGGCAGATTTTCAGGTTTCATTTTCGAAGACATTTGATAAATGATTGTATCGCGGTCGAATGAGGGCCTTCTTACTAAGATGTCAGTTTTTCTAGACCGTAAATTGGATGGTGCTTCGACCATACTGTTCAAAAAATTCAATCGCATCAGGTACTTTGAACCCATTGGAGTAAGGTAATTTTCAAATTCCACATTCAGTGATTCTTCAATTGATGGTATTTTAGCTTTTGTTTCTTTGTATTTAAAATTTAACAATTGAAATGCAGGGAATCTCATTCTTTCGGATATTATGCGCTTTTTATCTGCGTCATCAGCCAGATAAGTCGACAGGATGTTTTCATAGTTCAACCCTTTGTAGACTGTGTTTATTTCAACTCTCCCTGTCCCATCTTCATTGATTTTAACGTGTGATGTGTGTGTTTCCAGGTTATTGGCTAAACTATATGCAGTGGTGTGAACAACTTTACTTTTTTCATTGTCAATCAGGAGGATATCCCGATCATCAGTAAAGTTGCCGATAAAACCACAAGGTACACGTTGACTGGTACATTCGAGCCAAATGGTATCATTCTTCAGGGGTACACATAAAAATGCATGGTTGAATTGAGATGAAGGAAAATCCCTGATCATTGGGGGTGCATTTTTCCCTGCATTAACCAGACAATAATTTGCACTCAACCCAACAGCCTCCAGGAGCGTTTTCATGTAATTTGCCAACGCTTTGCAGTCGCCGTAGGATAACCTTTGAACCGTAGATGCATCGAATGGTTGCCATCCTCCAATGCCTATCTGGATACTCACATATCTTGTGCGCCCTTGCATATATTCATATAATTTCCGGATTTTCTCATAATCATCGGGAGTACCGGCGATGAGTTCATTTAAAAACTTTTTGGTTTCATCTCCGAGTACGTTTTTTCCTCTATTGAGGGTAGATATGAACTTACCAAAATTTCCCCAGGTACTAAAATCACCCTGATTTCCATCAATTTCAAAAGCCGAAAGAGCAGCCATCATGCAGGGGAATATATTCTGTTCTGGCACACTATATGGTTCCCATTCCAAAGCTTTTAGATTTCGGGCTTCCCAGTAATAAATAGTATTTGAATCATCTGAAGTGGCCTTTACCCTGGAAATGGTATTTCGCTCCAGATATCTAAATGTCAAACTTTTAGGAATTATAGCTTTATAAGAACTCTTTTCAACTGCAAGATTGAATTTTGATTGAGGATACCATGAAGGAAACGAAAAAAAACCATCCATGGATTTTTCATAAGAATACTCAACAGTAAACGGAAAATTACGGACTTTGGGATCAATATACTTCACCCGGTTGTCCTCGTATATTGAATATCCGGAAATTGCACTGTAGTCGAGGATATCGTCCATTGGTATTCTTTTGATTTGTTCTCCATTTTCATCGTAGACATGCCCTCTAACCCCTGATATCCTGCTGAACCTATCATAAAATTCATGAAAGTAGGCATCATCCAGGCCATTCTTATTTAAAATCGTTATAGCATAGGTAACATTTACAGTAGCCCTGGTAAGTGATTTTACTTCTAAAATAATTTCTTCGTTGCGGACAACAGATCTTGCATTTTCCTTCAGATCTTTTGGGATATCGGAAACTTTATATTTGATATCCCCTGCATTAACCGTTCCTGAAAATATTAAAATAATTCCTGATAAAACTCTGACCGATTTAATATTAAACATGGTTAAAGCGTTTTAATTGAAATTTGCTCGGAGTGTTTTTTAACCATTTCGGAAAATAGAGCTCTGAGGTTGGCATATTCATTTTCAGGAAAAATGGCTTTATTTATCCGAAACCTGTAGGTCAATTGTACAACATTGTCATTTTTAGTAAACTGGTACATAAATACAGCGCTTCCATCTGGTAATTTCATGGATATTGGTTTGGGGAGTTCTATGACTTGTGCCCCTTCAGGTAAAGTAAGTTTAAATAAATAGATTATTTCAGATGGGGAGATGAAATCTACAGGGTATTTGCGCTCTGCTGTTTTAAAGGGGTTGGAAGTAATTTGCTCGAAAAGAAAAGGATTGATATAAACCTGATTTCCGGAACTTGTGACCATATTTTTTATTTTTACTTTATACGTTTCCATCAGTGGAAGATAGATGCTGTCGAGATTGGTTATCTCACAGTCAATTACACTTAAACCCTTATTTTCGGCTTCGAAATTCTTTAGATACTCTTCCTTTGAGTTGAATTTTTCATATTTTTTCCTGAAATCCAGAGCTGCATAATCGTAACTGGATTTGGCAATTTGTCCTGAAAGCATATTATCGGCATCCAACTTCAAATCGAACGAGATGAATTTTTTATTCTTTTTTTCAGATTCCAAATCGATCCATCCCGATTCTTTTTCATCAATCAGCCTGCCTTGCAGGTTAATACATCTTTGAGGAAGCGTACCCACCGGAAGAAATCCTTCGGTCGCATCTACAAAATATTTTTTATCATTCAGTACAACATAGGCAATTACGTAATTCAGTTTGTTTAAAGAAGGATTTACCGGAGTTAGAAAACCATTGTCACGAGTACTAAGTGCAACAGGATAAACTTCGAAATCCAACTTTTTCAGAAGCTGAATTAGTGTCAGATTAATATCCCCTGAATTTCCGATTTTCTTATTGAATGAAGTGCTCAAATTACCGGAAGAAGCAAAAACAGACTCTCTTTCGTTCCATTTTACCGCCTTTTTAATCGCTTCCTGAGCAGCTTTTAAACGCTCAAACGGATCGCTCTGATTTTTCTTTATCTCTTTAGCTATTCCGTTTAAAAAGGAACATCCTTCCATGGCTCTTCCAAAATACTGATTTTCATTAAGCCGGGTATTCACAGCTTCCCAGGTTGTGCAGAATTCCTCATAAAACCAAGTAAGATTTATATTAAGGATCTCTATATCGAATTTGGTCATATAATTTTTTGCCGAGTTCATATAGGGTTCCGGTTTAAATGCCGGCATCTCTTTGGCTACCCAACGCATTTCGTTGCTTTCAGACAGGCGTTCGAACCCGAAGAAGTTTTTGCGAAACGACACTTCTGAAGATGGTTCAAGAATCAATTCGCTCCACCGGACAGGTATCTCTTGCTGAAACAACCATTCAGATGGTAATCCGTTAAATCTAAAATTCAGATCAATCACGGAACCTTCTCTGACATTGGGCATTGCAATTCGGATCCTGGAATAATTTTTAGTAACATTTTCAGTAAAGATTGACTCGGATTTTAGCTTTGACTCAACCACTTCCCCGTTTTCAAGGTTATAGGTAATTCCCCTGATATCGGCTTTTGAAGATATGGGAAAAATCTGATTACCCCACGAAGCACCCTCTTTTTTGAAAATTTTAATGCGTAAAGTCCTTTCAAATTCAAACCGGGTTGAATTGAAATATCCATAATCACACAGAATAGCAGCTACAGCAGTGCTATCCGACGGATAAACTTTCATTTCAAGATCAGATTTGATTATTTTCCCGTACTTAACAGGCGCTTTTTGAGCTAATGCAGAGAATTGCAGAATACAAAATAGCAGGATAGCAGGAATGAATTTTTGGACAGTATTTTTCATTTTGACTGATGATTTAAAATTAGGTTAAACAGGCAGCAAAGTTAGATATTTAAATTTATGTAAATAAACAATGGTGTCTAAATTGGCTAATTCTATACAGTTTTTCCTGAATATAAATAATTATATTAACATATGGATTTACTTTTCTTTCTTTTTTAGTATAAAAGAATTGGCTATTGATGTGAAACGTTGAATTTAAACGATTGCATCCATTTAGCCATAAAATTATTGGCTTGATATCTTGAAAGATAAACTGTCGGCGGGCAATGTAAAACTGAATATACTGCCCATATTCTCGCTACTCTTAATTTTTAATTTCCCTCCGTGTTTCTCAATAAAATCTTTACAAATGATTAAGCCAAGGCCGGAACTGTATTCTCCTTCAGTACCTTTTCTGTTGGATTGTACGTTGTCGAGGAGGAAAAGGTGATCGATCAGCACTTGAGTCATTCCGATACCGGAGTCCTTTACTGAAAACTCAACCAGTTGAGATGAAAGCTTTTCTGCAGAAATAGTGATTTTACCGCCCTTTGGTGTAAATTTTAAAGCATTTGACAATAAATTTCGAATAATACCTCCAAACATGTTCTCATCCGCAAAAACGATTAAATCTTTAGGAATCTTCTCTTTAATTAAAATTTCCTTTTGGTAAGCCAAATGATTAGCCAGAATTAAATAATCTGCAATTTTTTGACTTACTAAAAATGACTTAGGCACAAAAGCCGTTAATCCTCTTTGCATCCGTGACCATTCCAGTAGATTTCCCAATAAACGAAAGAGGTGAACTGAAGAGTTTCGCATTAATAATGTAATCTCCTGAATCTCCTTTAACGTCATAACAGGTAATCTTCTGGCTAATGTCTCGGTTAATCCGAGAAATCCACTGAATGGACTACGTAAATCGTGTGCTATGATGGAAAAGAATTTATCTTTCTCCGCATTCATTCTTTGAAGATCCTCATTTTTAAGCCGAATTAATTCCTGAGCCTGTTTATGTGACGAAACATTTCTGATAACAGATAGGAATTTGGAATTTGCATAAGCTACGATTTTTGCTTCAAAGAAATTGATTCCTTCAGGAAGTTGCATGGTATATTCACATAATTGGACCTCGCCAGTCCGTTGTGCAGTTTGAAAAGCAACCTCAAATTGTTGTGCGATTTCTTGAGGAATCACATCAAACATGCTTTTCCCAAGGAAATTATCGGGCTGAGTATACAATTGTTTGTCAATGGGCCCATGATATTTTTGATAAATGCCTTTTTGGTCCTGAATAAAAATCATATCAGGAATTGCTGTTAACAAAGCAGTAACCTGGGCTTCACTTATTTTTAGCGCTTCTTCTGCGTTTTTCCGGTCGGTAATATCAATGGTGAATCCTGCCAGATATTGTGGCTTTCCTTCGATAATAACCGGAAATTTAATAGTTGTATACGATCTTCCGTTCAGCTCCTCTTCAGAAGTAACGATCTTCCTATTTGTCATGGCTTCCTGATCGTCTGCTTCCAGATTAAGTGCAAGAGAGGAGGGAATAACCTGATTTAGGTTCTTACCAATTAACTCCGAAAGAGGTTTACCCAGCATCTTTTCATAATTTCTGCTTAATTTGA
>Ga0118677_10011487_pt1 | contig 13250 bp, 21 predicted proteins | sample AliMusrvi5mmetaG_FD_86154 | JGI IMG/M metagenome (GOLD analysis project Ga0118677, IMG submission 86154)
ATCTTATACCAATTTTTTCATTCTCAATTACTTCTTTATATACCAGCCGTATACGGCGTTTTTTAGCTTCTTCTAAAATTTCTAAAATAAGAGGCTCAGTATCTAGGGCAGGAATAAAAAAAGAGGAGCCCAGCACCATTGCGTGCCATTCAATAGCAACTGGGACCCCTTCGTTAAAAATCATTCTTGTATAGGTTCTTCAGGAATTATGTTGAACTTAAGTTTGGCTTTCTCTGCATTAAACCCAAGCGCATTGATAGAGAACGTATCAAGCTCAGAGCCTTTAGCCATACCTTTTTTCTTAATAATTGCATCAGAGTCAAGGGCTTTTACTCCATCAATAATTCCTGAGTAACCAATCTGTTTCTTAGTACACCATAAACGTAGCTGGTCAACTGCAATCCATATTAAGCCTGTATCGGGTTCAAAGCGAATCATTAGAGGGCCATATGGTTTCTGTAGCGGTGCTTTAGTTAACCCTGTACGCTTATCGTTAGCATCATCTACTACCAACATATTGCGGTTAAACTCATTTAGATATGCACCCAAACTACCTAATGGGTCAGCCTTCGCAGATTTAACACTTTCACGTAAGGTACTAAAGTATTCAACAGCCCATGCCCAAATCTTAGGAATATCAACCTTAATAAGCCCAAGCTCATTAGCAATCATGCCAGCAGTAAATGCCATAGCCGCACCAGCAGAGTAAAACCGTTGCTTCTGACTGAGCTTAGCATCCGCATCAAACCTTTTCTGCGTTTCATCTAGTAGCTTTTTAACAGTATCTAAATTAGTTAACATATGCTGAATTAGGACTGGTCCAACATGCCCATAGTTATCTTCTAGGATACGGTCAAATAGCTCATCGCTTTCTTCTTTAGACATAGAAGTATCCTGAGGAACCTCCATCTCCACGATACGTAACTGTTCAGATTCGGGTGTAGCCTTTAGAGTGGACATTTTGTCGTGCATACTAGCGTTACCTGAAAAGATAGCTGGCAACGCCCAACGAGTATTGTTCAAACGCATCTCATTAGAGTTAGCTTTCATACGATTATTAGACCGCCCTTGTGATACCCCATAGGCGACGTTACTAACTGCCTCTTCAGACATTTCAGTTACCTCATCAGTACAAATAGCAATATTATTAAATACCCCAAACTGATGAAACTGGGACTTCATAGTATCTTTTGCTATGAGCATCATATCTGTAGGATGACCCCAAATAGTATTAATCATGCGCTGTATAGAAGTTTTACCAGTAGCTGATTCGTTTGATACTAGAGAAAAGATTAAACCCTTTTGATTTGTAAACTTAAGTAGTGGTGCGCCTAAACCTACAAACAACATAAAGGCTCGCATCTCTTGCCCTTCCCTACCATATACATCTGCTACACGTTTCCACTCCTCCATAGTACCTTTAGGTTTAAACCAAGATACAAAAGGTAGTGTTGTGTTCGATGGAGGGGAGTATTGGATTCCCTTAGCTGATATTTCCTTATCAGCAATAATAAACTTAGTATCGTCATCACACCAGCCAAACTGAGTGCGCATCTTTTCAGTTGTTTCTCGCTCCTGTAAATCTTTTGCAAAAGCTGTTATATAGTTCATAATCTCTGCCATTTCTTTAGCGTTGCCAATAACCCCATGCGGAGCTACTGTGTCTTTAAATCTATCTGTAACCATTAACGATTGGTTTGAGCATGCAAACTCACGTACACCATCCTTAGGCATATGTACTCGCATCCAAACCATGTCACCAAGCTCAGGGTCTTGCATCCGTTTAACAATATAGAAGTCATGTTTAAAGATTAACTTATCTTTTTCTACTTCTTCACCATCGTCGCTAGTAAATCCCTGCTTGTATATGCCACCATTCTTACCACGGAAGTATGGGTATGGTAGCTCGGGAATCTTATAGGTAACTTCTGTTTCAATCTCAGCGCTCTTTAGTACAACTACATTGTCTTCTGCAGTAGCCTTAGCAATCTTAGCGTTAATAGATATTGGGCTCGTAATCTTACCTTTATACTGGCATCCGTCACAATGCCCCGGGTTATTACGCTCAAGGGTTAAACAATGATAAGGACCACCGATGTCATTAGCCTTGTACTCAGTATCTTGGTATGAATACTCGGGGTGATTCTCTGACATCCTATGGATAGCTGATTCTCTGTCTTCGCAAAACTGAGCAATAGATAGCGCTCCACGCCATTGGTTATAGTCAATAGTAGGTTGGTTAGCATAAGCGTAATTAAGCTGGTTACATTCCTTCGACTTCATAATAGCGCCAAAGTTACTAACCTTATTACCTAATAACTTACGGGTAGTCTCATCCATAGGGCGACGAGGAGCTTTGCTTAGGTCAAGTTCAATCTCAATCCCGTGCATTACCTTTGCCCGGAAATCCTCGTACTCCATGGCTGGGCTCTTAGCCATCCACTTAACTTCTAAGGGTGGGTCAGATTTAAAGTTTAGCGTTCCTGGAATACGTAGTACCGCCGCTACATCGGTAATCTTAGTAGCATCTGCAACAATACCTAAACGCTTAAGTTGTTGTCTCCAGTATTCACAGGTCTTAGCCCACTCTTCTTTCTCAACAGCGTTCTCCATCACCCAATGTACATGAAGCCCATTACCTGAGTTGATTACATTCGGCTTAGGTAAACTTAGTTCTGTACATAAACGTTTTACGTCTATAAGGGCTTCTGTTTGGCTTGGGTATCCAGTACCCGCATCAGCATACGACTGACCACAATCTAGGTCTAACCAAAAAGACTTCTGCCATCCTGCATTAATTGCTTTCCTATTTTCGTTTGTAATATATTTCGAGCACCCGAAATAAACATCTTTCTTATCATCTAGTAGTTGCTGAATACGCTCCTCAGCTTCTGCAATAGTCTTAATAAAATATTGTTTCGGTGTGGTTTTTTTCTTATATGTCCCTATGCAATACCACCCTAAACCTTCTTCGGGTAATATCGTAGAGAGAAAATTATTCCACGAGGTCATTAGCATCCTCAAATTGCGCCGACAATAATCCTGTCAGGGTAGTGGCACGTCCCCCTTCAGTTGGCTTACGCCATTCTTTTTAATAACTTATGAATCTTCATTTGGTGCGTTAAGTTAGGAATACTCTTCCCGACAAACCACGCATATACTGCAGTACGTGATACGCTAAAATGTTTTGCAATCTGCATAACAGGTACATCTTTTTCAATGCAAGTCTTACCTAATGTAACCCCGATAGAAATATCTTCGTTGGCTTTATTAACTAACTTTGCAAACTTTAAGGAATATCCAGTCATATTGTTCTTATTAGGTGGGGCGGGTACTTGTTTATTTCACCCTTTAAGTATTCAAACACCCCGTTAACTATTATGCCCAGTCGTCTAGGACAGCGTTAATATCCTTAGGCGTTTCCGCTTCAGTCTTCTTAACACGCTTGGTTGGCTCAGGCTCGTCTGTTGCTTCTTCGGCTACAACTGGAGCTAGTTTGGCAACAGGCTTAGGGGCTTCAATAGCTACTGCACCATCAATTGCACCAGCAGTTAGACCAATAGCTATCTTAGCCTCAGGTGTTTTACCCTTAGCTAGCGCATTAGCAAACTCATCTTCTTCCAAATAACGTACTGCTTTGAAAGTAAGTTTAGGTGTAGCGCTACTTGTGTCAAAACGCATCTCTGTAACTACTGAAGTTACTGAAACATTGTTTGTACCTAAGAGGCGTACATAGGCTTCCAAAGGTAATTTACCATCAAGCCCCTTACCAAAGATTGATTGCGCTGGTAACGTTAATTGGAAAACATCCCCACGCTGGTCATTCTCTAATACAACGGCAAGACGACGGCTAAAACGACATGCACGCCCTTTACCACTAGGTGCTGAACCATCTACGTTCTGTGGACAATCCTTGCAACTAGCCGCCTGTGGTGCTGTACTCTTAGCATTTGGGCTAATACCATTATCTGAGAAGCAATCAGGCATCTTAGCGCCTTGACCTTCAGTGAAGGTAGCCTCATAGAAAGTACGGGAGTTATATTGAGATGCGCCTACAACTACTACGTTCATCGCACGCTCTTCGTTCTTTGCTACTTCTTTACCTTCAACTACCATACGGAATACAGAACCTTTAATAGAGATACGCTTGATGCTCGTACCCGATTGTCCAGTACCACCCATAAGGGCTCTTGTTGTTTCATCTACACCGCCACGTAAGTGGGCTGGTAAGTTTCCTTTTAACATGCTAAGTTCGTTAGCCATATTACATTTCTCCTTGCTTTAAAAATTTTAAAAATACTGAGGCTGTATTAGCAATCGTTACAGGGTCAGTTCCGGGGGTATGAGCATTTACTGCTAGGCTCAATGAGTTACCCCTCATTTGAATCTCAATCTGAGCATTCTGTTGTATCTCTTGCATTGCCCGTTCTTGCGCCTCTTTAATAACTTCTTGCATACGCTCTTGTTGTTCTACTGTTGCTTCACTCATTTACTTCTCCTCTAGATGTGTTAGTTACTGCATCAATGTCTGCTTTTTTAAACCGCAGTTTTGTACCTACTTTAAAGTGAGGTAACTTCCCTTCCCTACATAATACATAAATCGTTTGGCGAGAGACACGTAGTATCTTCGCTACTTCATCGACTGTCAATGGCAAGTTCTCCATTTTTACTTCCTCCTTACTGTAACTGTATACTTGTTATTAATATTCATGCCAACTGGCATCAATGCTGGGTTTTCATCTAAAAACTGCTTCATATTTGTTGTACTAATACGACGTTCTAATACTTGTGGTATATCGTGCTCCAGTATGAAGTTATACATACTTTCCCAATCGGTTGTTTCATATCTAGTACGTACTGACCTGAATACTGTACCCGCTGGGGTTTTTATGCTATCTGCACCAATGGCTTTACATAACCTTAATAGCTCCTCAGCTACCATATCCATTTGCTCTTCAATCCTATGGTCTTGCTCCTCAAATGCCGCTGATAATTCTTTGCGTTTATCACGCATTTTTATATATACTTCAGCTAGTTTATCTGCTTGTACTTGGTCGCTCATCTCGTTTTCCTCTCTGCTCTTGCGTACCATTGCGTAATTAAATCTTTTAAACTCTCTACGCTATCGCCCCAATCTATCCATCCCTTGTGGGGATTAAACAACTGTACCTTGTTTACTACCATTTCAGCATCCGTATTACCTTCAATCAACACTACAAGAAACCCTGGCTTTTTAGCTAAGTTTTCCAATAGAATTTCTTGCCCTCGGCTAATACTTTCATTTGGTCTTTTCCATTCACCCACTAGGAACGAGCCTTTACGCTCTAATACCATATCTAGATTAGATGGTAGAAACCTTGGATTACTTGGTATTAGCCCGATGAGGTCAGCAAAGTCAATATGCTTCGCATCAGGGTTACGCATTGCTGTCATTATTCTTCCTCTTTTTTCTTATTGTACACCTACTCTTAACAATGTCAACTAAGTAAATCATTATATAACGCCATTATGCTTCCTTGGATATCTTGCTTGTTTTGTAGTGCTTCGTATAGCTTTTTCTCTACGCTTGACCCCTTTAGTCTGATAACAGTACAAGGGTTCTTTTGTCCGCTTCGGTGTACCCGAGCATTAGCCTGTGCATATGTCTCATACGATGTTATAGGACCCCACCATACAATAGTATTTGCCGCATGAAGGGTTACGCCATGACTAGCCGCTTGTGGTTGGATGATAAGAACTCTTGGCTCAGGGGTAGTTTGAAACCTTTTAAATATTTCTGTACGCTTGTTTACAGGAACGCTTCCATCAATAATTTCTGAGGTGTACCCATCTTTTTCTAGGCTATCCTTAATGATTTGAATTGCATGCCTAAATGGTGCAAACACAAGTACCTTATGGCTAGACTCATCAATTACTTCTTTAAGTACTCTAAGGCGGTTACTGGCATCAAACTCTACAATTTCACCTGTATCTGAATACACAGCCCCACAAGAAAGCTGAAGTAGCTTATTTAGATTTGCCGCCGCATTTACTGTAGTTATTTCTTCCCCTGCCGCTTTTACAAGCATTTGCTTACGGAGAATATCGTAATACTTCTGTTGCTGTGCGGTTAGAGGGACTTCCCGCGTTTGGTATGTAATCTCAGGTAGGTCTAGGCATTCTTCTTTGGTAAAACGTATGGCAGGTTGTAGTACCTTATGTACTATATCTTCTGAGTTAAGTTTTGGAACCCACTTAAACATTGTAATCTTCTGCATTACTTGGTCTCTAAAATGCGAAAAGAATTTAGGTACTCCTGATGGGTTGACTAGCTTAGCAATACCATACGCATCCACAGGAGACTGTGCGGCAGGTGTACCAGTCATCATCCATAACCAAGTATGTGGTTTGATTAACGAGTTAAATACCTTCCAGCGGTTTGTAGTAGGGTTTTTATAGGCATTAGCTTCGTCTACAATAATCAAGTCAAAGTTAGCATCCGCAATAGCATCGGCAACAATTTCTATTCCATCGTAGTTAATAATGACAAACTCAGCCCCATCTTCAATAATCTTTTTACGCTTATCTTTAGAGCCATAGGCGGTATCTACCCTACGATGTATAGCAAACGTAAACAAGTCTGCACGCCATGCGGCATCCATAATGGATAATGGGCAAACAATTAAGACCCGTTTAATTAACCCTAAGTTCATTAAGTAGTCAGCCGCCCATATAGCAGAAGCGGTCTTACCAGTACCTTGTTCGTTAAACACAAAGGCTCGGCGGTGTAAGGTTAGAAATGCTGATGTAGTCTTTTGATGGTCAAATGGTTTGAACTGCCCAGGCCAAATATATTGCCCTTCTATAGGAGATGGGACATTACGAACTTTAAGGTTTTTTAATACTTGCATTTCTTCCAAGCCCCAATGGACTAGGACTTCGTGATAGTTCTCTCCTTCCGAGCGTATAAGTTTGCTCTTAGGAATGACTGACGTAATGCGGTCAGGGTCACGCACCTTAAGCATTACTGCTTTGTTGTTAATGATTTCCAAAACTCTCTCCGATGCAAGTTAGCCTGAAAGCGGTGTCCGCTTCAAGCTTTATTATTTATCTAGTCTTTCCCAGTGCCAGTTAGCTCATTCGGTTGAAAGGTTGCTTTGGAATCAAAAGATTAAAGCTACAAAGACCAATTACTAACTGATATGGTTTACCCTATGAGGAATCGCTTCCCGAGTCAGCTAGGCACTCATACCTTATCCTGTGACTCTATACAAACTATTTTTTCTTGCGTTCCCGCTTGCTAACTTCTGATACTAAGTTATGCTTTGAATCTCTTTTGAATGAACGATTAGCACTAGCTGTTTGCACGAACACCCCATCTTTAATAGAGCCACCCTTATCAGCGGCTACTCTATGTGCTACATCTTTGCCATCGCCTTTACTAACTTTACCTTCTTTCATTAGTTTAGCACGAGCTTTATTACGCTCTCCCCGATTCTTAACTTGCTCGGGGCTTGCTTCATAGATAGCGGCGTTCTTGTATTTGCGGTCAGCTTTGTTCTTATATGGCATGGTAGTTTCCTTTTCCCATATTATCCTCGTTCTCCGTTATGTGCGCAAGATGTTACGGGACACCATTTACTACAAGTAAAGTTTCTTTTGGGGTTCCAAACACCATTAGCTATGCACGCATCTAATTGATTTACAAGGGGTTTAAATTGCTCAAAGTAAGCCAGCCTATGATGGGTAGTGTACTCTTCCTTGATAAACTCTTTAGATACTACGAACAGTAAGCCAGCCTTAATGACCTTAATCTCAGGATAGTGGGTAAACACACAGGCGGCTAGTAGTTTTAGCTGTTTAGTATCAGCATACTTTGCTGACTTGCCTGTCTTATAGTCAATGATACGGGCTTCTTGATTCTCTCGGTCTAGGATGATTAAGTCAGCGATACCCCTATACCATACTTGCTTATCAAAGAAATCACAGGGGGCTAACTTACCACCATCTACAATCTTTACTGCTAGCTTGTTCTCGCAAAGTTTTTCACCTTTAATATCTTTGAGTTTATCCAAAAGCTCTTGGATGTAAGCATACTTCTCAGGTAGAGGTTTGCCGTCTCGGATATGTTCTTCGGCGGCAAGGTGCAGGTCTTTACCATAGTTCATTGCATCTGATTCAGGCTCTTTAATATCTTTCGCTATACGTAAATGGTAATACTTCTTAGGACATTGCTCGAATAAGGTGATGCTACTATAAGACCATGCAGTCATGATTTGTTCCTGTGGTATGCGTCGTTAGGGTTAGCTAACATAGATTTTAACAGGTCATCAACAGTATTGAACCATTGAATCGCTTTCATGCCATCATGCTGCATGATTGTAAAACTCATTTCTTTTTCGCTTTCTTTTTAGTTTTAGCACCAGCTTTGTTCCCCTCAACTAGCGCTTCTTTCCATTTGTTTAACATAGCATTACGATAAGCCATCTTCTCAGGTGTTGCGTAATCATCAAGCTCAAACTTCTTACAGTAGGTATCCCATAGTTTTTCGCAGTATAAGTCAAGCCTACTAGCAATACCAGCTAAATGATTCCATACTTCATCCTCAGTCATATGCTTAGGGTGGTCTACATAACGCCAAATTAATAGCTCAATGTCTTCCTTAACTGACCAAACATTTTGGATATCTTCTTCTAAATCTATTCCTTCGTTCAAAGTCATTCCTCCTCCACAGGTATCCAGCTTTTAACATTAACACTCATCAATCTAATCTCCGCTTGCGCATTAAGACAATGGTCATGTGCTTTAGTGTAATCTCTTTTAAGTAACGCATCGTGTGCTTCTTTAATTTCTTTCAGTGCTTCTAAATAGTATGTTGCGTAATCCATTAACAATCTCCATAACTTTGTCCATAACCAGCTTCACAGCTTACTGGTAAACCTTTCGCCCAATCGGGTGTCCATTTCATACATTCCATCACATACGCCATAGCCTCTTCGACTTCATCTTTAGGTGCTATACAAGCCACCGCATCATGCACAGTTAATACTGGCTTATACCTATTTGCTATCTTTAACATCTGCTCACCAATAATACAACGAGCGAGTGCTTGGCATATGTTCTCTACCAGTTTCCCTCCGTATATTTTAACAGAGCCACGCCTAGCATCATATACATACTGCTCACCATCTTCTGTACGAATCTTCCTTAAATTAGGATAGCGTTGATATAACCCATTAGGTAGTAAGATTCCGTCTGTACCATGTACTTCTACACAGCCATTACCAAACGGGGTACTTTGGTTCTTGACCATCGCCTCGATTGCGTGCCGACCCGCTGTCCACAATAACGGGACTTGTGGATAAGTTTTACGGTAAGTTTGAACGATATGGATAGCTTCTGATTCCGTAATTTCTGTGCCAAAGGTTTTGAGCTGTACCCCAAACTTCTTAGCCCCCATGCCATAGCCAGCCCCAAGAATTGTGGTCTTCCCGACAAACCTCTCGCTAGCACTAACTTCACCAATCCCTTTTGAGTAGATGGCACTCGCCATAATCTTGTAGACATCTTCGCCATTTCTAAAAGCCTCCGTTAAATCATCCTGTCCTGACAACCAAGCCAGTACCCGTGCCTCAATCTGAGAGGAGTCGCTATCAATTAAGTAGTAGCCCTCAGGTGCTTTGATTGAGAACTTCAGTTTATTAGCATTGTTCCCACGACTAGGCAAGTTCTGTAAGTTAATCTTGTCTGCGCCACCCCAGCGCCCTGTATGAGCCGCATAATACTGCAAGGGTACAGGCATCAACCCACGGCTAGCAATGCCCATAAACCTCTCTGTGCGTGTCTCCTCAAGGGTAGACTTGTTTCCAAGCCTAGCGGCAACTAACGCCTGTACTTGGAAATTCTCGTGCTCAAGCAAGGCTTTGAACTCCTCGTCTGACTTAGCCATAGCCAGCGTTTCTTTACCTGTCATTAAAGATATTTTGGTAGGAGGTTCAACCCCGAGGCCCCGCAACATCTCAGCAAACTTGTTGTTACTCATCAGGTCGTCACGAGTTTCTACCCCAGCTTCCTCAAGCAACAACTCTTTACGATACTTAACCTCAGCTAAGTGTTGGCGTAGTAAGTTAGCATCCAGAATAAGAGATGGTTCTGTAAACATCCTTATGGTGATGTCTATAAGTTTTAACTCTTTAAACTCAAAGTGCGGGGCTAACTTCATAAATAATTTTCGTGTCAACTCCACATCGTTACGGCAGTAGTCACCATAAGCATCAAGTTCCGTCTTAGAAAAATCCTCAAGCCTCTTGCCCCGAGCATCAACAACCTCTGTGCCTTTAACTCCTAGCTCGTAGAATAGTGATAGTTTTGCTAAAGAATTGCCTACCTCTGTGCCGTGAATAGCACGAGCCATACTCAGCGTGTCCAGTATCGCTTTAGGTTTAATGTTATAACGCCAATTAAGAATTGCAGCATCGAATAAAGCATTATGGGCAAGGAGAGCAGAATTGCCCCAGTCATAACTACCCAAAAAGCTAGCAACTCCAGCGTCATCTCCAGTGTACCAAATGGTTTCTTCCTCATTTACTTTTACGCCCACACCAATGGTTTGAAACAATGGTGAACGGACATACTCCTCTGTTGTTATTTTAGATAAACTAAATTGTTGGTCATAGTATGTTTCAAAATCAAGTGAGATTATGTTCATGTAATCATTTCTCTATCCCAAAATGTTGCCTAAGAAAAGGTCGCCATGTATCTTGCCAGTCTTTCAACGCTTCTATTTCAGCTTGTTGCTGGCGTAGCGTGGTGGCTGAATTTTGAAATAATTGATGCTCTTTTTTAGTTAAGAATATTCTTTCCTCTATTGCTAATATTCCATCAGCTAATTCATATGCGTTCATTTCTTTCCTTTCAAATACTCCTCAATTGCTTTAGCAAACTTAATACGTATAGCCCAATCGTTCTCGCTGTTACCTCCCCGCAAACCTAGCGAGTACCATATGTTTTTGATTTCATCTGTTGTCATTTAATAGTCCCGTATATTGCTCTTGGGTCATGCCATCCACCAGTAACATATCTATCGTTACCTGTAAGTATAAGGGTAGGTTCTTCCCACATTACGTCTTTAACTGCACGATACCCTTGAGCATAAGCAAATAACTTCTTTGCTTCTTCTTCACCATAGGTATCTTTAACCCAAACAACATAGTCCACTACTGTACCTTCTGACCATTCATTGATGGGTTTATCCCAGTTACGTTCTATCTCCATGTTGGTGGTGGCGGTAGCGTAATAATCTGACCTACTAACTCCCCATTTGGTCCAAGCACGATGGTTGTAGTTTGTGCATACGATAAGACTGTAAATAACATTAGCCCTAACACGATGCACCAAAATATAAGAATCTTATTCACTTTTCTTTCTCCTTTTAATTGCCGTTATCCCAACTTCTTCTTTTGGTTTGCGTGCTTCAAGCATTGCGTCTGCTAGTTTATAAGCCATCTCGGGGATTGCAGTTCGGTTCTCATTCGCCGCTAACCCCACCATAGCAAACATAGCAAAGCAATCTCTTAGGTCTTGTTCATTCATAGCCCATCCAACCCATCGTGCCATGTCCAACCAAAGAATAGTTTATGGGTAAACCTACGCCATAGGCTAGGTCGTACCTCGGCTGGCTGTTTCATAACCCCACTCATATCCCAGTATCCTATAAACTTAGGTACATAGAACTCACGATACTTTGCGCCACTTGCGCCTTGAATAATATCGTCACTCATTTAGCCACCTCATCACAACGTTCAATCAATGCGGCATAACCACAGATGTCTACCAAATTGTCTCTGTGGCTTGGGTCATTAGCGTAGCGTGCAACTTTGACAAGCATCATCATAGCGGCAACATCTTTAGCTGTAACAGCAAAGTTCCCATCATCCATGTTATTCATATAGGCACTCCACATAGCAGCTATGGTCTTGAGATTCTTAGCTGGATGTCCGTAAGTTTTTTCCCTATCTCCGTAGATGATAGTATGCGCCTCAGTAAGGATTGATTCTTTAGGTTTTAGTACCTTCTTACGATTGACTTCTACCTTTGGTTTAACAGATTTATTTGATGCAAAAACACCAGCAAGTTCCCAATTCTCCCCTGTAGGTACTTCTGCCTCAACCTCTATTGCTTTTACTTCTTCTTCTTTTATTGGTGACCAGCTCATTCTAATACTCCTTTTAGTAACATATCAAAAGTCGCCCCTTGTATAGGCAACCCCACATTTAATAGTAGTGCTAAGTCTTCTAACCCATGCTCATTAACTACTATTGCAATTCCACCAGCATTCATTATGTCTATTAGGTTCTTATCTTGTAGCGCAGTAGGCTTACCCTTCCCCGCCTTAGCCTCGATACCTACGAATCTTCCCTTGATACAAGCGACAAAATCAGGCACGCCACTAGTACCAAACCCACTTGTAACTGGTGTAAAATAGTACGCCTTATGTAATTCAAGTAGTTTCTTAATCGCATTTTTGACCTTCACCTCAGGTTTTGTTGCCATATACCTCTCCTATTTCAGGCGTTTCTAGGATATAAAAAATAGAATCACCTATTTTCTTACCAACCCCCTCAACCATCGCTCCTTGGTCTACAATCATAAGTACGGACAAAGAATCCTGTATCCATTGGGGCAGATTCTCCTGCTTAAAAACATCCCTCATTTTACCCGTACCACTTGGCAATGTAAAGTCATTTAGTTCAACCATTCCATTGGACAATACATGCACCCGCCATACATTCTGCAAGGGTAGCTTGAACTGTTCTTCAATCATCTGTAAACAAACATATAGAAACGGCGCATTGTTGCTTAACCCATTAAACAACGCTTTATCAACACTCTCCCAATCATAATGTACACTCTCCCTATCAAACGCATAGTTATACAGCTGTCCAACTGTTGTCATCACTTCTCCTTATTTATGTTTTGCAAAGTTACCATGGTGTTGGCTACGAAATACTTTAACTGCTTTATCTGCTTCTTCTATATTTGTAAAGTATCCTATATGGTAGCCCTTACCATTTACATTGCACTTAGCTTTCCATCTACGCTTTTCTTTATTCCAATATACACCTTTAACTCCTGAAGTATTGTTGCTCGGTAAGCCTCGGTTATATTGGTTATTGAAAACATTAGCTTCCCGTAAGTTTTTAATTGCGTTGTTGGTTTTAACTCCGTCTTTATGGTCAATTATCTTCGGTAAATACCTATGGTGCATAAGG
>Ga0118677_10011489_pt1 | contig 13248 bp, 5 predicted proteins | sample AliMusrvi5mmetaG_FD_86154 | JGI IMG/M metagenome (GOLD analysis project Ga0118677, IMG submission 86154)
CACAAAGCTTACCGACATTGCCCGCTTCAAGCCCGATCCGCGCCATCTGCAAAGCCAGAAAAGAAGCCGCAACTCATTGAACTGTCGGCTCTTGGAGCTCTTAGGTTGATGCGAAAGGGCAACCAGTATAGAGCGCAAAGGAGCGTCTAACGCTCAATCAAGAAGCCGCCCAAAGGAATTCATCTCCTCGTCTTGGTTGCATCCCGTGCATAAATCACTCGGGGTTGTTCCTCGGCTGTGGTGTATAGTAGAAGTCGCTGTCATCCTGAATGCGCATGACACGCATTTTATCATCTGAAGGAAAAATAAACACCAGAGTGCGGTAGTTCCGCCGCACAACCCAGTTGTTGCTGTAAAGCAATGCAGGACCATCTGCGGTGTCCGCGCTCACAATGGCGAAACGGGTGTCTGATTCGGCTTTCAACTCCGGATCTATCAAGCGAATCTCCTTGGCCGGCAGTTTGAACTTCTGTTTCCCGTATGCGATGTTAAGCTCCACATTGGTGAGGTTGATGAAACGAGCGCTCGGAAACGGGAAGGTTTTCGTGTCGTCCGCGATAGCAGTCACCCGGTAGCGATCAGGAGCGGATGGGTCGGTCACGAAAAGCAACAAAGGCCACTTCCCAGCCTCAGTAATGTCTACTGTGGCAACCACCTGGCGCACCTTCTTGTCATCAGGTCCGGTAATCAACCGGTAAAAGGTGAACTGCTTTTCAGCCGGCGCATCGTAAAACAGCGAGCGCGCCGCATCGATCACAGAAATCTTGGCATCCTTATGCTTGCACTCATAATACAGATCTTCCGTCGAGACCATCCATCCAATAGTCCGGAAGCGCACCTTGTGCTCCTCGGACGGCGCTTGCGCGGATAGGTTCGGAAGGCTGGTTAGAAACAACAGCGCGAGGTAAATAATATTAGAGTTCATCGGGGGAAAGCCAGCGGAAGCCTACCATTTTGAAGCGGCGTCCAAGGGTGATATTGACGTTGGAGGTGAGTTTGGTCAAGCCAGGAGTGACTGGATTGGTATTCCCGGAGGGATCTGTGGGAACGGCCACCCAGGGATCCGGGTCGGTGATGGAATCCACGAACTCGGGCACGCGCTGGACCACGGCCTCTGCCCACGCCTTGGCCAGTACCTCGCCGGTCTTGGGATTCACACTCTCGCCGTATGCGCGGACCAAAAAAGTGTCGGAGCGCACTGTCATGGCAGGTGATAGCGCCTGCACAATATCCTGTTGCATCAGGTATCCGGGCATGCCAACCGTCGAGTTCAGGATGGTGCCCTTGCCGTCAACCAGATTGGACGGGATGACCGGAGGGACACTGACGGTTATTTGTTGAGTATTAGGATCGACGTCTTCCGTAAGGGCCAGGCCGCTGAGGGTCGTGCTATTACTAGCATCTGTCACGATATTAACAGGAGCACCCAACGATTTGATCGAGCTATTGATGGAGGTGCTGTCGATGGCCGCCTGCAGGCATCCGGCGCGAGTCAGGGCGGACATATTGCCAATGCGGCGGTTCAAGAAATCAGACATGCTGAGGAAGGGGCCACGGGTTTTGACTTGTTGCACGATCTGGGCAGCCAATTGTTTGAGCTCGACAGGCGAAAGCACACGACCGACACTCCACGGCTTACTGACATCGGCCGTGCCGCCCGACCAGAAACGCGGGAAAGGGGTTTGGAGTTGTGCAGATGTGATGGTTGTGGCCGTTTTGGCGGCCGCGTCGTAGATACGCAGGTCATTGCCCGAGAGGCTGGACAAGAAAGCCATCCACGCATTGACCGAAGTGGAGTTCACATTGAACGCACCATCCAGCATGAGATTGGCCGCCGCCTTGTCGAAATCACGAAGATCACTCATGAGTGGCAGCGAGCCGTTTCTACCGAAGGGCTTGATGCGCGAATTGGGGAGCGGTTGCGTATTGGAATCCCAACCAGAACTCAAATTACTTCCTGAGTTCGTAGAGTTAAAATCTGCCCACTCTTTAGGCGCGTTCCCGTCGAGCGCTACCGGCGGGACAGTGGAAAAATAGAAGCGATCAAACAGCGTGTCATTTGCTAGGTAACTGTCATCCAGCGCCAGATATCTGGCAGAGTTAGAGTAGGTTGCAACAATGTTGGCAGTGCTGGGCACTACGGAACTGAGCATGCCCCCCCCGACAAACATCGAACCCGCCCCGCGATCACCGAAGTTGTTTGCGCCACCTTGCATCATGCAATAGACCATAGTGGAAGGCAGGTGCATGAACTGCCCTAAAGAAACGAGGGGTTGCATGGGAACATCACGCAGCACCCGGCGCAGCCCCTCGCCATCGCCGACACCAGCACTGTTCACGCCAAAAAACGTTTCAGCAAAGCCGCTCGACGATGTCGGAAGCAGTTCAATCTCAGACGTGCCGTCGTAGGGAAAACCGAAATCGATCTTGAAAAACTCACGCCATGACGTTCCCTTGTTGGTTTCAAACGCCGAGAAATACGGCGCATTGCCATGGTAAAGCGGAAGCACCGACTTGCCATTGAAGTAAGTCCTGTTTTTCTTGGACGTGGTATCGGAAGCCTTGATGCCCTTCGAGCGGATGAAGAAGCCGCTTAGCATGCGTGGAGTCGACAACGACGAGATGGGCATGTCATTCCAAGTCTGCGGCTGGGTGATTTTCCCATAAGGGCCATCAGGGCTGAACATGAGCTGTGCTGAGCCTTGGTCCGTATTGGGCCACTTGCAATCACCGTTCGTGATGAAGGTGTCACCCCTGGTGCCGCTGAGCGAGTTATTGGGTGTGATCTCAATATGCACAATGTCACCGCCGTTCGATGTGCCGTCCCAAGCGGGTCCATCGGTGAAAAGATAGCCAACCGTGTCACTCCCACTAGGATTCGGCGGAAGTTCGCTCCAAGTCGGCAGGTCACACCAATGCGCCCAATCCGCAGAAAGAGTGGGCCCGGACCTCAGGTCAAGGGTGGACATCGCATTTGAGGGAGCAAAAACGGTATATCCATTTCTTTGTATGTCTCCCATTGGCATGTCCTGGAGGAGGCCGAACACGCGCGTCTCCCCGGGTGCCAGGGTCGCGCAATCTTGCGCAGCATTGCCCATATCGGCACAGTTTCCATACCATTGGGTGGTTTGGTTCAAATACACGGGTTTTGTGGTGATCAGTTTGCCGCCCACTGTCACAGTGATGGCGTATGCGCCAATATTGTTGCCCGTGTGATAGCGTCTGTCATAACCCAGCCCACCCCCATTAAAGTTGCTGGCATCCAAATTGCAGTTGTAGGGATTGTATAGCACGAACTGCGGGCAATAGCGCAGCCTGAGCTTGTAATGCGGCTGGCCCGTTGCGGGATCAATTCCACCACTATAACTCTGGATGGAAATGTCCATGCGTTGGGCGATAAGCTCCGGCATCAAACCACCATATTTCCCAGTTCCGCCATTTACAGGCTCGGACTTGACCAGGAAATAGGGAACAGCCGTGCCAGGAGGTGAGGCCACCGTGCCAGTCCTGCTTGGCTTGTTACCCGATGCCGTACAAGCGCCAAAACTCTGGGTGAAGTCGGCGGGAAGCGGCATCCCATTATTCCCTCCGTTCTTGTACGTGTTGTAGTAGGTATACAACGCCATCCATGAAAGGCCATCCGTGAGGCCATTGGTCGACACCCCGACCGGAGTGGGGTAAGTGAGCCCACTTTTATTTCGATAGACGCATTTGGCGCCGTTCCCGAAGTTGTTGACAAGATTGGTGTAAGGGAGAACATTATTGGCATTAGGGGTAACACTCTCGAACGCTGATGTCAGATCCTTTTTCAGACCGCCGTCTTTCACATCGGCGATCACGCCGCTGCTGTAGGTAGTGACATCGGGCATGAAGTTGTTGAGAATCTGCGCCCCGGTAGATATCGTCGGCAGGAGACCGACGGTTTTGTATGTGACGGTTTTGGCCAGATTTGTGGCATCCGATCTGATATCCTTGCCGGTCTGGAGCAGGCTGCTGCCATTCGAGTTGATGACGCTCTGCATATTATTTGCCTGTGGGGCGAGGAAGTGATCCTGCCCTGCACTCGTGGTGGCTGATTTCCCGATTGTCGGGTCCACCATATTCACTTTCGCCTTGATCCCCTCGTCTGCAACCCAGTAGCCGAAACCTCCGGTAGGATTCGTATATTTGGGATCCATGATCTTGACCAAGGGGACATCGACTTCCTTCAGGCCTACGGGATTCGTGGACGGTCCCTGATTGGTGGCCATCTTCACCGCGTTCCTGCTACTACCAGCACCCACGATCACAGGGGAGAAACCAGTGGTGGGATGAAAGCGGGCATTGGGGGTGCCGGGATTAGGATCTGAAACGAGCCAATGGGCTGAGCTGGCTCTATCTGTATTATTAAACGAGGTACCTCTCTGGGCGGCGACGCCAGTATCCGAATTATCAAGACCGGCAGCTCCGGTTCTCCACGTGCCAGTCCAATAGGGTTGGCTGACACCACTCACTACTGTCCCGGACGGGCTGGCGTCCAAGATCTCCGCCCGTGCGGTCACATACTGGTCAGGGCCGGCATTCCGCTGGAGGTCGCCAATGGCGAGCATCAGTGCCATCCGTGCGTTGGCACGGGCTGTGGCCATAGCGGATTCCTGGGTGGCCGTGCGCAGGGTGATGCTTGAAAGTGTCAGCATACCCACCCCGATAAGCACCAAGAGGATCATCAGCGAGATCGTGATGACCAAGGCAAATCCCTGTTTGGCGGACGAGGCATGTCTCCGTACCTTTAGGCCCTTGGACTTTTTCCTCTTGGAATCTAGAACAATCGTATTCCTGTTCATAAGGTTTCTGGGTGCACCTTGCATGTATGGAGTCTATACACGCACCTTGGGGTAATGCATCAAGAAAATTTGAGTTTGCTCAAAAAAAAAATTGTTTTTTCGCCCGGACTGGCCCCGCAATCGATCGATTTCTGATTGCCAAAAGTTATTGCCGAAACGGGGTTCTTGCGAAGTGGACGAAAAGTATAGGACCTGTAGGGTGGAAAGAGGTATCCCTGCAGCAGGCTCAATAGCAGAAGAGGCGGCGGGCTGAATGCCCGCCGCCTCTCTGGTGTCTGTCTTATGAAACAGGTTTACGGGGTTTGCACCACCTTCAGACGAGCGAATACCTTAGTCGTCCCGCTCGTCGGGTAGGTGTAGGTAATGGTATCACCATACGAAACCGATCCGAGCGTCGGAGCCGTCCAAGTCGCCAAGTCGGTGGATTCCTGAATGGAATAGGTGAGGTTGCTGTCAGCCTTGGCCATCGTGCCCTTGGTGAAGGTCAGCGTGTTACCACTGTGTGTGCCAGCAGGTTGGCTAGATGCCGATGGATTAAGATCCAACGCATACTTGACCAAGTTGATTATTCCGTCATGGCTGGGGTTAGCAGTAGGAAGCGCGTCAGATCCCGTGATAGTTGGATGGTAGGTGCTCATCCAGTTGTCAAACGAGTTGCTGGGTGCCAGGCTGAGCCGTAACTCGGTGCCAGTGTTGGTAAGCGCATAACCCGTGGTCACAGCTGCTGCTGTTCCGGTGATGCTTGTCCCAGTGGCTATCACATAGTAGGGCTGCGTGAAGCCGCCCCCAAGCACCGAGACATCCACATGCGCACCGCTGATATTGATCGTGCTAGAGCTGATCAATTTGTCATTGCCCAAATCATCCACTTTCACTGTGTAGTGGCCCGCAAGTGTGGTGGCCCCGGCATTGATGGTGGTTGTAAGTCCGTCAGTCCCCTCATAGACGGTGCCTCCTGGTGCCAGAGTGCCGGTGGAAGTCACATTAACGGTAGAACTAATGTATCCTTGGTATCCAGTGAGGGTGCCGTTCACCGTTATGGGGCTGCTAACGACGAAGTCTGTGGTGCCATCACCATCGACTTCCAGAGTGCTGCCCGCTACGACGGTCGTTGACCCAGTGTTGCTCACCTGGTTATTCCAATAGTCCACAGTGCCGCCACCTGAAATAGTGACGTTGTGGGAACCGGATATATTTCCGTCAAATTCAGTATAACCACTCGGAACAGCAGTGAGAACGGCATCCTTGGCGAGGGTCACATTCCCTAAGAAGTATGTATCGCCAGTAGTCGCTCCACCGAGGATGCTATTTCCCGTGCTCAGGTTATTGGTAACGTCAACGTTACGGCTCAAATAATTAGTGCCGCCGGAACCATCGAGAAGAATCGCCACGTCGGTATTGGACGGAGCGTCCGGATTGAACAGGAACTTGGCCGAGGTCGAGCTTCCAGAGCTGTCACCCAAAACCGCGCCTGTCCACAGACCAGTAGGCAGATAGTAGTTCTTGCCCCCGTTCAGGGTGCCGTACGCGACATGGACCCGCAGGCCGGTGGCAAACGCGCTGGTGGTGTTCAAGTCGGAGGAACGGGTCCAGTGTGTGGAATCGGTGACAGTATACACACCAGTCCACTCGGGATTCCACTGGATATCCTTGAGGAGCACGCGGTTACCTGCGCTGAGAGAAACCCCGTCCAAGGTGGAGACAGCAGAACTAAAGGTCAGCACACCAGCGGAATAACCACTGACCGGCAACTGGCCATTAGTGGTGGCAGCGGCGACATCGCCTCCGGACGGAGCGACCACCGTGTCACCCAATGATATGTTGCTGGTGCCAACACCTGTGGGGGTGTGGCTACCGCCCAGCACCAGAGTCCCGCCGCGGACAGAGATCGCCCCTTTGGTGGTGTTATTTACGGCCAATTCCACGGTGCCACCGCCAAGAATCGTAATCGGCGCTTGATACGGGTCACCGGAGTATCCAGGGACGAAATTCCCGGTGAAAATCGCCGTGCCCCCTGCCGGAGCGGTCAATTTCAACTTAGGCAGATTGGGTCCCTCACCGTTGGGACCGGCACTCATTGTCCAACTGGTGGTTGCAAATTGGAAATCCCCCGAGTAGGTCACGCTGCCCGTGCCACTGAGGCCGACTTCTGACGAGGTCTTGTGTTGGTCGCCACCGTTGTCCACCCCGCGCACATTAACGTGTGCGGAGACGTTGTTACCGTTAGTGGCCAGCAGGGCGGCAAAGTTGTTGGTCACCTCGTTGGCGTTGTTGCCTAGGAAGACAGAAAGTTTGTTGCCGGTGCCGATGGCGTTGGCGTTGTCCAGCACCACCGCTCCCTGCGGGACATGCACGATGCCATAAGTCCAATCCGTGGGATGGTCCGAGACGAGTGACGTATTGTTCCCCTGGATGATCAACTTGTTACGGTCGTCTACGTTGTAATTGCTACTGATAGTCTGGACGTTGATAAAGCCGCGGTCATTGGTCCAGCCACCCCGCAAGTCGCCTGACAAGGTGCCGGTCAGAGTCAGGGTCGTGCCCGCGTCTGTTGATCCATTGCCATAGCTAATACCAGCCACGCTACCGTATCCTGCTGTGAAGACCACGCTGTTGGTGAAACTTCCCGACGTGGTGTCCTGGAAACTCAAAGAGGTATCCTTCCGAATGGATGCATCCATGGTCCACGCCAAGGGATTGGTTCCCAAGCGGCCATACTGGCTCACACCAGAAAAGAGGAAACCGCCACCGGTCAAGGTGAAGGCTCCGGTGCCGACGGTGGTCGTGGTTCCGTTATAAAACCCGACTACGGTGGGAAGGTACCAACCTCCGCCGCTGAACCAACTGGTGGGTGCTGTACTGGGACCCGTTGTCGCGACGTTTTTGCTGATGATGACGCCATTATTGATGGTCAGATTGCCCTTGATTGTCAGTCCCCCCGTGAAGTTACCGGCCATGTTGTTGATGTTCCATGGCTGGGATGCGGTGGCGATGATAGGTATCCCGATTTCCGGGGAACTCAGTTGGTTGTTCGTGATACCACCAGCACCTATGCTCAATGAGTCGGTGGAGCTACCATAACCACCGGGTCCATAGAGATAAGTCGCGCCCCAGTCTGCCGAGTTACCACTGTTGATGAAGGTGATGCCGTCGATAGACCAGTTGTGGGTGGAGGGAGTCAGGGACGTTGGGTTCACTGTATAGTTAGGCCATCCATTGTGGGACAAACTGAAGACCACATCAGCCGTGCCGTCGTTGGAAGGAACGCCATTGGTGTCCCAGTTCGTGGCATTATGAGCGGGAGTATTCCATGCGTCAGGATTGTAATTGGTGCCGACAACACCCGCATTAGCCCAGGTGTAGGTGGTGGCGTATGCGGAGGACATCAGCGCGCCAGTGGTGGCCACGGCGAGCACGATTTGACTAAGTCTTGATAGACGATTGTATTTTGATTTCATGGTTTCGGCGTTTTGTGGGATTTTTTTGACGATGAAGTCTGTTCTAATCAGTGTGGGATATTTTAACTATCGGTGGATTTTGATCATATTTGGCGGATACATACGCATTTGAACTCCACTGGGGGTGTCCAACCATATTACTACCTACTACCCCCCTTTCGAGGGGGGGGGCAAGCTTTTTCACAGCAAATTAGTCGAAATGCTTTCATTCACGTGATTTCATGAAGGTTTGGGATTATTATTGGTGGCCGACTTCTGACAGGAAGCCGAAATATCAACTACGCTGAAGTGTTGATCCCACCAATACAGAAGAGGCGGCGGGCTGAATGCCCGCCGCCTCTCTGGTGTCTGTCTTACGAAACAGGTTTATGGGTTTTGCACCACTTTAAGGCGTGCGAACACCTTGGTCTGTCCACTGGGGAAGGTGTAGGTGATGGTGTTGGTCAAGTTCGAAACCGATCCAGACGGGGAGCTGCCCGTGGGAGCTGTCCATGTGGTCAGGTCCGTGGACTCCTCAATGGAGTAGACCAGGTTACTGTCAGCCTTGGCCATCGCTCCCTTGGTGAAGCTCAGAGTGCTGCCACTCAAGGTGCCAGCTGGCTGGGCCGATACCGCCGGATTGAGATCCAAGGCATATTTTACCAGGTTGCTCAGTCCGTCATGGCTCGGGTTGGCAGTTGTGGCCGCATCTGCTCCGCTGAGGCCATGGATGGTGGCCCAGTTGCCATACGCGTTGGCCACGGCGAAGTTTATGCCAGTCACATCCGATCCGCTCAGCGTCACCGACTGGTTGGCTGGCGAGAAGGTGTAGCCCGTCAAACTAGGCGTCACCGTATAGGTGGCAGAGTCCGGAACGCTGGTGATGGTGTATGCGCCGCTGCCATCGGTGGTGGCAGTGCGAGTGCCGTCAGACACCGTCACACCAGACAGAGCGGAACCACTGCGCGTCACCGTGCCACTGATGCTGTGGGTGGTGGGAGTCAGGCTGAGGCGCAATTCGGTGCCAGTGTTGGTCAGGGTGTAACCCGTGGTCACGCTAGGCGTGCCAGTGATGCTGCTGGCTGCAGCAATCACATAATAGGGTTGCGTGAAACCGCCGCCGCCTACTGTGACGTCAATGGTGCCACCGGCCAGATTGATGGTGCCGGTGCTAATCAGTTCATTGGCAGACAAATCGTCCACATTCGCGGCCAGATGGCCGGAGATGGTGGTATTTCCTGCATGCAATGCGCCCACCGCTACCAAGCCCGGTGACACGACACCCGTGCCAGTCACGCTGAGCGTGTTGGTAACGGTGCCTGTGCCCTGAAGGGTGCCACCGCTTCCCACGCTAACCCCACTGGAGGCAATCGTGTTATCCACTTCCAAGGTGCCAGATGACACACTCGTCGCACCGGTGTAGGATTTAGCCGTGCTGAATTTCACCAAGCCGGACCCTTGCGCGGTGACGCCGTAGCCTCCAGTAATATCACCCGAGAAGGTGACCGTGCCGCTAGTGGCGGCTTGGACTGCCAGATTCTTGGCTAGAGTGACCGTGCCGCTGAATGTGGAGGAAGCAGCCGTATTACCACCAAGAATGCTCTGACCTGTGCTCAGGTTATTGGTGACGTTGATATTGCGGCTGATGGTGTAAGCCCCGTTGGTCAGGATCGCCACGTTGGAGTTAGGCGCGACGTCCCGGTTGAAGTAGAACATGGCATTGGCGAAGACGTTGCCACTATCAGCCGTGGTGGTGTTTAGCACGGCGGTGCTATATAACCCCGTGGGCAGATAGTAGCTCGTGCCTCCGTTGAGGGTTCCGTAGAGCACATTGACGCTCAATCCTGAGGGGAAATTGGCGGGCGTATTCATGTCACTCGCCCGCGTCCAGTGCGTGGAATCTGTGACTGTATACACACCGGACCGCTCGGGATTATTGGTAGAATCCTTGTAGAGGACACGGTTACCAGCAGAAAGAGTCACGCCGTCTATGCTGCTGACCGCTCCTGAGAAAGTGATGGTTCCAAAGTTGGTGATGTTGTCATAGGTGAAACTGCTGACATTGACACTGGGCATACCCGAAGTGTTAAACTCCGAGGTCGTGGCTGCCACCACACTTCCACTGGCGGGAGCGGTGACCGTGTCACCCAAGGAGACATTGGTGGCACCTGTGCTGGTGCCCATGGCGTTGTTGTTTCCCAACAGGAGTGTGCCGCCGCGGACCGCGGTGGTTCCATGATAGGTGTTGTTATTGCTAAGCTGCACGGTGCCGCCTGCGTGGATGGTCACAGGGGAATAACTCGTTTGGACGGCGCTATCGGAGATGATTCCCGAGAAGTTGACAGTGCCACTGGACGGGGCGGTGAGCTTCACATACTGAAGCTGGTGCCAGCCGTTACCGGTTCCTGTCACGTATCCATTGGCACTAACCGAGTCGATGTGCATGTTGCCGGTGTAGTTCACACTGCCGGTGCCGCTGAGACCCAATTCGACCACGGGATTGCGGTAGCCGCTGCCGTTCTGGACCCAGTTCACGTAAACCTCACTGCCGACAGTGTTGCCATTGGTGGCCAGCAACCCGCAGTAGGTGTTTAAAATATTGTTGGAATTGTTACCGATTCTAAACATTAGGATGTTGCCTGTTCCCAACGCGTTGGCACCGTCAAGAATGTCAACTCCGAGGGAGACATGAAAGGGAAACCTTCCGTTGGCATATGTTCCAGTGGAGTTCAGACCGGAATTGTCTCCTTGGATCACAAGCTTGTAGCGGTCATCATAACTCCTTGCTCCGATAGTCGAGGGGCTTATAAAGCCGGTCGCGTTGGTCCCACCGCCATAAATTGTGCCGGACCATTGGCCAGTGAGGTAAGTGGTTTCACCGGCGCTCGTGACGCCGTTACCATGAGCAATGGTCAGGGCTGTATTGGAGCCATTCAGTTGACCCACAATATTGACGTTTTGGGAATAGGTTCCCCCTGTAGCACTCTGAAACCCGAGAGCCGTCCTGAACAGCGTGTTGCTGGTGACCGTCAGTGCATTGGACCCCAGACGCCCGAACTGACCTGAGCCCTCGAAGTAGATACTACCCCCATCCAAGGTAAATGCTCCTGTACCAACCGTGGTCGTGGTTCCTGCGTAAAAGAAAAGATCCCTAGCGGCCACTCCGGGAGTCCCTGTTTGCGCCACGGGATTGCCGGTCTTGGTGACCATCACGCCATTGTTTAGGGTAATGTTGCCCGTCCCGGCAGTTGTACCACCCCAGCCGTCTCCACCGAAAGTCATACCACCAGTGTTGTTGCCATTCCAGTTGTTGAGGTACCACGTCTGGCTGGCGGTGCAAATGACCGGCACTTGGAAATTAGGGCTGTTGTTTTCATTCTGGTTGATACCGCCGGCACCAATGCTTAGAGTGGCATTGGAGTTCACTCCGGCAATCGTACGTACTCCAGTGCCAACGGCGTCGTTAGCGAAGGTCAGGCTATTGATGGACCAGTTGTTGGACGGAGTGGGCAGGGAGTTTTGAGGGTCCACCTTCATCTGGTAACCGTTGTTGGCAAAATCGGTGAAGGTCACATCCGCCGTGCCATCGTTGACGGGAACACCATTGGTGTCCCAGTTGCCGGTGACACTCCAGTTGCTGTTAGCCAACGCAACGCTAGTCCACTTATAGGCGGTGGCGTGGGCGGAGGACATGAGCGCGCCAGTGGTGGCCACGGCGAGCACGATTTGATTCAGTCTTGATAGACGATTGTATTTGGATTTCATTTTTTTATTTTTTGGGGTTTAACGATAAGATCAGTTCTGATCCGGGGGTATATCTTAACTATACTGGATGAACACAAAATCCGGTTGTAATCCGCTGGGATTCCAACTAGATCCCAGCAGCATAGCCTCCCCATTTATGCAATCAAGGCATTTTTTCGTTCCTCATGCAAAATGCAGACCAGCACTCATAAAAACCAGGAGCCATCAGGCGAAAGGGCGATATTTGACGCCCTGTCCATCCCCCAGTTGGTCAAAGCGTGCCCCCCCCTAGAGGAGCAAGGTCGGTGGATTCCTTGATACTCATATCATATACTGCCATAGCATCGGCATCAATCCGCGCTTGCCCCAGAGGTGGGAAAAACCTGATGATACCGCAATGTTTCCGCCGCGGCCGACCGAACTTGCATGGAGTATCTTACGGGGAAAAATCCGCGAGGGGGACCTAGTGGTCGACGCGACGGCGGGCAACGGCCATGACACCGTGTTTCTTGCGGAGTGTGTGGGTGAGTCCGGGAAGGTCCTGGCCTTCGACATTCAGGAAGAGGCCATCCAGTCTGCCCGAGCAAAGGTGGCGGCGGCGGGACTCGCGGCCTGGGTGGAGTTCCATCTAAAAAGCCACGGGCGGATGTCAGAGCACGCGGCACATGAGGGCGTGGCGGCGGTGATGTTCAATCTGGGATACCTGCCGGGGCACGATCACGAAGTCACCACCCAAACCTCGGAAACCGTGCAGACCCTAACAATATCTGCAGGCCTATTAAAATTCGGCGGCGTGTTGTCCGTGGTTTGTTATCCGGGTCATGCCACCGGGCTTGAAGAAGCTGCTGCGGTGGAATCCTGGATGGCTGCGCGCGGCAACGACGGATGGAGGGTAGCCCGGTACGCCATGCTCGGCACCCGGAGTCCGGCGCCATATCTCCTGCTGGCAGTCAAGGCGGGCGCGCCACAATGACTACATTAGTTCTACAAAGTTAAAATAAATCTTGACTAATTTCCCGCTCACTGGCGAGTATCGCGCTGCGGGCGATCAATCTGATTATCCGCGCCAAGAAATCTAACATGCCGTCCCTGCGACGGTGAAAAAAAATGAATCCTGCCTTCAGGCCACAGGTGTCGCCACGCGTCTCAAAACATTTTGTGGCATGATCACTCATTTGTTCGCTCCCACCCAGAAGCGCGCTGAGAACAACGCCGTACACGCCAAAACATACCTCCACGGCTTA
>Ga0118677_10011491_pt1 | contig 13247 bp, 6 predicted proteins | sample AliMusrvi5mmetaG_FD_86154 | JGI IMG/M metagenome (GOLD analysis project Ga0118677, IMG submission 86154)
CTGGTGGTGATCGACGTGAGCGTGCGCGATAAATCCGGCAAGGTGATGCCAGGGCTGACGAAAGGAGACTTCACGATTCTCGAGGACGGCAAACCGCAGCAGGTTTCCGTGTTTGAGTTCCAGAAGCTCGATTCCGACACCGCTCCTCCCCCGGTTCCCGCCACGAAAGAAGTGAAAGCGGCTCCCGCGCAGGTCGCGGCGGTGGCGGCCCCCAAACCCGCTGCCGGGCTGCCCCTCGGCAAGCCGAAGCCGATCATCCGCTTCCAGGATCGCCGTCTGGTCGCGCTGCTCTTCGACTTCAGCACCATGGGAATCCCCGAGCAGTCTCGCGCGCAGAAATCGGCACTGCAGTTCATTCATGAGCAGATGAAGCCCGCCGATCTGGTCGCCATCATGACGGCCGGCACCGGCCCCCTGAAGATCGATCAGGATTTTACCGATGATCGCGATCGCCTCGAAGAAGTGGTCAAGGGTTTCCAGATCGGCGTGGCGAGCGAACTGGCCGCACTCGGCGGCAACGGCGACGACACCACCGGTGAAGACACCGGCGCGGCGTTCAGTGCCGACGAGACGGAATTCAACATCTTCAACAACGACCGGAAACTGGCCACGCTGGAATCCGCCGCCAAACTGCTGGCGGGTTTCCCGGAAAAGAAGGCGCTGCTCTATTTCTCGGCGGGTATCGAGCAGAGCGGGCACGACAACCAGGCACAGCTCGAAAGCGCCGTGAACGCGGCCAAACGAGCCAATGTCGCCTTTTACCCGATCGACGCGCGCGGTCTGGTGGCCACGGCGCCGGCCGGGGAGGCGAGTTCCGCCGGTGGACGGGGCAGCAGCGCCTTCACGGGCGCCAATGTTTCGGCCCGCGGAGCCAGCCGCGACAACTCGCAGGAGACGCTTTCCACCCTCGCTTCCGACACCGGTGGACGCCTGTTCGTGGACGATAACGACCTTTCGCTCGGCATGCAGAAGGCGCGCGACGACATCAGCAGTTATTACATCCTCGGCTACTACAGCACCAACGGCAAAACCGACGGAAAATACCGCCGCGTGCAGATCAAACTGAATAACAATATTCAGGCCAAACTCGACTACAAGAGCGGCTATTTCGGCGATAAAGACTTTAAAAAGTTCACGTCCAGCGATAAAGAGAGCCAGCTGGAACAGGCCCTGATGCTGGGGGATCCGCTGACGGACCTCTCGCTCAGCGGCGAACTGAACTACTTCCGCCTCGCCCGCGATCGCTACTTCGTCCCGTTTTCCGTGAAGATCCCGGGGGCGGAGATCGCTCTGGCGAAGAGCAAAGGCGCGGCGCAGACGGAATTCGAATTCATCGGCCAGCTGCGGGACGATCACACCAAACTGGTCGGCGTTGTTCGCGACGGCATCAAGATCAAACTGGCCGAACAGACCGCCGCCCAGCTTTCCTCGCATCCCATCGCGTACGGCACCGGCTTCACCGTCGCGCCGGGCGTTTACACGCTCAAGTTCCTCGCCCGCGAGAACGAAACCGGCAAGATGGGGACCTACGAGACGAAGTTCACCATCCCCGATCTCGCGCCCGATAAACCGGCGATTCTCAAGACCAGTTCCGTCATCTGGAGCAGCCAGCGGCAGCCGATCACCGATTCGATCGCCTCGGTGGAAAAGAAGAAGATTCTGGAGGCCGATCCGCTCGTGCAGGATGGCCAGAAGCTGGTTCCCAGCATCACGCACGTCTTCCGTAAAGACCAGAATCTGTACGTGTACATGGAGGTCTACGATCCCGGTCTGGACGAGACGCAGAAGCCAAGCGTCGCCGCCACACTGTCGTTTTACCGCGGCAAGACGAAGAGCTTCGAATCGGAGCCGGTGCGGCTCGATTCCTTCATTCCGAAACGGGGTCAGACGCTGCCGGTGCGCTTCCAGGCGCCACTGGCGCAACTTGCGGCCGGGCGCTACACCTGCCAGATCAATCTGATCGACGAGGCTGGTCGCAAGTTTGCGTTCCAGCGAGCCGATATCGTTGTGCTTCCGGCGGCCAAAGCGGCGGGCGAAGCGCCCGCGCCCAAAGCGGGAGCCGGCTTTTAACATTCGTTTTTTCCCTTTGGCGGAAAACTCCGGCCACATTTCGTGGCCGGAGCGCTAACTGCCGATCCTACAACGCCCAACGTGGCCCAGACGACAGCTCCCCGCCGATACCCGCCTGCCTCTCTGCGATAGTAGAAAAGACGCTCCTATTATGTGTGGAATCGCAGGATTTTTTGGGCGCCCTTCGCAGCCCCCCGACGTAGCCCTCGATGCCATGCTGACCTCGATCCGGCATCGCGGCCCCGACGATTCCGGCATGCACGTGGACGGACAGGCGGCCATCGGAATGCGCCGGCTCAGCATCATCGACCTTTCCACCGGCCACCAGCCGATTCCCAACGAAGACGAAACGCTCTGGATCGTCTTCAACGGCGAAATCTATAATCACCTCGAACTCCGCGCTCAGCTCGAGGGCCTGGGTCACCGGTTTCGCACCCGCTCCGATACGGAGACGGTGCTGCACCTGTTCGAACAGTACGGGCCGGACTCGCTGCGCCGCCTGCGGGGCATGTTCGCGATTGCCATCTGGTGTTCGCGAACGAAGAAGCTCTTCCTGGCCCGGGACCGCTTTGGCAAGAAGCCGCTCTACTATACACAGACTCCGGCCGGATTCTTTTTCGGCAGTGAGATCAAGTGTCTGCGCGCCGCCGGCGTGCCCCTGACCGCCAACCGCGAAGCGCTCCGTCTCTATTTCAAATTCGGTTATGTGCCCGACCCGCTGTCGGCTTTCGAAGGCGTCAAAAAGCTGCCCGCGGGCTCCTGGCTGGAACTGACGGGACCAACCGGCGCCACTCGCGAAGGCACCTACTGGACGCTGGCGCCCGGGGCGATTGATGAACCCGCCGGCTTTGACGGACAGGCCCGCCTGCGTGAACTGCGCGACTGCTTCGACGAGAGCGTGCGCCTGCGCCTGATGGCCGATGTTCCGCTGGGCGCGTTTCTGAGCGGCGGCATCGATTCCACGCTGGTCGTGGCGTCGATGGCGCTCCAGACCAAAGAGCCGGTGAAAACCTTCTCCATCGGATTTGCCGAGGCGAACGCCAGCGAACTGCCGTGGGCCCGCATGGTCGCCCAACGCTACGGCACGGATCACCACGAGATCGTCGTGCGTCCGGATTCGGCGGATCTCGCGAAGAAAATCGCCTGGCATTGCGACGAACCATTCGGGGATTCTTCCGCGATTCCGACCGCGATTGTGTCCGAATTTGCCGCCCGGCACGTAAAAGTGGCCCTCAGCGGGGACGGCGGCGACGAACTCTTCGGCGGCTATCCCCGCTTCTGGAATATTCCGCAACTCGATGCTTTTGGCCGGATTCCACCATTCCTCCGGAGCAGCATCGGCCGTGTCTCGCGGTTTCTTCCCTACAGCGCGTACGGCAAGAATTATCTCCATATGTTGTCCAGGTCGACCGGCCTCGAACGTTATTTCGAGAAGAACTACTCGCCGTCGTCCATGCTGGAACAACTGCTGCGGCCCGGCTATATGCTGCCCGCGGACGAAGCTTACCTGACCGGGTTTTTTGCTCCTTTGCTCCGCATGGCGCCGCCCGATACCCTCAGCCAGGCGCAGTATTGGGAAGCGACCGCCAATCTGACCGGCGACATGCTGGTGAAAGTGGATCGCATGTCGATGGCTTATTCACTGGAAGTCCGCTGCCCCCTGCTGGATCACGAACTGGCGGGCGTCGCCTCGCGTTTTCCGAACTCCTGGCGCTTTCGCGATGGCCGGGGTAAATACAACCTGATCGAATCCATGAAAGACCGGCTTCCCCCTGACTTGCTGACCCGTCCGAAGTCCGGCTTCGGAATCCCTCTGGCGGGCTGGTTCCGGAAGGAACTGCGTCCGCTCCTCGAAGACACGCTGCTGAGCGCGAAGTTCCTTGGCCGGGACATCGTTTCTCCGGCCTTCCTGCGAACCATGATCGCCGAACACCAGTCGGGCCGGCGCGACAACGCGCAGTGGCTCTGGTGGCTGCTGATGCTGGAACTGTGGTTTGAGGAGTATCCGGTCGCCATATGATGACCGATTCCGTCCCGGCCGGCAACCGCGGCGACTCGCGCGGAACGTCACCACCCGAACCCCGCAAAATTCTGATCGCCGTCCGCGAACTCAGCATCGGCGGTTCCGAGAAGCAGGCCTGTCTGGTGGCCCGCCTGCTGGACCCCCGTATATTCCAGGTCACCGTCGGCTGCTTTATTCCCCGGGGACTGCGGCGCGCGGAACTGGATGCCGCCGGCATTCCCGTCATGGAGATTCCCGTCCGCAGTTTCGGCGCTCCGGGACTGCCGCGAACCGCCTTCGAGGTCCGGCGGAATTTGCAGCGCGAAGGCATCTCGCTGGTTCACTCGTTCGACTACCCGACCGCCATATTCTTCGCCATGGCGCTCGCCGGGCGCAGCGGCATTCCCCTGCTGACCAGCCTGCGCAGCTATCGCCACCTGATTCCGCAGCCGTACCGGTTTATGCTCCGGCAGGCGGAGCGTTTCAGTGACGGTATCGTGCTGAACTCGGCCGAGGTCAGAGCGGATCTGGTCCGGAACGAAGGCATTCCGGAAAACCGCCTGCACCTCGTGTACAACGCCGTCGATCCCGCGGAATTTCCGCCGCCCCCGGATCCTTCGGCTCGTCCGCGCCCTCCGGAACTCACGGATGCGTCGCTGGTGGTCGGGTGTGTCTGCGGCATTCGCGCGGAAAAGGATCTGCCCACTCTGATGCGCGCGGTGCATTCGCTCCATCCGGAGTTCCCCGGGTTGCGGCTTGTTCTGGTGGGCAGCGGAGCGGCGGAACCGCAAATCGAGTCCCTGCGCACGGAACTGGGCATGGAGCGGACCTGCGTGCGGATTCCGCAAACCGCGAACGCACAGCCCTGGCTGGCGGCGATGGACATTTTCGTGCTTCCCTCCCTCACCGAAGCGCTTTCCAATGCCGTGCTGGAAGCCATGTGCACGGAATGCGCGGTGGTTGCCTCCCGCGTCGGCGGCAATCCGGAAATCATCGAGTCCGGCGAGAACGGGCTCCTTTTCCCGGCCGGTGACGTCGGCGCTCTGAGCGCCGCGCTGCGCTCCCTGATTGTGGATCCGGAACGGCGCAGGGCGATGGCCGCGGCGGGCCGGGAATCCGTAATCCGCCGCTTCTCCCCCGCGGCCGCCACCGCCAATCTCGCGCGCCTGTATAAGGGTTTCCCGTGAGATGGCGGCGCTCACCGGCCGAGATCCGGTATCGCGCTTCGCAGGAATCCTGGAATCTGAAGGCTTTCCTGTTTCCGCCGCGGCCAGCCGCGCCGGTTTCTTCCTTTACCCGGCTTTTCCCCTCGCCCGAATCGCTGGCCGGCTTTCTGGCGGGCGTCCCGGCTTATAAGAGCCGGATTCTTACGGAAGCGAAACGGATCGCGGACGGCCGCGTCCCGCTGCTCGGAACCTCAGTCCCGTTTTCCTCCGCCAACGCCTCGTCGGACTGGCGTCGCGACCTGGTCAATGGCCAGGTAACCGGAACCGATTACTTCCGCCGCATTCCCTACCTCGACGCCGCCCGCGCGGGAGATCACAAGGTGATCTGGGAACTCAATCGCCATCAGCATCTGGTTCTTCTGGCACAGGCGTCGCTCCTCGACCCCGGTGAGCCGCGTTGGATATCCGTCATCGCCGAACAGGTCGACTGCTGGTTCGCGGCCAATCCGTTTCATCGCGGAATCAACTGGGCCAGCGCGCTTGAAGTAGCTTTTCGCGCGCTGTCTTGGATCTGGATCCTGCATCTTGCCGGAGACCGCCTGCCCGCCTCCTGCCGAGCCCGGCTCCTGCACGGCCTTTATCAGCACGGTCATCATCTCGCGCACAACCTGAGTATCTATTTCGCGCCGAACACGCACCTGCTGGGGGAGGCAGTCTGCCTGCACGCGCTGGGCTGCATGTTCCCGCAGTTGCCGGAGTCCGCTCACTGGCGCGCGCTGGGTTCCGAATGGGTGCGGCGTTCGCTCGAAACGCAGGTTCTCTCCGACGGGGCTTACTTCGAACAGAGCACTTACTACCACCTGTATGCCGTCGATCTTTTTCTCTTCCATGCGGCTCTGAATCCGGTGTCGAAGGAGTACCTGGATCGTCTGCGCGACATGTGTGTGCTGCTGGCCGGTCTCACCGATACAGACGGGTCGTTCCCGCTGATCGGGGACGACGATGGCGGCCGCTTCTTCCACCCGTACGGCGAAAGGCGTCTCTTTCCCCGCGCCACTCTCACCACCGCGTCGTTCTTTTTCGATGAGCCCTCGTGGCGGTTTCAGCCGGAAGACTATGCCGAAACCGGCCTGTGGCTTCTGGGACCTCAATTGCCCGATCGTTTCCCGGCGATGCGGCCGGCAGTCCGTCACACCGGGATCTTTCGCGAGAGCGGCTTCGTCTGCGCGGGCGACGAACGCGTCCACCTGGTCCTCGCGGCCAAAGCGTTCGGGACCGGCTCGGCCGGACACTCGCACGCGCACGCTCTGCATTTCGTGCTGCGGCACGACGGGCAGGATCTGCTCATCGATTCCGGCACGTTCACCTATGTTGGCGACCTGGCTTTGCGTGAGCGCTTCCGCGGCACGGCGGCGCATAACACCGTCCGGATCGACGGCCTGAATCAGAGTACGGCCGTCAACCCGTTCCGCTGGGGACCGGAGCGCTGGTCGGGCTCGCTGCCGGCGGAGTCGGGAAACGTGTCGCAGCCGGGCCGGCTCGACGTGACGGCCGTGGCGAAATCCCACGATGGAACAATCTGCGTGACCCGCACGCTCCGCTGGTCCACCGGGGGCGCCCTGATATGCGAAGATACCCTTGCGGGCCAGGGACAACACGCGATTGAACAGTTCTGGCACGTACCGGTCGATGCCCAGTGGGATCCGTCGGCCCGTCTTCTCCGATGGGCCCGCGGCGCGTGCCTGAAGCCGCCCGAGGGAACCGAAGCCGAATTTACCGTCAGCGAATTTTCAGGGGCTCTCGGACATCGCGCCCCGGCGGGAACTTTGCGCCTCACCCTGCGGTCGTCCTTGCCCGTCACGCTCCGCGCCGTTATCGAATTCTAACCCTCCGGGGAGGAAACATGATAATTCGGCGGTTCCGCAGCCTTGCCCTGTGCCTTCGCAATACAGGCTGGAAGACCACGCTCGTCTACAAATGGGACAGAATCCGCACCGGATTGGGGTGGCCCGCAAGCGGTATGCTTGAACTCCGTCCGAAAGGCCTGCCGTATCCCCTCTGGCTCCGCCGCGGCCGGAGCAGCGATATGGAAGTCTACCGGGCCATCTTCATCCAGCGCGAGTTCGCGGCGGTGCAGCTGGAGGATCCACCCCGATTGATTCTGGATCTCGGCGCCAACGTCGGCTTGGCCGCGGCCTGGTTTCTGAACCTGTTTCCCGCCGTCCGCATCGTCTGCGTCGAACCCGATCCGGTGAATTTCGAGCATTGCAGGCGCAATCTGTCGCCCTACGGCGACCGGGTGATCCTGGTGCAGGGGGCAGTCTGGTCCCATCCCTGCCTGCTCGACATACAGTCCTACCCCTCGGGTGAAGGTCGGGAATGGGCGGTGACGGTTCGTGAGGCCCGGGTCCCTGGCGCAGCCACGATTCGCGCGTGGGACGTTCCGTCTCTGGCGGCGCTGGCGGGCCCGGTTCGATCGGTCGATCTGTTGAAGGTGGATATCGAGGGAAGCGAGCGCCGGCTCTTCGACGCGTCGTCGGCCGCCTGGCTTCCCATGGTGCGCAACATCTGCATCGAACTGCACGGGCCGGATTGCGATGAGGTTTTCGAACGGGCGCTGAAGCCATGGCGTTACTCCCTCGCGCGCTCCGGCGAGCTGACCATCTGTTCGGGCCTCACTGCCGCCGGCGGGCAACGTGACAACCTCGCCGCCGAAAAACGGGAGAGCCTTGTCGGAGGAGGCTCTCCCGAACCGCTTCAGCGAGGAACCGCGATGGTGTAAATCGGGGTCGTGTTGATCACTGCGTCGTTCTGGTTCAGATAGATCACGCGATACTCGGCTACCGCGCCTGCCATGCCTGGCCAGGAAATCTGACAGCCGCCGGAACAGGGCTGTGCCGGTGTATCCGTGAACGTGGACGTCCCGGCTGTCCGGTATTCCACGACCGCCGTGGCCGTCGCTCCGTCGAGTGTGGGACCCACTTCCGTGACAATCGTTCGGGCGAAGCCCCAGAGTGTGTCGCCTGTCCGGAACGCTTTCGACTCCACCTCCATCCCGCACTGCATTCGCATCCAGTACAAGGTCGATGGCGTCAATTGCTGCGCGCGTCCCAGATAGGTCAGCCTGGAACTCGTGCCGGGATCGTCCGTGAACGTCTCCAGCGGATGCTGAAACGTCGGGTCGGCGCTGAGTTCGAACGTGCACGCCACTCCGGCCGGCGCCGTATAGCTCAGCGCCGCGCTGTCGGCGGCCGGCGCCAGGTCCGAAATCGCGATCCTGTTTTCGGGCGCGCCCAGCCCCGTTTCGACAATGTAGACCGACACGCCGTCGAAATCCAGCGCTCCCCAGTTGGAATTGAAGGCGACAAATCGTCCGTCCCTGCTGATCGATGCGCGCGTGGTTGTGTAGTACGAGTTGACTCCCGTTCCGGGAATGTCGTTCCACGCGACGGAGCGATGCATCGCCACGCGGTGAATCTGCCGTTCGGGCCGCCAGATCTGGATCTGGCTCCGGTTGTCGTTATCGCTGCCGGAAAACGGCTGAGAGGCATCGCCCAGCAGCACCTTGTCCAGCCCTCCGGATCCCGTGCAGACCGCGGGAATCTCCACCTGGCTGTTGGGCAGAACCGTCGCGGTCCACGCGCCGTTCAGGCAGCTTGCCGCACCCGTGCCGTTCTGGATCCGCACCGGACGAAGTGAATACGCCGTCCAGCCCGGTGAAGCGGAAAGAGTGAGTCGCGTCTTGTCGCTGGCCCGATCCATCTGCAGCACCCGCGCGGCGAACCGCTGCGGGCTTTCGATCCCGGCCACGGTGCAGGCCGCGATCCGGGACGAGCAGCCCGGCTGGATATCCCAGTTAATCCGGCCGAGAAGGTTCAGGCCCCCGCCTTCCGCTTCCGGGCGCAGAATCTTCACACCTGCGCTCAAACGGTAAAGAGTGGCGTAATACCTGTTCAGCAGGATATCCTGGAAAGGCCCGAACAGTTTCACCTGGCCGTCCCGATCCTTAACGGGCGAAAGATGGGTAAAGTTCGCGGCGTTATAGCAGATCTCCGCCGGAAGACAGATGCCGTCGTCATTGTTCCTCGCCCACCCCGGCCACTCCGGCACAATGGAATTTTGTTGTAACTGGCCGCTTCCGGCGGCGCCGACCGAGAACGTCATACTAAGCGGAATCGCCGACACATACACGTAGCGCTGCAAAGTGGCATCGTCGATTTCGGTGGCCGCAGCCCAATCGACGTCGGTCAAAGGCTGTATCCCCGTGTAAACGCCGCAGTAGGTATTCGATGGGTTGGGCCGCCCGGCCGCCTCGAGCGCCGCCAGATCGACGGCGCAAACCTTGGGGAACGGCCCCGAACTGTACTCGAAGAAAGCCAGCCAGTTGTCCTCCGACAGGGGCGCCGTGCCACCCGCGAAGAGCGTTGTGAAGTTATAAGGATCTCCGCCGAAATCCCCGATTACAGCGTCGGTGTTCGTGATGAAATTGTATTTGTGGATGCTCGATCCCGCAAAATAGTAGTAGACTTCATCGTCCGTCGCACTCATCATCGTGAGCGCGATATTCGGGCCGGGGCCCCGGACCTGCGTGGCGTCGGCCGTGCGGTACACGCCGCACGAATTCCAGATGTAGGTGCCGTTCGCGCTGAAAGCCGTCGTTGTGCCGTACTCGGTGGTGCAGCCCGGTCCTGTTATCCGCGTGATCTTCCCGCCAAACACGGGGTCGATGAAAGACTTGCCCACCGCGGGCTGTGTCAGCGCCGGATCGGCGATGGGCGCCTCGTTGGGGATCCCGCACTCCACTGCCAGTGTATAGGAATACGACGGAAGTGCGTTTACGCAACCCGTGGACGACAGGGCGGTCGCGCGGGGTTCCGCCGTGGCCGGCAGAACCGCGGCCCCCACAATCTCCAGACTGACGACTACACTGGCGGATTTTCCGCCTCCGGCCAGGGTAAATGTAATCGTTCCTGTATAGACGCCCGGTCCCGGAGCCGGCCCCTGGAGGCCATACCCGTCGACTGTCACCCGCGCGGGTCCCGTACCCGATGTGAGGGGCGTATTGTTGTATTCGGGTGTCACCGCAAAGCAGGGCGAGGAATACAAACAACCGGTGAGCAGTGTGCCGCTTATCCCGACAGACCAGTTCTGGCCGGCGGCGGCCTGCACCGTTAAGACTTGCTTGGCCGGGCTGATATAACGCAGCCCCGGATAGATCTTCGGATCCCGTATCCGGTAACTCACCGAAGAAGGACTTACCGCGATTGCATTCGTCTGAGCCGGCAAGACTCCGCAGGAGAAAAGCCAGAGCGCAAATAAAGATCGTTTCATATATTCTCCCAGGGATCTCTTATCCCAGCACCGGCTGCGACCCGCCCTTAGCCGGGGTCGTTGCGCGTTGTCCTGTCTCGGCGCCCACGACATAGAAGGTTGAAGGGCTGTTTTGGTTGTTGTAAGCGGCAAGTATCCAGTCGGCCGATCGAGCGGAACCGGAAACTTCGAACTCGTCAACGACGCCGTTCAGCGGAGTCCAGAAGGCATCCAGTCCCACGCCCGTTCGCAGTACCTGACCGTTGAAAGACCACCCGGTCACCGGAGTGCCCGTGGCGACGGCAACGCCGTCGGCAAACAGGCTCGCGGGCCCGTTGGCCGCGAAAGTGAATGCAATATGATGCCACGTCCCGTCGTTCAGCGCAACACCGCCACGCAGATCCAGCACCGTGCCCGCGGCGCCCTGCAACTGCACCCGGACCTGACCTGTGTAGGCGCTCAGAAACAGACTGATACCGGATCTCGATCCACCCCCGTCCGCCCTGCTCCACAGCAGCGGGTACATCGCCGCGACGGACGCCGAAGTCCTGATCCAGCCGCTCCACGTTCCCGTTGTGGAATCCAGACAGGAACAATTGTTCACCGAGAGAAAACTGGTGCTGGTGCCGCTCAGGAACACCCCGCCCCCGATCTGTCCGGCGGCCGCCGCTGCGTTCGTGGGGACAACCATATTCCCGTTTACGGATGAGTCTCCGGTCGACAGTACGGTGGGCGTTCCGAAGTGCTGGACCAGCTGATAATTCTGATCCCACGCCGCTCCGGCCGCCCCTCCGCGAAACAGGGATTCCGCGGCATTCCCGTAACATTCGTAAATTGTTGTATCCGACAGGTGTGAAATCTGCGGCACTCTCACCCAAACCGTCATCTCTCCCGTAGCAGCCGAGTAAGACTCGAACTCCCAGTTCAGAAGAAACTTACAGGCGCTGTCGGAAGTAAAGATCAGATCGAGAGGGCAGGTGATCGCGTTGGGTCCGCATGCCGCCGTGCGCCGGACCTTCCCCGAATTTGCCGCGGTCGCCAGATAAGGGTAAGTCCCTGCGATGACAACCGTGAAGTCGCTGGCGTCCGACGCGCCGACTTTGTCGTGATTGATGACAATCGGCCGCTGGAAACTGTAAGAGCCTGTGTCCGGCGCCCGGAACGTCGCCACCACCATTCCCCAGTCAGTACTGCCGCCGGCACTCATGCTCGCCGTTGCGCGACTCTGGGCGGAGCCGGTCACCTGGTCCTCCACGGCTTCGAATCCGCCGGGGTCCTGGCCTTCCACGGAGAAACCTGCGCCCGGCGAGAAGGTGTTTCCGGAACTCGCGGCGGCGGCGCCTGCCACCATGAGTTCACCGGCGGCTGCCGTGAACGCACCGGACAGAACGCCGTTCGCGCCTGCCGCCGTTCCCGTGGCCGACAGGTCCAACGGCGCCGTCTGGTCCAGCCCGGAGTACTCGGTTGCGGAAACAGCCGCCTGCCCGGCGGGGGCGCTGAACGCCACGGTGACTACGTTCGCGGCGTTGCCGGCAATATTCTTCGCGTACCACATTCCACAGCTGCCAGTCGCGCCAACGGCGGCGCTGGCGACGGGCAGATACGTGTTGCCCGCTGTGTCGCTGACACTCGCGCTGATGAGCCCGGATGTCCTCTGGCTTGCGAAAACCACAATCAGATTTCCGGAACCCGCCGCGAAAGCACTGGTGGAAACCGTCGCCGACACGCCGCTTCCCGGGTTGCTGCCCCCGGCCACGTGCAGCTTCACGGGGCCGGCGCGCAGGACCGGGCTCAGCGTCAAAAGCGTCAACAGGACTGCCATTCCCGACGCCGGGAGCGTATTCGTCAATCTCACTGGACACACTCCAGAACGAAATTGACGTAGCTTGCGCCCGATACCGCCGACAACGTGAACCCGAAGATATCGCCCGACAGCACCGATGTGGTCAGAAAGTCGCTCATATCGGAACTGCGAATCGCCGTTCCCGTAGCGAGGCTCACGCCGTTCCTCGAAATACTGTCGGAGGGCGACGGCACGGCCGTGCCGGCGGAGGCCTTCCAGACCTGCACGGTGGCGGTGCCCGCGTCCGCCGCGATGTCCCATCCGGTCAGTGTGCAGGCGAACGGCACCGTCAGGAACTTGGCGCCCCCGGAGGTCAGCGGCGTCCCGCCAAAATCAAAGGTGTAGCCGATCATCCGCACGGGATGGTAGTTCACCAGGCTCGGCCCGTTAATTTGAATGGAGCCACCCGCGCGGGTCAGCAGAATATTGTTCCCGGCAAGCAGCGGCTGCAGTGAGTAAGGCGTCACGGCCGACATTCCCGACGCGCTCAGAATGCCGTTCGTCACCGTCCACTGGCCCAGTGGGAACGAGTTCGCCTCATAACCCGTTCCCGTGGTTGCCGTGCAGTTCTGGCACGAACTGACCAGCAGATTATGCGCCGCGACCAGTTCGCAGCCCCCGCGAATGAACAGAAACAAGGTCCCCGTGCCCCCCCCGATCGTGACTACGGCGTTGTTCACCGGAGCCTGGCAAAACGTGTTCCCGATGCGAACTCCGGGCCCGACTCCGATCGTGAGCTGGGTATCGCTGGTGCGGGTCACCGGCCAGTCCGGGACCGTGCCGCCACTGCCCGGCTGCCAAAGGTTCAGGGACGAATTGTAAACCAGCGCCTGCCCGCCGCTCGGTGGATTTCCAC
>Ga0118677_10011492_pt1 | contig 13247 bp, 7 predicted proteins | sample AliMusrvi5mmetaG_FD_86154 | JGI IMG/M metagenome (GOLD analysis project Ga0118677, IMG submission 86154)
ATGCGAGAGCGCCGTGGGTTGTTGCGGGGCTTTTCAAGCGCAGCGGCTGTATGTGTCCATACCGCCCAAGCTGGAAAAGCCCCGCGACGGCCCGCGCCGCCGAGCAGCGTGTAAAGAATGAAATTTAAACCGCTCTAAAGACTCCTGTATCCCTCACGTTCATTTTGCAATTTGGTATTATCCAAGCACGCTCACCCCCGTAAGGGGGGCAGAAGCTCGGCATCGCAAGACGTAACGGGTTTCTGCGGCCCCCGCCGGCAGGCAACTGCGGGTTCGCCACGCCCCGGGGATATCGCCAAGCTCGCCCCCGGTTCTTCGCAGGGAACCCTTTGGGTTAAAAATCCCCCGTGTGCGGCCGGGATGCTTTTGTATAGGCCGTCAATTATGGCACTCGGCACAGGAGAAGTCGGAACACTCCGAATCAACGTGGAAGAAGTTGTACCCCTTCGCATTCAGCTTGAGGACTTCCTCGTCGTTGCCCTGCGCCAGGATCAAGTGGCACGCCTTGCAGTCGCTCGCCTTGATCGTCGATTTGTCGGGAGCCTTGTGCTTGCCGTCATGGCAACGGAAACAACCGTTCCACTCCTTGTGGCTCAGGTTGTCGGGATGCACGCGCCAATCGCTCTTCATTTCCGGGAAGAAGTTGTCTTTATAGATGGTCTGGGCCTGGGCGATAATCGCACCGACATCGGAGCGGTTCGGGTAGTCCGCACGAAGGCCGGCGTCGATCTTCTTTAGGGCCTCCTCTTTGGTGGCATACGTTTTGGTCAACACGGCGACCACCTTCGACTTCACCCACGGGATCTTGGGATCGATCTGCTTGTTGGCCAGCGCGAGATCCACGGCGTCATTGGGGGTGCGGAAGCGGTGCGAGGGCCGGTTGTGGCAGTCCATGCAGTCCATGGTCCGGATCGGGTATTTCGCGGGGTCATCCTTGAAATTCGGGGCGCGGTATTCGGTGACCACTCCCTTTTCATTGGTGTAGCGAATCCACGGAATGGTGCTCCGCATCTCGTCCGGGGAGATATACTCGATCTTGTTGCCGAGATTCATGTGCCAGTGAATGCCGCCCACGGGGCCGCTTGCGGGATCGCCCCCGCCCACATTGAGCAGGAGCCGCACGGTGAACGGCGTGTTCTTTTCATCGGCCAGGAAGTGGCGCAGGGTGCGTTCCAGGGAGCCGGTATATTTCTGCGGCCAATGGCACTGTTCGCAGGTTTCCTGAGCCGGACGCTGCTTGGCGGCCGTCAGGAGGACGGGGCGCTCGAAATCCCCCCTGACCGTATGGTACAATTGGCGCACGCCATTGATCTTGGTTTTGAAATAGGCGACCGCTCCAGGGCCCACATGGCAGGCCACGCAGTCCACCCGCGCGTGCGGAGAGTGTTGGGAGGTGACAAATTCCGGCTCCATCACGTGACAGGCCTGGCCGCAAAACTGCACCGTCTCCGTGTAATGATACGTCTGGTAACTGCCCAGCGCCGTCAGAAAAATAAACCCAATGCTGACCAGTCCGAAGCAGATCAAAATCCTGCGGTCGCGGGCGCGCAGAAGGTCAATGGTCAGCATCCCCGCCAGGGCGCCCGGTTGCGCGCGATGCTCCTGGCGTAGCTTCAGCCAGGCGCCCGCAATCACCAGCACGGTCCCGAAAATGAGGAATCCTGGCGCCACGACATAGGCCAGAATGCCCATGTACGGGTTGCCGTGGTGCGACATGATGTCCACCGCGAACAGCAGCACGAACGCAAAGAAGCTCCCCACCCCGATGACCAACCCGGCAAGGCTGATCCAGTTCCGCATCAGGCGCACTCTGCTTGTCTTATTTTCAGGTTCGTTGTTCATGTTTTACAGGGGGAAAAGAGACCACGGCATGCACTCGGCACCCCACGGTCATTCGGGTTGCATTTCATGGACGCGAACGGCTTTTGGAAGGTCCGGTGCGCACCACATTTGGGGGGGTGTTTGTTAAAGCAAGGGAGGGGAAAGCAATCAGGATTCCTAATGGAATTTTCCATCTTATATCACGGAATCGCGAAATAGAGAATTTCCGTTTATGCACCGTTCTTGGCTTAAAGCAGCTATTTTTTAGCCTTTTCGGCGCAACCACGCTACTTGATTATGACAGTGTTGCGCTGATCGCCCCATCATCATGACGGGAAAGATTTATGGCAAATCACGGACCGTTGCCGCTGGCTGTGTCAACAGGTCCGTGTCCTTACAGAATGCGCAACTTCCCCGTAAAGGCACCGACAGATGCAATGACGCAACCAATGCAAATACCAATTCCCATGCTTGATATGCCACCACCGCCCATTAAGAAAAAGAAGACTGGAACAAGCATGAGAAAAACGACCCCGAGGATGGGATTAGGCTTCGCCTCTTTTTTCTTTTGTTCTTCAGTCTCTTGGGGAGGGGGGGTAATGAGGACGGTCATATCGTTGCTCCGCCAACGCTCCAGCGGCACGGCCGCCAGACCGATCAGCACCAACTGGCTAACCACGAAGGCCATGAGCCACGGGAAAGCCTTGTCCATGAAGCCGTAGGAATGGAGGCCCACGCCGAGCATGTTCACGCCGAACCAGGAGAAGCTCGTGATGATGTTGCCGAAAAGCGCCATCACCATCAATCCCCGTTGGCGGATGTAGCCGCCCCAGCGGGCGTGGAGGATGATCGCGCACCAGAGCACAATGAGCAGCGCGCCGTTTTCCTTGGGGTCCCACCCCCAGAAGCGGCCCCATGCCTGGTCGGCCCAGATGCCGCCGAGCACGGTTCCCAGCAAGCTAAAGAGCGTGGCAAAACAGATGACGCCGTAGGTCATGCGCGTCAGCGCCTGGGCAGACTCGCGGGTGAGCGAACGGCTGAACACGCCCTTGATGACATAGGCCATCGCGAGCATTCCCGCCAGGAACATCGCGGAGTAACCGAGCGTGATGGTCACCACGTGGGTCGCCAACCAGATGTTCGTATCCAGCACCGCCCGCAGCATTTCCAGCGTGTCGCCACTCCCGGCGAGGTGATGGGCGATGATGAGCGTGATAAAGCCGATGACGGCCGAGCAGGCCAGGCCGATGCCATCACGGAACATTCGCTCCAGGAACAACCCGATGATCACCGTCCCCCAGCCGATGAAAATCGCCGAGGAATAAAGATTGGTCACCGGCGGGCGGCCTTGCAAATACATGCGCGCCCCCAGCCCGAAGGTGTGCAGGACGAACGCCAGCAAAAGCAGCAGCACTGCGGAGCGGTTCAGCTCGCGAGGCCACACCAGCCACGAACCGCACACGAGCACGAACACGAACACGTAAAGCACCATGCTCTGGTAAAAGGGCGCGATGTGGTTGAATCGGGCTTCAAAGGATGCGCGGCCCGTGAGGCCCGGCCCCTCGTTCAAAAAAATATATCCGGGAATAATATGATAGAATAGGGCTTCAAAGTTTGTGCGTACAGTGACGACCGGCTCGTGCTCATGAATCCGAGCCGCCAGCTCGTTGAGTTGCTGGTTGAAAAGATCCGCCTTGCCCGCGCGGTAGGCGTCCCCCATCGCCGCATAGTTTTTCACCGCGGGATTGACCCCGCCGAGGGGGAGCGAGCGCGTCAGGCTCGCTCCGATGGAAAGCCACTCGCCCTTTTCTTGAAGCGGCGGCACCGGCAGGACGGAGGCCGTTTCCGCAAGGCTCTGGTAACGCTGGATGAGCTTGTTGAACATTCCGAGATTCTGCCGTTCGGACGCCTCCAGCTTGTCGCCCTTCTTTTCCGCCTCAGCGATCAACGGAATGAGTTTTTCATAGGCCGCGATCTCCGGGGCGAACTCCGCCGTCTCTTCCGGCCGCAGGCTGTGCTTGAGCTGCTGATAAATGATGAGCGCATTGCGCAGGTTGTAGATAGCCGTCTGGTAGGGCGAGCGCTGGGCGGATTCGACTCCTTCCACTTGATGCCCCTGGTCGTCGATTTTTTGCAGGAACGGCTCCATCTCGGCATAGCTGAAATATTTACGGTCGCTCTGCTGCCACCCGAAGAGGCCGAGCACCTCCGGGTTGTTGATGGCAAACGCGGGGTGCCGGTCCGCCACGGAAGGGTTGAACATCACATCCGCCAGCCAATGGGTGGCGGTGAGGGTCTTGCCATCTTCCAGCCGCAAGGTCTGGCGCCCGCGCAGGATGACCAGAGCGTTGCGTGCCACCGTGTCCATCGGCTTGTACCGACCGGCGGCGAGCACGGGGATTTTGCCAAACTTCACCAGATCGAAATCTCCCGGCGACAGTTTTGGCAGGCGCCAGCTTGAGGCCAGGGAGACGATGGCAAGGGTCAGGATGACCCAGGGAAATAAACGTTTCATTTTGTGGGGGCGGCTTGCGTGCGCCGCGTAAAGCCAATGAAGTGACCGAAGAACTGAATGAGCATCCCGACTACAATGACGACACAGGCGATGTAGGGGGTGACGAAGCTGGGATTATGCACCACCTGCAGGATCGTGGATTTTTCATCCTTGCCGAATCCCGACTGGTAATACGTCTCCCCGCCGTAGCGCAACGGGTGGTTCATGTAAATGAGCACGTCGCGGCTTACGGCGTGATCGGGATCCTTCAGGGTGATCTGGCTGGCGAAGTTTTTCGGGATTTCCGTCCCGGGATAGCGTTCAAAGGTGAATTTCTGGAGGGTGACGTTGTAGGGCTTGTAATAGCGGACGGGGCGCAGCGCGAGCCGCCAGGGGCCGCCCGCGAAGGAAAACCCCTGGGGTTCTTCGCCGAGCCCTTCCGAAACCAGCCAACTGCCAAGCTGGACGGGCGCGGTCCCGTCTCCCGTGGCAGTGGTCGCGAGCTGGATGACCGCGCTCTTCAAGTCACGCCCATCCACCGAGGTGGCCGGGGGGATCTCTTCCACTGAGAGTTGGGCTCCGAGCCCATGCTCTGCTGCCTGCACGGCTTTAGGCCCTGCCTTGCCGAGCATCTGGAGCCGGGAATTCTCGTAGTAATGCTTGATCTCCACACGGAACGGAAGACCGGGTAGGCTGACGCTCCCTCCCTGGCGCAAACGCGCTTCGGGAATCACCACGACGTGGTCAGACTCGCTGTTCCGTTCATCAATAATCGCCAACTCCACGCGCTGGGCATCCTCTGAATAATTCTTGGTCTCCCCCTGCCCGATCGTCATCAGGCTTTCCACCGAAAACAAATCCGTGAAGAGCCCGCCCGCCAGCATGATGATGAGCCCCGCGTGAATGCAATGGATCCCCACATTGCGCCATTTCATGCGGAAGCGGCGCAGGTGGGCGGCGATCAGGTTGACCAACAACACCGCGCCCAGGAGGTGCCCGCCGGGAAACACGGGAATGCGGAATCCCGTGGACTCCTGCGGCCACCAAACCAGCAGGCTCTGAAAATAACGCTCCTGGACGACATGAGTGCCATAATGCACCTGGGCCAGCGTGCCGGCAAAGACGAGCACCAACGCCGCCGCAAGGCAGGCGATGGTGAGCTTCATCGAGGAGATGGAATCAAGGAAACGATGCCACATGGCTAGTTGGAGGGTGCCGTCGGTGCGGGGGTTTTGGCGTCTGCTTCCGCTTTGGCTCCGGCCATGCGAACGGTGCCAATCCATTGGATGAAATTCTCCTTTTGAGCGCCGACGAGCTCCGCGTTTCCACGCATCTTGAAGAAATAGGTCATGTCGCCTTTGGAAACAATCGCCGCAACGATCCGGCCATCCTTCGCCGCGTCAGCCCCGGGAGGCAACCCCTGAATATCCATCAGCGTCACTTCGCCGAGGGGCGAGTTGAGAATCTGCGCTTTCTTCGCCAGTTCGTCCGCCGAGAGATTGGGCTGCCCCAGTTGCGACTGCCAGCGGTTGACATTGCTCAAAACTCCCCCTGCGGCCCCGCTTAACTCGATGAGGGAAATATCCGCTAGGGCCCCCTTGTCCCCCTTCACCAGGAAACTCGCCAACCGCATTTGCGAGGAAGCTTGCGCCTCCCACTGCGGCGGCGGGGTGCCGGTGCTGATTTCCGCAGGTTTGTCGCTCGGGGCGCTTCCCGCGCTCATGCCCCCCATGCTGGGGTGACCCGGAGGCATCCCGCCAGTCCCTCCTCCCATCGCTCCCCCCATGCTGGGGTGTCCCGGAGGCATCCCGCCAGTCCCCCCGCCCATCGTTCCCCCCACGCTAGGGTGTCCCGGAGGCATTGCCGCAGGCGTGCCGTCACTTTGGGCCGGAGTAACCGGAGCCTCAGGCGTTGGTTTGGCGACAGAATAACTTTTCGTCTCCTGCTTTTTGTCGCAACCGGAATTGAGGGCCATGAGGGCGACTGCCCCACATACAAGAATGGATCGCTGGAATTTCATAGGTTGGTGGTTCTATACATGCCAAAATCAGGATGGTCAACGGATCAAATGGGCTAATCCACCGCTCCGCTGGGATTAGCTGCCAAGCTTTGTTGCGCAAAGGGGCAAAAGAGCCGGCGCGGCGGGGGATGCCAAGTGACCGCTCGACGGCGTGAACCTGTTGCCTTTCCTGGACGCTCCGGCGAAAGCCGTGATCTCTCGGCGGCTCAACCTGAGTTGGTGAAGCAACTTCAGGAGGACTGGACCCGTTGGCGCAAGAGCATCGGCGGGGCAATGCCGACCCGGAACCCAGGGCTCACGCATCTAAATGATTCACACGCAAAGTCGCAAAGACGCAAAGATCCGGAACAGAAAAAACCGGGCAAGACCCCCTGTTTTTCCAAGATTTGTGAATTTTTGGCGATGCATTCCTCTCTTCTTTGCGCCTTTGCGGCTTTGCGTGAGAGTTTTTCCGTAAGGCAGTTCAGCAATGCGTCTCGATTATTTTAGATGCGTGAGCCCTGACCCGGGACCTCAAAGCCAGGGATGTGGACGATACACCGTAAGCAAAGCTGCCCGAACCTGTTCGGAAGGGTTTCAAGAATTGCCCTGCTGCATACGTGAAGACACCGATTCTTAAAAAAAACATTGCAACACCTGCCGTTTTACGATACGCAATAATGCGGACTACGCAGAACTACGCAGAACCATCACATTCGGAGCCTCATTAAAGCCATGAAAACCATCGCATTTTACAAGCCCATCTTCGGGGCAGTTGCTCTCGCTTTTGTTGCGACCATTCACCCGGCATCGGCATCTGTGATCTCGCCGGTGCAAACTTCCGCTGATCCGCTCAAGCTACCGGTGGCCGCCCCGGTGCAAATGGCCGGTTCGGATGCTGCCGCCACCCAGTTCATGCAGGCCCTGCCAGCCATCAGCAGCTACATCAAGCAGACCCTGCCTGAATACACGGCTCTCAACAGCTCCACGCTGGCCGCCATGGCGCTGGACCCAAACACGCTGCGACTGGCAGCCAACTCCTCCGTGCGTGCCTATTTCATCAGCGAAGGCGCGGCCTACCACAACGCGCTGGGCTTTAATACCTTCGCCGCCGGGGCCGCCGTCCCGACCGCCTCCACCCCCGGCGTCACCGCCGATGCGAAGCTGATCTTCCCGGACGCCTCCAGCAGCGACCCGACCACGCTGAACCCCGGCGGCCTCTCCATCCGCACGGCCAACGAACCGTTGCTCAAAGGGGACTTTGTGGACATGGGCACTTTCAGCGCCGGCACCCTGCTCGACTTTTTCCTCCTCCCAAACGCCGCGAACACTCCGCTGACGGACGAGGCGGCTCGCAACTCCGACAAGCTCCAGCACATGGTGACGTTCAGCGCCGCAGGGTCGAACTACCTGGTAATCTCGTATGAAGACGCGGTGGGCGGCGGCGACAAGGATTACAACGACATGATCTTCGCCTTGCAATTCACCACCATGGCTCCTGAGCCGAAAACCTGGGCCGGACTGGCGCTATTCGGTTTCGTCGTCGTGTTTCAGTCCCTGCGCAGGCCGGCGTCACAAGTCGGCCTTGCGTAATACCATTCGCGAGAATAAATCGGGAGAATGCACGACCTGCCCCCCCCATTAAAAATAGCAGAAGAAGGGAATCAGGAGGCCAGGAAACCAGGAAAAAATCCGGCACTTCTGTTTCTTGGTCAGGGCGATTGCATCAAAAAACTGGAGGGCCGTGGAAAAAACCGGCGTATCACTGGCAAAGAAAAATCTGTGTGAATCTGTGAAATCTGCGGATAAATGCCTTTTCCTGTCTTTCTGCGGACCTGAATCCATGAAAAACAGCCGTTGGCCTGCTGTTCGCAGAGGGAAAAGAAGACCAGAAAATCCGCAGATTTCACAGATTTACACAGATTAAGGAGAGAGCGCTTGGAGCCGGATTTCTGGGTTTCTGTGGTTCTCAAGAGGATCCGGCTTTTAGTGTTTTCCACTATGCCGCACGAGGGTTTCGCCCGATGTCTTTTTTGAGGGCGAACAGGTAGCTTTTTCAATGCTCTCATCCCGCCCCCCCAAGATAAAGGCGACTCCCAGGACGGTTCCGCCCACCGACAACTGGCTGCTCGGCGGTGGCGCAATGGGCGAACGGATCCGCTCGATGGACTGGTCCCACACGTCGTTGGGCGCGCTCGAAGGTTGGCCGCAGGACTTGCGCGCCGTGGTCAATCTCGTCCTGTGCAGCAGTTTCCCGATGGTCCTCCTCTGGGGAAGTGAGTTGCTCTTTATCTACAACGACGCTTACGGGGTGCTCGCCGCCGACAAACATCCCAAGGCGCTGGGGCGCTCGAACCGCGAGGTATGGCCGGAAGTCTGGGAATTCCAGAAGCCCATCTTTGAGGGGGTGATGGCGCGGGGGGAAACCGTCCACCTAGCGGACCAGCTTTTCCGCATCGCCCGCCGTGGCTGCCTGGAGGACGCCTACTTCACCCTTTCCTATAGTCCCATCCACACCGAAGGCGGCCGGATCGGCGGCACGCTGGTCGTTCTCACGGAAACCACCGAGCGGGTGGTGGCGGCAAGGCAACTGCATGAATCCAATCAAGCGCTTGCCAAACAGTTGGAGGAGCGCAAGCGGGTTTTGGAGCTTGCAAGGAGCAACAAAGCGGCCGCTTGGAATCGGCAGATTGAAATTGATGCTTACTACCAGAATGCGCCCTTGGGCCTTTGCGTGATCGACAGGCACCTGCGCTATAAAAGGATCAATGAGCGCCTGGCGGCGCTCAACGGGATTCCGGTTGCAGCGCACCTTGGTCGAACCATTCACGAAGTATTGCCGGAGATTGCGGACAGGATCGAGCCCTTGATTCGCCGGGTCATTGAGACGGGAGAACCCATCCTGGGAATGGAGTTCGAGGGAAGCAACCCCTCTCGTCCCGGAGAGCTTCTGAGTTGTCTGGTAAATTGGCTTCCGATCAAGGACTTGCGTGGAGAGGTGTCGGCTGTTGCAATAATGGTGGAAGACATCACCGAGCGCAAGCGGGCCGAGGAAGAGTTGAGGGAGAGAGAGGAACGGGTGACCCACGCCCTCCAGGCGACTCAGGAGGGAGTGTGGGACTGGAACGTGGAGACCAACGCCGTCTTCTACTCACCCCGCTGGAAGGAAATGCTGGGTTACAGCGAGGAGGAGATTGAGCCGCATATAAGCGCTTGGGAGAGGCTGCTGCATCCAGACGATAATGCACGAGCACGCCAGTTGGTGGACGCCGTGTTGCGAGGCGAGCGGGAATACGAAATGGAGTTCCGGCTCCAACATAAGGACGGTCATTACCTGGACATTCTCTCGCGGGGGTTCCCAATCCGGCGAGAGCCGCTCGGCTCCATTGTTCGGATTGTGGGAACGCACTTCGACCTCACCGAGCGCATGCAGGCGGAGGAAAAGTTGCGGCGAAGCGAGGAGCGGCTGCGCCTGGTGCTCGATGCCAGTGCGATGGGAACCTTCGAAATTGATCTCGTGACCGGCGAGGGGCGCTGGAACACGACGGAGTTCGAGTTGCTGGGTCTCATGCCGGGTGACATTCCCAGCAATCCTGAGGCGTTTTTCCGTTACGTTCATCCCGACGATATCGGGATGGTGACGTCAAAGTGGGAGGAGGCGGTGCGTTTCGGGAAATTGGACGTGCAGTTTCGTATCATTCGCGCCGATGGAGAAATGCGTTGGCTGGCAGGCAGAGGGCGGTTTGTCTTCGCGGGGAAGCAGAAAGGCGATAATACTAATGGCTGCGGCCAAGCCCTGCGTTTTTTGGGAGTGAACTTTGACATCACCGAGCGCATGCAGGCGGAGGATGAATACAAAACCATTCTTCGCACGGCGATGGATGGCTTTTACCTTGTGGATTTGGAAGGGAGGATTTTAGAAACGAATGATTCCTATTGCGCGATGATCGGCTACAGCCGCGAGGAGTTGCGTGCGATGAGCATCAAAGATGTCGAAGCGATAGAATCAGAGGAAGTGATCAAGAGCCGGATCACACAGATCTTGGCGACGGGGCAAGTGCGCTTTGAGACAAAGCACAAGCGCAAAGACGGCAGGGTCATCGAGATCGAAGCCAGTTGTAATTTTTTACCGCAAGAAAAGGAACGGCTATTTGTTTTCATGCGCGACATCACCAAGCGCAAGCTGGCCGAGGAGTCGCTCAAGGCCGCACGCGAGGAATTGGAGCAGCGGGTGACCGAACGCACCGCGGAGTTAAACCGGGCCAACCGCGCCCTGCGGATGCTCAATGCCTGCGACGAGGCGGTGGCTCGATCCAGCAGTGAGTCCGAGTTGCTGGAAAGCATCTGTCAAATCATCCTGGAAATGCGCGGGGTGAAGATGGTGTGGGTGGGATTTGCCGGGCAGGACGAAAAGAAATCCGTTCGCCCGGCGGCATTTGCCGGGGCTCATCCAGAGGATATGGAGATAGCTGGGGTCACCTGGGCGGACGAACCCCGGGGGCGTGGACCGATCGGCACCGCCATTCGCACCCGTGAAGTGGTCGTTTGCCCGGATGTCGCCAATGAACCGAGCCTGACCCCATGGCGGACCAAGCAACTCCAGCACGGGCACGCCTCGTTGATCGCTCTTCCCTTGGTTTGGAGAGAGGATTGCCTTGGGGCTCTAGCCATCTCTGCGGGACAATGTAACGCCTTCGATGCACAGGAAGTGGATTTGCTCAAAAAAGCGGCGTGCGATCTCACCTCCGGGATCATTTCCCAGCGGAACCGCGCTGCACACGAAAAATTGCAAAAAGAACTCCTGGAAATCAGCGAACGCGAGAAGCAGCTCATCTCCCAGGAACTGCACGACGGCCTCTGCCAGAACCTTGCGGGCACGGCGTTGATGAGCCGGATGCTTTACACCCGCCTGGAGGCAAGGAACGATCCCGACGCCAAATACGCCAAGGAAATTTATGATCTGCTGGGCACCGGAGTCAACGAGGCGCGCAACCTTTCCCACGGCTTGCACCCGGTGGGCCCCCATGGCGAGGGACTCATGAACGCCCTCTCCCAGCTTGCGGGAACGGTGCGCAATCTCTTCCACATCGACTGCACGTTCGAGTGCCCGCGGGGGGTGCCCCTCGAAAACGAAACGGCATCCACCCACCTCTTCCGCATCACCCAGGAGGCGATCAACAACGCCCGCAAGCACGGGGAAGCGGAGCGGGTGGTGATCGGCCTGCATCGTATGGATGAAGGGGAGATCACCCTCACCATCGAGGACAACGGGGTGGGCATCCCGGCAAAGAGGCCCAAGAAAACCGGGATGGGGTTGCGGATCATGAACCACCGGGCGGCCGAGATCGGCGCCAGGGCGACTGTCGACATGCAAAGCAGACGGACTACAGGCAACAACAGGCGAATCCAAAGGTCCTGCCTCATAATGGCACCAGTCAAGAGCAGCGAGGGAGTCTTTCGACCGAACGCACGGCGAGGTCCATGTATTTCTCATCTCATTGTACCTCATTGTCGGTGGCTGCGCGTCAGCGGGCTGTATGGCGTGGTTAACAGGGAATCCACCCGGTAGTGGTGTTGGGGCGGGTGCTCGGCCACCGGGCTGCCGTCCCCGGTTCTGGGCAGGGCGGCCTCGATGGTTTCGTTGAAGCAGTCAAGCGGCCGTCTTTTTCAATTCTACTCGAAGTCGAACTCGCCCCACAGGGCGGGCTGCAGCTTCAATTCTTCGACTTCGTCGGCCACGATCCCCGTGGCCTTGTTGCTCCAGTAGACTCTCAAGTTGGTGCGTTGTCCCGCCGGATCGCCGTAGGTCACCCCCACGTCGCCCCGCAGTTTCAGCCCCGGCTTCAGGCCCACGCCCAGTTCCTTCAACGGGATCGCCACCTCCACGAGGTACTGCCGGTCGCCGTTGGGCTTGGCCTCGATCTTGACGTCCTCGAGCTGCTTCACGAACTCCATCGTGTAGCCGCCTTTACAGGTTCCGGAGTAGAACGATCGCGGGGCCTTCTGGTCGGATACTTTCCGGTAGAGAACGGCGGTGTTCTTGCCTTGCAGGCGGCCGATGGAGAGTCGCAGGTCGCCGCGGACGGCCTCGCTACGATTCTTGTCGGCCCCCGGATCGGCTGCGAGCTGCAGGTCGACCGTGTCGCCGCGGGCGTACATGTTCTCGATGCCCGTGGCGCCGTTGACCCACGGGGTCTTGTCGTCCACCTGCCAGGCGGCGTAGAGATGGTCCGCGTCGTGCGCCAGCCAGGTTTGAATCCGGGCGTAATCGGAACCGAAGGAAAGGGGCTGCGTGCCGAAATCTTCGTTGGGCCGGCCGGTCAGCGTGACCGCCTTCTTCTTCACCGCGGCGATCTTCTTGCCATCTCTCAGGATTGAGGGGGAAACGCGGAGGTACTTCACCTTGAACTGCTGGGCCTGCAGCCGGTCGGCGGGCGAGATCGCAAGCCGGCCCGACGCCAAGACCTTGACCGTATCCAGCCCGCTCACCTTGCAGTTGATGAAGGCCGTTTTGCCGGCCTGGACCTACAGCGTGCCGTCGTGGGCGCGGATGATCGAACCGCCAAAATCTTCGGCGCCCATGCCGGGCGGCGACGTGCTCATGTTGGCGCCGGGAAGCGCCTGGTCCGGCCACTTGATCTTCATGGGATCGCCTTCGAAAAGGCTGCTGACGTAGTAGCCCGATGAAGACAGGATATGCCACTCGCCCTTGTCGGTGCCGATGACGAAGAGGTTGTCCAAGGGCGGCGGCATCTTCACGGTCCCCACGATATCATACGCCGCGCGGATCAGGCCCGTTCTGCCCGGCGGGGCGAGATGCCCTCCATGCACGCCCACGTAGTTGCTGGGATAGGCGAAAACCAGTTTCCCCGTGCGGATGTCGTAACAGGGCAGGGTGCTGTGCTCGACGCCGTAGTGCGCGTTGTACAGGAC
>Ga0118677_10011493_pt1 | contig 13245 bp, 6 predicted proteins | sample AliMusrvi5mmetaG_FD_86154 | JGI IMG/M metagenome (GOLD analysis project Ga0118677, IMG submission 86154)
GTGCGCGCCAGCGTGGCCAGCGCGTCGGCCTGCGCGTCGCCGGCGGTCGCGCTCACCGGGGTGGCGATCTTGCCTGCGGCGGCCTGCAGCGCGGCGGCGGGTGCCACCTGCCGCACCAGGCGTGTGGCCACGGCGACGCGCACCGCCGGGTTGTCCTTGAAATCCTCGCACAACAACTTGGCGAGCTGCAACGCGTCCTCATTCTGTTTTCTGCCCAACAGAAGGTCGAGATTCAGCAAGCCGCCGATGGAGCGGAAATTTTCCGTTAGATTTTCCTGCAATTCGGTGACGCTGGTCTCCGCCTTGTCCCACTCGCCGGCGCGGATCTCGGTCGCTGCGCGGCGGGCCAATTCCTGGGCCTTGGCGCTGGGCGCGGTGGCCGTGTCGCGCGGGCGAACCGGGGCCACGGCTTGGGGTTTGGTGGACGGTTCGGCCAGCAGCGAATCCAACAATTCCTCCTTGATTGACATCGGATGGCCGATGGAAACGATGCGGCCTTGTTTGTTGACGATGAAGGCGCAGGGGATGCCGTTCTGTTCCGCGGCGATGAGCCATGATTCGGCCATCTTGCCCTTGCCGCCGTCCGATTTGTCGTCGCTGGCGACGCGGTAGGTCATCTTGTCCGCCATGCTCTTGACGAACGGTTCCACGGCCGTGTCATCGTTTTCCCACACATTCTGGCCGATGACCACCAGTCCCTTGTCCTTGAGGCGTTCGTGAATCTCGTTGATGTGCGGAATGGACGCCTTGCACGGTCCACACCAGGTCGCCCAAAACTCGACGATGTACACCTTGTCGCCCTCAAACTCCTTCACCGCATCACCCTGCAGCCACTTGCCCACTTTCAACGCCGGAGCCGCATCCCCCACCTTCAGCGCACCCCAACACGGCTGCATCCCCAACATCACGGCCAGCAACAAAAATACGAATCCTGATATCTTCTGGCGACGGAATTCCATGGCGGGCGGCTGGTGGATTGTTAGGGAAATTGCTGGCGAACCGGGTGACGGCGGCGAACCCGGGCCCCTGCGGCACCGATCCAACATCATCCGCGCCGACGACACAACCGCCAATCAGCTGATCCTGCGGTTTTTCTGGGGAAATGGCGCTTGCCGTTCAACCGAATCACTGGGTCATGGCACGGCCAATCGTCTGTTCTGTATGATCTCTCGTCCTGCCATGCAACACCTTGCGCCCACCGCGCAGAACCGTCACGGAGTCACAATACTTCATGACATGGGACAGGTTGTGAGTCACAAGAACCAGCAGCTTGCTTTTGCCATCGGTTTTGTCAGTCAGCCAGGTTTTCAGCGTCTTCATGGCCACCTCCCCCTTTTCGGGATCTAGGCTCCCGGTTGGTTCGTCCGCAAACACCACGCTCGGGGAATGAACCACCGAACGGGCCACCGCCACTCGCTGGTATTCGCCACCGGAGATCTGATGGGGAAGCCGCCCCCATTTGTCGCTGGCGATTCCCATCCTCTCCAAGAGGTTTTTTGCAGTCTGCTCGTTCTCGCCGTTGGTTTGCCCCCTCAGCCGCAAAGGCATCAGCACGTTGTCTAGAACCGGAATGTTACCCAGCAAATAGCCGCTTTGAAATACGAACGAGTAGTGTTGTTTGCGCCACTTGTTCTCGTTCCGGATGTTGGTCACACCCTGCGGGGCCTCAGACTTCTTGCCAGCCCACCGGTAGCCGGCTTGTGTCTGCCCATCGGGGTAGAAGATCAATTCCGCGTCCTTTCCGGTGATGGCATTTGGCCTGTCCAGGAGTGCCAGCAGATTGAGCATCGTGCTCTTTCCCGACCCGCTGTGCCCCAATATACCATGCGTTTCCCTGCCCCGAATGAGCAAATCATCGATTTCCAACGCCGGTGCCTCGGCGCGTGGATACTTCCGGCAAATGTTCTTCAGATGTATGTCCATGGTCGTTTTGACGCTGCCTCATGGAAACAGATCCGTCGGAATCCAACAATAGAATTGAGTGCCCCGCCGGAGCCAGTATTCCTTCTCGGCTTCAGTTCGTTTCACATCCTTCAGGTAACCGCCTTCCTCCTGAAACACGTAATCAATTCCTTCCACATAGCATTGAAGCACATTGTGGCACAAGCCGAGATGACGAAGTTGTTTGGCGCGTTCTTTGCTCACTCTTGCATCACGAGAAGTCAAATGGCTGATCAGGTCGTCCATCTTCATGGCCAGAAGCGGACTGCGTATGGGCAGATCCTCCGAAGCGTCGCCCATCATCTCCTTCAAAGGTCTCTTGGTATCGAACTGACCGGCTTGGTTCTGGAACGTGGTCTTGATAGCCTGCGCGAATTCATTGATCGTTTGTGCATCCAGGTTGACATTAGCCCTCAAGTTCCCACCGGCTCCAAGATATTCGGTGAATGGTTTGAGGAAATTCAAATAACTGATCAGGGCGGTTTTGTTTACCAGTACCTCCTCCCTCCACTGGTGATAGTTTTCCTTGTTGTCCAATGTGGTCCAGCCGACATCAAAGAACTGCACCTGGTTCTCCTCCATCAGCTTTTCGCTGATATTGCGCGCGGCCATGATCTCCCGCGCGAAATCCTGGAGTTTCGTGGGATATGCCCTTGGGTTGACGATGACCTTGTTCACTAGGTTCCGGCACGCCACTCCTTTGCTTTGGGCACGCTGGATCGTGGCGACAAAGTCACCATTCCCCAAAACATTGAAACGGGAAGCAGGGTCATACACCTCGTTTTCACCGGTCACGGCCATGGGCAGTTTCAGGTCCTTGGCCAGCGAGGTGAGATCCGATTGAAACTTCTTATAGTCGTCACGGGTTGAAAACATGTCCTGCGGCGCCACACTCACCGCGTAGAAGTCCCAACTGTCCGCAGCGGTCTTGCCGTTGAGGCGGGCCACCGATTCGTTCAAGGTATGTTCACCGCTCAGGTCACCGCTATCTCCCACCACAATCATCATCTTGTAAGCATCAGGATTCGCTCCCTGGTCACGCCGTGCGGCATCCACCGCCGACACGACACCGTCAATGAGAGCTTCCCTGTATTCCGTCCTTTCATTGCTGTCAAAATTCAGCTTCTCAAGAAAGTCCACCAACACGGAAGTCTGATCCTTGTTGCCACCTAGCTGCATGAACGGTTGGTAACTGAAACGCGCTAGTTTGCCCTTCGCCGGATCATTCTTGTTGCGGTAAACGGCGATGGCGCAGCGAGTGAGCAAGTCGCTGCTCAAGACGCCAAATCCTTCCGGAGCCTGCGCCCGCACCTGCGAGATCACTTCCTTGACTGCCCTGATGGTGGATTCCCTATAGCGTTCCATGGATTTGGTCCCATCCAGCAAAATCAGCACGTCCAGATTCAGTCTGCTGTTCAGGAACTTTTCCCGTTGGGCGTTTGCCATCTCCAGTTCCTGCTTGGTCATAATGGCACCATTTTTGCCATAGAGGCCACCGATGTACCCGAGCTTCATCAACTGTTGTCCCTCCATATCCTGCGCTTCCAGAACCGGGTATCGGCACATCACTTTATCCCAGCATTCGTTTCCAATAGCCGGATTATTGTCTTCGATGCTGTAAATTTTCTTGGGGATGACCTTGGTCAGACCGTCCCTGGCAGCCAAGAACGCCGATCCCTCGTCAGCGAAGATTCCCGCAGGAGTCTCCAGGCGTTCCTTGCGATTCTTCCATTCATACTCCACAGCCTGGGCGGTGTTCCAGGCGTATGTCCGATCCTCCGGAATCCAACCCACCATGAAGGTCTTGGCATCTTCCAAGGTCCTGGTGTTGAATGCGGTGCCCAGCAACAGCCAATTCCTGGGCCCCACCTTTTTTTCCTTCCAGACCGCGAAATGCTCATAGAGTTGCAGTCTCGATAGCACATTCGTCTCGACCATGGAACTCGCTCCGGGAAACTGCAGGACCGGAACCCGCGACAGTTGCTGCACCTCACCCGTCGCTGTCCTGAAAGTAATGACCTTCTCCCCCCCGTCCAATATCTGTTCCACCATGTCTTTTGGCAGATTCTGGAGGTTGGTCACCACCAACGCCTTGCGGAACACATTTTGTCTCTTGCCGTTTTTGTACGCCCGGAGCGCTTCATTCTGACCCAACAGGATGTCTTCCATTCGGAAGAAGCCTACAGGTTCCATGGTGTTGGGATTCAGCGCCTGAACGAACCTCCCGGCTTCCTCGCCATCCCCAATGAAACCATCAACTCCAACCAGGTAGAATGCCGAGAACTGTCCCAATTTGGCGGCGTCGTCGTTCTTTCTGCTTCCCTTGGCGTCGGCAAAGACCGGACAATTGCCGCAGACAACGAGCATATCGAGAGGGTTGCCTCTTTTATCCTTGGCGACCCTGCCTATCTGAGCGGACGCGCTTCCGGCAAGCAATGCGCCCGACAGCAGGCCGGGCATCAACATACGCGTTGCGGTTCCCTTCACGATGCGAGACCAGAAACGGATCGTCGATGAATGGTTGTGGTTCATGGTTAGATTGGACATGGCATTAAGGTTTGAGAGATTCACTGATGGTTTTACGAAGGATTTCCGTAAGATCATTTCCAGATGGAAGCACCGTGACATTCATTTTGCCACCCAGGGGTTGCGAGACTTCCTTTTTCGCATCTTCCCGCGAGATGACCAGGAGAGTCATTTTGCGCAAAGAATCCGGCAACGGGCTTTTTACGGAGCGTTTCGCCCATTCCTTGCCAATATCGTCCTGGGCTCTTTGTTCGCTAGTACCGCTCATTTTGCTGTTTCCCAGCGGCGGGCAAACCGCCACCACATTCCATTTCCGGGCCTTTCGCAGCAACTCGCGCAATAACGCCCGATCCGCATCCTTGATCCCCTCGGTTTCCTTGCCACTAAGCAATGAGGCCCACGCCCATGGCGGAGATCCGAATCCCAACCCGCGGTATTCGGAGAATTCCTGCCGCCGGAATTCCATGATCGCCGCATATCGCTTCCCCTGATTCCGCAGCACCTCGGGCGGGAATTCCTGACACTTTCCCCCGAAGATGCCTACAATCACCGGCCCCGGAACGTCGCCCCGGTCATTCAGCCAGGCTTCGATGGCATCCCATATTTTGGCCCGCGTACCCGAGCGATCCGAACTCCACAAACTGAAATTGTCCACCAATATCATGGTTCCCTCGGATGCGGCGGAGGGATCGCTGGCTTCCGCCGCCAATGCGGTTTTCACCGCTCCGCCCCTGCCCTTGTCCTGACTCAGCCACTTCAGCATGTCCTCCGTACCCGCCGGTGGCTTGAGGCACAGAAACAAACCGTCACCCGGTTTCTTCGGCATGGCCTTCAGGATCTCCAGAGCCGACAATTCCATCGTACCCGGGTCTATTTCCACCTTCCATGCGGCCATGATTTTCTCCAGACAGGCAAAATCCACCGGCATCGCCTTGCCGGATGCGATTTCATCGACATCCAAAATCCCCTCGTAAGTCACATTCTTTCCCCCATTTCTGAAAATCGCGGATTGCCGATAGAACTTTGCGCCAATCACCGAACTTGCACTCGCAATTGCGACGTGATCTGCCCCCATGTTCTCACACTTCTTCACCGCATCCGGTCCGATAACCGCCTTCCTGGAGTCCAACGGTATCGCTTTCCAACCTACGAATTCCTTGATACCGAGCTTCTCCCCCAGCGCCCCGACCACGGAACCGCCATCGATCACTCTGGCCTGCGTAAATGCGAGTTCAAGCCTGGTTCCAAGAGTGTCGCAAATTGTCCTAAAGGAAATGAAATAATATGGAACCGGCTCTGCGGAGCCAGCCTTGAACAGTTCGCTGTCCTCCTGACTATGAAGATAAATAACCCCCTTGGGTGGACTCTCGAAATCGCACACCGCCCATTGTTGTTTGTCGGCATCCCAAGTCACCCTCGGCTCCGCCGCCCCGCTGCCCCCCAGCAGCCTCCTCAGGCCCCATTCCACTTTCTCACGTTGCGCGGATGTGAGAACGAATTGGCTTCCTTCAAGCAAATAAACCATCAACGTGCTGTTTTCTGGATTCGTGGCTCCGGACTTTTGCACCTGTTTGGCATAAATATACAGCTCTTTACTACCCTTATCCTTACCCTGAACGAAGGACATTCCAACCGCCGCATCAGCGGGAATTTTTCCATCCTTTTTCCCGGAGATCACAATCTCATAGTCAACAGCTCCGCTTTCGGGTGGGGATGATTTCACGTTTTTCAAATAGGCATTCAAGGTGGGACAGAAATCATCATTCTTGCCTAAGAAACCAATCTGAATCGATCGAAGCGAACCGACCTCCGCCGGCGACATCATCAACCGCAAATTCTCAGGCAGTTTTCTTGACGACCAGGTTTCCTCTTTGCTATTTGCAGCTTCCAACAAATGTACCGCCAATGGCAATTTGCCTCCTGCTTTGGTGGTAATCGCGTTCCAATACTCTCCGCTGATCGCTTTGACAAATGAGATCTCGACCTGGTTCGCGCCAGGTACAACAGTGCCAGCGTCGCCTCCTTCCGAACGTCTTTGAAATTCGCTCTTTGAGATTGCAATATCCTCACCCGGATTGCGGGATTTCACCCAATCCGGCAAGTCATCCTTCCAAATCTGCAGCTCCAGATGGGGATATTCATTCTTCCCGGTGACAGAGCGATCGAGCCGGAACATCAACCCGAAATTCGGGTCTTTTTCCCGATTGCCGTTCTCTGGTTTCTTTGAGGCTGTTTCCGGACCAATCACCCTGATTCGCATCGATTTTGTCTTATCATCCGGCAAAGGTCCATTATTCGGATCTAGCAGCTCCGCCGTGATCGCAATCGCCCCATCCCCCCCCTTCGAATTCAACTCTCTGAAAGCTGCCCAAAGAGGGTTCATTTTTTCCACCGTTCCGGAATTCAAGTCCATCTTGAGAATCTCATCAAGTTTCCATGGAGCTCCTGGGGAACGCAAAACTTTCAGCGGGACATTAAATCCCGCAGCTTGATCTGATAATTTGAAAGTTAACCTGAGCATTGCATCCCGCTCGTCCTGCCACTTCTCTGGATCCAAGCAGACAACTCCGAGGTTGAAACTACCAGAACCAGTCGGAGTCCATTTTTTCAAATACATGTACAATTTGATAGAATCACCTCTTTGATTCATGCCGAACTTCATTGTGGGGGTCGCATCATCGGGGATTGTCCTCTCATTTTTTCCAGAAATCACAATTTCATAGTCTTGGCCAACTGGCTTGGGAAAGGTTCCTTTTGAGGAGAGAGGAAGATATTCGCTCCAGAGCCGGCAGTATTGAATGGTTCCACCCTTTGCCCCCTTGAAACCCACCTGCATGGACAAAAGAGCATCAAACTTATAACGTTCCAATTCAAACGAGTCGTATTCAGATACCGCCATAGGTTGTGTGGTATCTTTGATACCGGGGCGCTTCTCGAATTCCAGGAACACGCAATAAGGCAAAGGCTTTTGATTCGCTATCTTCTTCCAATCTTCGCCACCTAGTGCTGGCACGAGTTCGATTTTGACCTTATCCAAAGGGGTGCCGGATGCAGGCAGACCTTTGCTTCCTGGCGAAGAAGATGGGGATTTTCTTACCAATTCACCGGCATTGTCACTGCCGGTGAGTGGATTCTGTTTCACATACATGTACAATTTCTTCGGATCGCTTTGCTTTAGCGGCAAATTCACTCTTGGCATTGCATCGCGAGGCAGCTGATTTTCTCTTTTTTCGGAAATTACCACTTGATAATCCGCTACGGTATTGACGTCAAGTTTCTTGGCTATGCAATAATCATTCACGGTGGAGCAAAAGCCGTCATTCCCCCCTGGAAAGCCTACTTCGATCGATGAAAGAGATTCGTACTCGCTTTGCTTCAGGTGAAGCTTGTAGCCAGAAGCAGACAACGATTCTGTCTTCGTATTGTTACGCGCATTCAAGCGCACCGCCAACGGCAACGAATCTGGTTTCCCTTTTATTTGGTTTTTGACCATGGGCCAGAAATCCACCTTGTTCGTTAGGATGAACTCAATTTCCACCTGCCCGCCGGAGGTGGATTGACCTGGTGCCGGAGTAGCTTTGGGCGGCTTTTTGGCCTTCTCCTTTGAAACAGTGATGGTTTCTCCAGAGTGGCGCAATTGAGCCCATTCGGGTCGGTCTCCCTTCCATATTTGCAATTCCGGCGAGCGGTTGCTCTTTTTCGCATTTTCCAGGAATTCGGGCGTTATCTCGGTTTTCGTGTTGTTGGGTTCAGCCTTGGCGGGTTTCTCCGTTTCATTGGAAGCGGCATCATCGTCAACAAACGGTTTGACGGCCAGAATCCGCATTGGCATTTTGCCTTCGGAGTCGTGTGGTTTGCGGTTAGCGCCGGGATCTTGATGAATCGCAATTTTGATGTTTTCCAGCGACTTATTTGATGAATTTGCAAATTCATTGAACCAACCTGTAACCTTCTTGCTCGATTCTTCGTTGTCCGCTTTGTTTAGGAAATAGTCAAGAGCTTGGGGGGTTTCAGCAGAGAATTCGCTCACCTGCACTTTGACGGCGGCCAATTCTTTATGATAGCTGATGTCAAAGGTCAAAGATTCATTGGCGTCACCGGTCTTCCAATTGTCATAGTCCAGGCAGATGATTCCGAGATTCATGTACTTCAGATTGGGGGATTCCCATTTTGGAGTATCGGCACGGGCATTTCCGGCCACCAAGAGCACCATGATCTGGACAATGAGAATGGAGAACAGCCATGCCGAAAAGGTGCCGTTGGAATAGGCATGGCGGTGCGGGGCAATCGCGCGCGGTCGGTTGGGCAGGGAATGAGGGCGTGTCATGGAGTCAAATGGGTTGGGGATGATACGTGGGCGGTTACCTGACTTTGAGGGCATTGGCGGGGAGAAGCCGGGCGGCGCGCAGGCCGCCGAACAGGGTGACCAGAAACACGAGGCCGAATGCGATGATTGCGGTGATGCACAATGGTTGCCACGGGAATGCGGGAAACGGGGGCAATTCAGTCGCAGCGGCCAACTGACTTGCGGCCGGTCCCGAGTCACCGCTGGTATCCGTCATGCGCATGAAAGCGGGACTGAATGTGGCGTAGGCCATCGGTGCCAGAACGGAACTGATAGTGGCAGCGATGATCCAGAGCAGGGAGGACTGCCAGAGCAGGATGCCGCAGATCAGCCCGGGCGGGGCACCGAAGGCGCGCAGGATACCCACTTCGGAGGTTTTCTGCTGAATACGTTGGGAAAGCGCCAGGAAGAGTCCGACAAGCGAGAGAAAGGCGGTTATGCCGATGACGATCCACTGCACCCCCTGCCAAGCTTGGTTCTGTGCGATCACGCGTTGCGCGCCCTTGACCCGCTCCTCGTCAGGGGTTGCGAGTTTCAGATCATTGACTACCAGGTCGCGGGTTTTTACCAGTTGTTCCAAGGTATTCACCTCCACGCGGATGCGATCGAGTTGGATCGGGCTGGCTTCGGCTTTCAGCGGCACCGAGGACCCGAAGGTCAGCCCTGGTGAATCAGCTTGCGGACTGCCCTTGGTGTCCGCGGCGGTCAGCAGGTTCGCGTTGACCAAGCGTAGCTCCAGGGGTTTGCGGATGCCCGATTCCCAATGCTCCTTGATCATCGGGCCCGCTTGTTCGATTCGCTCTAGGAAAAGAAAGCGTTGTCCGCCCACCACCACGGGTTCCACGGTAACCCCCATTTCCGTCATCCTAGGCCTGACGGCTTCGACGATGCGGTCGTCAGTCCAACCATCTCGCAGCGGGCCCCATTGCGCCGCCTTGTAAAAGGGATGCGGGCACCACGCGCGATCCATGTAGAGTCCGAAAAACTTGTGGGTCATGATCGCTCTGCCGAGGCTGCCCGTGAAGATTCCCATCACCCGGACCCGGCCGGTCAATTGGCGGTTGGGCGGTGCCTTATACTTCTTCAGCAACCGGTCGTCGGATGGCCACGTCTGGAGGGATGGAACGTAATAGACATCGACCCACTGGGGCTGATCCGCAGGAGCTTTGACATTCAATCCGAGATTCTCCGCCTCCTCTTCATGAAGCAACACTTGTTCCATACCATCTCCCTCGAAGTGGCCGGCCCCCTGATGGTCAGCCCGCCACAAGATCCGGATTTCCGACAGTACGCTGTCGGTCGGATTGAGCGCAAGCACGACAATGGGGAAATTGTTATTGTCCGTGTAGGCATCACCCGGTCCGAAGGGAATCGGTTTCGTGTTCGTTCCGAAAACCCCGCTGAATTCAAAGCCCAGTTTTTGTTGCCATTTTTTAGCCAAAGTGTTCCTGAAGAAGGCTTCTTCGGTTTGATCGAAGGTTCCCGCCGGGCGGGCCGGAGGCGGGCTTTTCCCGTAAACCTCCCGGCTCAAGATGTCATCCTGATCGGCGCTGTTCAGGCGGAGTACGGAGAGCCGGCGCGCTTCCACGTCGGCGAATATCCGTTTCTGGTGCCAGATCAGCATGCTTTCCCGCATGCTCCAAATCAGGGAAACCGCGAGCACTGGCACCACGATGCTGCCAATCAAAGCCAAACTGTAAAAACACCGTTGGATGAATGTCCCCAACTCCTGGAATTTCGCCCTCAAGCGCCCGATGCGACCCGTTTCGCCTGCTTGCGCCTGCTTTGTCACCGCTGCACTCGGGGCCGGTGCAGACCCGAATCGGGTATGCCTGCGTGCGAGCCAGGTTGTGGGAAACAAGTCTCTAATGGAAAAGACGATTTGGTCCCGAATGGTCATGATGGGGAGGGCAAAGTGGATCTAGCGGCTTGAGAATGTCTGGAAATCTCAAGGATTCGAATCGCCCGGGTCACTGTCCCTGATCTGCGACCGGAGGTCCTCGATCTGGGTGGAAAACTCCTTGCCGTTAGGCGCGTTCTTGACTTTCTCCAGCATCTTCTCAAGCCTATCGGAAAGTTTGTCCAAATCCAGATTTCTGCCCGGGCTGAGTGGCTGCTTCAGAATCACATCCAATTTCGTTCTATAACCATCGAGTTCCTTTTGGATTCCGATTGGGTCCACTGGTGCTTCGGTCACCGCAAACGAGGGGATGGCAATCGAAACCGCCCCCAGGAACGACGACGGACTTGACGCCTTGATTGTGAGCGCCACGGAAGGCGCGGCATCGCCGATGCTCAAAGACCGCCAAGACGCCTCGCCCGCCTGAATCTCCACCTCGGCAGCCCCCTGCAAGGAGATATCCGGCTGTGTTTCGATCACCAACTTCTCCGGTGCCTTCGATGCAGGATCCGCCTTGACAGGCCGTCCCCAGAAATCCACGACCCGGACTTTGACCTGAAACGACTTCTTGGTCAGGATGCTGCCCTTGGGGCATTCCAACACATCGATCCGGTAACTGGCCTTCCGCTCGTCATCGGTGAATCCGTCACACCACACCTTCTTCCCGTCCTTATCGGCCAACTCGCGGAAAACGCCTTTCTTCAGTTTTGGATTGTACCTGTCGGCCCGCTGAACGCCCGCTCCCGCAGCATCCAGGTCGCCGAGAAGCTCAGCCATCTGGCCGTATGCCTTCTCCCTCAAACCGTTCACCTCCTTCAGGATCTGGCTCTCCTCGGGGGCAAGAACCATGTCCGGCGCGGCCGCCAGGAATCCGTCCGCCCCCTCACCCACCCGGCCACTGTCAAGGAGTTTGTCGATCTGTTGGACCCGATCCCTCATCTGATTCCATAATGCCCGCATGCGGGCATCCGAATCCGCAAGAGACGGTGCCGCGGACGCTGATCCGGTAACAATGAGGCTTCCTGATAACAGCAAAACCAGAATGGCGAAAAAACGCGGGCGTCGTGGAACAATCATGTGAATCATTGGGAGGGTTGGTTGGAATCGGGATTGCATGGATAGCAAATTACAATGTAGCGACCGCATTTCGCTTTGTGTCACGCCATCGTGATGATGACGCCACATCAATGCAGCCACCAAAAGACGCGACAAGAACCGCCATACTGCGGCAAGATGCGCGCGGATGTCGCCTCAAACCACCGCGAAAATCGGCTGTCCATTCGCTGGGATCTGGAAGCTTGGCACGCATACGGATTGGCAGAACTATTTCTCGGGGTTCTCGGGCTGAGGGAAGGCCTTGGATGCCTTTTCCAACTCTTCCCATATCCACCATGCGCCAAGTTTCCCGCCACAGCCGGAAACCTGCAAGCGTTTTTCCGGGTTGGCTCTATCATTGCTGGAAAAAACGAACTCGCCTACGGAATTTCCACCCCCGATCGAGGTGAAGGTGATCTCCAACTCAACCGTCTGGCCAGCTTCAAGGGTGAATTTCTCCTTGTTCACCGAGAACTCCTTGCTGCTCGAACGGACTCCCGTAACCTCGAGTGTACCGCGATCACAGTGATTCGTTATCGTGATTTTCCGTAGTCCCGCCGGACCTCCGACCTTCTGGAATGGAAACTCCACGGTGGCGGGCGTTATTTCGATGCGGGGATTACCCTTCTGCCAACGGTAAAACATCCATCCGGAAACGATCAGGACAAGCGCCAACACGATCAGCACCAGCACGCCTCTCGAACGATTCGGTGGGGCCGGTGGCTTGAAGCCGCCCTTCCCCTGTGCCGTAGCGGCATTCTCCGGTTCCAGAGGTTTCCGGCACTCCGCGTTCTTGCAAACAAACTCGTCTTGGTCTTGGATCTCTTGGACTGTGTTGGAGTCTGCAAGATCGCAGTTCACGTAGTTTTTGCATATTCCTCTATGTGCCATGATGATTAGAAGTTTTGGTCAATGCGTTCCAGCGCGCCAGAGGTGCTTTTCCGGAACTTAGCATAGACGCTGTCCTGCAGGTTGCCCTCGCGCCAGGCGCACACGTTGTCGAGTTGGGCCCGCACTTGCTGTTTGAGCGCCTCCCGTTCGTTAAGAAGACGGTACTTGTCCACCTTGAGTGCCTGCGCGACAAAATCGGTGAGAAGCTCCGCCTGGTCCTCGGTTACGCCGCGAAGAACCAGCAGAACGGATTCCGACTCAGGGAACGCCATGCCAGCCGGGGGCGGATCCAGCAACGAGATCAGCTCATTCGGGAAATAATGCGCAACCCGAAGGCCTTGGCTGTCCGTCAATTCCATGAAACGCTCCGTCTTGCCGGTATTTCTGTTAGCAAGCGTCCGGAAGTGACCCAGCGCGTGGACAATCTGGAGCATGGGCAGCATCCGCTCCCCGCTTTCCCCGGGGGGTGAGCGGAAGATGCTCGGCAGTTCGGGGCGGTGATCCTCGCTGTAAACTTCCATGAGCGCCCGCTCGCGTGAACCCCTGT
>Ga0118677_10011494_pt1 | contig 13245 bp, 14 predicted proteins | sample AliMusrvi5mmetaG_FD_86154 | JGI IMG/M metagenome (GOLD analysis project Ga0118677, IMG submission 86154)
GTGATCATGCCTAGTCTCGTGGGCTCGGAGATGTGTATAAGAGACAGAGACCCTGCTGGCAGATCGCGAACTGTGGCGCAAATCGACGGAGACCGTCGCGTTTGTCGAAGCGGCGCGCCTGCTCGGCATCGGGGACTACCTGGAGTATGAGCCAACGGTGGTGCGCGGGTTGGACTATTACACCGGCACTGTGATGGAAGGGCGCGACCGCAACGGCGAGTTCCGCGCCATCTTCGGAGGCGGACGTTACGACAACCTGCTCAGCGACGTTGGCGGTGATCGCATCCCGGGCGTCGGGTTCGCCATGGGCGATATGGTGATCGGGCTTGTGGCACAGAAGTTTGGCAGAATTCCCGCCTTCCGCACCTCGCCTGCCGAGATTCTGGTGACCAACTTTAACGAAGCCGGGCTGCCCGAGGCGCTCAAGCTGGCGCAGGAGTTGCGCGCCGCCGGGTTGTGCGCCGAGTGGTACCCTGAGGCAGTCAAGCTCGACAAGCAACTGAAATATGCCGACGCGACGGGCGTGCGCTTCGCGGCGATTGTCGGGCCGGACGAAGCGGCGAGGGGCGTGATCGCGGTAAAAGATCTGCAGGCGCGCACGCAGCAGTTCACTCCGCGCGCCGACCTGTCCGCACTGGTTTCAATGATTCGGGGACAATGAGGGCGCTATGCCAACAGCACGCGAAATAGCTGATGTGTTTGAGACAATCGCGCCGATCGAGTCTGGTATCAAAGGCGATGAACTCGGTTTTATATACGGCGATTCCGGGCATCCTGCGGAGGTGCGCGGTGTTGCATGCACGTGGATCGTGACGACGCAGAGCATCGCTGCTGCGGTTGAGGCCGGGGCTAATATGATCATCTGCCACGAGAGCATCTGGATGTCTCCGCAGGAAAGTCCGTGGTACGACGGCCCGGCGGAGGATGGCCTCCATTCCAACCTCGTCCGCAAGGAATTGCTCGACCGCACCGGCATGGTCGTGTATCGCAGCCACTCGAACTGGGACGCACTGCGCGGCGATGGCGTGCCCGATCAGGCTGTGGCCGCCCTGGGCATCGACGGGCTGCGCGAGTCAGCGCGCCAGAAGTTCTTCGCGGTGCACGAACTGCCTGAGTCGCGCAGCATCGCGTGGCTGTTCGAAAAAGCGCAGGCCGGCCTGGGGTATGGGGCGTGCCGCATTTTCGGAGACCCTACCCGCATGGTGCGCCGTTTCGCCTTCCTGATCGGCGGGTTTGGCGAGAACCAATTACACATGCCGCAGGCTGCGCGCGACCTCGGCGCTGAGGCGCTCATCATCGGCGAGATGAGCGAGTTCATCGTCATCGCCTGCCTTGAAATGGGACTGCCGGTCATCGAGACGCTGCACAGTGTCAGCGAAATGCCCGCCATCCGCCGGCAGGCGCAGTTGCTGGCTGCGCGCCTGCCCAACGTGCCGGTGTACTTCATCCCCAGCGGCGTGACCGCGATGTGATCCCCTTCGACCTGCGAGGGTTGTTTGTTCAAGACGCGATGTTGCACGATATCCTTCGCAGGGGTTGTCCGACTTAGCTTTGTGACAAAAGAAGGTCGATATAGGCCACATCGATCAGGTCGGCGTTACTGATGTCCAGCTTCGCCATCAGATCGGCGGCGATAGCTTGCCCTTCGGCGTCGCTCTGGCCGGGGCGCATCACGACCTCAAGCTCCATGAACGCACCCAGCCCTGTGACGTCATCCAGGTGGATGCGGGTCTGGCCGGCGAGATAGAGCCGCCGCACCTTTTTCACCACACCCCGTATGCCCCATGCGGCAGCCAGCACCGCCTTCAATGGGGCAGGGTCGCTGGCGCGAAAGATCGAATAGTCCGAACGCTTCGGCCCGCTCGTGTTCTCGCGCGTGTAGTAAATCAATTCGCCGCGATCTGGCGCCAGAACACGCAGCTTCAGCCGTCCCTGCGGAACGTTGAAGAAGATATCTTCCTGCGGCAGCACTTCACAAGGGGTATCGCTGATCTCTTCTGCAAGACGCTGTAACGCGCCCAAATCTCTGACGCGGGCTTTGATCTCAATATTGCTAGCCATAAAGGTATCACTACTGATAGTTATTGAACGGGTGAGTCACTGTTCAGATCGTTCCTGGTGCTGCTGAAGTTCGCGCATGATCGCCGCGATCGTGAGATCGCCGCGATCGCGTGATCGCCGCGATCGCGTGATCCACCAATGCGCGATGCTCCGGTCGGATGACGTGATCAACCATGCGCGCGGTCTCGACGTATAACTCCAGCCCGGCGACGATCTGTTCTTCAAGCGAGATCGCCGCGCCGTCAGAGTTGCAAATGCCGAACGCTGCATCACGCAGGCTTGCCCATCTCGCGCTGACATGACCGGTCAACTCCGTGTGGATGCCGTTGTCGCTGCTGAACAGGACGCCGAGATACACCTGTACTACACGGCTCAACCCCCACGAGAACCCGTGCCGAGCGTTGAGCATCCGCCCGATGTCGTGCCGCCGCAGTCCTTCCAGCCCTTTGTAGACTTCCTCGATCCAGCCCACCATCTCGGCGCTGACCCAGGCGTTTGCCTTCGTCTGCATCGCGGCATCCCAGATGAAGGTGTGCGCGCGCTGCTGAACCTGCACCCCGGCGCCGTCCGGATCAAAGAGCATACACGCATCGCGGACGCCCTGAATCGCGATCACGCTGCTGGCTGGGTTGGTGAACCACTCCTCAACCTCATCGGGCGTCACCGACCCGACTGTCACCAGCAACCCGTCGATCAAGTGGGTTGCTGGCACGACGGAGCGCGCGCCGTCACGCAACAATAGCTTCAGGTCAACGTCGCTGAACTCTCCGGCATCACCGCGCGCGTGGCTGCCCACGAGCAGGACAGCATACACATCCGGCGTGATGAAGCGTTGCGCTATTTTTGTGAAGTCAACCATTAGTCCATGAACTGCTCTTTCGGCTCATTCTGCGCCGCAAGCAGGATGCGGTTGGCTACGTGTTCAGCACTATCGGCCGTCGGGCGCGGACCCGCATTCGCGTTCGCGTTCGGCGTGGCGCGCTGCTGTTGGCGCATGCGCTCGTCGCCCAGCGAGTTGCGGCCAAACTCGGTCGCGGTCAGCCGTGGGTATACGGTGATGACGCGAATGTTGTCGGGCGCAAGCTCGCCACGCGCCGTGTCGGAGAGCATATTGAGCGCCGCCTTTGTTGAAGCATAAGTCCCCAGGCCGGGAATACTCATTTTGGACACCATCGAACTGACGTTGATGATGACCCCGCCGCCGCCCTGGCGCATCATTGGGACGACTGCCTGGATTGCGTGCAATGGGCCGAAGATATTGAGTTCGATGATTTGGCGATAGTGATCGGGATTGACGGTTGCGACCTGACCGGCAGCCGCCTGGCCGGCGTTGTTAATCAGAATGTCGATGCGTCCGAAGTGGTCGAATGCCTGCTGCGCCATTGCATGAATGGCGGTCGTGTTGCGCAAATCAGCCGGGATCACAATCGCCTCATGTCCCTGCGCGCGCAGTTCGCCTGCCAGTGTTTCCAGCTTATCGGCGGAGCGCGCAACCAATACAAGTTTGGCGCCGGCCTGTGCGAATACATGCGCCGTCGCCAGACCGATGCCCATCGATGCGCCAGTAATGATCGTGACCTTACCCGAAATATCCATCCTGTTGAACTCCTTCAAACGATTATGACCTATAGCGTAACACCAAGTGGTGTTGTCTCTGTCGTCGACACTATACTCTGTGTAGATGAATGCGATGCAGAGGATGACGCCCGCAGGCCGTTTGTTGCGCTTTGTGTTCCGGCAACTTTATACGCGCTTCGCCTGGGCGTATGATCTTGTCGCTGCAGTCGTGTCGTGGGGCGAGTGGAAGGAGTGGGGGCGCGCAGTCATCCCGTTCCTACCAAGTGGCCAGCGCCTGCTCGAAGTAGGGCACGGGCCGGGTCATTTGCACCTGGCTTTGCGGCTTGAGGGATTCTCTGTTGTGGGCATCGATCTTTCAACGCAAATGAGCCTCCTGGCGAGCGGGCTCCTGGCGCGCGCCGGGTTGTCGAGCACAGTCGCGCGCGCGAGCGTGCACCAACTGCCCTTCCCGGATGCCGCCTTTGGCATCATGATCAGCACGTTCCCGACCGAGTTCATTTTTGCGCCCGAAATGCTGGCCGAGGCGCGTCGCGTGCTCGCGCCTGGCGGGCTATTGGTTGTGGTTCCAAATGCCCCGCTGCACACAGCTGGCTTCAACGGTCTGCTGGGTCGGTTCATCGGAGTGTGGTATCGGGCTGGGCGGTTGAAAAATGCGGCGTTACCCGATGTCGCCAAGTTGTTTGCGCAGGCCGGTTTCGGGTTCACGGAACATCGCGTCCCAACCCGTCATGCTGATGTAATAGTGTGGGTGTGTGAGAAGGTTGAAGTCTTACCCTATTTTCAGCGTACAATGATCTGAAGGCCAAAGGCGATCCAAAACGCATTCGCGCGATTGTGCTGCTAACGGATGGCGAGGATATCGATTCACAAGCAACCATTGATAACGTGGTGTCAACGGTTGGGAATGTGGGCGAAGAAGACGGCGCAGCAATTAAGCTGTTTGCCATCGCTTATGGCAGTGACGCGAATAAGTCAATATTGAAGCAGATGGCTGAGCCGACGGGTGGCAAGCAGTACGACAGCGATCCGGCGACTATTAATCAAACCTGTGCTGATATTGCGACGTTCTTCTAGTGTGCAACTGGCGTGTGCCTCAGACACTAAGGTTCTATCAAGCAATGGCAATCTACCGTACCTTCATCGCCATCGAACTCGATGACGCAGTTAGAGCAGCGTTCGAGCGTGTGCAGTATCGCCTGCGCGCCGAACCAATCAGCGGCTTCGTGCGCTGGGTTGGACCCGAGGCTATTCACCTGACGCTCAAATTCCTTGGCGACATCGACTCGGCGCGTGTGCCGGAGGTGTTGAGCGCATTGCAGCTTGCCTGCGCCGGCATCGCGCCGTTTGAGCTGGCCGTGCGCGGCGCGGGCTGCTTCCCCAATTACGAGCGCCCCAATGTGGTCTGGGCCGGCATTGTGGGTGATGTAAAGGAAGCGGGGCGCCTGGCGCAACGTATCGAGGCCGAATGTAAAAAGCTCGGCTTTCCGCCGGAAGAGCGTCCGTTCTCGCCGCACTTCACGCTGGGGCGCGTCAGCCGTGACGCCGGGCTGAAGCAACGCACTCAATTGGGCGAGATTGTGCGCCGGTTTGACCTTGGCCCCGTCGGCGCGATCAGCGCCGACGCCATCCACCTGATGCGCAGTGAACTGCGTCCGACGGGTTCTGTGTACACGTCGCTCGGCAGTGTTAAGTTAGGATAACCCCATGCCGATATCAAATCTGGATGAACTGGCGCGCGTCGTCCGCGCGACCATCGATCGTCAGCCCATCACCGACATGCACACGCACCTGTACTCGCCCAACATGCGCGATGCGCAGGGCAAAGGGCTGCTGCTGTGGGGCGTGGATGCGCTGCTGACCTATCACTATCTGGTGGCAGAAGTGATGCGCTGGTCGGATGTGGCGCCGGATACGTTCTTCGACTGGCCCATTGAACAGCAGTCCGCGCTGATCTGGCAGAAGCTATTTATTGAGCATTCGCCGGTGAGCGAGGCCGAACGCGGCGTGCTCACATCGCTCAAGGCGCTGGGGATGAACCTGGCAAGTCGCGACCTGCCGGCGTACCGCGCCACACTGTCGAACGTCAGCGCCGAGGCGCAGGTGCAACGTGTGCTGCAACTGTCTAATATCGGGCATGTGGTCATGACCAATGACCCGTTCGACGACGCCGAGCGCCCGTTCTGGTTGAACGGGGGAAGGGTGCAACCCGGTTTCCACGCCGCATTGCGCATTGACCCGCTGCTGCGCGGCTGGGCTGAAGCATGGCCGCGTCTGCAGGGCTGGGGCTACAAGGTGGATGCCGATCTCAACGGGGAGTCGGTCGCCGAGGTGCAGCGCTTCCTGCGCGAGTGGGCTGCGCGCATCAACCCGCTGTATCTGGCCGTATCCCTTCCGCCCGACTTTACCTGGCCGGATGGCACTGTCGCCAGCCGGATGCTGGCCGAATGTATCCTGCCGGTCTGCCGCGCCGAGAACATCCCCTTTGCGATGATGATCGGGTCGGAGCGCGCAATCAACCCGGACCTGCGGTTGGCCGGCGACGCGCTTGGGCGCGCATCGCTCGCATTTGTGGCGCGATTGGCGCGCGAGTTCCCGCAGAACCGCTTTTTTGTTACCGTGCTCTCGCGCGAAAATCAACATGAGTTAATCGTGCTGGGGCGCAAGTTTCGCAACCTCATGGTGTTTGGCTGCTGGTGGTTCATGAACAACCCGGTCATCATCGAGGACATGACGCGCATGCGCATGGAGATGCTCGGCGTCAGCTTCATTCCGCAGCACTCTGATGCGCGCGTGCTGGAGCAGGTGATTTACAAGTGGACGCACTCGCGCGCGATCATCGCCAAAGTGCTAATCGACAAATACGCCGACGTGATGGCCACCGGCTGGCAAATCGAGCAGGCTGAGGTTGAACGCGACGTGGCCGACCTGTTACACGACAACTTCTGGCGGTTTGTGGGTAAGCAGCCATAAGCAAACACTCCCGGAATCCGCAAGCGAGCCCCCAAGAGTGTTTGCTTATGGTACCGTGATGGAAGGTAGGTGATCGTGATGTCTACGTCCGGTATTACAGAAACCTTGACAATTCGCATGCCGGCGGATGAGTTGCAGCGGCTTCGACGCGTCGCTGAGATTTTGCAACGTCCGATCGACGATGTAATTGTTGACACATTGCGGGCTAACTTGCCTCCGTTACTCGACGATGTGCCGCGGGAAATGCGCTCCGAACTGGCGATGCTTGAGAAGCTGCCCAATATGGACCTGTACCGCGAAGTCAATGCGGTAATGCTCCCGCAACTCGTTACACAATACGATGCGTTGTTGGAAGCGAATGCTGCGGATAAGCTGGATGACGCAGGGCGACAGGCACTTACTGCGGCTGGCGGGTGACCGACTGATGTTTAGAAAGGCTTGTGCTGCACTACTATTGAAAGTGGCGCGGCCAACGCGTTCCAGCACTCAGTGATCTTAAAACCAACGCATGACTTCCGATATCCCTGAACTACTCAAAGCGAAGCTACGGCAAAAGGCTGGCGATCAGTGCTCGCTGCCGCGCGAGTAGGCTTCGATCTCGCCCTTGCTCTCGATGATCTGCGCCACTTTGCCGTCGGTCATGCGGATGACTTTGTCCACCCAGCGGGTCATGCGCAGGTCGTGCGTGACCATGATTCCGGCGCGGTTCTGCGCATGGATCAGCGTTGCCAGCGTCTGCACTACCTGATACGCGCGCTCGGTGTCAAGGCTGGCGGTGGGCTCGTCGGCCAGAACGACGGCGGGCTCGTGCACCAGCGCGCGCGCGATCGCCACGCGTTGCTGCTGCCCCCCCGACATCTGTGAGGGCAGGTTGCCCATGCGATCCTTCAGCCCCAACTGGTCGAGCAGTTCCTTCGCCCATTCGCGCCCGGATTTGTCCAACCGGCCATTCAGCTTCAGCATCAACTCAACGTTCTCCAGCGCACTCAGGTATGGGACAAGGTTGCTTGACTGAAATATGAAGCCGATCTTCTCGCCGCGAAACTGTGTTCGATCTTTATCGCTCATCTGCCACAAAGGAGACCCATCAATGAAGATGTTCCCGCCGGTTGGGCGCAGCAATCCGGCAAGCAACGCCAGCAAAGTGGTCTTGCCCGATCCGCTGGGGCCGATCAGCGCGACGAACTCGCCCGCCTTGACGTTCACGCTGACTTCGTCCACTGCGCGAATAGCCTGACCGGCGTTCTCATACTGCTTGGTAACAACCTGTGTTTCTAATGCAATTGCCATTGTATTTTTCTTCCTTAAGACGCCAGACCCAATGCCCGCAGCGGCTCCGCCTTCAGCAATACCTGAATAGAAGCCAGGCCTCCGATCGGACCAATCACGAGCAGCGCAATGAGCGATGATGCGATGGCGCTCCCGACGAAGCGAATAGGAACAGCCGACGGCAGCCCTAACGCCAGCCCGAAGGTAAGCAACGCGCCGAACACCACACCAAATGAGTTAACCGAGAATATCTGCACGATCGATGAAAACGCGATGGATGCGCTTGATGTGCCGATCGCTTTGAGCACGCCGATCTGCGCCACCTTCTGCATCGTCTGGATGCGGAAGAATCCGCCAATAACCAACAGACCGATCAGAAGGGTGAAGATGCGCATCAAGCCTAGCGTGCTTTGTTGCGCCGAATAGCCTGGAGTGTTTTCATAAGCCGTCTGCAGGTCAACCGCGATGATTTCTTTTACCGAGTTGTTGATGGTCTTGCTCATTGCCTTGGCGTCAGCAGTGTTGTTCAATCGCACTGCCGCGACGTTAAAACTCACATCCGGATCCTCGCCGGTTTGCGACGTTGCCAGCGGTTGCGGCCGCACTTTGTCCCAGGTGATGTAAGGCACAAAGATGGAAGGCGCGATGAAATATTGGCTGCTGGGGGCGATACCCACGATGCGCAAGTCGTATAGTTGCTCCTTGCTGCCTACGGTGGACCGCACGGTCAGCACATCGCCCACCTTCAGGCCGGTGCGTTGGGCCACACCAGCGTCAATGACTGTTTCATCGGCGCGTTTACTGCGCAGCCCTTGCCCCTGGTTTACAACGGGTTCACCCGGCTCACCCGGAAGCACCCCGATCAGCGATATTTTCAGCGGCGGTTTGCCGCCGGGCAGGGGAATGCTGACGTTTGAGAACGCCACCGCGCCAACTGCTTCAACTCCTTCGACCTGACGCAACTGGCGCACTGTGGCCAGTGACATGCGACTGGTCGGGATCGACAGGTCGGCTTTATCTTGATAAACAACCAATTGAGCGTTGAGGTTCTCGATGTATTCTCGGTTACCCTGTCCCAGCCCTTCCGTCAGACCGGCGATGAACAGCACCAGTAGCGTGATTAGCGCGACGACCGAGCTGATCAGGAAGAAGCGCCCTTTGTTGCGCCAGATTTCCTTCAGCGCCAGATGAATCGACACCGGCAGGCCGATCTGCACGCGGCGCTTTTTGATGTTTCGCGGCAATGTCCGCACTTGATTTTGTATCGTATCCGTTACCACTCACCAACCTCCCATATTCTCATTGGGGGTATTATACTACAAAACATGTACATACATTATGCAATCATTACTCGCTCTGCTTGCTAGGCTCAAGTTTCAAATCTCCTGCTATTCCTATACCATCAGCGCGAACGGCCGCTCGATCAACCCTTTGACCCGTTGCAGGAACTTCGCGGCGGGCGCCCCATCGACGATACGATGATCAAACGAGAGGCTGAGCGTCATCATTTGGCGCACGACGACCTGTTCTCCGCGCGCGACCGGTTTCCCAAGGATACGTCCGACGCCGAGGATAGCTGCCTGCGGCTGGTTGATGATCGGCGTGAAGGCGTCGATCTCGTACATGCCGAGGTTGGTAATAGTAAATGTGCCGGCGGCGAAGTCGTCGCCCGTGACGGTGCCGGCGAGCGCGCGCGCCAGCAGATCGCTCAGATTGCGGTGCAACTGGATGAGCGGACGCGTCGCATCGCGCACCACCGGCACGTATAACCCGCGCGGCGTGTCGACCGCGACGCCGATGTTGATGGCCTGATACAGCAGCACCCTCCCGTCATCCCAATAGGCGTTTAGTTGCGGATGCTCACGCAGTGCGCGCGCGACGATGGCGATGAGCAGGGCGTTGTACGACACCTTTTCTTTCAGTTCCGCGTTCAACTGTTCGCGCGCGCTGACCAGTGCGGTGGCATCGGCTTCTGTTGTCACTGTCACATGCGGTGCGTTGCGGGCGCTGTCGGCGGTGCGTTGGGCGGTGATCCGGCGCGCGGTTGTCAGGGTTTGTAATTCCGCATCCGGGCTACCGCGAGGGGTAGCCCCTACAACACTCGCCTCGATGTCCTCTTTGGTAATGAGGCCGTCGCGGCCAGTGCCTTGAATCGTTGCGAGGTCGATGCCCATCTCGGCGGCCATGCGCTCGGCGATCGGTGTTGCGCGGATCGCGGCAGGTTCAGGATGGGATGCGAGTACATCGCGCTCCAGCACGACGCCATCCGGGCCGCTTCCGCTCACGATGTTGATGTCGATTCCCTTCTCACGGGCGCGCAGCCGCGCGCGCGGCGAGATCGGACGGGAGAGATTGGACGCTTCCCCAATCACTGCCACGGGCACAAAACACTGCGTCACCTGCCCAACCGGCACAAGAATGCTGGTGAGCACGCCTTCAAAAGGCGACTCGAATTCGAGCGTGGATTTTTCGGTCTCGAAGGTGAAGATCAGCGCGCCCTTCTGGACGAAATCGCCTGGGTGTTTGTGCCACTGCACGATCGAACCCTCAGTCATCGTCAGACCGACCTTCGGCATTAATATTTCCATATTAATATTTCCATGTTGTGAATCTTTTATATCTCTCCGGGGAATTCCTTGCGGCGATTATATAAAATACTGCTATGCATATACGCGCCGACCTCGCATCCAGACACGCCGCTCGTCGATTGAGTCTGCCATTGTCCTTCGTCGTCATGCTGGTGCTGCTATCCGCATGCACGCGCACTGGTTTATCGGGCAAGCCGGCCGACGCCACAACAGCGCCAGCGGCGGGAACTCCTGGCGCAACCCCCGGCGCGATACGATTGATTGCGACAGACATGCCGGTGCTCGAGGCAGTTCCCGATCGGCCGCTTTACACCATGAACGTCACGCTCGATTATGCGGGCAACAGTGTGCATGCGCAGGAGAAGATCGAGTTTCAGAATCCCACTGGCGCGCCCGCATCCGAGATCAAGTTCAACGTGGCGCTGAATCATCGGCCCGGCGTCATCGTTGTGCGCGACGCGCGCATCTTCGGCCAGGCAACGCCGCTTACTTTCGTGCTGAGCAACACGGTGCTCACTGTGAAATTTCCCGCGCCGCTCGGCCCAGGCGACGGCATCGCACTCGCCTTTGACTTCGTCATTCAGATTCCCGTGCAGGAGGCGATCAACGGCATCGGCGGTGACGATTCTTCACATGGGCCGGGCAGCCTGACTGGCGGGCACTGGTACATCATGCTCGCCCCTTACTATGAAGACGGCTGGGACACCCCGGCTTATGTGCCCGTCGGCGACCCGTATGCCGAGGGGCTGGCCGATTACGAGGTGAGCTTTCTGGCGCCGGAGGACATCGTCATCGCAGGAGCGGGTGATGAACAGCACGAGGGGCGCTTGTGGCGTTATTCGCTCAAGAAAGCGCGTGTGTTTGCTTTTTCGGCCAGCGACAACTATAAGGTGGACACGCTTGAACAGGATGGCGTCACCTATATTGTTTATAGCTATCCGCAGCATCAGAAGTTTGCCGATGCCGTGTTGAACACGGCGGCGCGCGCTGCGGCGTTGTATGCGCAGTTGTACGGCCCCTATCCGTACAAGGCGCTGCGCATCGTGGAGACAGGGCGCGCGCAGGGACAGGAGTATAGCGGGCTGGTGGGGATCGGCACGTTGCTGTATGCGGGTTATTCCGGGCATGGATCGCGCCACGACTTGATATCTACAACTGCGCACGAAGTGGCGCACCAGTGGTGGTTCCAGCAGGTCGGCAACAGACAGGTGCGGACGCCGTGGCTGGATGAGTCTTTTGCGCGTCTGTCCGAGATGCGTTTCTACCAGAAGTATTACCCGGGTGACGCCGATTGGTGGTACAAGTATTACATCATCGGCGCTCGCACCCCGCGCAGCACGCTCAGTATTGACCTGCCGATCACCGCATATCCAGACGGCCGCGCGTATATCGAGGCGGTGTATCGGCGCGGATTAATGTTTTTGCGCGATGTGCGCGGCACGATGGGCGCGGATAACTTCGACGCAGCCATGAAGGATTACTATAACGCGGAGCTGGACAAAGTGACCACGCCTGACGCCTTTTTCGACGCGATGGCCCGGCATACGAACGTGGACATTAACGCGCTGGTCAAGAGTTATTTTGCTGCGGATGTGGCATTGCCATGCGGCATCAGCAACAATGCAAAAGGATGCAGATAATAAAGACACGCCGCCGACTACGGGCAGCCGCGAAAGGCTTACAATCGCGCCAGGTAGCAAAGGAAGTGAGATTATGACGATAGGCTTAGTGATTGGTTTATTAACCACAATTGTCTCAGGAGTGATGGCGGCGCTGCTGCTCAACAGGTACCGGTTGCGCGGCGGCATTCACCAGTTGCTGTGGGGACTGGGATTGGTGTTGTATTTCATCGGCGGTTTGTCCGAGGTGGCACTGGCGTTTGGGTGGAGCGATGTCGCGTTCCGCATGTGGTACTGGTCTGGCGCATTGCTTGTTCCGCCAGTGCTCGGACAGGGCACGATGCATCTGCTGGTGCGCAAGGGCAGCGTAGCAACGATATTTACCACCATCGTCGGCGTGGTGGGGGTCATCACCGGCCTGGACGCCTACGTGAAGGACAAGGTGATCCGCCTGGCGCCGGACGTCTACGTCCTGGACCGGTTCGGCATCATCCAGTCGCACAAGGACTTCGTCCAGGCGCTCAAGCGCCCGCTGCTCACCTGGGCGGATTTCGAACGGCTCCGGCGGGCCAACCTGCCCCACACCGGCGCGATCCGTGCCCTGCGGGAACGCTTGAGCAACTCCCTGGAACGTTGGGCCGATTGCGAACTCTACAGCGGCGCCGCCTCCGCGGGAAGAGTCAACCTGCTTCAATCCGCCGAGTCCTACGACGAGGCCCGAAACGTCGCCCCCGAATGGAGCGACGCCCTGGTCATGAGCTACAAACTGGCGATCGTTCGCGCCTTGGGCGGCAAGCACCAGGCCGCGCAGGAGATCCTCGCCGCGCTGGATGCCGATAAGCGGCAGGTGCTGGAGGCCGACAAGGAAAGGGTGATGCTCGTAAGACAGGTGGCCGATGCCGTGCTCGCCGTGACGGGGTCCACGCCCACCGATGGCCGCAAGCTCCTCCGCAGTTTTCTCGACCAGTTCAAGCTCAATCCGGCCTACCGCGACAGCAGCCGCCGGGAGACCATGGAGTTGCAACTCTTCGCCGCCGAGTTGCTGCTCAATTTGGACTTGGACAGCGAGCTCCGGTTGGCCGCGCGCGATCTGAAATATCTCGATGCGCTGCTGGCCGTCTTCCAGGGCCGGCGCGACATGCGTCCCTTCCTCCGCCGCT
>Ga0118677_10011495_pt1 | contig 13244 bp, 14 predicted proteins | sample AliMusrvi5mmetaG_FD_86154 | JGI IMG/M metagenome (GOLD analysis project Ga0118677, IMG submission 86154)
GAACACGACCTCCTTGAGATAGGCCGAGCGGATCCGGATGCATTTATTCTTGAGCACCGAGAGGTCCAGCACGCAGGTGATCCCTTTGGCGGTGAACTGGTCCTTGCGCCGGAACCCGGGAGGGTTCATGAATTCAATCTTCGCGACCTTGACACATCCGGTGAGCGGGTAAATCCGCAGCCCGTCCACGTGCACCGGCATGTCGAAAGCCTCGGACATGATCTTCTCAAGAAAAGGTTCCGCGGCCATGCCAAGAAGCCAGCCATGCGTCAGGGCGAGCATCCCGAAAGAGATCAGGAGAATCAAAAATAGCCGGGCCCTTTTCATCGGGGGTTCAGGCCTTGCCGGAAAATCCCTTCCTGGGCGTAAAGGACCTCGAGTCCGGCGTGATCTTCCCGTTCCAGGACCGGCGCGAGCGCTGCCTCCGCGTTCGCGAGGGCCTGCGTGCGTGTCTTCGCCCCGGGGATTACGGAAGAGACCACATCAAACGAGAGGGCAAATTCCAGCGCTGCCTGCGTGAGCGGGAGCTTCTTGCCTTTCAGGGCATTCTGGAGGCATTGGACCTTGCGCCAGTCAGCCTCTCTTTTTTCGGGACCCCAGCGGCGGCGGTGATCGTCTTTCGGGAACTCATGGGACGGCAGATAATCCCCGCTCAGGATCCCGGAAGCGAGCGGCTCGCGCACGATCACGCCGACATTCTGCTTGTCCGCTTCGGGAAAGATCCGTTCCGCCATGCGCTGGTCGAGGAGGTTGAAAATAACCTGGATCGCATGGACCCGCTTGTCCTGGAGCGCCGCGAAGGCCTCGACCTCCGTGTGAACCGAAACCCCGATATAACGGATCTTCCCTTCCTGTCGCAGGGACGCCATCACATTCAGCACTTCTTTCTGGCGAAGCATTTCAAGAGGAGTATTGTGGAGCTGATAAAGGTCGATCGTCTCGACTCCCAGGCGCTTCGGGCTTTTCTCGCAGGCTGTCAGCAGGTAGTCCGGGCTGAAATTCTTGAGGTGAGCCCCGTGGTAAAAATCCCAGCCACCTTTGGTGGCGATCACCGCCTGTTCACGGCGCTTTGTCTTGAGGAAGTTCCCGAGAAGTTCTTCGCTATGACCTTCGCCGTAGACATCCGCGGTGTCGAAGAAATTGACGCCGGAATCCCAAGCCGCTTCCAGGGCGTCCAGAGAGGTTTCATCTTTGACAGGTCCGTAACTGCCGCCGCCGATCGGCCAGCACCCGAAACCGATCTCGGAGACACGCAGGTTGGTCCTTCCGACGCGACGTTCTTTCATAAAGGAAAGGAGGCTCTCACGACCGGCCTTTCAGCGGAGGCTTTGATGGAGCGCCTATTTCGGGAAAAGTTCGTCGATGGCCTTCTGGATCTTGTCCTGCGCCTGATAACCCACGAGTTGCTTCGCGACTTCCCCGTTCTTGAAGAAGATCACCGTCGGAATGCCCTGGATCCCGTACTTCTGGGGGGTGGCGGGGTTCTCATCCACATTCATTTTTCCGACCACGATACGGCCGGCATTGGCGGCGGCGATCTTCTCAATCACCGGCCCGAGCATGCGGCAGGGACCGCACCATTCCGCCCAGAAATCGACGAGGACGGGCGTGGGAGACTCAAGCGCTTCGGTCTTGAAATTCGCGTCAGTCAAAACTTTTTCTTTGCTCATAAAGGTCTCCTTATGGAAGATGGCGTCGCAACGGAGTCGTAATATACACCGAACCCGTGCCTCTGTCCATAAAACCGAGGGAGCACGAAGTCCAATCTCTTATCGGGAATTAAAGCGGCGGATTTTCTGCCGGAGGGAAAAACTACAGAGGACCCAGGATCTCGTCGATGGCCTGAAACACCTGGTCCACAAAGGGCTTGCGAACCACTCTTATAGCACCGGCCGCTTTGGCAAGGGCCTCGAGTTGAGCGTCCTGCATCGCGGTAAAAAGAACGACCGGAATTCGCGCCGTGTCGTAGGTTTCCTTAAGAGAGCGGCAGGTTTCGTAGCCATCCAGGCCCGGCATGGCGACATCCAGCAAAATAAGATCGGGCTGCCAGGATCTGGCCTTGGAGAGACCCCCCGCACCATCGGTCGCGGTCTCGACAAGAAAGTCCCTCGACACAAGACGGTTTCTCATCAGCGTCAGCACCACGGGCTCATCATCGATGAACAGGATCTTTTTTTGAGGCATGCTTTTCTCCGATCTAAAAAAATGCGCGATGATGATAGCCTAACTCAACCGGAATGAAAAGAGGAATAGCGTCTGACGCCTTTTTCCGGGAATTTTCCGGCGAAATGTCCCGCTAGATATTTTCGGAATTCCGAGCGATGAACTTGAGGACTTTCCTGACTTTTATTTCAGAGGCGGAGTCGCCGAGGGGCACAGAGCGCGGATCTCGCAGGCCATACAATCCGGATGCCGGGCCACGCAACGAACGCGGCCATGGCGAATGATGCGGTGGGAATAAGCGGTCCAGTCCCTCCGGGGCACAAGCTCCATCAGATCCCGTTCGATCTTCACCGGATCCGCATGACACGTCAGACCCAGGAGCCGGTTGATGCGGATCATGTGCGTGTCCACCGAGATCCCGGGAATACCGAACGCGTTCCCTAAAATGACATTGGCGGTTTTCCTTCCGACCCCCGGGATCGTCACGAGATCTTCCATCCGGGCTGGGACTTCCCCGCCGAATCTTTCGATCACCGCCCGCGCTGCCCCCAGGATATTCTTGGTCTTGTTCCTGTAAAAACCCGTGCTACGAACGGCCGTTTCAACCCCTGTCGGATCCGCCGCTGCAAAGGCGCGGACATCGGGATATTTCCTGAAGAGTGCCGGCGTGACCAGGTTCACCCGTTTGTCGGTGCATTGGGCGGAAAGCACCGTGGCGACGAGGAGTTCCCACGGAGATTTAAAGAAGAGGGCGCAACGAGAGTCCGGATACGCCTTTCCCAAGCGGCGGAGGATCACGCGCACGCGTTTTTTCTTTGCTAAGAGAGACTCTTTCATAAGGCTCCGGATATCGTATGGGGTATGTCGTATGTCGAAAATCCGTCGCTTAGCGACATGCTACATATGACATACGCTTTTCGACGTGCAACATACTACATACGCCATACGCCATACGCAACACATCGTGCGCCACACATCGTGCGCCGCACAAATGACGACTGGCATTGTCCTCTCCTTTCATTTCCGTTATACTCCGTTCTCGGGAGGAATTTTTATGGCAAAAATGAAGGCGATCATTTTCAAGAAACACGGCACGACGGCGGAGCTCGAAGCCGCTTATGTCCCGGTCCCGGAACTCGGGAAAAAGGATGTCCTGGTCAAGGTCAAGGCCTGCGCGCTGAACCACCTGGACCTGTGGGTGCTCGGCGGCATGCCCGCCGTCAAGATCACCATGCCGCATATTCTCGGCTGCGACATCGCAGGCGAAGTGGTCGAGAAAGGCAAAAAAGCCCATGGCGTCCCGCTTCATCAACCCGTCATCGTCGCGCCCGGCATCTCCTGCGGCAAATGCCCCCATTGCCTTTCGGGATGGGACAGCCTTTGCGCCAAATATGAGATCGTCGGATTCCAGAATAACGGCGGCTTCGCCGAATATGTCAAGGTCCCGGCCAGGAACATTATCCCCGTCCCCGGAAAACTCGGTATGGAATCCTGGGCTGCAGTGCCGCTGGTCTTCCTCACCGCCTGGCATATCCTCGTCACGCACGCGTTGCTCCAGAGAAAAGAAACCGTCCTGATCCAGGCCGGCGGCAGCGGCATCGGAAGCGCCGCGATACAGATCGCGAAGCTCCTCGGCGCCCGGGTGATCACCACGGTGGGAAGCGAAGAAAAGGTCCAGCGTGCCAAAGCCCTCGGCGCGGATGAGGTCATCAATTACCGCCTCAAGGATTTCCATAGCGAGGTCATGCGCCTCACAAAAAGCCAGGGCGTGGACGTCCTCTTTGAACATATCGGCGGCGACATTTTCACCAAACGCGTCCTGTGCCTCAAGAAAAGAGGGCGTATCGTGACCTGCGGCGCCACAGCCGGCCGCACCGTTAGCTTTGACCTGCGTTATCTGTACACCCATCAGATCTCGATCACCGGATCTTTCATGGGCGGCATCGCGGAATTGAAGCGCGTCGTCCGCCGTATCCAGGACGGACGCCTGAAGCCGGTGCTGGATCAGGTGTTCCCGCTCCGCGAAGCGCGCAAAGCCCTGGACCGCATGTCCGCCCGCGAAAACTTCGGCAAAATCATCGTCACTCCGTGATGACCAAAGACCAAAGACCGAAAACCAAAGACAAGAGACACCTCGTCTTTTTTTTGTTTTTTAGAGTCTATAGTCTTCGGTCTTCGGTCTATAGTTCGCGAAAATGAAACGCTCCAAGCTGTACCTCTCCGGCATCTGGCTCATGACTCAGAGCGCTCTCTGCTTTTCGGGGATGGCGCTTTGTGTCAAGTACGCGAGCGCGGCCATCTCACCTTTCCAGATCGTTTTCTTCAGAAGCTTCTTCGGTCTCCTCATGGTCCTGCCCTTCATCCTGAGGAAAAAGGTGTCGCTCTGGGGAACGGAACGCTTCAAACTGACGGCGCGCGGTCTCTGCGGCTTCGCGGCCCTGATCCTCCATTTTTACACGATCTCCAAGCTCGATCTCGGCATGGCGATCATGCTCAATTACACGGCCCCGATCTTCACGGTGATCTTTTCGATCTTCATCCTAAAAGAGCGCCCGAGCCTCTCGCTTTGTTTTCTCATCCTCCTTTCTTTCTCGGGAGTCGTCCTCCTGAACGGCCGCTCGGGTATCGACTGGAGCCCGGCCGTTTGGCTGGCACTTCTCTCTTCCATTTTCGCGGCGTTCGCCTACCTTTCGATACGAACGATACGCCACCGTGAATCGCCCTACACCGTGATCTTTTATTTCACGCTGATCTCCACGATCGGTTCTCTCTTTTTCCTGAAAGGATGGAAGTGGCCGGAGTTGGGGACCTGGGGACTGGTGGCGGGCGTGGTGATCTTCTCATTCTACGGGCAGGTCTGGATGACAACAGCCCTCCGGCGGGCTCCCGCCTATCTGGTCACGCCGTTCTCTTATCTTCATCCGGTGCTGTCGTTTTTCTACAGCTGGATCCTCTGGGGCGATGCCATCACCTGGATTACGGCCACCGGCATTTTCCTGATTGTGGGAAGTGGCTCGCTCATCTCCTACTTCGAAACAAGGCGCGAGAGCCAACTCCCCGCCACCCTCTCAAGCGAAGCCAGCTTGTAAACAAAAAGTCGGTAGTATGTGGTAGGTCGTAAAAAGGGGCAAGCCGTCACTCATTGCCTGCCCCTTTTTCCACCTCGCCTACGGCCCGGTTTTTCCCGAAAGACCGGGCCTTAAATGGGTGTCTTCTGCGCCCACGATCCTCAGGATTTGTGCTATAGTTTTAGAATAAGAATAACGAGCCAATAGACAGTGGTTTTGCATCATTCAGAAGGAGAAATCTTATGAGTAATTCGAGAAACGGCTTTACTCTTGTGGAAGTACTGATCGTGGTCATCATCATCGCCATCCTGGCTTCGCTCATCGTGCCGCGCATGCTGATGCAGACCGACAAAGCCAAGGCCGCCGAAGCCCTTCAAATGGTTGGGGCCATCAAACGCGCCGCGGAGAGATACTATGACCTCCACTCAACGTATCTCCTCCCGAACGGCAGTTCGGAGATTCTTTCAGGGGGGAGCTTCTTCGCCGTAAGTTTCTGGACAGGGAATTGGACCGATCTTGGCCTCAGCGGCATCGAGAACTCAAAAAATTGGACTTACCATTACACGGGCCAAGCCGCAAGCTTTCAGATCTCCATTTCAGGTTCAAGCTCTAACCAAATGGTTTACGACTCAGACATGGATAACTGGACTTGCAACTCTCCATTTAAACCCGTAGATAGCAACGCCCACCCACAAAAATGCACGGTTTGAAAAAAGGATGGGGTAGGTGGTATGTAGTAGGTCGCATAAAACAAGCAAAGCCGTTTTAACTTTTTCAACATTCGATATACGCAAAAAGGGGACAGGCATTAAGTGACTGCCTGTCCCCTTTTTTTTGCTTAAACGACTTCGGGTTTTTTGTCCGTCACCTTGAAGGCAAGGTACATATAGACAAGAACGGCGAGAATGTTCAGACCGAACGCTCCGGAGAAAGCGGGGAGCGGGATCAAAGCCTTCAGCCAGGTGAGCGTGAAGGACGCCGTCGTCGAGAAGCAGGTCAGATTGAAGATCGCCCCGTAGCCGAGCTTTTCCGCCCGCATTTTATTGAAGAGAAGTCCCGCCAGAGAATATAAAAGGTTCGTCACCAGGAAGAACACGAAGGTCAGCACCAGGATCATAAGCGGCACCACAAACGCCATTGCGCTCTTGAGATTCTGATACAGCTTGAGCGCGATCTCTCCATCGATGCGAACCCTCGGCGGAAGCTCCTGGCCGGAACGCATCCCCGCTCCCGTAATGTCCCGCTCCTCGAGCATACCCGGCGCCCGTTTGATATAAACTTTTTGTGAGGTCACGAGGAGATACGCCTCCCCCATGTCCGCTTCCTTCGCCGTGGTTTTCGCCATATCAAACAAGGCGATCGTGCCGTACTTGGGGTGTTTGAGCACCGCGGTGGTCTGACCGTTCTCGAGGCTCAATCCCTTGGGCGTCCAGATCAACACCGGCATATTCGTTTTGACCCAGCCCGCGAACACGTCCGCCTGGGGCACGACCCTGGCTGAAAGAATGATCATGACGAGGACCGCCGAAAGCCCGGCGAGGTAAAGCGAATAAAGAACGCCCCGGCCCGCGGAACTCCGGACAGCATCGCGGTAAACCGGCGGGTAAAAAAGGGCGGTGACAGGCGCCGTAAAGAACGTCAGCATTTTATTCATAGCGGATCTCCATGATCTTGAGTTTGATCTTCCCGGCCGGAACCGGAATGACGGTTTCTTCATTGAGGGACTTCCCGAGAATGCCCCGGCCGATCGGGGAAGTCACGGAAATCTTGCCTTCGTCGAAATTCGCCTCATCCTGGGAAACAAGCGTATAATCAAAAATATCGCCGCTGTCGAGGTTCTTCACCTTGACCTTCGCGCTCAGGTAGGCCTTGTCCTGCGCGATGTCCCCCTTTTCGACGATCTGCGCGCTCGCGAGCCGGTGCTCCAACTGGCCGATCCTTATCTCCAGCTGATGCTTTGTCTCTTTGGCGGTTTCCCAGTCGGCATTCTCGCTGAGATCCCCGTGCGCCCGCGCCTTCTCGAGCTGATCCGCGACTTCGCGGCGCTTCTTGGTCTTGAGGAACATCAGGTCCTCATAAAGTTTATCGTAGCCTTCCTGCGTCAAGATCACTTTGTCGGACATATTCACCCCGCTTTTATAAATTCGAATATCGAAATCCGAAACAAATCCGAAACTCGAATGTCAGAATACCAAAACTGGTTGTTTTGTGTTTTAAATTTAGAACATTAGAGCTTGTTTCGAAATTCGGATTTCGCGCTTCAGATTTTTGACGAGTAGGAACTGTCTACCAGGCAGGGTTCATACCCCGCGTCCTTGACGCATCGAACAAGGTCGGCGGAACTTAACCCCTCCGGCGAGCGGCCCCCCGCCTCGCGCATGACCCGCTCCTGGAGATTGGTGCCCCCCATGTCGTCCGCGCCGAAGGAAAGCGCCACCTGAACGAACTTAAGGTCCGTCGCCGAACCATGCGCCTTGATATGCGGAATATTATCAAGAAGAAGCCTCGAAATGGAAATCATTTTTAGATCCAGGAAACCGGTTGTCTCCCGGACCCCTTTGAGCGCATTGTTTTGAGTATGATATGCGAGCGGCACGAAGGCACTAAACCCGCCGGTCTCGTCCTGGAGGTCCCGCAACTTCAAAAGGTGGGTGACACGCTGCGCGGCCGTTTCGATGTGCCCGTAAAGCAGCGTCGCGTTGGTCTTGAGCCCAAGCCCATGCGCGGTCCGGTGAACGCCAAGCCACTCTTCGGCGGAGATCTTATCCGGGCAGAGCTTGCGGCGCACTTCGGGATCAAAGATCTCGGCTCCGCCTCCCGGCATCCCGTTGAGGCCCGCTTCCTTGAAACGCCGCAGAACCTCCTCCCATGAAAGTCCGGAACCCTTCGCCATGTTATCGATCTCCGGCGCGCTGAAAGCCTTGATGAAGATCTTTCCGTCGAGCCGCCGGATGCGCCGCATCATTTCGAGATAATGATCCAATCCAAGCGCGGGATTGTGGCCGCCGACAATGTGGACCTCATTGATCTTGGATTTCGCTATCGCTTCGCGAACTTTCTCTTCGATCTCATCCAGCGTCAAGGCATAAGCGTCCGGGTCCCCGGCATCGCGGGAAAAGGCGCAGAATTCACACCGGGTGGAACAGATATTCGTGGGATTCAGATGAAGGTTCACGGCATAAAAAGCCCGCCGGCCGTGCAGGCGTTCCCGGACATCCTGTGCCATCCGGCCGATCGCAAGGATGTCCGTACTCCCGAAGAGAGCGAGTCCGTCATCAAAGGACAGCCGCATTCCAGTTTTTGTTTTTCCTTGAATATCTTGAAGGGAATTCATAGGGGATTTCTAAAATAACCAAGCGCTAGAAAGTAACCGCGGTCCATAGACCATGGTCAATGGTCTGTCGTCTTCTGTCTTTTACGGATTTCCTTAAATAGTTCATCCACAAGATGCGCCTCATCAACCACGCGCTCCTGCTTGCCGGCAACATAGATCATGCCTTTTTTTTGGCCGCCGGTGATCGCGAAATCCGCGCCCTGCGCCTCACCCGGACCGTTCACGGCGCACCCCATGACGGCGATCGTAAGCGGCCCTTTCAGATTCATGGCGCGTGCTTCGACGTCCGCCGCTAGCCTGGCCGTGTCGATCTCGGTGCGTCCGCAGGTCGGGCAGGAAATCACGCGTACACCCTCGCGGAGGTCGAGAGACTCCAAGATCATCCGCGCGACTTTCACTTCTTCCACCGGATCCGCCGTAAGCGACACGCGGATCGTGTCGCCGATCCCTTCCTGCAGAAGGGTTCCCACTCCGATCGCGTTGTAGATACTGCCGCGCATCAGAGTTCCGGCCTCGGTCACGCCGAGGTGAAGAGGGTAATCAAAGGCTTGGCTGGCAAGACGGTAGGCCTGGACCATAGTCGGAACGTCGGTGGCCTTAAGCGAGATCACGGTATCGTGAAAATCCAGCGCCTCAAGAATCGCCACGTGTCGCCGCGCGCTTTCCACCAGAGCTTCCGGAGTCGGCCCGTATTTTTCCATCAGGTCTTTTTCGAGCGACCCGGAATTCACTCCGATGCGGATCGGAATGTGATGCCGCTTCGCCTTCTCCACCACCTCCGCCACGCGGTCCTTGTCCCCGATATTCCCCGGATTGAGGCGCAATTTGTCCACGCCTTCATCGATCGCCATCAAAGCGAACCGGTAATTGAAATGGATATCCGCCACAAGCGGAATCTTGATCTTCGCCTTGATCTTGCCGAGCGCTTTCACATCCTCTTCGCCGGGGCACGCGACACGGATGATCTCACAGCCCGCCGCTTCAAGCCGCTTTATCTGTTCCAGCACCGCGAAAACATCCTTGGTATGGACCTTGGTCATGGACTGAATACGAATGGGCTGGCCATCGCCCAGGATCAGCTTCCCGACCTTGACCGTCCGCGTTTTTTTTCTGAGGATCGTGTCCTGTTTTTTCATATTCTCTGTTTCACCCTCATCACACCTCGTAGGTGTGCAACGGTTATTTTTTCTTCAGGGCCTGCTTCTTTTTACCGGCATCGGTCAGGCATTGCGAAAGATTCATGGCGCAAAAACCTTCGCCGCACATGGAACAATATTCGGCGTTCCGCGCTACGCCCTCGGGCAGCGCTTCGTCGTGTCTTTTTTTCGCGTTCTGCGGGTCCAGTGACAAAGCAAACTGTTTTTCCCAATCAAAGGCGAACCGCGCCCGGGCCATTTCGTCATCACGGTCCCTCGCGCCGGGCCGGTGCCGCGCGATATCCGCCGCATGCGCCGCGATCTTGTAGGCGATCACGCCCTGCTTCACATCATCGAAATTCGGTAAGCACAGATGCTCGCACGGCGTCACGTAGCAAAGCATCGCCGCACCGGCCTGGGCGGCGATCGCCGCGCCGATCGCGGACGTGATATGGTCATAGCCGGGCGCGATATCGGTCACGAGCGGTCCGAGCACATAAAATGGCGCGCCGTGGCAAACTTTGATCTGCCGCTCGATATTCATGGGGATCTGGTCCATCGGCACATGCCCCGGACCTTCCACCATTACCTGGACGTCCTGCTCCCACGCCTTCAGAGTCAGCAACCCAAGAGCGTCGAGCTCCGCGAACTGCGCCTTGTCGCTCGCGTCGGCGAGGCAACCCGGCCGCATCCCGTCCCCGAGGCTGATCGTCACGTCATATTTTTTACAGATCTCCAGCAGCCGGTCGTAATGCGTGAAAAGAAAATTCTGTTTATTATGGAATTTGCACCACCGCGCGAGGATCGCGCCGCCGCGGCTCACGACGCCGGTCACGCGGCCTTCAATGAGCGGCAAATGCTCCAGAAGCACTCCCGCGTGTATCGTCATGAAATCCACGCCTTGCTTGGCCTGATGCTCGATCACCTCGAACAGGATCTCCGGCGTCAAGGCCTCCGGCTTTCCGTTCACGCGCTCGAGCGCCTCGTAGATCGGCACTGTCCCCACCGGCACGGTCGTCGCCCGAATGATCGCTTCGCGCGTCTCATCCAGCTGTTTTCCCGTCGAAAGATCCATCACCGTGTCCGCGCCGAGCCGCACCGCGAGCCCGACCTTCTCGACTTCGGCCTGAATGTCGGAACCGAGCGCGGAATTCCCGAGATTCGCGTTGATCTTGCATCGAACGCCGATCCCGATCCCCATGGGCCTCAGGTCCCGGTGATTCACATTCGCGCAAATAACGAGCCGTCCGGCCGCGACTTCGGAGCGGATAAACTCCGGGGAAAGCCGCTCGTCCGCCGCCACGAAGTCCATTTCTTCCGTCACGATCCCGCGGCGGGCATAATGCATCTGCGAACGGTTTTCGTCCTTTTTTCGTTTATCGATCCATAAATCCCGGAATGCCATTGATACCTTTCATGACAACTGTAAATTGTATGTAGTAGGTAGTAGATAGTAGGTAGCAATATTTCCCCGGCTCGGTCTTTCGGCTACCTACCACATACTACTTACTACCTACCGTTATTAGTTAAATGCAGTCTCGCTTATATGCCGGCTCTGCTGCCACCACGCGTCCAGGTCCTTCGGAAAATACTTCACCGGCGTTTTCTTAAGTTCCCGCGTCGTCACCATCACGCGATGCGGCCATTTCCCGATCCGGTCCTGCATGCGGCGGGTGATCAACTCAAGCGCCTCGGGCGTTTCCGCGCGGATCATCGTATAAAGCGAGTACGGGAATTCGGGATAGGCCGGCCGCCGATCCGCATAGAGCACTTCCCGGAACTCCGCAAGCTCCGGCCCGCTCCGTTCCAACTTCTCCTCCGGGATCTGCCAAACCACCAAGGTCCCGGCCTCGGGAGCCGCGACCGCAGATTTGAGAAAACTTCCGATCCTCTTGAGGCATCCCTGAACGGTAAGGGACTTCATCCGTTCGATCACCTGTGTTTCGGTGATCCCGATATCCGCCGCGATCTTCTGATAAGGTTCATCCGTGATCGGGAACGGCGCCTGCAGCGCCCGTATCATCCCGATATCTTCCGCTGAAAGCGTTTCTTTCAGCGCCGTTCCAGAGGGAATGCGGCGCTCCTGCCCGGCCGGCGCCATCAGATCGGAGGCTTCAACGGTCCGGTCTTTTTCGGGGTCTTTGCACCTCTCAGGATGCATTTCCTTGCCCGACGAAGTCAAAAGTTCCGTCCCCTTGTACACCCGGCGGACGGGCAGGAACAGGATCTTTTGAGCCCCCGCGATCTTTTCAAGACAACGGACATGGAGTTCCAGATCATGGCCCGCCGGCACCGCGATAAAAAACCAGACATTGAACTCGTGTTCCCGTTCACAACCGTAAACCACGCCCGGATGCTGCCACAGGATCTCGGTCCGGGTCTCCCACTCTTCCGGGGCGAATTGGGCCGCGACCCAGGCGCTTTGATAATGAAAAGCGCGGGGATCAAGGACCGCCCTGATACCGCCGAACGTTCCTTCTTTTTTAAGACGCTGAATACGGACCAGAAGATCGGCGCTATCCGTCCCGAGTTTCGCCGCCCAGACAGCAAAAGGCCGGGGGGTCAACGGAAGCCCGTTCTGGAGATAGGTCAAAAGAAGTCTGTCTTTTTCATCCATAGGAACGATTTTAAAGGACCTCCGGAAGGCTGCTGATCAAAACGCGAAATCATGATAACCGAGGGAGGTGGATTTGTCCATTAGCGCAAAGCAGTAGGTAGTACGTAGCAGGTAGTAGGTGATAATGCTTAAGGATCCTGTTCGAAAACTTGGGGAAATGCACCTACTCCCTATCACCTTCTACGTACTGCTTTTCATGCATTCCCGGATCTTGTCGAGCAGCACATCGATGCGGAAGGGTTTTTTGAGACTCCCCGCGACACCGCCGAGCTCCACGATACGAGGGGGCATCTTATCGTTCACGCTCGCGACGATAACCGGTATCGATCGCCACTTTGCCTGCTCGCGCAAACACACATAGAATTCCTCGCCGTCCATCACGGGCATGATGAGGTCCAGAATGATCAGATCAGGCGTCTCCTTCTCAAGAACCGCCAGTCCCTCCCGGCCATGGCACGCCGTCAGAACCTGATAGGACTCTCCCTGCAGAAAAAGCGCGTAGATATCCCGGAAGTCGCTGTCATCCTCGATGATCAAAATTTTCTTCGGCATTTTGTTCCCCCGTTGTCTTTTTCAAAAAGGGGCCGCATCAAGAAGCCGCCTGCCCCCTAAAAATCGCCCCTTCTAAAAAAAATCAAGTCTTGGACATAGGATACGATGGAAAAATAACCCTGAAAATACTGCCTTGCCCCATCCCTCCGCTCTCGGCCCAGATCTCCCCCTCATGCAGGGCCACGATCTCCTTGGAAATCGTGAGCCCCACCCCGATCCCGAGCGTCGACGGCGTTTTCTGAAAAAATGCCTCGAAGATCCTTTGAAGATTCTCCGGCTCGATGCCGACTCCCGTGTCTGCCACTTCGGCGCAAAGATCGCTCCCGCGCAACGAGGAGGTCACCGTGATCGTCCCGTCAGGAGTAAACTTCGCC
>Ga0118677_10011498_pt1 | contig 13242 bp, 9 predicted proteins | sample AliMusrvi5mmetaG_FD_86154 | JGI IMG/M metagenome (GOLD analysis project Ga0118677, IMG submission 86154)
CTATTAACTCTGCTTTAACTTAAATTTTGCTAAGATATTGTAGAATTTTAGTAATATTGAAAATTAAATTTTCAGGTTATTTGCAAAGTAAGTGGAAAGTAAGCAGTTAAACAAAAGTAAAATTTTCAATGATCCTGTCTATGGATTTATTTCCGTTCAGGATGATTTTGTTTTTAAAATTATTGAGCATCCTTTTTTCCAAAGATTGCGACGCATCAAGCAACTCGGGCTGACGCATCTTGTTTATCCCGGCGCTTTGCATACCCGTTTTCATCACGCCATGGGTGCCATGTTCCTGATGGGCGAGGCTATTGAAGTGTTGCGCTCCAAAGGGCAGATCATCACAAATGAAGAGGCTCAGGCCGTAAATGCCGCCATATTGCTGCACGACATTGGTCACGGTCCTTTTTCACATGCTCTGGAGAATTGCATTGTTTATGATCTTTCGCACGAAAGCATTTCCAGCCTTTTCATGGAACGATTGAACAAGGAATTTGGCGGAAAACTGCAACTGGCCATTGATATTTTCAGGGATAAGTATCATAAGAAATTCCTGCATCAGCTTGTGTCGAGCCAGCTGGATGTTGACCGCCTTGATTATCTTAAACGCGATAGCTTTTTTACCGGCGTTTCGGAAGGCGTGATCAGCACCGAGCGCATCATCAAAATGATGGATGTGGTGGACGATCAACTGGTGATCGAAGCTAAAGGAATTTACTCCATAGAAAAATTTATTATCGCAAGGCGACTGATGTACTGGCAGGTTTATCTGCACAAAACGGTTCTTGCTGCTGAATTCCTGCTGGTGAAAATTCTGAAAAGAGCAAAATTCCTTGCTGAACAGGGACAGGAACTGTTTGCCACGCCCACTTTCAAAGAGTTTTTGTTTAACAGGTATAACAAGGATGATTTTGAAAAGCAGCCGCAGATACTCGACAAGTTTGCTATGCTTGACGATTTTGATATTTATGCTTCTGCAAAGGTGTGGTGTGATCATACTGACATCATTCTTGCCACGCTTTGCCGCAACCTGGTAAATCGTCATTTGTTTCATGTCGAAATTCAGGATCATGTTTTTCATGAAAACCTTATCAATAGCATCAGGCAAAACACAGCGCAAAAATTGAGTATTTCTTTGAATGATACCGATTATTTTGTCTTTGCTGAAAAAGTTGAAAACAGTGCCTACAATACCAACAGCGTTAATATCAATATTCTTTACAAAAACGGCGACATTGTTGACATTGCACAGGCATCGGATCAGTTGAATATATCAGTGCTTTCAAAAACGGTAACCAAATATTTTTTGTGTTACCCGAAGGGAAGTCATTAGTCATTAGTCAATGGTCAATGGTCAAAGGTCAATGGTCAATGGTCAGTTGCGCTTACCCCTAATGACAAATGACAAATGACTATTGAAAAGGTGTTGATAAATTTAAGAAAAGTTGAACGGTTGTTTAAATATTTTTAATAATTTTCGGAGTTCTTATCTAACTAAAATTTAATGAAATTTTCTGCAAAAATTATCGCTGAATTGCTTAATGCTGAAATTGCTGGCGATCCGATGGTCGAGATTGACAAACTTTCAAAAATTGAAGAAGGCATCGCAGGTTCGCTGACTTTTCTGGCCAACCCCAAATACACGCATTACATTTATTCAACAAAAGCTTCCATTGTTATCGTCAATAAGGATTTTGTTCCCGAGCAGCCGATGACAGCCACCCTCATCCGTGTTGACAGCGCCTACCAGGCTTTCGCCAAACTTCTGGAGATCTACAACCAGATAAAATTCAATAAAACGGGCATTTCGCAACAGGCTTTTATTTCGCGAAACGCTGTGGTCGGCAAAAATGCATATATTGGTGAGTTTGCCTATGTCGGCGAAAATGCCAGGATAGGGAATAATGTAAAGATCTATCCGCAGGCTTTCATTGGCGACAACACGGTGATAGGCGACAACACCATCATTTATTCGGGAGTAAAGATATATTCAGACAATATTATCGGAAAGGAATGTACTTTCCATTCAGGCGTGGTCATTGGCGCCGACGGTTTTGGCTTTGCCCCGAATGGCGAGCATTATTTTACGAAAGTTGCACAGATAGGCAATGTGATCATTGAAGACGAAGTGGAGATTGGCGCCAACACCACTGTTGACAGGGCAACACTTGGCTCCACAATTATCCATAAAGGCGTGAAACTGGATAACCTGATCCAGATTGCCCACAATGTTGAGATTGGCGAAAACACGGTGATCATTTCGCAGACAGGCATTGCAGGCTCTACCAAGATCGGAAAAAATTGCATGATAGGCGGACAGGTTGGCATTATCGGCCATTTGAAAATTGCCGACAATATAAAGATCGCTGCACAATCAGGTGTTGCAGCAAGTCTGTTGGAAGAGGGCGCCTGCTACCAGGGCTCACCGGCTTACAAGATCAGGGACTATCAGAAATCCTACATTTTCTTTCAGAAACTCCCCGCCATGGCCAAAAGGCTTGAAGAGTTGGAGAAGAGCGTAAAGGGAAAAGAGTAAATAAACTTATCGGAATGGACTCAACTTTTCATTCAGAATCCACCTCGATAATACAATTTTTCCCCCTTCATCATTTACAAAACCAACCCCTCAACCATCACTTCCTTATTGACCGCCCCATAATTCATTACTTTGGCAGCCTCTATTTGTTCGGCCAATTTGTGTGTGAGTTTTGAATGTTGCCCCGGTGCCAGTGCATCCATCGCTTTAAAAAATTTAAGTCCCGTCAGGTCTTCAATCAACGAGTTTCTCACCTGGTATTTCTCATTTTCATCAAAATCCAGAAAAGGTTTATCGCTGCCCTTAACGCCTTCTGTCAGCTTTAATTTCTGCGCAACATAACCGTCTTTTTCAACCAGGTCTTTGTGCGACATCAGAAACGAAGCATAGTGCAACTCGTTTTTGTCGTTCACATAATAAATAACTTTCCAGAAACGCAGCGGGCATTTGATCTGTTCATTGTTTTTGTCGCCATGTATCACCAGCAACGGGTCGTTGTCATCCAAAACGGGACCGGTGAATACAATAGCCTTTTGCGGTTCTTTCGACACTCCTTTGACAAGAATTGAATTTTCAAGTTCTTTCCATATTTCATTGTTTAAAGCCTGGTGTTGCGGGCAGGCATTGGAGTAGTGAAAAGTGGCTTCAGCAGCCTGAATGGCATTGTCCTTGTTGAGGTTTACGTCCCACTGCACATCTTCTCTTCTCGTCATGTGCCCTTTGGCCATTTTGCGCTCGGAGTTTGTTTGATTTTTGTTGATGCCTGAGTAAATGGATGACGAAAATTGCTCATCGTCCTTCAGGCGACTGTCTTTCTGAAAATCACCCTCACGCGCTGCCTGAACCCATTTGGCCCTGAAAATGTTGCTGGCTGTAAACACAGGCAAACGCCGCGAAACAGACTGGTACGAACTGAAATTGATAAATGGCAATTCAGCATCGCCCGTTTCGCTGTTTTTTGCAAGATCAGCCTGCCGGTTTTTTAGATCCGGCGCCTGAATTTCGAAACCATCAAGGAAATCTTTTTGGTATCCCTTCCATGTTGTTGGTGTTGTCATAATTTTATTTTTTTGGTTAAACAATTTTGAGATTTATATTGCTGATATTACAGAGGAAATCCCCGGTATGACTTTCAATGTTCATCATGATAACGGACGGCAAGCTGTGAGTTATCCACTGGGCAATTTTTCTTTGTTATAATTTCTTGTAAAGCGATTTCCGTACATTCTCTGAATTCACATGAATAATATAAGGATAAGCATACCACTTATCTTTCTTTTTAATAAATTGTACTGCTTGCCCGTCATCAACCTCTAATTCATAAGTGTCATCACATAATTTTGTCAATTTTAATTCTTCAATTTTGGATAAACATTTATTGAAAAAATCAATTCCATTTTGTTTGTCTTCTTCTGTAAAAGGTTGTTTGTTTTTTGAAAGGTCGGTTAAGCCTTTTAAATATTCCTGTTTTTCTTCCTCTGTTGTGAGGTATAGATAAACAAACAAGTATGTAAAATCGTTTGCCTTTACTGCTTTTATGTTTGATTCAAAAAATTCTTTAATACTGCTGTGAGGGTATTTTATATCATCGTATTCCGGCAAATCTGTAAAGATTTTCTTTAATGTACGATTGTTTATTTTCTCATAATCTATTGCAGCGGCAGTGTCTATAGTAAGTGCATCATCATCTTTCTTATTGTTTTTTGAATAATATGAAATCTTTGCTTTGACTGGCATTACGCTACAAAAGCCATGAATTGTTTTATAATTTACGCCAATTGGAAGCCACTTATCCCAATATTTTAATTGCTTTTCCCATTCATGAATTCCTTTTTTATTGATGGCATTATTAACGAAAGCACTTCCAAAGAATAATTCATTAGGATATATTCCATTAGAAATATTTAAACTAATTTGTCTCACAATAGAATCCCATTCAATAAGGCTTGTCGAATCAGGAAACATAGGTGTATAACCTGTATATGCTAAAGGTTCAACTCCCACAAAGAATCCTTGTTCAGGTATTTTTATTCTCAAAGTATCAAGATTAATATAAGACCAATCATCAAGCTTTGTGGCAGTACAGATAACATTTGCCTTTATTAATTCTTTGCCGGGTCCATTAGTCACCGGATTCATATCGTATAACTGTAAGCGAAAAGATGCTTTCGGATTACCATGTGAACAAATAAAAACACCCACCTCCTGTATATAACCCTTGTATTCATTTTTGTTTGGAATAAATGTAGCCCTCTCACAACCGGGACTTGAAGGAGTAATACTTTGAGACAGTGATTTATTATTGTTATTCCGTGCAAAATAATTTATCTCTTTTGTTTTGTATTTCTTGTATTTAATAACAGCATCATCCAATAAATACGTTTGAGAATGGAGAGTTATTTTGTTTCCTGAGTCAAGTCTCATAACAGTTAAGGCAAGTATTGATGTTTTATAACCCAAACATGAGAATATTAATGAATCGTTTGTTTTGAGTTCTTTCCTAATGTCTATTTCAAACTTCCCAGACCTGTCTGATATAATACCTACTGATTTATTGTTTAAATAAACACTCACGTATGGAACTGGCAAACCTTTTTCATCTTGCACGTTGCCTTTATAAGTATGACTTTGAGAATATGTCTGAAAGAACATAAGCTCAAAAATCAAACAAAGTAAAAAGTGTTGTGATATATCTTTAATTAATTTCACTGTTTAATGCATTCTTCCTGTCAAGTTAGTAGTACTCTGTTTTTTCTTTGCCTTGTGGATAACGCTTATGTTATTGCCACGTGTGGCAACAACATCGCTTATATTTTCACTGTGGCAACAACCTGATTTTTACCTTTGTGATTATGCATTATCAAGTGTTTAACTTTTTTGTTTTAAATTTCCAAATTATCCAGCGCACTTTTCTCTTGTTCCATTTCTTTAAAGTAAAATGGATAAAAATTCAAGTCGCTTTCGCTTCCAAATATTCTTTTAACCTCCTCCCACACCCCCTCTTCCAAATTTTCCGCTAAATTACAATTTTTTCTCATCCCTAACATATCTAAGTTTTATTTCCCTTATTTTTTCATAAAAATTTCTTCGATCTTTTTTCTGAAAAAATAGGCTTTCGCGAAAAAAATTGTTTGGACACCCTGCTATACGGGGGTAAAAAGATTTTATTGGTCGCATAAATGTAAAATATTAAAGTTTCAATATATTGATTAAATAGTTGATTAGTAGTGTTTGAAAACTTACTAACGCTAAATTTCCGAGACATAGCGTTATGTCGTTCCTTTATGGTATCATATCTCTTGTGTATGGTACCATAAATTTTCTTTATGGTCTTATGTCTCTTGTGTATGGTACCATAAATTTTCTTTATGGTCTTATGTCTCTTGTGTATGGTACCATAAATTTTCTTTATGGTCTTATGTCTCTTGTGTATGGCGCAATAAATTTTCTTTATGGTCTTATGTCTCTTGTGTATGGCGTAATAAATTTTCTTTATGGCTCCATAAACAATCTTTATGGCCTTATGTCATTTGAGTATGGCGTTGTGTTTCTTACTTCATCGTCCTATGACGTTTTTATTTAGTGCTTGCACGGAAACGCCATAAAAAAGAGATTCCTCACCTAAAGAGTGGTTCGGAATGACAGCGTCTTTTGGTTGTAGAGGGGGGGGAGAGAGCAGGCGGCACTTCCGCCGCCAGCTCTCTCCCCCACTCAAAAAACCTGCAACGGCTGTCATTATGAACGAAGTGAAGAATCTCTCTTGACTTTTCGTGCAGACACTATTTAGCTTGATACCCTTTGAGTATGAAGTTGTATCCACTGCAAAAAAGGGATGTTCCCGAAAAAGGATGATGAATTAAGGCAAGAACTTAAAAGCAGCAAAAAGATTATTTATTTGAGAAGAGAGATCTAAGCTCAGAAACAACTACGGATATGATTTCAATATTCTGAAAAGCAATAAAAAAAACAGGCGGGATAACCTGAAAGTTACCCCACCTGTGTTTTAAATTGTTCGCTAATTACGGAACATTGCTACTCGATTTTTCAGGGAGCAAACCCATCGTACCAGTCGCACCATTTGCCATACTTGTGCCTTGGAAGCACCAACCTCCAGCGGAACCAGTATTGTTTACCGGAGATCAGATTGCCTTTTTCATAGGTCCCATCAGTTGTGGGATCCAAATTGACAGTGTCCACAAAGTTTGGATCGGCAGTCATCTGCCACTGATGCATTCCGTCGCCTTCAGCTTCCACAAGGAGTTCTCCCGGCACAGTTGACTTGGCCACACTGTTTTTTCTCGGAGGACGACCTTTGCTGATAGTATATGTATATCCGCAGCCGGTGCATATACGTATTGCCTCGTCGTTTGATGGCGCTGCATCCATAATAGTTTGAATAAGCGCGCCAATGCTTTTAACATCCTTGTACAACAGTTTAACTCCAACTGAAAGGTTCTGCCTGCTGTTTGGCATTTTTTGCGAACGCAACAACAATTTTGCATCGGCATCAACGATATCCGTACCCAGTTTTGCCAATGCAACAAACTGGGTGGGCCAGGGAATTACGGGCAGATCTGCGTTCCCTGTACACAGCGATTTTTTAAGCTTGGCATCCTCTATTTTTTTAGCAGGAGTCAGCTTTTCCCATTTTACTGTTAACCTGATGTAGTTCTCTGTAACCACATCCTTATTAACAGGCTTTTTAAATTCTCCCGTGACCTTGATGACCCCGGCGAGTACAAACAAATTTTTCATTGTTAATAATTTTAGTTAATACTACGTTTATTTAGCTATCGAAATAGCTCTGCTAAGGTAGCTAATAAATTATGCGAAGTCAAGAGAAAAGTGAAAAAAGATTTTATCCGACCATTTTAATAGGATATTCAGCGTGGAATAAAAATACATGCGCTTTCGCAGAACCTCAGTTCTGGAACGATTTAATTTATATTTTAGATTATAAAAAAATGAAGAAAAAAATGGGTTTAAAATAGCAAAAACAAAAAAGCAAATGTTAAATAAATCATAGCATAACCTCAAAAAGATCATTTTTTCGCTATTTCCCTATTCGAAAAAGGGCTAAATTTTGGCGATTTTTCTGAAAACAACCGAAAAACCCGTTTGAAAAAATTATCAATTGCTGGAAAAAATTCATGGTAAAAAACAAAAAATTCCCGTAATAAAAATGAAATTGTCCGGGTAGGGGAGCAGATAAATTATTCTGAAATGGACCAAAACTTTTCTAAAGTTTACTTCACTTTAGGAAAGTTTGCTTTTTTTTGATGAAACCTGGAAAGTTGGAAGAAAACTTTGAGTCCACTCCGATAAGTCCTTTTTACCACAAAAGCACGAAAACACCAAATTTCACGAAATTGTATTTTATTAAAAACTTGTATTTTGTGTTATTCTGTGTCTTTGTGTTTTAGTGGTAATTTTCGCATTTATTACTTTTCGGAGCAGTCTCAATATTCAAATTTCAAATAAACTTCAATCTCCTCCCATGTTATAGTTCAAAATTAATTTGTATTCCGTAAAATGCCAGAAACCCGTTAAAAACCCGTTGTACAGGGAGTTTTTATTTCAGTTCAATGGTTTCAATTACTGAAACCGCCGGATGATTACTGATGGTGATTTCTTTGAGACAATTTCTTGCGTGCTTTCACAGTGGTAAGATAAGTTTAAATTAAATGCCTGATAGTTGTTTCATTTGCATTATTGGTTCTGGTTTTAAATACTTTGGATTTTACTTTTTGCTTAAAAAGCCGAAATGCGAATGTATTTAAATTAAATTTCATTGCTTTTGAGGGCCAGTTGGATGTTGATTTTATTTACTATTTTTATCTGTGAATTGATTCACAAACAATTTTAAAATTGAAAAATATAGTACGAAAAATCAAAATAGTAAACTATTCCATCAAATCATGTTGATATAGGTCAATGAATAATTTTTTGAAATTAGAAAAATAGATTACATTTGCAAAAATTTTTTAGAGAGATCTGAAAAAATTAAACCACCACATTAGGACAACTAAAAATTTTATACATGAAGAAAATTAACTTATTAATGGCATTAATGTTTGTAATGATTGCAAGCTTATGCTATTCGCAAACGCCCCTTTGGACAAAAAAACAAGTGGACAATTTGCAAAAGAGTAAAAAGGTTGCTACAATGAAAAGCAGCACACTGAAACAAAAAACCAATGTAACGAATGCTACTACCACCGGTAATAGTACTTCCAGGCAGGTTGCACCTATAACAGTTAATGGGCCCACTTCTTTGAACGGGCACGCAAATCATCTGCTGTTGACTCCATCTGTTGCCGGAAGTCCTTCAAGCATTTGGTATTTCGGGTCCAATGCAGGATTGGATTTTAAAACTGATCCACCCACTCCTTTGCTCGATGGACAGGTAAATACATTTGAAGGTTGTGCCGTTATTTCGGATGCAAGTGGTAACTTAATGTTCTATACTGACGGTATAACAATTTGGGCAAAAAACCATACCATTATGTCAAATGGATCAAACTTGATGGGCGACCCGTCTTCTACAATGTCAGCAGTTATAGTTCCTAATCCCGGCAATGCTAATCAATACTATGTTTTTACACCTTCTGCTTATGGACCTTCAAATCTGTATTATAGTGTTGTAGATATGAGTTTAAACGGAGGACTTGGTGCTGTAACTGCAACCAAAAATGTACTTTTACTTTCAGGTTCCAATGAAGGAGTGAATGCTGTAAAAGCTGCCAATGGAAACTATTGGTGGATTATCACAAACAAAGAGAATTCGGCAGATTTTTATGCTTACAAATTGGAAACTACAGGAATTAATGCAACACCTGTGATAACTAATATAGGTTTTACCAATACCGGAGATCTGGGTTATTTAAATCCCAGCCCCGATGGTAAGAAAATTGCCGCTGCATATTACCTTGAAGGTGAATTGCAATTGTTCGATTTTAATGCTTCAACAGGTGTTTTATCAAATCCTTATTTGTTTAGTTTCCCCGATGCGTATGGATGTGTGTTTTCGCCAAACAGCAAGTTGCTATATGCCTGTGGATGGATGGGGTCTTTAAATCAGTATGATTTAACCAATGGAAATGCACTTTATGTTGTGAGTGCTTCTTCCGGTGATGGCGCTTTGCAAAACGCTCCCAATGGTAAAATTTATTGTGCAAAATACGGCTATGGCACTCTGGATGTTATTGACAATCCTAATGTTGTCGGAGCAGGTTGTTCTTATACCCTGGATGAACAGACTTTGGGTGGACAACTTTCCCAGGGTGGATTGCCTACATTTGTTGCAGCTTATGCAGCTCCTATGCCTCCGGATGCCCCGGTTGCAACCGCAGCAACTTTAATCACAACTTCAAGCTTTTCTGCTAATTGGAATGTATCAACAAGCGCTACAGGATATTATTTAGATGTTGCTACTGATGCCGGTTTTACAAACTTTGTTACAGGTTACCAGAATTTAGATGTTAACAATGTAAACACCTACCCGGTTAGCGGACTTACTGCAGGCACTACCTATTATTATCAGATCAGGGCATACAGTGCAAACGGAACAAGCGGAAACAGCAACACGATTACTGTTACAACCAATATAATGGCTCCAATTGCTCCAGATGCTCCTGTTGCAACTGCCGCTACTTTAACAACCTGTATAGGCTTTACAGCCAATTGGGATGCTTCTGCTACAGCTACCGGATACTATCTGGATGTAGCTACTGATAACGGCTTCACAAGTTTTGTCAGCGGATATAATAATTTAGATGTCAGCAATGTTACTACGTATCCAATAAGCGGACTTTCTTCAAGCACAGCTTATTTTTACAGGGTTAGAGCATACAATGGCAGTGGAACAAGTGGAAACAGTAACATCACTACAGTTACAACCGGTATTCCTGCTCCGATTGCTCCTGTAGCAACTATAGCTACTTTATTAACAAGCACAGGCTTTACCGCCAACTGGAATGTTTCAGCAACAGCAACCGGATACTATCTGGATGTGGCTATTGATAATGGCTTCACAAGTTTCGTCAGTGGTTATAATAATTTAAATGTTAACAACGTTACAACATATTTGATAAGCGGGCTTTCATCAAACACACCGTATTATTACAGGGTAAGAGCTTATAATGTATGCGGAACAAGTGGAAACAGTAACATTATTACTGTTACAACCAATCCACCGCCACCATTATCACCTGTTGCCACACCTGCAACCTCTGTTACATCCACAGGCTTTTCAGCCAACTGGAATTCTTTGGCCGATGCTACCGGATACTATCTGGATGTTGCTACCAATAATACTTTCACCAACTTTGTAAGTGGTTACAATAATTTGGATGTAAGCAATGTTACAACATATTCAGTGAGCGGGCTTACTGACAGCACCAATTATTATTACAGGGTAAGGGCTTATAACCTTTATGGAACAAGCGGAAACAGCAATATCATTATTGTTCTGACCACCGGTCCGTGTCCAAATATTTCTTATAGCACCAACAATGTTGAATTATATCTGAATACTTCAATGACTCCATTGGTACCAACCAATACCGGTGCAACAGTTCATGTTGGAGGAGGTGGTACGCCAATAATCATCTCAGCGCCTGAAAAAGGATATCTTGATTTTCCTTTTACTGCCGATGGTATTACAGTTACTCTTTCAGGAACCGGTTCGTATACAAATTATAGTAGTTCTTTCACTTCATGTGATGTCACTACAAAAGCAAATTCAATATGGTTAGGTAGTAGTGGTCCGGCAACTTTGACCAACACTTTTTCGGCACCGGTAAATGATTTAATGTACAGGATTACTGCTGCAAATAATGGTGAAGTAATGACGGTTACCACTGATTTGGGTGGCCCAATAACACTATCTTATGATAGCGGGACCTGTTCAAGTAACAATGTTCTGATTGGTGGACAAATATCTTTTACTGGTTCCATGCCCTCAATGGGTTTTGGTGGCAAAGTAAAGGTTCATTGCGACAATGCATTTACAAGCATTACTTTTTCACATAACGGAGCCGGAGGTGGTTCACTATATACTTTAGATTTCGGTCAACTGATAATTGGTGGTGGTGGTGTTACCGGCAATGGTCACTGGTCAATTTCACCTGCATTACCAGCCGGTTTAGCTTTCGATACAACCAATGGAACAATTAGCGGCACACCAACAGTGTTGACTCCTGCAACAGTTTATACTGTTACAGCTACAGCCAATAATTGTCCAAGTACTTTTGATATTACAATCTCCGATGCTTTGTCTGCCCCTGTTGCTACTGCTGCAACTTCGGTTACAGGTACCGGTTTTGATGCCAACTGGAACTCATCTCTGGGTGCTACCGGATATTATCTGGATGTGGCTACCGACAATGGTTTCACAAACTTTGTTAGTGGTTACAATAACCTGAATGTTGGAAACGTGAACACTTATCCTGTCAGCGGACTTTCAGGAAGCATGGATTATTTCTATAGATTGAGAGCTTATGATGGAGGCGGAACAAGTGTCAACAGCAATACGATCTCTGTTTTAACAGCACCCGACGCACCTGTTGCCACTGCTGCAACTTCAGTTTCAGCCATAGGCTTTAATGCCAATTGGGATGTTTCAACCGGAGCTACCGGATACTATCTGGATGTGGCTACCGATAATGGATTCACAAACTTTGTTAGTGGTTACAATAATTTAAATGTAAACAACGTGACCACTTATACGGTTACAGGACTTACAGCAAGCATGACTTATTATTATCGTATCAGAGCTTACAACATAGGTGGAACAAGCTTGAATAGCAATACCATTATAGTATTAACAGTGCCGGCTGCTCCTGTTGCCACTGCCGCAACGTCAGTGATCAGCACAAGCTTTGATGCCAATTGGATTTCTTCAACCGGAGCTACCGGATACTACCTGGATGTAGCTACCGACAATGGTTTCACAAACTTTGTAAGTGGTTACAATAACTTAAATGTAAACAATGTAAACACTTATTCAGTAAACGGACTCACTGCAAGCACAACTTATTATTATCGTTTAAGAGCTTATAATACAAGCGGCACAAGTGTCAATAGCAATACGATTATCGTATTAACAGTACCGGGAGCACCTGTTGCTACTGCAGCTACTTCAATCACAGGCACCGGTTTTGATGCCAATTGGAATTCTTCAACCGGAGCTACCGGATACTACCTGGATGTAGCTACCGACAATGGTTTCACAACCTTTGTAAGTGGATACAATAATTTAAATGTAAACAATGTAGACACTTATTCAGTAAGCGGACTTACCGGAAGCGCTGTTTATTATTACAGAGTGAGAGCTTATAATGGCGGTGGAACAAGTGTAAACAGCAATATTATTACTGTTTTAACAGTGCCGAATGCACCTATAGCAACTGCTGCTACAAATGTAAGCACAGGTTATTTTGATGCAAACTGGCTGCCTGATTTCGGCGCATCCGGTTATGACATTGATGTAGCAACCGATTCAGTTTTTACGTTTATCATTCCTGCTTATAACAATTTGAATGTTGGTAATGTTACCACATATTCTATTACAGGCCTTACTGCAACAGGGCAAACGCATCTAATTTTTTAGGATTTTCAGGAGATAGTTATTGTCCCATCCGGCATCCAGACGTTTTCCTTTAACACTACGTTTTTTTGTTTTCTCATGTGCAACTAAGCTTAAT
>Ga0118677_10008865_pt2 | contig 13241 bp, 6 predicted proteins | sample AliMusrvi5mmetaG_FD_86154 | JGI IMG/M metagenome (GOLD analysis project Ga0118677, IMG submission 86154)
GAGGATCAGAGGGTGCCTGGAGCCAGCCGAACACCGACATCGGTGAGATTTGAATCTCCAGAGCCGGTAACTATTCGCAGCATTGTCGTTCAGCCGAAGGTATCGGTTAATGTGACCGCGGAATTTCAGGTTTCAGAGGACGGTCAGAATTATCGGACGCTGAGAGCGATGCCGATAGATCGTAGTAACCTGGGGGTAAATGTCGGGTTCCTGCCGCTTGCACCCATCGTGATGGCGATCCCGCCGACAGCCGGTCGGCATTTCCGGCTGCTATTTTCCAAACCGTGTGAGTTGGGAGAAATCCAAGTCTCCTCCACCCTTCGGGTGGAAGGTGTTTATGAAAAGCAGTTGGCCAAAATGTTCCAGGGAGCGATTCCGCCACCCAATGCCTACACTTGGCCCGAGCAGCCCAAGGCGGATGAGAAGGGTTTGGCGGTGCCTGAAAAGTCAGTCTGCAATCTGAGTCAATTGCTTGGGTCCGATGGAACCCTGACGTGGGACGTCCCCGCTGGCGAATGGATTGTCCGGCGGATGAGCCTGGTTTCGACCGGAACAAAGAATTCCCCGGCGCCCCCGGAGGCGACCGGGTTGGAGGTCGATAAAATGAGTCGCGAGCATGTGAAATCACACTTTGACGCCTATATAGGAAAGCTTTATGCCAGCATGCCGGCCGGGGAGCGCAAGGCATGGAAGTATGTGGTGGCCGATAGTTATGAACAAGGATCGGAAAACTGGACGGAAGATTTTGCGGCCACCTTCCAACAGCGGTACAGGTACGATCCGCTGCCCTGGCTGCCGGTCCTTTCGGGGCGGGTGGTGGAAAGCCCGGAGAAATCAGATCGGTTCCTTTGGGATTTGAGGCGGCTGGTGGCCGACCGGATCGCCACCGAATACGTGGGCGGCCTGCGGGATCTCTGCCACGAAAAAGGTCTGAGTGTCTGGCTGGAGAACTACGGGCACTGGGGGTTTCCTGCGGAATTTCTGCAATATGGAGGCCAGTCGGATGAAGTCGGCGGGGAGTTCTGGGTCGGCGGCCACTTGGGGAAAGATGAAATCCGCTGCGCTTCATCGGCCGCGCATATTTATGGAAAAAAAGCGGTCTGGGCGGAATCCTTCACCGGAGGCCCGGCATTTCTGAATACCCCGCGCGAGCTGAAACAGATAGGGGATTGGTCCTACTCGCTCGGCGTGAACCAGCGGATTCTCCACGTCTATATCCACCAACCTTTGGAGAAAATAGGGCCCGGGACATGCACGTGGTTTGGAAGCGAGTTTAACCGCAACAACGCCTGGTGGAATTTGGGAATGAAGCCCTGGGTGGATTACCAGCGGCGTTGCACGGTGATGTTGCAAGCGGGCAACCCGGTCGCCGATGTAGCTTATTATATTGGTGACGACGCGCCTAAAATGACAGCGGACAAGCTGCCGGCCTTGCCCGCTGGTTACGATTACGACTTCATCAACGCCGAGGTGATCGAGAAATCGCTGAGTGTCAAAGACGGGCGCTTTGTGCTGCCTGCCTGCCCTTCGACTTGTCCTGCGAAGCTTGAGCGTAGCGGGAAGCTCGGAGAGCGTAGTAGGGATGGGACGAGCTATCGGCTTCTGGTTCTGCCCGAAAAAGAAACGATGCGTCCGGAAGTGCTGCGTAAAATCCAGGCCTTGGTTGCCGCTGGCGGGACCGTGCTCGGGCTGGCGCCCACGAAGTCGCCCAGTCTGGAGAACTACCCCCAATGTGATCAGGAGGTTGCAGAATTGGCCAAAGCGTTGTGGGGGAACGGCAAAATCCGGACGGACAAAGACCTGAGTCCTGTGCTTGCGGATTTGAAATGCCCGCCAGATGTGATCGTTCCGCCGGGAGTCGTCTGGAAGCATCGCAGTGAGGCGGGCAGGGAGATCTATTTCATAGCAAATCAGGAAAAAGAAGTGCACGACGAAAAGATGTCGTTCCGGGTGAGCGGGAAGGAACCGGAACTTTGGTGGCCGGAGAGCGGAAAAATCGAGCCGGCACCGGCATTCACACAGCAAGGTGATCGCGTAGAGATGCCGCTGCATCTGGAGCCGCTGACCTCGGTTTTCGTGGTGTTTGGGGACAGAAGTCAGAAGTCAGGAGTCAGAAGTCAGAATGGGGGAAGCCAGAGTCAGGCGTTCACCCCTGTGATGGAGTTGGATGGTGCCTGGGACGTGCAGTTTGGGGCGAAGAGGGTCACCTTCGAAAAATTGATGCCATGGCCTGAGCATGCCGATCCCGACATCAAATACTACTCGGGCGAGGCGGTTTATCGGAAAGAGTTTAAGGTTTCCAGCGTCAAGGCAGACGCTATTCTGGACTTGGGCAACGTCAATGCGATCGCGCGGGTTAAACTCAACGGCGAAGACCTTGGCGCGCTTTGGAAAGCGCCGTATCAGTTCGACGTTTCAAAAACCCTCAAAGCAGGGAAAAACACCCTGGAAATCACCGTGGTCCAAACGTGGAACAATCGGATCATTGGGGATTTGCAACCGGGAGTTACGCCCAAGGTCTATATAAGTCGCAAAAGCGGAAAAGCCAATGATCCCCTTCAGCCCTCTGGCCTGCTCGGGCCCGTCGTGCTGAGAACCGCCGGAACCGTGAAGATCGAATAACAAAATTTTGCATGGTTACAACAAAGAGACATGTCCGACTATGAAGAATATCGCACCCGTTTTGATGTGCCCATCGTCATGCGGGATGCGGTTCTGGACTTGGGAACGGTCAATGCCATCGCCCGGGTCCGGCTAAATGGGAAAGACCTAGGTGTGCTCTGGAAACCTCCCTATAGCGTCGATGTGTCGGATGGGTTGAAAGCCGGTCAGAACAGCATGGAAGTCACCGTGGTGCAAACATGGAGAAATCGAGTTATTGGAGATTTGCAGCCGGGAGTAACCCCCACGGTTTTCATCAACCGTCAATTGCAAAAGCCGACGGATCCGCTCCTGCCATCAGGCCTGCTCGGGCCCGTGGTTGTGAAATGTCAAACTCGATGACAATGCCGCTAAGTGCAACCGGGATGCGATAGCACGTAAAGGTAAGTAAAATGCACCCACAGGGAAGTGACGCACGGGACGGGATGTGGTAAGAAATCAAATCATGATTATAGGAGGAAGAATGAAAATTGTATGTCTCGTGGCAATGATGTTGTGTGTGTCCTGTGGTTTGAATGCACAGGAGACGGCGGTCCGTGGTAGTTACCTGCTTGATTCCAAAGCCGTCGGCCAGACGCCAAAATACCTCGGAGTCTGTTTGGAGGTGGCCGACAACGCCGATCGCTGCAATCTCTGGGATTGGCTGGCCGATTCCGGGGCGAAGATGGTCCGGGTGGTACATCCCGACAAGGACATGCGCATCCTGCCCGCGTCCGAGTCGACTTACAAACAGATCGGCACCAAGAGCGATTTCGACGCGTTTCGGGCCCGGTTGCTGGCGGATCCGGAGAAGAACATTCCCTGGAGCAACTATCGCTTTGATAAAGTGATCCCGTGGCTGGGGATCACCGATGTGGAGATCAAGAAGGTGGTCCAGGCGGGGGTTTCTCCCATTATCTCGATTTCTTACGGGCCGCATTGTTACCCCGGGTCGCTGCTCAAATCGTTCACCGACGAAATCCAAGCCAAGGATGAGAATGTGAACTGGCCCGCTGCGGCTTCCGCCTACGAATATTACCTGGCAAACATCTACCGGTACGCGAGTCGCGATGGGGTGACCCATTTCATGATGCTGAACGAACCCAGTGGGGGTGTTAAGTACATCCAGCAGATTGGGGTGATTGCGCGGATGGGGAGACTGGCATTGGAGGATGTGCGGGCCAAGTTGAGCGATAAACACACGGCCGCGGCGATGCGTCTTTCGGGGCCTGCCTGCCACGTGAACTGGGAAGAATTCTGGCCGTACATGGAGCCGTATGTCGACTTCCTTGACAGCCATTTCTACAACCCGGATCCGGACATGTTCGCCCGCCAATACAACCGTGCGGCGATGCGGGCGGAACAGACCGGGAAGAAAGTCGCCTTTACCGAGTACAACCGGATTGGGGGCCCCCTTCAGCCCGATCAAGCGCTATTTTCAATGAGACCCGCCCTTCAATTGGGGGCGTTGACGATGTCGGTTTTGAGTTCGGGTCGGGCCAAGGAACCGGGCTGCGAAATGGCGTTGCTGTACGAATTCCAGGCCCCGGCCACCCACCGCAACTTCAAGAGCTTGATTTACGGAGATATGGACATGATCGACTGGACCGGTCGCGATCACGGATTGAATGGCGAGTCTTCAGAATGGTATCCCAGCTTCGAGGAGCTCCAGATTCGATTTGCCACCCCGGCTTATCATATTTTCAAAATGCTCTCCCGGTGTGCTCCCGGCGCTGGGGCCGGCGTGGAATCTTATGAAGTTTTGGGGGTCGGGGAGAGTTCCAGGGGATTTGGTGAGGTTTGGGATAAGGAAATAAGCAATAACATCTACCGTATGCTTGATGAGAGGAAGTATTACGCCCTCGGCGGAGCAGGTCCCGAAATCCGCGTGCTGGCCGTGCGCACTCCAGAGCGCCTGATTATCATGGCGCTCAACTCCGCCCCGACCCCGGTCAAGCGGGTGGGCTTTGATTTGGATTATATAAAGGAGCACTATGCGACCGCGCTGGTCCGGGAGACTTCCCTTCTCCGGCGCGATCAAGCGATCGCCCAAATGGCGATTACCGGCAAGCGGCGGGTGGTTGTCGATCTTCCCGCAGATTCGATGACGCAGATCATCCTGGTCAAGGAGGACCTCTCCAAGGTCACGGAGCTGAAGTTTGAGGAAAGAACCGTCACGCCGGGCACGATCCAAGACCTTGGGCTCTATCAGACCACGCGGCTATGCGCGCTCGGGAAGATCGGGGAGCGTTGGATGGATCTCAGCGAGCTGAATATCGCGTGGTCCAGTTCTGAGGAACGCCTGGTGAATGTGTACCAAGGAGGGTTGGTTGAGCGGGTTCGCCAGACGGGCAAGTCGGTTGTGATTACCGCCAAGACCTTGGCGGGTGGCTTGCAGATTTCACAGACGGTGATGCCGGACAAAGAAGGCCAGAAGTTGGCGCCCCGCGGATCGCTGGTGCCCAACGGGGGATTTGAAGAAGCCGTGGGGAACACCAAGGAACCCGTGTCGGATTGGGTAACCGGGTGGGACATGGGGCTCTCGCCCGCAAAAGGCTGGGTCGCTAAAGGAGCCGCGGTTCCGCTTTGGGAACGCACTCAGGAGCGCAATCACACGCCCGGTGGCAATGCCTGCCTGAAACTGACGTTCGACCCGGCTAATAAACGCGGGATCCCCAATCTCGCCGCAGTATCGGAATCCAGGCGCGGTTTTGAGCTCTACACCCGGGAATACAAAATTTCGGCGTGGGTCTTGCGTCCGGCCCAGGGAGGGCTTTCCGATGGAGCGTTTGGCCTGGCGGTGACATTCAGCACGGAACGGAAGGCCCAACCAGTCAATGCGGCGCTCAAAAAAATAGCCGATTTGCCGGTGGATCAATGGGTCCAGATCGAACAAACACTCCGAGTTCCCGTGGATGCCTCCCGGATTCAGGTTCAGCTAGCTTTCACAGGCGCGCCGAAACAGGCTGGGGCGCTCTACATTGATGACGTGAACCTCGAAGGTAATTGAATAAATAATCACATGCCGCTATGTGTTGCTCGTCACCTTAATTCAGCCTTCAATTTATGAAAAACACACGCCTCAAATTAATGTTGATTCTTGGTTTGGCTAATTTGGCGGCAGTCGCCGCGCAAAATCCAGTTCATTCGCCCTCGACTTGGTGGGTGGCCGGACCTTTCCCGATCTACGATCAGGCGATGTTCGCGACCGGGGAGACAATTGAGAACGCCAGTGAATGGGACTCGGACATCGCCCTCCAAGGGCGGGAGCTAAGAACGATCCGGGTAGGGGCAACAGAGTCTGGTTCGGTAGACTTGGCGCGGACCTGTGGCGAGGCTCCTTACGCGGCCGCTTACGCCGGTGTGAGCATGATGGCCGAGAAGGCCGCGTCCGCTCCTGCGTCTTTGACCGCTTCGGGGCCGGTCCGGTGGTTCTTTAACACCAAGCTGGTTGGCGAAGCCAAGGAGAAGGGCGTCTTGAAGGTGACCTTGCCTCTGAAAAAGGGATGGAACGCTCTGCTCGCCAAGAGCTGGAATCCGACCCATAGCGCAGAATGGTCCGTGGGCTGCGCGATTGCCTCCGCCGTACCGTTGAAATGGGAGGATCCCACCAAGGCCCTGGCCGCGCCTCAGCCTGGTACCGGGCGTCGCAATGTGGCGTTATGGTCGGAAGGCAGCAAGGTTGCGGTAAGCAGCGTTCCCTTGAGAAGTTGTGCGATCAACCCGAAATCCCTGAGCGTGCTCAATGACAGCTTGAAACCCGGCTCACCCAACGGGGCAGGATCCACGTGGATCTCCCAAGCAGTGGACGGCATGCCCCAGTGGGCATGGGTCCGGTTTCCGGGGATGCGGACCGTTGATAGCGTGATCCTGTCTCTGGGCGGCAAGGAGGGGTGGCTAACCGATTTGGTGGGGGAATACTCCAGCGATGGCGGGGTGACGTTCAAAACGCTTTTCGAAATCAAGGGTGCGAAACCGGTGAAAAACTCCCTCAAAGCGGAGTTTCCGGCAGTCGTGACCGACAATGTACGGGTTCGGATCACCCGGGCTGAAATACCGGTGAATGCCGGGTTTGAAACAGCCCAGCTCTTCGAAGTGGAAGTCTATGGCGACAACGCGCCCGGCAGCGGATCCCTGGCGTTGGTGGATGCGGATTCTCCGCAGAAGCCCGTTTCTGAATTGAAACCCGACGGGGCTTTTAAACCGAAGATGAAAGAGGAGCCGACCCGGGCCGAATTCTCCACCCCTTGGTATCAAGTGACGTTGGATCGCTTACGTCCGCGGATCGCCGGGTTGTCACTCGATTCCATCGGCAAGGGCGAATTCAAAATTCCGATGCTGCGCCACTCTGGAGCGATGGTGCTGGTTAGCCCGATGTTCGATTCGGCTCCCTTTCCCGAGGATAGTGCTTTGGAGATCGAGGGCAACGTGGCCCGTTACCCGGCTGTGACCGTGGCACCGGGGGTGAAAATGGCCGTGACCCTGCGGTTTCATGAAAAGAGCTTTGAATTGGAACTCTCCACCGCCTCGGGACGCACGATCCCGCTGGCCGGGGGCGTTTTTCGCCTGGATCTCGATTTCTGGCAGACCCCGACCTGCTTCTTTGGCCGCGCCACCGACCCGGCTAACTTTGTCACGCTGCCGTGTTACATCCATGCCCCGGATGACGGGACCTTTCGGGTGACGCAACGCGGGGACGGGGCGATTCTCCGCCAATCGGCCTCCGCTGATTGTTACGACCTCTCGGCCCGGCAGTTGATGGACATCGCGCCCTATGCGTCCGGTTGCAGCGAGCATTATGGTTACATCCCAGCCAAGTTCTGGCGGACGACTCTCCAGTTCGACGTGGAATCGCTCAAGCCCTTCCCCGATCTAGTGGCCAGCGAACCTCGTTTGAACGGGTTGCCGCGTTATGCCCTGAATATCGCCCAGTGGAGGCCCACCCAGAAGGTTCTGTGCAACAATGTCGTGAGCACCGATTGCCCCCTCTCTCTGCAGTTTTATGCAGAGATGGCGGTCTATGCTCCGCAGCTCAAGGAGGGCGTGGATGTGATGGAGTTGGTGGCCGCCTCGGTGGATCGTTATCTGGACGGGATGGGGGGCCATCTCATGTGGCACGGTATGAAGGTCGAGGTCCAGCCTCCTGGCAAGTGGTTTGCCTCTCTGGAGAGCGGCGGATTCATTCTTAACAGTGCCTGGTATGCCGTGCAAACGGTCGGGGGAAAACCGTTGCTCGAACGGTGGCTGCCGCGCCTGGAGGCGCTGGCCGGGCATCTGGAGGCGCACGATACCGATGGCGATGGCATCGTCGAATCCGGCGATCGCGGTCACTGGTTTGACAATTATAAGCTGCCCGAGGGGGTGAAGGAGGCGCATTCCACGGCTGTCAACTACGAGGCCTATCTGCATTTGGCCAATTTGGAAGAGATGGCGGGTCGCAAGGAGCAGGCGGCTCATTACCAGCACCGGGCCCAGTTGATCAAAGACAACTACCTGAAAGTGTTTTATAACCCGGAAACCGGCGTCATCGGCGGATGGCGCGACCTGAAAGGCAAGTTACATGACCCGATGTTCCCCTGGGTCAATGGGTATGCGATCTGCGCCGGACTAGTGAGCGATGAGCTGGCCAACCAGATCCTGGACCGGCTCTTTGCGCAGATGAAAAAGATCGGGTTTACCCAATATCAATATGGTCTGCCGACTAATTTGCTGCCGATACAAAAAGACGAGTGGAGTCACGGTCCCCGTGAATGGGAAGGGTATATGAACGGGAGCATCACCCCGCCCTATTCTAGCTATGTGATACTGGCTCTCTACAAGGTGGGCCGCCGCGAGCAGGCCGAGGAACTGCTCTGGCCCCAGGTTGATTCCTTCGACAAGGGTACCTTCAACGCCGGCGTGGGCGTCGGCGGCGGACAGAGGAGAAACCCGGTGGGCAGCGCTTTTTATTATTGGAATGGGGCCAAGTCCAATGGAATAGGCTATCTGCCGGAGAATTGGCATGCCTATGCCGGAATTTTTGCCGGTCACTATGGCATTCGCTTTGATAAAAACGGCTACAGCCTCGAGACGTGGTCTCCGCTCAAAGGAAAGAAGTACCCCTGTAATATGCGGGTGATGGGGAAGATTCAGCAAACAATGGAGTGATCGAATACTATGAATAAAATGCATAAGATTCTGACAGCATTTGCAAGCGCCTATTGTATGACCCTGAGCACGTATGCGGAATGCAGTCTGCTCCTCGGCCCCGACCCGGTTGCCAAAACGCCCCACCACCTTGGATTTAATGCAGAACTGCTCAATTACTTCAATGAGTCGAACCTCGCGGATTGGATGGCGGACTCAAACGGCACGATCTGCCGGATATTCGTCTCAAAAGGCTTTACCAAGGGCAAATTCGACCACATTAAGACCGAGGAGGATTTTAACCGTTATCGGGCAGCCGTACGCGAGAATCCGGAGAAGAACATCAACTGGACAGCTAACCAGCCTCCCGCCAAGGAAGGGAAGCCCGATCGCACAGAGGACACCTGTCGCCTGATGCTAAAGGCGGGTATTGAACCCCTCATTGATATCGGCGTTGGCGCGAAGGGTAATTACAAGCAATCGATCTTAATTGATGTTCGGAAGACCGTCGAATCCCCGCAGAATATCAACTGGGCGGCGGCAGCGGCGGCATACGAGAGTCATTTCGCTGCCTTCTACAGGTTTGGGAAGGTCGGGGTGCGCTATTTCATGATGGCTAACGAGCCGGAGTATGGCTGGGCAGGTTTTTATTATCCTGCCGATGTGGCTCCCGACAAGCTTGCCTGGAGTGAAAGAGGGGCTTACGTCGGCCGCCAGCTGGGAGCCATTGCAAAAATGGGCCGCACCGCGCTGGAGGATGTCCAAGCGCTTCTGAAGTCCCAAAACGACCCGAGAAAGTTTGTGTTTTCAGGGCCAGGCGCCCACACGAGCTGGGAGTACTTCTGGAAATATGTCAGTCCCTATGTGGATTGCCTTGATTCCCATTGTTATGAGCCCAACGGAAAAATTTTCGAAGGGGTTCAGGACCGGATGGCGATGCGGAGCGGAACCGGTAAACGTTTGGCGTTCAGCGAGTTCAACCTGATATCGGGGCCCATGACTCCGTTCAACTCGATGCTCGCTAATCCCTCCGCAATGTTGCTTGGGGGCGTCTTGCAGTCGATTCTCAAGGCCTCTTCCGTGAATGAGCCGGATCTGGAGTTTGCGGCGCTCTATTTGTTCAATTACCCGGCAACCCACCGGATGTACAAGAACCTGGTTTATGGCGAAATGGATGCCATGGACGCGGCGGGATTTATCCAGCAATCCCCGGTGGCGCCCACCCTCGAAACGATGCAAATCCGCACCGCCGCACTCTCCTACTTTGTGTTCAAAATGCTGGCCCGTTGCGTGCCGGGCACGCGGTCCCCGCTCTCTTCCTATGAAGTGCTGCCGCTGGGCATGTCCACCCTCGGGTTCGCCCAGGCCGTTGATCCCAAGGAAAACCGTTCTATTTACCTCAAGTTGGAACATGATAAGTATTATGCCGACGGCGGTTCGGGCAACGAATATGAAATGAGCGCGATTCGAACCCCGGATCGTCTCTATGTCAATATCGTAAACCCTGGCGCCGGCAATAATAAGGATGTCGAAATCGATTTGGAACTGCAACCGAAGAACTACCGATTCGCCGTGGTTCGCGAGACCTCCGAATACAAGAGGGACGAAGTCGTTGCGGTCGTGCCCGTGAAAGGGAAAAAGGTCAAAGTGGATGTCCCTTGCAATTCACTCACGCAGGTGATTTTCGTTGATCTCGATTTGGACAAGATTCAAAACCTCACTTTGGAGGAACAAACTCTCACCCCGGGGACCTTGGCGCAATTATCCAGATTCCAGACTACCCGCCTGAAAGCGTACGGCAAAATCCAGGGGAAGAAGGTGGACCTGAGCGAGTTGAACATTGAATGGAAGAGCAGTGTCCGCCCGCTGGTGCGCGTTTATTCGGGAGGATTGGTCCAGAAATATTTTGAGACTCAAAAGGACGTCATCGTCACCGCCTCGGTCTTCAACTCGAAAGTCTCCGCGGAGGCCAAAGTCGCCCCATCAAAGCAGGCCTCCAACGAAACGGAGACCGACCTGGAAAAGGTGGACGTGCGGCAAGACAAAATGATCCGCGAACAAGCAACATCTTCGAAGTAAATATAATAAAAGGAGAACTACGATGGAACGCATTAAGAACTTCCACACCGGACTGCTGCCGGTCATTGCTTCGGCAATTTGTCTTGCCACCTTCGGGCAAATGGTATCCCTCGCCTCTGAACTGAAGTGGACTGAACCATTCGAGGTGGCCAAGCAGGAGGCGAAGAAAGCCGGCAAGCCGATGCTGGTTTTTATCGGCAGACCCGAAACCTGCAAAGATTGTCAGGCGTTTGTAAAGTCTGTCTGCACGCAGCCTGAGTTTGTGGACTATGCCGGGAAAAACCTGATCTGCACGCGGGTTCTCTACGGTAAAAATGAGTCAAAGGAGGACCATTCCAAGAACTCGCGGAAAATCGCGGCGTTCAACTGTCCAAGGGCGCATGTCGTGATCATCGCGAATGCGGATGGCACACGCATCGGAGAGCTTTCGACCGCGCCGCAATCCATCGCGGCGTTCATCCAGGACATCAAGACAATCATCGCCAAGGCGCCTCCTGAGGGGCGGTTGAAATATTCTGAGGTCGCGATGTTCGATAAGCAATTCGTTCCCGACAAGACCTACAAATCAGAAGTTCCGAAGTTTTCCTCCGAGCCTTTGAAAGGAAGATACATCAACGTCATGGTGGGAATTCGGCTTCATTCCTGGGAGAATACTCGGGCACGTGGGCATGGCGAAACCCCGGAGAGAAACCTACACACTACCGAGATCGCACTCAAGATGAGAAAAAGCATCGCGGAAGCATTTCCGGGGGCACGGATTACATGGGCGTGGACGTGGTATGCCCTGAAAGATATGGCGCCGAACTATGTTGAATTGCGCAAGCTCATGGTTCAGTTCGTCAAAGAGTATGGCGACGAAATCGCGTTCTGGCCCGGCATCTACTCCGAGTGCAAGTTCAATACGATCGAGCAGGCGAAGAAGGATCTGCACGAGGGTCTCGAACTGGTGTCGCAGATGGTCGGCAACGGTTACCGGTCCAAGTCGGTCGTCTCGGGGCAAATGTCCGTGGAGGTCATGAAATACCTCGCGGAATATGAAAATGTCCATGTCGCCCAGGCACAGGAGTGGAGCCAGTTCAACATTGGCGGACAGGATGGCGATGGCGGGATCATCGACCCGTACTATCCGAGCAAGGATCACTTCATCAAGCCGGCGCAGAGTCCGCGGGGCGAGGGTGATTTCGTCGATATGGTAACTGTTGATGCCTTTACGGTCGACTTTTTTGCCGGCCGCCTGCCTGGCATGGGCAAGAACTACAACAGCCGCGTGGGAATCGGACCGATCGAAGCCTTGCTTTCTTACGGCCCCGAGCTTGGATTAAAGGAACTCATGCACGTGACCGACGTGCATTTCAATCCGGCCACCGTGGGTCATAACGGCTTCGGAATGGTTACCGCGGTCTATGAACTGTCGCTCTTTTCATGGATGAAACCCGACTACCTTCCCAACTGGCTCAAGGCGGTCAAGGCGAAGTATCCCGACACGCAGATGATCCCTTTGGGCGAGTTCGGGGAAAAGTGGCGGGAGCACAACCCCGACAACAGCCGCATTAACCTGAAGTTTGTGGAGCGCGGCAACGACATGCCCTCTCTGGAAGAAGGGCGGACGATTCATCCAACTTACAAGTTCACTCCGAAGATTTTTTGCCCGGAGATGGAGATCCGCTGGTATTTCAACAAGGACTTCCGCTTTGCGACCATTCAGAATTGGAAGGAAAACGGCCCTAAGTTGGTGATGGATTACACTCGTTACAACCAGCCCTATAAAGAGCCCAGCGGCAATGTCATCGAGCGTCACTGGGACATTCTTGATATGATAAACCAGAAGCAATCGCGCCCGCAGGACAAGCCAAAAGCGTTCGCAGAATTGCCCGCTGAGGAGCAGGCAAAGATTCTGAAATGGTATCCAGAGTTGAAGGATCCAAAACGGTGAAACACTTAATTCAGAATAGCGGCCTTGCTCTGTGCTCGCTTTTCATTGCCACCGCAATCCAAGCAGCGGACGTGCCGCTGGTCCTCGGGCCAACCGCGTCGCCGGTCGAGCGCATCGCGGCGCAGGAATTGGTGGAAAAGTTGGGCCGCCTCTATCCCGTCGACCGGTTCATTCTCGCTGCGGAACTGCCTGCCACGGGCAAGGCCATTGTCCTCGGTCAGGTCTCCGAAACGCGCGCGCGCACTTATTTGGGTAGCGAAGTCCTGCCGACTGACCCGGAATCGTATGTCGTATCAGCCAAGAACGTCGGCGGTTTGGAGTTGGGTATCATCGCAGGGGCGGATCCGCGGGGCGTGGCCTATGGCGTGTATGGATTGCTGGAGAAACTCGGCTGCTGGTTGACTTTGTCCGGCGTTGTGGTTTCGGCGGCACGAAGGGAAGCGTTGTCGTTCAAGGATTGGAA
>Ga0118677_10011500_pt1 | contig 13240 bp, 4 predicted proteins | sample AliMusrvi5mmetaG_FD_86154 | JGI IMG/M metagenome (GOLD analysis project Ga0118677, IMG submission 86154)
TTGTCTGCCTACGCGTGTGAGAGCGATAACGCTTATGGGTGACACAATCACCTTGGTGTCCCGGCGAAGGATGCTTATTTTAACGGCATTGGGCAGGATGCCGGCTCACGGTTCCATACACTTTAGGTCAGAAAAGGATTGAGAGAAGGCGGCTATGCGGGCTGGCAGGATGCCGGCGGCCCATAGTGAGCGCCTTCCCCACGCTTACACCACGGCAAACCGGTTGCGGCCGCTTTGTTTTGCGGCGTAGAGCGCTTCATCCGCACGCTGCAGCAGCACGGTCTCGTCGCTGATATCGGCCGCCGGATAAGCGGTGCCGCCGACGCTGACCGTCACGCGAATGATCTGGTCGCCATCGGTGACGGCGGTATCTTCGATCAGGCGACGGACGCGTTCCGCCAGCCGCTCGACGTCACTTTTCGCCGCCGCGGGGAGAATGACGAGAAACTCCTCGCCGCCGTAGCGCACGATGACATCGCCTTCGCGCATGGCGGTGCGCGCCGCGCGGGTGACACGGGCCAGCACGCGATCGCCGGCCAGATGGCCATAAGTGTCGTTCACTTCTTTGAAATGATCGATGTCGAAGATCATCACCCCGAGCGGGGTACCGGAGCGTACCGCGCGCCCGAACTCTTCGTGATAACGCGCCATGCCGAAGCGGCGGTTGTAGACGCCCGTCAGGGGATCGATAGCCGCCAGGCGCTGCAGGCGGTCGTGAACGATGGCGTTATTGAGTGCGAGCGCCAGCCCGTTGCGCAGCAGATCGAGGTTGTTCATCACCTGGTCGGAAAAGCCGTGCGTACTGGCAAGCACAATCGCCCCCAGCGGAATTTGCTTGTAGCTGACCGGTTCGATGAGCACTTCCCGCGGGCGAAAGTCGGCGATGACGCCATCCAGTTCGAGATCCTCCGGCAGATTGATGCGCTGCCGCTCGCTGGTGCGCATCGCATACCCCACCCGCTCGTTGGCGGCGATGGCCTGTGGGGTGCTGAGGCCGTGGAACGCGGCCACGGTTAATTCCCCGCTGGCTTCCACCAGAATGGCGCCGGCATCGGCCCGGGTATGTCGAATCAACTGCTGCAGCGCATGCATGGTGAGCGCGTCGAGGTCGAGATGGCACGCGAGCATTTCGGTGAAGTTGCGCACCGCGCTTTCGTTGCGCAGCGAAGTAGACAGCGCGGCGACCAGGTGGTTGAACGCTTCCGCGCTCTCGCCGATTTCATCTTCCGAATCCACCGGGACGAAATATTCTGCCGGATCGTCGCGCATGATGTCGGAGGTGCGGCTGAAACCGGCCAGTTTGCCTTCCACCAGTCGCATGCGATCAGCCAGCATCTGCACGCGTTTGCCGACGATGCCGCGCGTCAAAAAGAAACTGACCCCGCCGATAATGATGCCGACGCAGATCGACGACGCAAAGAACGGCAACGTATAGACTTCATTTTTCGGCACCCCGATGTAGGCGACCAGGAACGGGAACGCCACACCCACCAGAATCCCGAACGTAATCGTGCCAAGCACCAGATCGCCGAAAACCGTACGTGTCAAACGAATCATAGCGACACCGTCATTTGAAGAAAAAAGAATGCTGCGCACAGCCGTGTATCGAATAGTATAACATGCGAGCAGGGGGTTGTCACGGGGTGCGACGGGGGGAGTTGGGGAGTAGCGTGGTGGAGGGGTATGGTAGTAATGATCGCTATTTTATAGCTGTTCCTCCCCCTGGCGCGCGAGCGTCCTCGCGAGCACTCCGGTGGTTGAGTAGGCCATGGATGGCCGTATCGAAACCACCGGAGTGCTCGCGAGGACGCTCGCGCGCCAGGGGGCCGGAACGGATACCACCTTAATCTGCGGTTCCCGTCTCCTTCACTCGCCGTTATCGAGCCTGAACTGTTCATCCTCGTCGAGGAAACTCCGGTCGGCAAGTTCTACTTCCACCATGGCATGTTCGGTGGCCAGGGCGTGATCGCGCATGGCGGCATCGATGTTTTGATAGCCGAAATAGGCCCATTGCGTATCGTCGCGCAAGATGGCTTCCGCGTTTTGCACTTCGTCGGCGACGAAGCGTATCTGGCTGGGTTGCAGCGTGCGGTCGCGATGCTGGGCTTCCAGGTAGGTGATGCCTTGCCCGCCATGCCCCCACACTTCGAGGCGGACGGCTTCCGGGGGTTGCGCGCTGGTGAAGGGCACCTGAATGGTGTAATAGCACTCGCCCAGATAGGAATCCGCCTTAATGGTGCCGTCCAGCACCGGCTGCGCTTCGCCATCGCGAATCAGCGAGACGCGCAGGTGTGGCGCGCCGTGCGCATCCGGCAAGAAGAGCCGCAACACCAGCCACCAGTCGTCATCACGCACCGGACGCGCCAACCGCTCCCAGGTCGCCTCCAGTCCGTCGCGCGCCGCGGTGAGCCGCGTGACGGCGCTGTGCGTTTTATCGATGCCTGGTCGCCGCCGATCGTGCAGCGGGGCCAACCGGGTGAGCAGCGCCGCCAGTTCGTCCCGGCAGGCGGTGGCGGTCCGCTGCAAGCGGGGGACATCACTGTCGAGCCGACGCGGATCGTAAATCTGCGGCAGCAGCGCGCGCAGTTCGTAGCTGAGCAGGTTGAGCCGTGTCATCGTTTCGAGATCACCCAGGATATCCGACTCCGCCAGGGCCGGATTGTCGGCACTCGCCCGCTGCAAAGCGATCAACGCCAGCCGCGCGGTGTCCTGCTCGATATGCTCGACCTGTGGGACCGGGCCGCGCAGATACGCCTGCGGGCGACCGGAGGGAAAGCGGCGCGGGATGCTGGTGAGCGCGCGAAGGGTATCGCGCAGCGCCGCATCCGCTTGCGGAAGCACGGCCGTCACGCCGGCGCCCCAACTGCGGTCCGGATCGTAGGCCGTCTCGTTCCACAGGCGCCCGGTATAGGCAATCAGCGGGGTCAATTCCGTGTGCAAGCAGACTGAGCTGTCTCCCCACTGGGTGAGCAAGCCACCAAGCAACGGATAGTGGCGGCCATAATCGGTGAAGGTGTCGATATTGCCCTTCAGCGTGGTGGGGCAGATGATCGCCGGCAATCCCAGGCGCGCGTATTCCGCCAGCCAGTTCCGGCGGCGGCGGTTGAGGAAGTGCGCCTGGATGCCTTCCGGTTCGATCACCGGATCGTATTGCCAGTGGCACAGTACCATCGCGCGCGGCGCCTGCTCCAGCTTTTCCGGGAACAACTCATACATGTCGTCCCACATCCATAACCGCTTGCCCAGCTTGACGCCGATCGCTTCGATCCGGGCCAGATGTTCGAGAAACAAGTCGCCCAACTCATCCCGGCGACGGCGCTTCTCGCACAGATGGCAAAAACCCAGGTCCCACACTTCATCGCATCCGATATGCAGATTCGGTCCGGTGAATACCTCGGCGATTTCCGTCAGATAGCGCTCCAGGAAGTCATATGTCTCCGGCAGCGACGGACAGAACGTCGAGGGATACACTCCGCCGAAACGCGTATGGCCGTCGCGCTGTTCCGCCAGGTGGGCCAATTCGGCACAGCCCACAAACTGCTCCGCATGCCCCAGCGTGCCGATCACCGGCACCACGTCCATCCCGGCCATTCCCGCATGCCGCACCACCCGCGCCATCTCCTCCAGCGTATACGACTGCTCCGCTGGGCGAAATGGAAACGACGGCGTGCGCACCCGCCCTTCCAGGTACAGCACCAGCGTATTGAATCCCTGCGCGGCGGCGAAATCGGTATAGCGGCAGAGATAATCCACCGTCTCCATCTGCCGTGCCAGATCAAACTGCAATGCACGGACTTTCCAGGGGAGACCGGGTTTGGTATCAGACATTATGCGTCCTCCGAAAACGTGGTATGGGAGTATGGGCGTGTGGGAGTGTGGGAGTGCCGGTAAATGCCCATGTTGTATTATAACGTGGGAAGTACCTGCCGTTTCTCGTCCTTCCATCTCTCAACTGACTGCTCGCCCGCTATTTTTCGACCTTTGCGGCTTTGCGCCTTTGCGTGAAATAACAAAATGACTCGTATTTCACGCAAAGGCGCAAAGACGCAAAGTGTAATCGGCATCAGTTTACCTGCTAGCGCTCTTTAAAGCAAGGTGAATAATAGCTCGCGCAAACTTGCGCGATGGCCCGCATTGGCGGGATTACTATGTCGTTTACGCGCGAATATCGTATAATATCCCCCAGATGACATCTTCCATCTCACAAATATTGCACGGCCTGTCGGGCGCGCCCGGGCGAGGGTGCGGGGCAGCGTTTCATTGGCGGGCGGTGGCCGCGGGGAGCGGGGCGTTTGCCGATCCGGTGGCGGCGCTGTCGGCGGCGTTTGCTGGGGCTGTGGGCTGGCTGGACGCGGCGATCGTCTCCGCCGATGCCACGCTGGCGCCGTTGCTGGATGCGCAGCGGTTGATGCTGGGCGACCCCGAATTGCGCGAGGAAGCGCTGGCGCGGGTGCGCGCGGGCAGCGATCCGGCGGCGGCGGTGATCGCGGTGGCCGGGGAATTGGCAGCGGTACTGGAGAAGGCGGAGAGCACCTACTTCCGCGAGCGCGCCATCGACATTCGCGCGGTGGGAAAACTGGTGGCAGCGCAACTGCAGGTCGAAGACAGCGGCGCAATCCCGGCGGGGGCGGTGGTGCTGGCGGAAGAATTGTCCCCGTTGGATACCGCCCGGCTGGCGGAAACGGGCATCGCCGCGCTGGTGACCGTGCAGGGCGGGCCGACCTGCCACGCCGCCATCATCGCGCGCGCCTGGGGCATCCCGGCGATCGTGGGTGCGCCGGCGGCGATTGCCGACATCCCGGACGGCGTGCCGCTGCTGGTGGACGGCACGGCCGGTACGCTGCGGCTCTATCCCGATGACACCGCGCTCACGGAACCGATCGCGGAGCCGGCGCCGATAACACTGACGCGCCGCGTGCCGATTTACGCCAATATCGGCGCGCCGGCGGAAGTGGCGCGGGCGCGAGCGGACGGCGCGGACGGCATCGGCCTGCTGCGCACCGAGTTCCTCTTCCTGGATCGTGCGACCCCGCCGGACGAAGACGAACAGGTCGAATTGTATACCGGTATCTTGCGGCAAATGGGCGGACGACCGGTGGTCATCCGCGCGCTGGACATCGGCGCGGACAAACCGGCGCCGTTTCTCCCGCTGCCGCCGGAGGCCAACCCGCAACTCGGGCTGCGCGGCGTGCGTCTGCTGTTGCGCGAGCAGGCATTGTTCCGCGTGCAACTACGCGCGCTCTTGCGCGCCGCCCCCGCCGGCGACCTGCGCATCATGCTGCCGATGGTCACCACCGCCGAGGAGATGCGAACCTGCCGGACGCTGCTGCGGGAGCTTGCCGGGGAGGTGGGCGTGCCACCACCGCCGTTGGGGGCGATGATCGAAGTGCCGATGGCCGCGCTGGCGGCGGACGAGCTGGCAACGGTGAGCGATTTCTTCAGTCTCGGCACGAACGATCTGCTGCAATTCCTGCTGGCGGCCGACCGCGGACACGCCGGCGTCGGCTATCTGCATGCTGCCGACCATCCCGCCGTGTGGGGTCTGCTCGCACACGTCATCACCGCCGCCCATACCGCCGGCATCCCCACCGGCATCTGCGGCGAGTGGGGCGCCGACCCCGCCAAACTGCCCCGCCTGGTAGAACTCGGCATCGACACTGTCAGCGTCGCCGTCGGCGCACTGGCGCGGGTGCGCCGGTTGATGGCATTCGGATAATACGCAGACTTTTTTAACCGCAGATTACGCAGATTGCGCAGATTTAAGCAAATATAAGTGGCGTGGGCAATATTGCGCTATGATTTGGCAGACCGAAATTATCCTTCTGCGAAATCTGCGTAATCTGCGGTTAAAAAAGTCTGCGCCCTATCCGAATGCCTGCTCAGCTATCTTGCCGGTTTACTGAAAATACATTATGCTTGCGCTATGAACATCAGCGTGGTGATCGCCGATGATCATCCCATGTTGCGCGACGGGCTGCGTTTGCTGCTGGAGCGGCAGGCAGGCATTCAGGTGGTTGGCGAAGCGGCGGATGGACGTTCGGCGGTGGCACTGGTTCGGCGTGTGGCGCCGTCGGTGGTGGTAATGGACGTGAGCATGCCGGGGTTAAACGGCGTGGAGGCCACCCGGATACTGCACGCGAGCGTGCCGGAGACGAAGGTGCTGGCGCTCTCGGCGCACGCGAATAAGACGCTGATCATCAACATGCTCGCAGCCGGCGCTGTCGGTTATCTCCTCAAGGTCAGCGCATTCGAGGAACTGGTGGGCGCGCTGCAGACGGTGATGGCGGGGCAGTGCTATCTCAGCCCGCGCATCGCCGGTCTGCTCATCAACGATTATCTCGACCGCCGCACGGCGGATAAACATTCACCCTTCATCCTCCTCACCACCCGCGAGCGAGAGATTCTGCAACTGCTGGCGGAAGGCCACACCAGCAAAACCATCGCCGACCTGCTGCACATCACCCCGAAAGCCATCGACTCGCATCGCGTCCACCTGATGGAAACCCTGCAATTGCACAACACCAGCGAACTGGTGCGCTATGCCATCCGCGAGGGGTTGACGACGTTGGAAGGATGAGCGGAGCAGCAGGATACAGGATACAGGATATCCGCCCAGTCCCGGGACTGGGCGGATATCCTGTATCCTGTATCCTGCTGCTCCGCTCATCCTTCCAACGTCGTCAACCCCTCGCGGATGGCATAGCGCACCAGTTCGCTGGTGTTGTGCAATTGCAGGGTTTCCATCAGGTGGACGCGATGCGAGTCGATGGCTTTCGGGGTGATGTGCAGCAGGTCGGCGATGGTTTTGCTGGTGTGGCCTTCCGCCAGCAGTTGCAGAATCTCTCGCTCGCGGGTGGTGAGGAGGATGAAGGGTGAATGTTTATCCGCCGTGCGGCGGTCGAGATAATCGTTGATGAGCAGACCGGCGATGCGCGGGCTGAGATAGCACTGCCCCGCCATCACCGTCTGCAGCGCGCCCACCAGTTCCTCGAATGCGCTGACCTTGAGGAGATAACCGACAGCGCCGGCTGCGAGCATGTTGATGATCAGCGTCTTATTCGCGTGCGCCGAGAGCGCCAGCACCTTCGTCTCCGGCACGCTCGCGTGCAGTATCCGGGTGGCCTCCACGCCGTTTAACCCCGGCATGCTCACGTCCATTACCACCACCGACGGCGCCACACGCCGAACCAGTGCCACCGCCGAACGTCCATCCGCCGCTTCGCCAACCACCTGAATGCCTGCCTGCCGCTCCAGCAGCAAACGCAGCCCGTCGCGCAACATGGGATGATCATCGGCGATCACCACGCTGATGTTCATAGCGCAAGCATAATGTATTTTCAGTAAACCGGCAAGATAGCTGAGCAGGCATTCGGATAGGGCGCAGACTTTTTTAACCGCAGATTACGCAGATTTCGCAGAAGGATAATTTCGGTCTGCCAAATCATAGCGCAATATTGCCCACGCCACTTATATTTGCTTAAATCTGCGCAATCTGCGTAATCTGCGGTTAAAAAAGTCTGCGTATTATCCGAATGCCATCAACCGGCGCACCCGCGCCAGTGCGCCGACGGCGACGCTGACAGTGTCGATGCCGAGTTCTACCAGGCGGGGCAGTTTGGCGGGGTCGGCGCCCCACTCGCCGCAGATGCCGGTGGGGATGCCGGCGGTATGGGCGGCGGTGATGACGTGTGCGAGCAGACCCCACACGGCGGGATGGTCGGCAGCATGCAGATAGCCGACGCCGGCGTGTCCGCGGTCGGCCGCCAGCAGGAATTGCAGCAGATCGTTCGTGCCGAGACTGAAGAAATCGCTCACCGTTGCCAGCTCGTCCGCCGCCAGCGCGGCCATCGGCACTTCGATCATCGCCCCCAACGGCGGTGGTGGCACGCCCACCTCCCCGGCAAGCTCCCGCAGCAGCGTCCGGCAGGTTCGCATCTCCTCGGCGGTGGTGACCATCGGCAGCATGATGCGCAGGTCGCCGGCGGGGGCGGCGCGCAAGAGCGCGCGTAGTTGCACGCGGAACAATGCCTGCTCGCGCAACAGCAGACGCACGCCGCGCAGCCCGAGTTGCGGGTTGGCCTCCGGCGGCAGCGGGAGAAACGGCGCCGGTTTGTCCGCGCCGATGTCCAGCGCGCGGATGACCACCGGTCGTCCGCCCATTTGCCGCAAGATACCGGTATACAATTCGACCTGTTCGTCTTCGTCCGGCGGGGTCGCACGATCCAGGAAGAGGAACTCGGTGCGCAGCAGGCCGATGCCGTCCGCGCCGTCCGCTCGCGCCCGCGCCACTTCCGCCGGCGCGCCGATATTGGCGTAAATCGGCACGCGGCGCGTCAGTGTTATCGGCGCCGGCTCCGCGATCGGTTCCGTGAGCGCGGTGTCATCGGGATAGAGCCGCAGCGTACCGGCCGTGCCGTCCACCAGCAGCGGCACGCCGTCCGGGATGTCGGCAATCGCCGCCGGCGCACCCACGATCGCCGGGATGCCCCAGGCGCGCGCGATGATGGCGGCGTGGCAGGTCGGCCCGCCCTGCACGGTCACCAGCGCGGCGATGCCCGTTTCCGCCAGCCGGGCGGTATCCAACGGGGACAATTCTTCCGCCAGCACCACCGCCCCCGCCGGGATTGCGCCGCTGTCTTCGACCTGCAGTTGCGCTGCCACCAGTTTTCCCACCGCGCGAATGTCGATGGCGCGCTCGCGGAAGTAGGTGCTCTCCGCCTTCTCCAGTACCGCTGCCAATTCCCCGGCCACCGCGATCACCGCCGCCGCCGGATCGCTGCCCGCGCGCACCCGCGCCAGCGCTTCCTCGCGCAATTCGGGGTCGCCCAGCATCAACCGCTGCGCATCCAGCAACGGCGCCAGCGTGGCATCGGCGGAGACGATCGCCGCGTCCAGCCAGCCCACAGCCCCAGCAAACGCCGCCGACAGCGCCGCCACCGGATCGGCAAACGCCCCGCTCCCCGCGGCCACCGCCCGCCAATGAAACGCTGCCCCGCACCCTCGCCCGGGCGCGCCCGACAGGCCGTGCAATATTTGTGAGATGGAAGATGTCATCTGGGGGATATTATACGATATTCGCGCGTAAACGACATAGTAATCCCGCCAATGCGGGCCATCGCGCAAGTTTGCGCGAGCTATTATTCACCTTGCTTTAAAGAGCGCTAGCAGGTAAACTGATGCCGATTACACTTTGCGTCTTTGCGCCTTTGCGTGAAATACGAGTCATTTTGTTATTTCACGCAAAGGCGCAAAGCCGCAAAGGTCGAAAAATAGCGGGCGAGCAGTCAGTTGAGAGATGGAAGGACGAGAAACGGCAGGTACTTCCCACGTTATAATACAACATGGGCATTTACCGGCACTCCCACACTCCCACACGCCCATACTCCCATACCACGTTTTCGGAGGACGCATAATGTCTGATACCAAACCCGGTCTCCCCTGGAAAGTCCGTGCATTGCAGTTTGATCTGGCACGGCAGATGGAGACGGTGGATTATCTCTGCCGCTATACCGATTTCGCCGCCGCGCAGGGATTCAATACGCTGGTGCTGTACCTGGAAGGGCGGGTGCGCACGCCGTCGTTTCCATTTCGCCCAGCGGAGCAGTCGTATACGCTGGAGGAGATGGCGCGGGTGGTGCGGCATGCGGGAATGGCCGGGATGGACGTGGTGCCGGTGATCGGCACGCTGGGGCATGCGGAGCAGTTTGTGGGCTGTGCCGAATTGGCCCACCTGGCGGAACAGCGCGACGGCCATACGCGTTTCGGCGGAGTGTATCCCTCGACGTTCTGTCCGTCGCTGCCGGAGACATATGACTTCCTGGAGCGCTATCTGACGGAAATCGCCGAGGTATTCACCGGACCGAATCTGCATATCGGATGCGATGAAGTGTGGGACCTGGGTTTTTGCCATCTGTGCGAGAAGCGCCGTCGCCGGGATGAGTTGGGCGACTTGTTTCTCGAACATCTGGCCCGGATCGAAGCGATCGGCGTCAAGCTGGGCAAGCGGTTATGGATGTGGGACGACATGTATGAGTTGTTCCCGGAAAAGCTGGAGCAGGCGCCGCGCGCGATGGTACTGTGCCACTGGCAATACGATCCGGTGATCGAACCGGAAGGCATCCAGGCGCACTTCCTCAACCGCCGCCGCCGGAACTGGCTGGCGGAATACGCGCGCCTGGGATTGCCGGCGATCATCTGCCCCACCACGCTGAAGGGCAATATCGACACCTTCACCGATTATGGCCGCCACTATCCGTTGCTTGGTGGCTTGCTCACCCAGTGGGGAGACAGCTCAGTCTGCTTGCACACGGAATTGACCCCGCTGATTGCCTATACCGGGCGCCTGTGGAACGAGACGGCCTACGATCCGGACCGCAGTTGGGGCGCCGGCGTGACGGCCGTGCTTCCGCAAGCGGATGCGGCGCTGCGCGATACCCTTCGCGCGCTCACCAGCATCCCGCGCCGCTTTCCCTCCGGTCGCCCGCAGGCGTATCTGCGCGGCCCGGTCCCACAGGTCGAGCATATCGAGCAGGACACCGCGCGGCTGGCGTTGATCGCTTTGCAGCGGGCGAGTGCCGACAATCCGGCCCTGGCGGAGTCGGATATCCTGGGTGATCTCGAAACGATGACACGGCTCAACCTGCTCAGCTACGAACTGCGCGCGCTGCTGCCGCAGATTTACGATCCGCGTCGGCTCGACAGTGATGTCCCCCGCTTGCAGCGGACCGCCACCGCCTGCCGGGACGAACTGGCGGCGCTGCTCACCCGGTTGGCCCCGCTGCACGATCGGCGGCGACCAGGCATCGATAAAACGCACAGCGCCGTCACGCGGCTCACCGCGGCGCGCGACGGACTGGAGGCGACCTGGGAGCGGTTGGCGCGTCCGGTGCGTGATGACGACTGGTGGCTGGTGTTGCGGCTCTTCTTGCCGGATGCGCACGGCGCGCCACACCTGCGCGTCTCGCTGATTCGCGATGGCGAAGCGCAGCCGGTGCTGGACGGCACCATTAAGGCGGATTCCTATCTGGGCGAGTGCTATTACACCATTCAGGTGCCCTTCACCAGCGCGCAACCCCCGGAAGCCGTCCGCCTCGAAGTGTGGGGGCATGGCGGGCAAGGCATCACCTACCTGGAAGCCCAGCATCGCGACCGCACGCTGCAACCCAGCCAGATACGCTTCGTCGCCGACGAAGTGCAAAACGCGGAAGCCATCTTGCGCGACGATACGCAATGGGCCTATTTCGGCTATCAAAACATCGATGCCGCCATGCGCGATCACGCCCTGGCCACCGAACATGCCATGGTGGAAGTAGAACTTGCCGACCGGAGTTTCCTCGACGAGGATGAACAGTTCAGGCTCGATAACGGCGAGTGAAGGAGACGGGAACCGCAGATTAAGGTGGTATCCGTTCCGGCCCCCTGGCGCGCGAGCGTCCTCGCGAGCACTCCGGTGGTTTCGATACGGCCATCCATGGCCTACTCAACCACCGGAGTGCTCGCGAGGACGCTCGCGCGCCAGGGGGAGGAACAGCTATAAAATAGCGATCATTACTACCATACCCCTCCACCACGCTACTCCCCAACTCCCCCCGTCGCACCCCGTGACAACCCCCTGCTCGCATGTTATACTATTCGATACACGGCTGTGCGCAGCATTCTTTTTTCTTCAAATGACGGTGTCGCTATGATTCGTTTGACACGTACGGTTTTCGGCGATCTGGTGCTTGGCACGATTACGTTCGGGATTCTGGTGGGTGTGGCGTTCCCGTTCCTGGTCGCCTACATCGGGGTGCCGAAAAATGAAGTCTATACGTTGCCGTTCTTTGCGTCGTCGATCTGCGTCGGCATCATTATCGGCGGGGTCAGTTTCTTTTTGACGCGCGGCATCGTCGGCAAACGCGTGCAGATGCTGGCTGATCGCATGCGACTGGTGGAAGGCAAACTGGCCGGTTTCAGCCGCACCTCCGACATCATGCGCGACGATCCGGCAGAATATTTCGTCCCGGTGGATTCGGAAGATGAAATCGGCGAGAGCGCGGAAGCGTTCAACCACCTGGTCGCCGCGCTGTCTACTTCGCTGCGCAACGAAAGCGCGGTGCGCAACTTCACCGAAATGCTCGCGTGCCATCTCGACCTCGACGCGCTCACCATGCATGCGCTGCAGCAGTTGATTCGACATACCCGGGCCGATGCCGGCGCCATTCTGGTGGAAGCCAGCGGGGAATTAACCGTGGCCGCGTTCCACGGCCTCAGCACCCCACAGGCCATCGCCGCCAACGAGCGGGTGGGGTATGCGATGCGCACCAGCGAGCGGCAGCGCATCAATCTGCCGGAGGATCTCGAACTGGATGGCGTCATCGCCGACTTTCGCCCGCGGGAAGTGCTCATCGAACCGGTCAGCTACAAGCAAATTCCGCTGGGGGCGATTGTGCTTGCCAGTACGCACGGCTTTTCCGACCAGGTGATGAACAACCTCGATCTGCTGCGCAACGGGCTGGCGCTCGCACTCAATAACGCCATCGTTCACGACCGCCTGCAGCGCCTGGCGGCTATCGATCCCCTGACGGGCGTCTACAACCGCCGCTTCGGCATGGCGCGTTATCACGAAGAGTTCGGGCGCGCGGTACGCTCCGGTACCCCGCTCGGGGTGATGATCTTCGACATCGATCATTTCAAAGAAGTGAACGACACTTATGGCCATCTGGCCGGCGATCGCGTGCTGGCCCGTGTCACCCGCGCGGCGCGCACCGCCATGCGCGAAGGCGATGTCATCGTGCGCTACGGCGGCGAGGAGTTTCTCGTCATTCTCCCCGCGGCGGCGAAAAGTGACGTCGAGCGGCTGGCGGAACGCGTCCGTCGCCTGATCGAAGATACCGCCGTCACCGATGGCGACCAGATCATTCGCGTGACGGTCAGCGTCGGCGGCACCGCTTATCCGGCGGCCGATATCAGCGACGAGACCGTGCTGCTGCAGCGTGCGGATGAAGCGCTCTACGCCGCAAAACAAAGCGGCCGCAACCGGTTTGCCGTGGTGTAAGCGTGGGGAAGGCGCTCACTATGGGCCGCCGGCATCCTGCCAGCCCGCATAGCCGCCTTCTCTCAATCCTTTTCTGACCTAAAGTGTATGGAACCGTGAGCCGGCATCCTGCCCAATGCCGTTAAAATAAGCATCCTTCGCCGGGACACCAAGGTGATTGTGTCACCCATAAGCGTTATCGCTCTCACACGCGTAGGCAGACAA
>Ga0118677_10005358_pt1 | contig 13239 bp, 16 predicted proteins | sample AliMusrvi5mmetaG_FD_86154 | JGI IMG/M metagenome (GOLD analysis project Ga0118677, IMG submission 86154)
GGCCTCAATGGTAGCGTCGAGACTTCTTCGCCCAGGAAGACGAAGGCGACTGTGCACGGTGGGCCGGGCATCCTGCCCGGCGTCGCCATCGGCTCCGGTTAGATGTGATGGGAGCGCGCGCGGCAAGGAAAAGTGCAAGCCGGGCTTGACCGCAAACCGCGCATCGGGCAGGGAAGGAGCCGCGGTTTGTAAGCCGCAACCATGTCTGAACCCAGGAAAATCGCGTTGTTTGGCGGGACCTTTGATCCGGTCCACCTCGGCCATGTGCATCTGGCGGCGTTGGCCCAACAGGCGCTGGGCTTGGACGAGGTGCGGTTTTTGCCGTGCCGGATTTCGCCGCATAAGCCGGGGCAGCAGCCGACCCTGGCGGAGGATCGGTTGGAAATGTTGCGGCGCGCCACCGCGGGCCTGCCATGGGCGGTGGTGGATGATTGCGAGTTGCGGCGCGACGGGCCGTCGTTTTCCCACGCGACGGCGGAGGCGATGCATGTCAGGTTTCCCGCCGCGCGCCTGTTCTGGATCCTGGGCGGCGACCAATGGGACGCGTTGCCGCACTGGCGGCATCCGGAGCGCCTCGCGGCTTGCGTCGAATTCATTGTCTTCTCCCGCGGGGCGCCCCCGCTGCCGCGCGAAGGATATGTGATGCACGCGCTCGCCGGCACCCATCCGGCGGCGGCCACCGCCATTCGCGAGGCATTCGCCCAAGGCCAATTCACTCACCCCTGGCTCGCGCCGGCCGTGGCCGAGTGGATTGTTAGGCGGAGGTTGTATGTATGAACGGTGAGCGGTGACGGTGTACACATTCGCTCCGCCATCACTCACACCCACTCCGCGCACAGCAACTCCGCCTGCATGAGCACGGTCTTGACCGCTTCCTCCTGCAAGTCGGGCGGGTAGCCGTATTTGTTGGGGATGCGCTTCACCATGACCTTGATCCGGGCGCGGGCGCTTTCCCGCAGCGTCCAGTCGATGGTCACGCTCTGGCGGACCTTGGTGATGAGTTCGGCGGCGATCACCTTGAGCTTGTCGTCCCCCATCGCCTGCTTGGCGCTGTCGTTGGTGGCCAGCGCGTCGTAAAACGCCCACTCGTCCGGGGTCAGGCCGCTGCGCTGGCCCGAGGCCTGGACTTCCTTCGCCAGCTTGATGAGTTCCTCGATCACCTCCATCGTTGAAATGGCCCGGTTGTGATAGGCGTTGAGGGTCTTCTTGAGCTTGTCGGAAAAGAGCTGCGACTGCACGAGGTTGCGTTTCGAGCGCACCTTGAGTTCGTCCTTGAGCAGCTTCTCCAACAACTCGGCGGCGACATTCTTGTGTTTGAGGCCGCGCACTTCGGCCAGAAACCGGTCGTCGAGGATGCCGATGTCCGGCGTGGGCAAGCCCGCTGCGGTGAACACGTCGATGACCTGACCGTCGGTCGTGATGGCGGTGGACACGAGTTGGCGGATGGCGGCGTCGATCTGCTCGGGAGTCTTCTTGTTGTTGGAACTCTGCTTGTTGAGCGCGGCCTGCAGCGCCTGGAAAAAGGACACGTCATCGCGCAGCGCCGTCGCCTCGTCGCTGGCCGCGCACAGGGCGAAGGCCAGGGAGATTTCGGTCACCACCTGCACGAAGCGCTTCTTGCCGTCGTCCTGCTGGAGAATGTGCTCCTGCCCGGCGGGGATCAGGGCAAGGCGCTCGGCGGGCTTCCCGGTGGTCCACTTGCCCCACTTGAAGCCATGCAGCATGTCACTGGCAATGCCGTGCTTTTCCAACAACACGGCAATTGCCTGGCGGGTGTCATAGGTCGGATCACCCTGGCCGCCGCTTTCGGTGTAGGTGGCAAGCGCACGTTTCAGTTGGTCGGCTAGGCCCAGGTAATCCACGATCAGGCCGCCGGGCTTGTCGCGGAAGACCCGGTTCACACGGGCGATGGCCTGCATCAGCCCGTGGCCTTGCATCGGCTTGTCGGCATACATCGTGTGCAGGCACGGCGCGTCAAATCCGGTCAGCCACATGTCGCGCACGATCACAATGCGGAACGGGTCACGGCTGTCCTTGAACCGGTTGGCCAGCTTCCGGCGTTTGTCCTTGCTGCGGATGTGCGGCTGCCACGCGGGACCATCGTCGGCGCTGCCCGTCATCACGACCTTGACCACGCAGTCCCGGCCCTTCTCGGACTCAGCGTCGTCATCCTTGGTGCTGGCCCAGTCCGGGCGCAGGGCGATGAGCGCGTTGTACAGGTCCACACAGATCCGGCGGCTCATGCACACGATCATCGCCTTGCCGTCCATCGCTTCGAGGCGGCGCTCGTAGTGCGCCACGAGGTCCGCGGCAATCAGCTTGATGCGTTTGGGATCGCCCACCAATGCCTCCAGCGCCGCCCACTTGGTCTTGAGCTTCTCCTTTTTCGTTAGCTCCTCGCCCTCGGTGATCTCCTCGAACTCCTCATCGAGATGCGGCAGGGCCGCGGCGTTCAGGCTGAGCTTTGAAATACGGCTCTCATAGTAGATCGGCACAGTCGCCTTGTCTGCAACCGCCCGCTGGATGTCGTAGATGCTGATATAGTCACCGAACACCGCACGCGTGTTGGCGTCGGTCTTTTCGATGGGTGTGCCGGTGAAGCCGATGAAGGACGCCTGGGGCAGGGCGTCGCGCATGTGCCGGGCAAGACCGTCGATCAGGTCGTATTGGCTCCTATGGGCCTCGTCCGCGATCACAATGATGTTGCGGCGATCACTCAGCGCAGGCATCTTCTCGCCCTTCTCCGGCAGGAACTTCTGGATCGTGGTGAAGACCACGCCGCCACTCGCCACCGCCAGCAGTTCCCGCAGATGGTCCCGGCTGGCAGCCTGCACCGGGGTCTGGCCGAGGATGTCGGCGCAGCGCTGGAACTGGCCGAAAAGCTGGTCGTCCAAGTCGTTGCGGTCGGTGAGCACCACGAGCGTCGGGTTTTCCATCAACGGATGCCGGATGATGCGTGCGGCATAGAACAGCATGGAAAAACTCTTGCCGCTGCCCTGGGTATGCCAGACCACGCCCGCGCGGCGGTCGCCCGGTTTGCCACCCTGCATCTTGCCGGACCAAAAGGTGCCCTCATGCAAATCCACTCCGCTCTCGCCTTTGCCGCTGGCGCGCACGGTTTCCTCCACCGCGGCATTGACCGCATGGAACTGATGATAGCCCGCGATGATCTTGTGCAGCGCCCCGGTGTCCGGGTCCTCCTCGAACACGATGAAGTGCTGGAGCAGGTCGAGGAAGCGTTGCCGCTCGAACACCCCGCGAACCATGACTTCCAGTTCCAGCGCCGTCTTCGGCGCGTCACCCTCCCCGTCAATCGTGCGCCATACCTTGAACCACTCCTGATTGGCCGTGAGCGAGCCGATGCGTGCTTGCAAGCCGTCGCTCACCACCAGCACAGCGTTGTATTGGAGCATTGACGGAATCTCCGCCTTGTAGGTCTGCACCTGCTGATAGGCACTCCAGATCGTAGCCCCCTCATCCGCCGCGTTTTTCAACTCAATCAAGCCAAGCGGCAACCCGTTGACGAAGACTAGGATGTCCGGCCGCCGGTTGTGCTGGCCCTCGATCACCGTGAACTGGTTCACGACCAGCCAGTCGTTGGCGCGCGCGTCCGAAAAATCCACCAGCCGCACATGGTCACCCGCGATACTGCCATCGGGCCGCGGGTATTCCACTGGCACCCCATCGCGTAGCATCCGGTGAAACGCGCGGTTCGTCTGCACCAGTGAAGGCGTGGCCACCCGCAGGACTTTTCTCAATGCCTCTTCCCGCGCGTCCTCGGGGATGGCCGGATTCAGCCGCCGGATCGCCTCGCGCAAGCGCGGCGCCAACACCACCTCGCCAAACGATCCCCGCTCCGCCGCAGGTTCGCCGGGCGCAAGATGCGGTCCGTGCCCGACCGCATAGCCAAGCTCCCCGAACCATTCGAGGGCGGCGTCTTCGACAATGGATTCGTTGAGCGCGGACATGATCTGATCACACCGCTGCCGCCTGCACGTCGTGCAAGACAGGCGTTTCCATGCGGACGTAACGTGCGAAAAGTTCTTCGCCCAGGTATTGAGGGTTCGGCGTGAGGATGGTGCGAACTTCGCCGAAACGGAAGACCGACTCCCTAATGCGCACCGATTCATTGAAGGCGAACTGCACAGCCTTCGGGTCATGGGCTCCGCCTTTCACCCGCTCCATTTCCAGCCGCAGGGCTTCGAGGGCGGCTTCAAACGCTTGCTCGTTCTGCTTCGGGAAGATGGACTTCGCTCGATCCGGCATTTTTCGTTCGGCCACGAAATGCAATAGGCACGGCTGTAAGCAGGTGACCAGCACACCCACGTTCACAAACTCTCCCGTTTCCGGATAGGGCAGGAAACGGAGCATCGCATAATTGCAGGCATGTTGGGTGGTATTCACGGCAGTCTCCAAAAGCGGTCGGGATCTGTGAATGGCAATTCCAGAACCGAGATTACCCTCTCCTCGTCCAGTTGCACAGGCAAACTTTCATCGCCATCCAAATGAAGCCACTCCGGCGGAAGTTCGGCGAAGATGGCTCGAATCTCGTCCAGCGCGTGTTTCAGATACGGTTCCATCCGCTCCCGGAATCCCTCCGGCCACTCCTTCAACATGCCGCCGAAGACATGCGCGCCGAAAAAGCGCTCGCGATTGAAATCCTCGTCGAAGGCCAGGTTGAAGTCATAAGCCCAGAGCATTTCCCGCCGCGGCTGGTCCACCCACAGCGCTCCTTCCGGGTCATCGGCGGGCAGCGGCGGAATTTGCTCCACCAGCAGGTTCGGATTGCCACCCAGTGGGGACAAACTGCGGTCTTCGTTCTGAATCCAAAGATCGATCAGCAGGAGCAGCGCCATCGTCTCCTCCGGCCAGCCTTGCGCCGCGGACCAAGTCAGCTCCTGCCCGTCGTCGATCCGCAGCGAGGCAAACACCCACCCTGCGCCAAGATCCCGGATGTCCGACCTGGCGCTGCCCTCAATCAATGCCTCCGGCACTTCTGCCATCCGGAATGTTGGCAGCCCAAGCGGAGCGTTTGGCAGCGCCAGATTCACCATCCGGTTCGCCACCCATTCGCAGCACAACGAGTTCATCCCGGCATACGCCCCTTTCACGTAGTAGATCGCGAAATCCGCCGCACAGATAAACGGCCGCGTCATACCCTGCTGGGAGCGCCCGATGATTTCGGTAATGGTGATGGGAGAGATCATGGCATATATTCCACCAAAGTGACGTCCTCCCCGGCAAGTTCCTCATCAATAATCGCCACGATGATCGTCCAGTCACCACCCGCGAGTCCGGCTCCGATCCTCGGCAAGCCAATGCGCTTTCCGGGAAACCGCTCCTTGATCCACCTCATGCAAGAACCAACGGCCTCATATTCCACCTTTGGCCCACTCCCGCGCCAATCGAACTGCGTGTAGGCATTGACGACGATCACCGTCTTTCCGTTTGCGGTAATCTCGGCGAAACTGCAGGTGCCGAGTTTGGCCTTGCTTCCCCGGGCCGTCGCCTGATCCGCATTGAAAGCCTGGGGGAACGCTGCTTTGATTTCCTTGGCAATCCCCGCTCCCATCGTGCCGAAGCAATTGCAGCCATGCACGATGAGATCGAACTCGCCGTCGCGGGCCAAACGGATCAGATCTCCTTGGGTGGTTTTCATTGCTCGGTAGATGCATCTGCTTTGCCGCTTGCGTCCGTTTCAGGAACGGCTGGGGTCAGCCGCCGGATGGCCTCGCGCAAGCGCCCCACCAACACCTCACCGTATGACTCCCTCTCCCCCTGAGAGAAAGCTGGGGTGCCTCCGGCATTTTCACTGAGCGCAAGGTGCGGCCCGTGCCCGACCGCATAGTCCAATTCCCCGAACCATTCGAGTGCGGCGTCTTCGACGTGGGATTCGTTCAACGTGCTCATTTGTAGGGAAATAAGCCCAAATGTAGGGAGCTGGGCGGCAAATGTAGGGAGCAGCTCCCCATATTTGGGGAATTCCATGACAAATTCGGGGACCAAGCCGACAAATTCCCGGAGCGCGCGGGCAAATTCCGGGAGCTCGGGGCCAAATTCCGGGAGCAACCCGTCAAATCAGGTCTTCCGAGGACGATCTCCGGTCTGACCACCGGCATTCCGCCAAAGCCGAAAACCGTCCCGAGCCTACCGAACCCATGCAGGCTCTCAATAATGTTAGAAATCCAGCCTTGACAGATCCGCGGAATCTGCGATTTTTCCCCCAGCTCATCAACCATGTGTTGAAGGAGTAACGAGGCCGTCCACCAGGGCGGCTTCAGCATTTCGGGAGGGTGGCATCGCCCCGATTCCCGGTTCGACGCTGATTGTGGCTGCGTTTCCCGACAATTTGTCGGGATTAGTGGCGGGACCACAAAATGCCCTCGGTTCGGACTCAGATTCCCGCCATTTTGGCGGGATATTTGGCGGGCTTCGCAAAACAGCCACACATGCCTGTGACTATCCCGCCATTTTGGCGGGATGTTTGGCGGGTTACTCGTCTTGTGAATATGGAGTCTCATTGGCGAATCACTCGATACTGGGTTGTCGGCCCGGAGCCGGTTCTTTCCAAAAGCTTCAGATCGGTGAATCGCTTGAGATAATTGAGCGCCGTCCGGTTGGGAGCCTCCATGGCGGAGGCTGTAGACCTCGATCTCCCGCGTGACCTGCTTTCCGCCCTCGGTTTGAACTGTTGCAGATTTTGCAACAGTTGCCTTGGCGCTCAGTTCCCTCTCCTCGAACACATTCTTGATGTGCCTGGAAATGACCGACTTGTCCCGCTGGAACAAGTCCGCCAGTTCCCCGCACCATTCGAGGGCGGTGTCTTCGACGATGGATTCGTTGATGCTCATACACAGTTACTTGGCGGGGACTAAAGCGAGAAAATCCGCTGAGAACCGCTCAGCTTCTGAACACTTCAATCTCACATCTGGCCAAGCAGCTTGGAGCGACTCCTCATCAGCTCGATACTTATCAATGAGCTTTTGACCGCTCTTGATGAGACCATGAGTTCTAAGCCTAACTTCACCATCCCAGCGGCATTCGATGTCTGGTTTCTTGGCTGAATCGTCATCCGGGAAAAGCCCAACCAGCACCCATGTTTCGATGTTTTTAGAAGGGGTGCAAAGCACGGTCTTTGGCGGAACTGAGGTCTCATTCATCCAGCCTAGCATCACAGTCCGCAGCGCGTCGGTGGTCGCGCTTGGAGGCGGGCAAGGCTTCTCACAGGTACCTCGAAATATCTCATCATCCGGCGGATTCTTGATCCAGTCGTAGTTCTTGTATTTCTTTCTCGCCACATCGGCGTCCACCTGGATCACCACCATGTCCACATTGTTCAGGGCAAAGAGCGGATTTTCCCGAGCCGGTCCCCCAGCCTGCTCCACAATATCCAAACACCACTTGTAAACCGCACCCCAGCCGCCGCCAGTGACAGGCCTTAGATTTGTGCCCAGTTCCGGCCAGATATTTGTCGGCACAAAGTCCCTTCCCTTGAGCAGGGAACGGATAGCTGCACGCAGGACGATGTAGTCCGTGGAGCCTTCCACCACAAATGCGATACGGACCGGCCTAGACATTTGGCACCCCTCCCAGATGGCCCATGACCCACAAGCGTGAAAGCGTCCATCCCTTGTCTGCCATCGCCAGCATCTGCTCGCTTACTTCCACGCGACTGACGACTGAACGCCCACTGTCTGTTCTCGAAACAGTAAACAATCGCACGCGTTCGTCGCGCAGGGGCAGTCCATCCAGGACCTGCGGGTTGTGAGTCGTGACAAGAATCTGCTTGGGGTGGGGCGCATCCAGCACCCAGCCGCAAAGGTTTTCAAACAGAGACTTCGCTAGTCTTGGATTCAGGCCATGATCCGCATTATCCACGGCCAGCAACTGTGGGCTCTCAGGATGCGCGGCCAGCACTGCCATGAATAAAATGTAAAGCGCCCCCTCGCTTGCGTCATAGCCTGAGAGCACATTTCTTCCCTCGCGCATGTAGCGGTCCACAAACCGAATGACACGCGGTGTTGCACCTGCGGCTGGCGAGATCGGCAACTCCCTGGCCGCCGCACTCCCATATTGCCTTGCCCAGTCAATCAATGAGAGCGCTTCCTTGCTTACCCTTTTGGCGTGGGCATCCGTCTTTCGGGACCGCAGCAGTTCATGGATTGCCTCAGGCAGCCTTCCCCCATGCAGGCCCACCGGGAGACGCGGCAGAGTCTCAGGTGATGTTCCCCGCAGCACTGGCGTTGTTGGCGAATAGATCACAAACTCCTGCAACTGCTTCATCAGCCGGTTTGCAGGATCACTTGCCTTGAGTTCATCCGCTTCGAAGGCCGCAAGACCGCGTTCCGTATTCGGATTACCTTTCAGGCGGGGCGAGCGGCTGCTCACTTTCTCGTTGCCACGCATCAGCAACTCTGTCTTGAAACGCCACGGACGCGTCGCTTCCAAAGGATTGAGCAGCGACACTTCGTAGCTCGACTTCTCATTGTGGGCCGCAAAGTAGATGTGCTGCGGCAGCCGCTCATTGAAGGCCGACTTATAGAGCTCCGGCACGCCGGGCCTCACACCACGCTGGAGCAGCACTTGGTCATCCACCTTTCCGTCTGCGGCGGCAGATAGCACGCCCACCGCTTCCAGCAGGTTGCTCTTGCCGCTGCCGTTCGCGCCGACAAAGACGTTCACGAGGCCGAGTTCGATCTCGACCTTCTCCAGCGTCTTGAAGGACTCTACTGTTAGCTTGGTTATCATGGATTTTTCATTCGTCGGTGTTCATGCGCAGCTTTCAAGCCAAGGGAGAATATCCGCGCGCACCTCCGGCGCCCGAGTTTCGGCAGCAACGTCTCGTGGCCGCTGACGAGGATAATTGGAAAACGTCAAATGTGAACTCCCAAAATCCATCGCGCTCCTACAGCCCAATTGTAGGGAGCTTGGCGGCAAATGTAGGGAGCTGCTCCCCATATTTGGGAAATTCGATGCCGAATTCCGGGAGCAAACCGTCAAATTCCCGTTCTCTCCTTTCTGTAGCCGGACAAAATGTCCGTGAAAATGTCCCGCTATAGGCCAAGCCTTCCAGTTCCCGTGGCTTCCCGGACAAAATGACCGGGAAAATGTCCGGCGAGATATTTCAGGCTGCTTCAGGGGGATCGCCTCGCGCAAGCGACCCGCCAACACCACCTCGCCATACGAGCTGCGCCTGTCTGCGTGCGACGCACAGGCAGGCTCCGCCGCCGGTTCGCCGGGAGCCAAGCGCGGCCCCTGCCCGACCGCATAGCCCAGCTCCCCGAACCAATCGAGTGCGGCGTCTTCGACGATGGATTCCTTGCAATTCCTCATCATGCTATCGATTGAGAAAATCTTGGGAAGTCCGTCAAAGCAATGGTTGGATACCTCGAGTCGATCACAGCTTTAACCTCACGGTGGTCTACCCATGCCCTTCTTCTAGACGAAGTCTCACCATTAGATTCAATCCTCGTCAGCAGCTCAATGATCTGATCATGTGAATAACAGTCGAGATAAGGACGTATCATGGACTCAAATCGTGAGTCAGCGCTATCATAGCTTCCACTTTGGCCATAGATCTCAATACCGATACTCAAGACCCTATCATAACTCGCGGTTGTGATTAGCGAATCGCGAAGCAGCCTAAAGATGTCACCTCGAACCGTCTCGCCTGCGATAATCCGATTCCTCATGGAATCCAGGTGCGATTCCGGCGTATCGCTCACAAACCAACACAACGCGTAATGATCTAGGCTTAGAGCCGAATACCTTCTTACAGGTTCCTTAAGAGCGTCAGAGAACAAAGGAAACGTAAGAGGATGCCGCCGAAAAAAGTTAGTCAACTCCCTCATTGGACCGTCTGCAAAAGACACGTCGCTAAGCCAATCTCGATCGGCTGAAATTAGATCCGTAATCAACTGTCGTCGATAATCCAAAAGAACCGACACCACTTGTGCGTTCACGCAGCGATTTGCTTCACACCGAGCGTCTGCTGACTTAAATACAACACGCCAAAGAGATTTAAATACCTGTGCAAACGTCGCGGGGGAAAAGTGCTTAAAGTATTTCGCTTCTGGGAAGTTCCGCAACCCATCCTCACCTGGATTCAACCTTGAAATTTGCTCAACATCTTGAATGAATGCATCAAAAATCTTCCGAGACATTATTGGAGGCTTGGTCAGAACGGCATCGAGCGCGTTTCTTATATGCGCTCGTGTTGTCTCCTTGTTGGGCGAAAATAATGCGTCAGCATTGGTCAGCACCGGATGAGCGGACAAGTGCCTATGCACTTGGAGCGCTTGAAGATGCGTGAACTCTGCATGATCGATCAAATCTGTGCGCGACACAACCTTGTTGACTAGTTCAGCTTCCCACTCGGGCGACCTAGGATTGCCGGTTCGGATGGTACCGATTTCACTAAGAATCGTTTGGGCAGTGGAATCCGAGTAGGCGTTGGCGAGTTGGTCGAGTTTAAATAGAATGTCCGTGACAACGACCGACCAGAGCATCACTACCGCGGACCTGTAGTGGCCCAAAGCATACGATCCATGAACTTCTTCGAAATAGCGCCTCGTTCTAACATCAACGATGCGCTCAATCGCAATTTCAATTGAATAGTCACTCATAGTTGTTCGTGCGAGTGTGATCTAATGAAAACCAAACGCTCAGCAGATTTGGCAGCAGCGTGTCGCGAAGATTGGAAAGGGGGCGGGATTCAAGTTTCATGCCAGATGGTCAGCTAGGAAGTTAGTGATCCCCTGAATCATTTGCTCTACGTCCGTCCGTTTGAAGTGGTCGAACTCTCCGTGTGCTGCTTTGTTCCGAATATCGGCCCAGGCGCGGAGTTGTTTGGCCTTCAGTTCGTTAAACACACCCGCCTTTTTTAGATCATCGATCAGTGGGTTAAGCGTCTTTGGTTCGCCTTTGGGAGTCACGACCGGAATAACAGGTTGCTGACATGCGCAAAGAGTCCTTAAGCCCTTTTCCAATACAGCACCCGCAAGCACGGCAGCGGGCACATGATCAAATTTCCCCGACTGACCTTCGGACAGTAGCTGTTCCGCCTGCCCCATGTAATCAGAAGCAAGGTCTGCTTCGATGCGTATGAAAATGTTCTCCAAAAAGCCTTCTTCCAGGTCATTCTTAACACCCCTAAGCAAGCTGACACCCCACTCAAGCCGATCTTCGGTGGATTGGAGGGCTGGTATCGATTCAACTGCTGGGTAATGAACGTGATCTTTTGGTAGTACGTGGGCAAGCAGAGTCGCTGTCTTGGTTCTCCACTCAACAAACCGGGGCCAGTTGAGTTGTTGATATGCGGCTTGACTCTCAAAATGTCTTCCTGAAAGTTCATTATAGCCGTGCTTCGCGGCAATTGTTTCTGCCGAACGCAATATCTCTTCCCCCTCCGAAATGAGGCTCTCAAAACGTCCCAGGAGTTTGGTAAGAAACGGTGGTCCTACTTTCATAGTGGTTGACATTTTGCTATCAACTCTCCGCTCAGCAGCTTCGGCAGCAGCGTGTCGCGCAGGGTGGCGAGGGTGCGGGATTGATGGAGGTTGGCAGTGATTTGGGCATAGAGCGGCGCAACTTTGGCTGTGAAAGCTGCCATCAGTTCCTTGGGTGGCAAGACGACGCGGATCGGGCGGAAGTTCTGTTTGCTGATTTCGGCGAAGGTGGTGCCGGTGGCGCGGCTTTCGATCTCGGCCATGTTCGTCTGGCACCAGTTCAGCATGAAAAAGTTTGAAGCGCGCTCGCTACACTTGAGAGCGATGAAGCCCTGGTTGATGGCGACCGGCATCGCGGCGATGGCGAGGTAGCCAACTGGTGCACGTGAGGACAGGAGAAGCGTCCCGACGGGCAGCAGGCCGGAGGATATCTTGGCAATGCCCGTGTCGGTGAGCTTGCGGTCAGTATCGAGGAGTATGGGTGCTTGGAGTGAGGAGAAATCCTTCGGTGTCGTCCAGTGGTGAGTGCCACCTTCCCAATACTTCAGATCGGCTGTACTTGGTGTGCCGCCGCCGACGCAATCGACGACTTCGCCGACGGGTTTGATAGACCAGCCTTTTGGAAGGTGACCGATCTCAGAGTCTTGAAACGACGACGGGAAGAGGGCGGCTGTGACCTTGTCGAGGCCGACAGGCCTGGTACCGTCGAGTTTGGCGCGGACCGGGTCGAAATCCACGAACCAGCTCTGGAACAACGCCCGCGCCATCGCCTCCAACGTCGCGTTCATCCGCCGTTTCAACTCGATTTTGTCGTCCAGCGCCCCTAGCACCTCGGCTATGGCTTTTTGCTCGGCGATGGGTGGGAGGTTGAGCCGCATCGTACGCGCTGAACCGACATTGAAATGCTGCTGCACCGCCCCGACAAGATGCGCTGCCACATGGTCACACGCGACCGTGTTGACATAGTACGCGAGGAAGCGGTTGTTGAGCTGTGGCCCACACCGGACAATCACGAGGTCAGAGCAGTTTGCGTCGTCGAGCCATTCCGGCACTACGGAGCAAGCGCCAGGTTTTCCAGTTCTGACAATCACGACATCCCCCGGCGTAAGGCGAGACTTGCGAATCCGACTGTGAAACTCCGGGGTTATGAACTTCAAATCGTTTTTGTTGATTCGTAGCGGGTCCACGTTCAGTGAACGCAGAAACGGAATGCCGTCATCGACATATTCCGACGCCATTGGGCCGACGTAGCCGACGGTCAATTCGTCGGCCACATCTTCAAGCGCGACGTCTCTCCATTCATCCGCCATAACCCAACCCCTTCAGGTTTGCCTTGATGGCCTTCTCCAGCTTCGCGGACTCGGCGAACTGCCCATGCAGCTCGGCGACGAGGCGCGGCATCTTTTCCTCGAAGGGGTCGCCATCGTCCTCGACCTCCTCAGCCCCAACATAACGACCTGGCGTGAGGACATGGCCGTGCGCGGCAATCTCCGAGGTGGTGGCGGACTTGCAGAAGCCGGGGATGTCCCCGTATTTCGCAGCACGCGCTTTGGGTCCGGCGTCACGCTGGTCACCGCGCCACAGATGATAGGTGCTGGTGATCTTCTGGAGGTCAGCCTCAAGCAGCTCGCGGTGGACCCGGTCAATGAGCGTGCCGAGCTTGCGGGCGTCGATGAACAAGGTGTGCTTGCGGCGGTCGCGGAAGCCGCGCTTGGCGTCGGCCTTCTTGCTTTTCGTTAGGAACCACAGGCACACGGGAATCTGCGTGCTGTAGAAGAGCTGGCCGGGAAGC
>Ga0118677_10007951_pt2 | contig 13239 bp, 10 predicted proteins | sample AliMusrvi5mmetaG_FD_86154 | JGI IMG/M metagenome (GOLD analysis project Ga0118677, IMG submission 86154)
TTCAAGCGCAGCGGCTGTATTTGTCCATACCGCCCAAGCTGGAAAAGCCCCGCGACGGCCCGCGCCGCCGAGCAGCGTGTAAAGAATGAAATTTAAACCGCTCTAAAATCTTCGCCAACCAGAGAGGGCGTCAGTCGTTCCTCCGGTAGCGGTAGTAGGCCGCGCAGGCGCCTTCGTTGGAAACCATCGTCGCGCCCAGCGGATGTTCCGGGGTGCAGCGGGTGCCGAAAGCGGGGCATTCGTGCGGCTTTTTCACCCCCTGGAGAATCAAGCCGCTGAGACATTCGCTCGATTCCTCGGCCCGGTAGTCGGCCACCCCGAAGCGTTGCTCGGCATCGAACGTGGCGTATTTCTCCGCAAGCCCGTAGCCGCTTTGAGGAATCTCGCCGACGCCGCGCCATTTGCGCGGGATCACGCGGAACACCTGGCGGATGATCTCCTGCGCAGGCGCGTTGCCTTTCTCGCGTACGGCCCGGGCGTATTGATTTTCCACCTCGGCGCGCCCTTCCTCAAGCTGTCGCACGCACATCAGGATGCCTTGCAGGATGTCCAGCGGCTCAAACCCGGTGACGACGATGGGCACGCGGTAGCGCGCGGCGATGGGGACGTATTCCTCCGTCCCCATGATGGCGCAGACGTGCCCTGCGGCGAGGAAGGCGTTCACGCAGTTGACCGGGGAGGAAAGGATCGCCTCCATCGCGGGCGGCACCAGGACATGGCTCACCAGCAGCGAAAAATTCGTCACCCCCTGGCGTTCCGCCTGGCAAACCGCCATGGCGTTGGCCGGTGCGGTGGTTTCAAACCCCACCGCGAAAAAGACGACCTGCCGCTGCGGGTTCTCGCGGGCGATCTGCACGGCATCCAGCGGCGAATAACAAATCCGCACGTCCCCGCCACCGGCCTTCACGGAGAGCAGATCGCGTTCGCTCCCCGGAACGCGCAGCATGTCGCCGAAGGAGCAGAAGATTACGCCGGGACGCGAGGCGATCTGAATCGCCTTGTCGATCAACTCCAGCGGGGTGACGCAAACCGGGCAACCCGGCCCATGCACAAGCCGGATTTCGCTGGGCAACAGCTCGTCGATGCCGAATTTCACAATCGCGTGCGTCTGGCCGCCGCACACCTCCATGAGCGTCCACGGGCGGGTGACCGTCCGGGCAATCGCGCCCGCCAGTTGCTTCGCCATCGCCGGGTCGCGGTATTCGTCGATGAACTTCATTTTGCGGGCTCCTCTTCGAGTTCCGCGAGCTCGTCCATCTGCTTTAGATAGCCGAAAATCTGCTGGGCCTCGGCTTCATCCACCGTGCTCAGGGCGAAACCGACATGCACCAAAACATAGTCGCCCACGACGGCTTCCGGGGTGCAGGCCAGATTCACTTCCTTGACGATCCCGCCAAAGCTCACGCGACCGGTCCGCCAGAGGGGATCGTCACCGGCGACACTGAGAAGTTTTCCAGGAACAGCGAGACACATGATTAAGAGAGGGAAGGCATCCGCAGATTTCGCAGATTATCGCAGATTACCAAATGGAAAAGTTCAAGCCATTCAGAAACACACAAGAAAACCTGCCCGCGTGATCGTTGGCATGGTTTGGAGCTTCTCATCCATCAGCTTTCATCTGCGGATAAAAACTCTGCGCCACGGCGGCCACCTGGCCCAGCGCAATGCCGCCGTCATTCGGGGGCACGCGTTGATGCCAGACGGGCGTGAACCCGGCTTCGCGGAGCCGCTGGACGGCGCGGGTGCTGAGAAGCTCGTTCTGGAAACAGCCGCCGGAAAGCGCCACGCGCACGTTTCCCGCCAAAGCAGCCGCTTGCACAATCATTTCGACGAGGGTGAGGTGAAACTTTTGCGCGATCAGCGCCGGAGGCAACCCGGCGGCGGCATCTGCCAGCAGGGCGTGGATCATCGGCTCCCAATCAATAATGCGCGCAGAACTGCCCGGCGACGGGCAGATCGAAAACGGATAGGTTTCGCACGGCGCTTGGGGCGCGTTCCCCGCGCTCCATTCCAACTCCATCGCGGCCTGCCCCTCGAACGCCGCGATCTGCCGGATGCCCGCCAGCGAGGCGACGGCATCAAAGAGCCGCCCCATGCTGGAGGTGCGCGGCGTGTTGAACTTCCGCCCGAGCATGGTCCGCAGGGTCTTGCGTTCCGCGTCGGAAAAGGCGTGGAGCACGGCGAGGTCCGTCCTCTCGAAAACCGCGTCCCCGAACATCTCGTACAGCAGCCCCAGCGCGCACCGGCGCGGTTCCTTGACGGCAGCCGCCCCGCCGGGCAACTGGAACGTGCGCAGGTGGGCAAAACGCTCAAAGCCCTCGGGCGTGATGGTGAGGAACTCGCCGCCCCAGATGGTGCCGTCGAGCCCGTAGCCCGTGCCGTCCCACGCGACACCCAGCGCGGGTGGTGGAGTCTCATTTTCCGCCATGCACGCGAGGATGTGGGCGTGGTGATGCTGGACGCTGACCAGCCGCGCGCCGGTTTGCGCCGCCAGCAATGCTGCCGTCTTGGTGGAGAGATAATCAGGATGCGCATCCGCCGCGATCACCTCCGGACGCGTTTCGTAGAGGCGCTGGAAATCGGTGATGACCTCCTGAAACGCCGTGAACGCGGAAGCGGTTTCCAAGTCGCCCAAGTGTTGGCTGAGAAACACTGACGGCCCCGCCGAGAGCGCCACGGTGCTCTTGAGATGCGCCCCCAGGGCCAGCGTCGGCGGCGGGGCGTCCTGGAACTGGACGGGGAGCGGCGCGTACCCGCGCGCCCGGCGCAGAACGAGTTCGCGCCCCAGCGTCACACGGACAATGGAATCGTCCACGCGCCGGACAATGGGTCGGTTATGAACCAGAAAGAAATCCGCGATGCCGCACAGCCGCTCCAGCGCTTCGCACTCGTCCGTGCAGATCGGTTCCTCGCTCCGGTTGCCGCTTGTGGCGACGACGGGGAATCCCAGGCGGGCCAGCAGCAAATAATGCAACGGCGTGGAGGGGAGCATGACGCCGAGAAACGGATTGCCGGGCGCAACCGCCGGGGTGATCCCTCCGCCCTCTCCACGGCGGCGCAGCAGGACGATGGGCGCTTCCGGCGAGCGCAGCAGCCGCTCCTCCATTTCGGAGATTGCACATTCCGAGCGCACCGCTTCCAGCGACGGCGTCATCACGGCGAACGGCTTTTCCTCCCGGTGCTTGGCGCGGCGCAAGCGGCGCACCGCCGCAGCGTTGCGGGCATCCACCAGCAGATGGAATCCCCCCACCCCCTTCACCGCGACAATCGACCCCGCCTCAATCGCGGCGGCAGCGGCTTCAAGCGCGGCCTCGCGCGCGGACAGAGTCCGCCCCGCGCGGTCCCACCAGGCGAGGTGCGGCCCGCAAACCGGGCAGGCATTGGGTTGCGCGTGGAAACGGCGGTCAGCCGGGTCCTCGTATTCGCGGCGGCAATCCGGGCACATCTTGAAACTGCGCATGGAGGTGTGCGGACGGTCGTAGGGGAGCGCCTCGATGATGCTAAACCGGGGGCCGCAGTGGGTGCAGTTGGTGAAGGGATACCCGTAGCGTCGATTTGCAGGATCGGCGATTTCCCGCAGGCATTCCGGGCAGGGGGCGATGTCTGGCAACACCAGGGCGGTTTTCGCCCCGCCGCACTCGCTCTCGTGAATTTCAAAGCGTTCCGCGCCGACCGGGGCGAGCCACACCGTTTCCAAACTCTGGATGAAACTGCGCGGCGGCTTTTCCGGCTCCAGCCTCAAAAGAAACCGTTCCACTCCGTCCCGACCGCCTTCCACCTCGATCTGCACCCCCGCGGAACTGTTGCCGACCCAACCGTCCAACTCCAGCTCCGTGGCCAGCCGATAGACGCACGGACGGAACCCGACGCCTTGCACAGCGCCGCAAACGGTCAACCGGGCTCGCACCCGCAGGGAGGGATCGGGGGTCATTCTCTAGTGCCATAACATAAGCACACAGCGAGCAGAAAAACAGCAAATAGCTGCGCGGGCAGCGGAGCAGGCAGGCGGATCGCAAGGCATACATGCCCGCAATTTTGGGCCCCTCGCCTATTTCTCTCGTGACGGAGTTGCTCCGAGCCAGTGCAATAAAGCCGTCTCAACTTGCCGCAACTGGTCGGGAGTCAAGACGCCAAGACGACGTATAAAATATCGTGGAGGAAGTGCTTGAACCCCCTGAACGAGAAAAGCCCCTTCGCCGAGAAAGCGGGCGGAAATTGAAATTTCAAACCGGGAACCACGGACTGCAGTGGTGTGTGGAATCACGCCTATGAGCGCTCGATCTGCTTCTGCGTAAGGAATACTGATAATCAACGCTGGCCTCACCTTCTGAGTGATACCGAAATCCACTTGCCAGACTTCGCCGCGTTCAGGCACGCCGAGAATCCTCCTCCTCGTCGAGTGCGCGAAACGAGGCCGCCCCTAAAGCTGCAAAGTCCTCGTCTGTAAGGTCTTCAGACAGGGGAACTCGCTCCACAATAGCATGCCGCAACTCCCGGCGCTCCGCGTCTGAGAGGCGCTCAAATTCGTCAAGAATATGGGCAACAGCCTGTGTCATGTGCGCAAACTACAGAATTTCTCCGCTTTTGGCAAGTTGGCACCATTACGTCGCCAGGGCAAACGCATCTAAAACCAGCTCCTCTTGAGAACCACAGAATCCCAGAAATCCGGCTCCAAGCGCTCTCTCCTTAATCTGTGTAAATCTGTGAAATCTGCGGATAAATGCCTTTTCCTGTCTTTCTGCGGACCTGAATCCATGAAAAACAGCCGTCGGCCTGCTGTTCGCAGAGGGAAAAGAAGACCAGAAAATCCGCAGATTTCACAGATTCACACAGATTTTTCTTTGCCAGTGATACGCCGGTTTTTTCCACGACCCTCCAGTTTTTTGATGCAATCGCCCTGGCGCATTCATGAAGCCGCTTGAGAATTGCGGACAAACGCGATAAGGTTTGCTTCCTCATGTTCCGCCGGACCGTCTCCATCTCCTGCCTTCTTTTCTGCCTGGCGCTCGGCTCTGCTCCCGCCCAGTATGACAACGTCAAGCCCAGCATCCTGACGGAAAAATTCGCGCGCACCTACGTCTTCAAAATCCCCGCGCCGCGCGGCCAGATCGTGGACCGCAACGGCGAACCGCTGGCGGTGACCCGGGTTTGCCAAAATCTCGGCATCAGCTTTCCCACGCCGCTGGATTATCCCGAGACCAAGGCGCTTGCCTTCGCCCACGAACAGATCGAAAAGGCGGAGCGCCTCACCGGCCGTAAAATCACGATCCCGGACAAAACCATCGAGCGCCATTTCCGCAACCGCGGTGTGTTGCCATTGGATATTGCGCAGGATCTTACCGAAGCCCAGCAAGCCGCGTTGAAAGGCCACCTTGGCGCGGGGCTCGTGATCCGCCCCATGTATGTCCGCTCCTACCCCAACGGGGCGCTCGCGGCGCACATCCTCGGCTATGCCGGACGGGCGGGGGCCGCTCTGGACGGGCCCATTGAAAACAACGAACTGCTCTGGCCCGAGGCCGAGGGGCGCGAAGGACTGGAAGCGACCTTCAACGACCAACTCACCGGCAAGCCCGGCCTGATGCGGGTCCACTTCGACGCCACAGGCAAAAAAGACGATGAAAAGATCCTCGCGCCCCCCGAGCCGGGCTGCACCGTGGTCACCACCCTGGATGTCAACCTCCAGCGTCTCTGCGAAAAAGCTCTGGAAAAAGGCGTCAAACGCGGAGCCATCGTCTTCATGGCCCCCAACAGCGGCGACATCCTCGCCATGGCCTCCTGGCCCTCGTTCGATCCGAACCTGTTCATCCCCGCCATCTCGGCGGAACGCTATAAGACCCTCAACGAGAATCCCAATCTTCCCCTGCTCCCTCGCGCCTACCGCAGCGCCTACCCCCCCGGCTCCACCTTCAAGACCATCTCCGGCCTCGCCGCGCTCGAAAGCGGCGCCATCAAGACAACCGACACGCTCCCCGGCCCCGCCTCACTGCAGGTGGGCAACCTCGTGATGCGCAACTGGAAGAAAACCGACGCCGGCTTGCTCACCTTCGCCGAAGCCTTGGAGCAATCCTGCAACACCTGGTTCTTCCAAGCCGGGATTAACACCGGCGCGAAGCCGATCATCGACTTTGCGGCCCGGCTCGGCCTGGGAAAAAAGACCGGCATCCCGCTGAATTCGGAGGCGGAGGGAACCCTTGCCACCGCGGATTTCCTGAAAAAAAACCACATCTGGAAACTCCTCGACGGCGACGCGGCCAACCTGGCCATCGGCCAGGGGTTCACCCTCGTGACGCCCCTGCAAATGGCGCAAGCCATGGCGACCCTTGGCAACGGGGGAACCCTTTTCCAGACCCGGCTCGTCTCCCAGGTGCAAAGCCTCGACCGTCAAATCGTCATCGGCTACGACCCGCGGATCAAGGATCAGATCGAGATCAAACCCGAAAACCTCGCGGAATTGAAGCGGGCGATGATCAACGTCATCACCGGCGCCCACGGCACCGGGGCGCGAGGGGGCGTGGATAATGTGGATGTCGCGGGAAAAACGGGCACCGCGCAGTGGGGGCCCAAAACAAAGGAACGCTACGCGCTTTGGTTCGCTGGGTTTGCCCCGGCGGAAAAACCGGCCTACGCGTTTGTGGCCCTCTACGAGAGCGATATTGGCGAAAACCGACCCCATGGCGGCACGGTCGCAGCTCCCATGATCGGGCAAGTGCTCAAGGAACTTTTCAAAGAGGAAGCCAAACCGAAAAAAGCCAAAAAATCCAAAGCCGCTCCCATTCCCAGCCCGGCAGAGGAAGAGAATGCGGGCGACTAGCGCGCTGCCCGATTTTTTCTCACGCGCGGCAATGGGCGCCAAAAAATCCTCTCGTTTTTGCAATCCGTCTCAATATTGAGAGGAAATCCACCTATCGCGTTGACGGTGGTGGCCCTTTGGTATCCAGATAAAGTGAAAATTCCTGGATCAAAGCCGCCAGTTCCGGCGTCCGTGCGCAGACGGACTTTGCCAGCTTCTGGTAGTTGTCCGGGTTGCGCTGCGAAAGCTCCGCCAGCGCCATGAAAACCGCCAGCGCATTATTGATGGAATGCTTGAGCTCACTGTATCTGAGGCGGAATTCCATCCATTCCTCGTAGCTAAAATTGACGGGATCGGTGCGCATGAAAGTTAACTCTGGAGCTATCGGGTTGAATGTGCTTTGGTCTTGGATTTGCATAAATTCTCTACAATGGCTGCGGAGACAATCAAAATTACTGGAGCGAGACAGCATAATCTCAAGAATCTTACCTTGCAGATTCCGCGCCAGAAGCTCGTTGTCATGACCGGGCTGAGCGGTTCGGGCAAATCTTCCCTCGCCTTTGACACCCTCTACGCCGAGGGCCAGCGCCGGTACGTGGAGAGCCTCTCCGCCTACGCGCGGCAGTTTCTCGACCAGATGCAGAAGCCCGACGTCGATTTCATCGAGGGGCTTTCCCCGGCCATCGCCATCGAACAGCGCTCCTCCGGGAGCAATCCGCGCTCAACCATCGCCACGACCACCGAGATTTACGATTACCTGCGCGTCCTCTACTCCGCCATCGGCCAGCCGCACGACCCGGCCACCGGCGCGCCGGTTTTCAAGCAAACCACCCAATCCATCGTCGATGCCCTCCTGGCGTTCCCGGAGGAAACCAAGCTCATCCTGCTCGCCCCGCTGGTGCAGGCGCAGGCGGGGGAATTCCGGGACGTGCTGGAGAAAATCAAGCGCGAGGGGTTTGTCCGCGCCCGCATCGACGGGGAGATCGTGGATCTTGGCAATCCCCAGGCGCCGGTGAAGCTCGACAAGAACAAAAAGCACACGCTGGAAGCCGTTGTGGACCGGTTGGTCGTTCGCGGAGGGGCGCGCCAGCGCTTTGCCGACTCCGTGGAAACGGCTCTCAAGTGGGGCGGGGGCCGGATGCTGGCGCTCACGCAGGGGGAACGCGGGAGCGAACACCGTTATTCCACGGATTTCACCAACCCGGAAACCGGCTTTGCCATTCCGCAGCTCACCCCGAAGCATTTTTCCTTCAACAGCCACCTCGGCGCCTGCCCGGCTTGTCACGGACTGGGAACGGAGTTGGTATGCGATCCGGATCTGATCGTCTCCGATCCCACCAAAAGCCTGGCCGACGGCGCGGTGGTCCCCTGGGCCAAGGCGACCAAGCGGATGCACGGTTACTACCGCGCCATGCTCACGGCGTTGGCGAAGGCGTTCCGCGTCTCCATGGACACCCCCTTCGAGGAGCTGCCCGAACGCTTTAAGGAGGCGCTCTTTCACGGCACGGGCGACCGCGCCATCGACCTCCTCATGGAGACCGGCACGCGCAAGACGCGCATCCAGCGTCCCTTCGAGGGGGTTGTCGGCAATCTCCAACGGCTTTACGAACAGACGACGAGTGAACTGCGCCGCCTGCAAATCCGAGCCTTCATGAGCCGCCGCGAATGCACCGTTTGCCACGGCGCGCGCCTCAAGCCGGAAATCCTGGCCGTCACCCTTGCCGACGAGGGCGGCTGCGAACTCGGCATCCAGCGTCTTTGCCATTTGACGATCCGCGAGGCCAAAGCCTTCCTGGAGCGGCTGCGGCTCACCCCCCAGCAACGCCTCATCACCACGGAGGTGCTCCGCGAAATTCTGGCCCGACTGAGCTTTCTGGACGAGGTGGGCCTCAACTACCTTAACCTCGACCGCGAAAGCGGCACGCTCTCCGGCGGCGAGGCCCAGCGCATCCGGCTCGCCACCCAGATCGGCTCCGGGCTCGCCGGCGTCCTCTACGTGCTCGACGAACCGAGCATCGGCCTGCACCAGCGCGACAACGAACGGCTCATCGGCACGTTGCGTCGGTTGCGGGATTTGGGGAACTCGGTGATCGTGGTCGAACACGACGAGGACACCATCCGCGCGGCAGATCACATCATCGACCTCGGCCCCGGCGCGGGCGTGCGCGGCGGCTATCTTGTCGCGCAGGGGACGCTCGAAGAGGTTCTTGCCACGCCGGGTTCGCTCACTGCGGATTATCTTTCGGGCAGGCTCACCATCCCCGTGCCGCGCCACCGGGTCGCCCCGGCGGGCCGCCGCGAACTGGCCTTGGAACCCCGAGCCCTCTCCACCGGCTGGCTCACCGTGGCAGGCGCCAGCGAAAACAACCTGCGCGATGTCACCGCCGCCTTTCCGCTCGGCTGCTTCACCTGCGTCACCGGCGTTTCCGGCAGCGGGAAATCGACCCTGGTGGACGACATCCTGCGCCGCGCGCTCTTCCGGCATTTTTACGGCTCCAAAGACCGGCCCGGCAAACACCGCGGCATCCTCGGGCTCGACCAGGTGGACAAAGCCATCGTCATCGACCAGACCCCCATCGGACGCACCCCGCGCTCCAATCCCGTCACCTACACCGGCGCGTTCGGTTCCATCCGCTCTCTCTTCGCCCAGCTTCCCGCCTCTCGCGTGCGCGGCTACGGCCCGGGCCGCTTCTCCTTCAACGTCAAGGGCGGGCGCTGCGAACATTGCGCGGGGGACGGCCTGATCAAAATCGAAATGCACTTCCTGGCCGATGTCTATGTGGAGTGCGAAGTCTGCCGGGGCCGCCGCTACAACCGCGAGACGCTGGAGATCACCTACAAGGGCAAGAACATCGCCGACGTGCTGGACATGACCGTGGACGAAGCCGCACGCTTCTTCCGCAACGTGCCGACACTCTACGACAAGCTGGTCGCGCTGGAGGATGTCGGCCTCGGCTACGTGCGCCTCGGGCAGTCCGCCACCACCCTCTCCGGCGGCGAGGCCCAGCGCGTGAAGCTGGCGGCGGAACTGGCGAAAAAAGCCACCGGCCGCACGGTCTATATCCTGGACGAACCGACCACCGGCCTGCACTTCGCGGACATCCACAAACTCCTGGAGGTGCTCCTGAAGCTGCGCGACTCCGGCAACACCCTCATCGTCATCGAGCACAACCTGGAGATGATCAAGTGCGCCGACTGGATCCTCGACCTCGGCCCGGAAGGCGGGGAGGACGGCGGTCGGATCGTCGGCGAAGGCACGCCCGAATACATCGCCGCCCTCGAAGCCAGCCACACCGGGCGTTACCTGCGCCGCGTGCTTGGGTGAGTTGTCCTCGATTCGGAGCACTCCGAAAACAAAAAGAGAAACGATTGCGCTATTACAGCCTTTTTCGTAAGTTCTGCGGCATTGCCATGTTTGAGAAAATCAAAAAGAAAGGGTTTCAGGTTCTCCCGCTCCACCATGCCGAAGCCATCCTTAAGCACGACATGGGCGGCGCGGTGGATGATATCGAGGCCGTTTTGCAGGATCTCGTGATTCCCATTGAAGAACTCGTCCACGGTGGAGGCGGTGAAGGCCAGCTAACTCAGCGGATACGGAGGGCTCTTGCCGACGGGCATGGTTGGAAAAAGCATATTTTTGAGATCAAGAAAACCGTTGATGGAATCGAAAAAGAGTCGATTTCGCACGAAATCGATCATGTCAAAGTATTCCCCACGGGGACTTTTGCACTCGAGATTGAATGGAACAACAAGGATCCATTTTTTGATCGGGATCTCGAAAACTTCAAACGGTTGCACGCGGATGGTGTCATTTCCATTGGGGCGATCATCACCCGAGGCACGTCGTTGCAAAACAATTTGCGGCAAATAATAGAAAAGTATGCAGTTGAAAATGGAATTAATTGCATTGAAAAACTGTCTGAATTTTATACTCCGACACCTCGTCAGATAGCTATCTACGATACCGCTGCAAAATCGAAGGGCTCGTTTGAAAAAGGGTGGGCCAGCGCATTCGTTGCAGACAAATTCGGCGAGGCCACTACTCACTGGAGAAAACTTGAGGATCGCGTCAATCGCGGTGTTGGAAACCCATGTCCCTTGCTGCTAATCGGTTTGCCGCAAGATATTGTTTCGTTTGTTAAATAATATGGAATAGTAACGATGAACAAATTAATCGACATCGCCCAAATCAATGCGACGGAGGATTTGACCACGAAATTCCGCGGCCCATATTCCACTATTCTGGCGGATCCGCCATGGCAGTTCCAAAATCGAACCGGGAAAATGGCCCCGGAACACAAACGCTTGCTTCGCTATCCGACCATGGAGCTCAAGGAAATAATGGAGATGCCTGTCGCAAAGCTCGCAGCCGCAAAATCCCATCTTTACCTATGGGTTCCCAATGCTCTGTTACAAGAAGGATTGAAGGTAATGGAAGCTTGGGGATTCACTTATAAATCGAATCTGGTCTGGTATAAGATCCGCAAGGACGGAGGTCCTGATGGGCGTGGCGTCGGTTTTTACTTCCGGAATGTCTCCGAACTCATTCTTTTTGGCGTTCGCGGCAGTATGCGAACACTTCGGCCCGGAAGAACGCAAGTCAATGTGCTTTCCACCCGCAAACGTGAACATTCTCGCAAGCCGGACGAGTTCTACGACCTGATCGAACATTGTTCACCTGGTCCATATCTGGAACTCTTTGCACGCTTTCCGAGAGCGGGGTGGGATCAATGGGGCAACGAGGATGTCGAAGAAAACTCTTCGCATGGCGTCGCTATGCGCAATGCGCATGTTGACCCCCAATTGCGACTTCTTGAGTGTCCGAAAGGCTACGCCACCACCAACTCGTAGCTTTCCCACATTACGAGGTGAATGGCGCCGCGTGCTTGCCTGATCGCCCTCCTTCGCGGAAACTTCCGGTGGATTGCCACAAAACCCAAAATGTTTTACCGCCTCCTTGCCTTCTTCCTTTTCGCTCAGGCTGCCGTGGCTGCCGCGCCGCAGGAACCCTCGAAGCCGCTGTTTCGCTCGTGGCCCATGTTCCGGGGCGCGCAGGATCTGGCTGGGGGGGCGCAGGGGGATTTGCGCCCCCCGCTCAAGCTGCGCTGGAGTTTCAAGACCGGCGGCCCGGTGAAATCCTCCGCCGCCATTGACGACGGCAAAGTATTTGTCGGTTCCGATGACGGAGCGGTGTATGCCCTTGAACTTGCCACGGGCAAGGTGCTTTGGAGTTACAAGACCGGGGAGCAAGGTGTGGAATCCTCGCCGTTGGTGCGCAACGGCGTGGTCTTTGTCGGCACCGGCGAGGGGCAGCTTTGTGCGTTGGACGCCGCGACGGGGAAACTCAAGTGGAGTTACAAGTGCGACGACAAAATTTTGGGCGCGCCCAACTGGGCTGCAACCCCCGCCGGGGAGTGCATCCTCGTGGGAAGCTACGACAACAAGGTGCATTGCGTGGAGGCCGCAAGCGGCAAAGCGGTGTGGAGCTACGACACGGGCAACTTCATCAACGGCGCTCCCGCCGTGGCAGAGGGGCGCGCGGTGTTTGGTGGGTGCGACGCGAAGATTCACGCGCTCGCGGTCGCCGACGGCAAGCTGCTCAAGGAGGTGGAAGTGTCGGCCTACATCGCCGGCTCGTGCGCCGTCAAAGGCAGGTTCGCCTACGCGGGGCATTACGGCGACGAGGTGGTCTGCGCTGATCTCGCCGAGGGCCGACTCGTCTGGAAATTCAAGGAGAGCAAGCAGCCTTTCTTTTCCACCCCAGCCGTAACGGAAACGCGCGTGCTCATCGGCGGGCGGGACAAGCGGCTTTACTGTCTGGAGCGGGAAACCGGCAAGCGCGTCTGGGTTTTCCAGACACAGGGTAATGTGGACAGTTCCCCCGCCGTTTGCGGCGACGCCGTGGTGTTCGGCTCCAACGACGGACGGCTCTACGTGGTCGCCCTGGCGGACGGCAAGTCGCTTTGGTCCTATGAAATCGGCAAGCCGCTCACCGCCTCGCCCGCCGTGGCCGTTGGTGTCGTCGTCATCGGCTCCGAAGACGGGAGCGTCTATGCGTTTGAAAGCGCGGACGGGAAATAGAGCAGCTGCCAAAAATTCTTTCCGCAAAGAGAGGGGCGGCACGGGGTGTCGCGCGGCGTTGCAAGCTTGGGCAGTATGGAAAATACAGCCGCTGCGCTTGCGCCTTGCGCGCCGCCCCGTGGCGCCACCTTCTTTATCTGGAAATTTCTTTTGGCAGACGCTCTAACCGCCGGGCGCGAGTCCGAAACCTCGCACAAGATGGCGCGTCGGCATTACAAAACCCCGGCTGTTTTGTCATCGACCAAATCCACAGCCATCCCACAGCACGCGGGCATGAGTTATCGAGCCTCTGAAATACAGGGCTGAGGGGTGGCGGGATGAAAAGCGAGATTTAGGATTTTCGGGGTGTCTTCTGGCGCGATCAGGGA
>Ga0118677_10011502_pt1 | contig 13238 bp, 11 predicted proteins | sample AliMusrvi5mmetaG_FD_86154 | JGI IMG/M metagenome (GOLD analysis project Ga0118677, IMG submission 86154)
GCCCCGGTGGGGTGCCTTCCGCTTCGGCCTACGGCCTTCGCTCCAGGCACCCCACCGGCTCACATACCAAGGGGGTCAATATTCGTGTCGTTGGGTGGGTCAACTTTCGTGTCGCTTGACAACCCCGAGCGAGGTGTGCGGTCGAATGTGTTTGTAGTCACGTTGTTATCCCCGGGCCACCTGCCGGACCTCCGCAAGGTCCCTGGTCCAATTTTCGTTCAGGCATTCGTCCCTGAACCTCCCGTTGATGCTTTCGCAGGTTCCGCTCTGCATTGGCCTGCCGGGTTTGATCAGGTGATGCGTGATTTCCCGTCCGTGCCGACAGTGGTCGAAGGCCCACGAAGTGAACTCCAGCCCTTTGTCGCTCACCACCACCTTCGGCATGGCCGGGCCCTCCGGGCCTTCCTTATCCAGCCAGATTCACGCTCGTTGCCTGATGGCGTATCCTGATTCAAACAACCCACTCCCATGAGTGAAAACACTGCCTCAGGGATCCTTAGAAGGCCAGGATCTTCAACTCCTTCCTGCAATAGAAAACCGGTACGGATTAATGGCCAGAGGCTTCGCCTGCTGCTTGCGATAGTAGACCCGGGTGGGCCATAGGGGACCAAATCCGTTGACTCTCCCAGTTCGCATTCCATATTACAATGACGAGATGTGGTGTTTGAAAACATTGGATTGGCAGGAGTAATTTCCTCCAATTCCAATATGAAAATGCCCGGAATTGTTTAATTGTCCTAGTATCAGCTTTCGACCACCCGTTCGGCATTTCGTGCCAATATATATTTGTGGCAGTTCAACAGTTTTTATTGAGTTCATTATCTAAAATCGTTTCACTAGGTGTATATTATGAAAACCAATTCTATAGATTGGTTAAATTATAATTAGACACTCTATTTATTACACAATTGCGAAGGTCCTCCTGTCTACAATTTCAGCTAGGTGGTCATGAAAACAACTAAACTCCCTAACATTGTTTGGTGGCAGCCAGTTCTCACTGACCACCAGGCGCATACTATCGCAGCCACCCAAATCGCGGCGGGTGTACGAATAAAGGCCGTTGTCGTAGATCTAGAGGATCCGATCAGGCAATCTCAAGGCTGGACTATGGTTAACACAAATATTTTCGAAATAGTTCAAATTCCAAAATCAGGTTGGTATAAATGGATTTTTGGATTTGTGAAGGACAATAGTACTTCAATTCATTTTTTTGGCAGTCCCTTCGGGGATTATAAAATCATGATAGGTATTATTTTCGCCATAATCAGCAAGATCAAAATATGTCTTGTATCAGAACCATACGCTTCCGTATCGGAAGGATATTTTTCGAGGGTAATCACAACTGCAGATAAATGGCGCCGTCGGCTTCGACCTACAATCTATAAATTCTATGGCGCTATATTGAAAAATTTTGTTTTGGGGGTTTTCGCTATCTCAGTTCGCGCCGTTCATCAATATCGTAAAATTGGATTTAGTGACGATCAGATTTTCCCGTTTGGTTACTTTGTACCCTCAATCCACCCAATTCCAGCAACTGATAAAGTTAATAATTCATTGCCGATCCAATCGAATATATTTAGAGTAATTTTTATTGGAAGCCTTATACCCATTAAGGGCATTGGCGATTTAATTGAAGCCGCCATGATACTTGCAGACCAAAATGCATGTATTCAAATTGATTGCTACGGCCCAGGAGATCAAAATGATTATAAATTTGATGATAGAATTATACATTATTGCGGTGTAATTCCCTTTGGTCAATCACAACTAGTTTTAACTGATTATGATTTGTTAGTACTCCCAAGCCGATATGACGGATGGGGGGTAGTTGTAAACGAAGCATTGTTAACGGGAATTCCTGTGGCTTGTAGTGACATGGTCGGTGCGAATATTTTACTTACAACAGGAAATTGTGGATATATTTTCAAATCCGCTGATCCGGTGGATTTGGCATTTACCCTTAAATCAATTTCCGAAAACCGACAAGAATGTTCGCTAATGAGGCAACGGGCCGGCAAAATGAAAACACTTCTCGAACCGGAAGTCGCAGGGAGTTACGTAAATGAAGCACTCTGTTTTCTATTAAATAATGATAAAAAACCAAAATCTCCCTGGTATTACGGACCTTACAATATATGAACAGATCCAGAGACACACTTCCTTCAATAAGAGTACACCTTACCAATGTTACAGGGTTAGGTGCGGTTCGACTCGCGCAATCATTACTCCCAGCACTCGAGGCAAGCAGTAAGTTTGCAGTGTCTGAAATCTATCTTCCAAATAAAGGGGAGATTCTTCATTACAAGGCCATGACACCCGGTTTGGTTGCTTCGCGATATTATAGGGTTTTACCGAATTCTATATCCAGAGTGCTGGAGTGTACCTTCTTTGCATCTAGGTTTAATGGGAACACCCCTATTCTCGTTCTTGGTGACCTTCCATTGAGTTGTAAAGCCAGACAAACATTATTTCTTCAGACAATACATTTAACTAATCAAGACACTTCGCATTCATTTTCCAATTTAATTAAATTTTTTATTTCGAAATTACTTTTCAAACTAAACATAGGTCACATTGAAAACATCATTGTACAATCTGAAGAAATGAAATCAGCAGTTATTAATACCTATCCCCAGTTACTTGATAAAATTTATATTATTCCACAACCAGTTCCTTTTTGGCTTACAACCGTCGAATGGCCTAAACCTAGGCCTAATAAGGCATCACAACGAGGTCTAAAACTTTTCTATCCAGCTGCCAATTATCCACATAAAAATCATGAATTATTATCACTCATAACTAGCAAAGATTCTGAAGAGTTGAGAATTGAAAAATTAACCCTTACCATTGATAATATCCACAATCCTAACAGTGGACTCGCCTGGATCGAGTGCACAGGACTGCTTCATCCTATGGAAATGTTAGAAGTATACCGGGAATGCGATGGCCTGCTATTTTTATCAAAAGCCGAAAGTTACGGTTTCCCAATAATTGAGGCAATGTGGGTGGGTTTGCCGATTATTTGTCCTGATCTACCCTATGCTAAAAGCTTATGCGGAACACAGGGTATTTATTTTAACCCCAGTAGTCCGGAATCTTTAAAACAAGCCATTTGCATTCTAAATCAGCGCCTTGACTCCGGTTGGTCACCTGATTGGAGTCATCAATTACAACAAATCCCTAGAGATTGGAACCAGGTAGCAGATGCTATGGGTGAATTGACACTTGACGGGTTCAACAAATCGGGTAACCTATTAGCAACCATCAACCTTTGAAACTACTTTAGGTTACGACTTATTATGTGCTTTGTTATATTTTTGAAAGATAAAACATGCATCGAATCGATCTTCTATTGTTTTCTCTCGTCGCGACTTTTGTGACGAGTTTACTGTTTGCCGCTAAGGCCAATACGCTGGGTTTTATCGATCTTCCTGAAGCACGGAAAGTCCACATTAACCCCACACCCCGAACAGGCGGTATTTCCATGGTGGTTGGCGGGGGCGCCGTATTCCTGATTTCGGTGTACCTTGGTTTAATACCCTTCCCATTACTCCCTTGGCAGACTTGGTCAGCAGGTATTGGTTTTGTTTCACTTGGGATTCTAGATGATCGATTTAGCTTTGCGCCAAATCGAAAATTCTTCATCTTTCTACTTCTATCCATATTGGCCGCTTGGCCATGGGTACAGGTTCTCAGAATTGAAATCTTCGCTCCATGGATCCCTAAAATATGGCTGCGTTCTGCTCCTATGCAGCTGATTGCTTGCCTTGTTTTGACATTTTGGTTTATGGCTGTTCCGAATTCAGTAAATATTGAAGATGCCATCAATGGCTACATGGGTGGATTTACACTACTAATTATGATCGGCCTGTATTCCAATGGAGTAGACACTCAAATTGCTATCGGAGCGCTTTTGGGATTCCTACTTCTAAACTGGCCAAACGCCAGACATTTCATGGGCGATGCAGGTAGTTTCGGTTGCGGTTTTTTTATCGCCGAGAGCATTGTAAGGGGCGGTGGACTGAGGAACCCGCTGATGGCACTATCGTTCACGGCACCCATTTCCTTGGATGTTGCGATCGGATTGATCAGAAGAAAACGGTTGGGAATGAGTTCTTTTGCTGCGGACCGAGCTACTCTTCCCCACCACATCCTACAGTTGACAAACGGGAATGGTCGGTTAGCTGCTTTGATACTATGGACCAATGCAGCTGGCTTTATCTTTTTAGTCGGTCACCTCTGGGTGATTCTAGCTCTTCTTGTTGGTAATATTTCTGTTCTTGTTTTCCTTAACCGAAAAGCCCTCTTCGGCCTAACGACACCTATTTGAAACGGGGAGCTTCATTATTTATACCACTATATGTTCTACTGATGCCTTCCTTCAAGGTAAAAGGAGGTTGCCAATCCAACTCTTCCATTGTGGTTTCTATATCGACATATAAATCACCTAGTAATTTCTCCTTAACTTCACTATTCCAAGGTACCGGTAGGCCCAGACGTTTGAATGCATCACCAATATGTGCAGACCAAGTTAATATCCAATTAGGGAGGTAAATAAACCTGACAGGGACGTTCATTGCCTCGGGCAAGCTCATCGTCCTTAGCAACTCCTCTGTAGACAATATTTCTTTATCTGCTATCAGCCAAAAACAACCAGAAATAACTTTTGGTTTCAGTAGATATGATTTGATTGCTGATATAAGATTATCAATATATAGAAAACTCTTCTTGTTTGGCACACGTCCAACCGGTATTGGGACATTGTTTCTCATAATAAATTCCAATTTTGCCATATTACCCCGGTTTCCAGGGCCATATACCATTACGGGCCGAAACACTGTCCAAGAGATCTCAGAAAACTGAAGTGCCTGTGCTGTAGAAATCTCGGCATCAGATTTGCTCTTATCATATGGAGTTATTGGTTTTTTTGGAGTATTTGTGTTTATCGGGAAATCTTTGGTATTTCCATGAACTCGGACCGTACTCATGAAGAGGAAACGCTTAACGGTAAGTGATTCCTTAACCGCAAGGGCAAGAGATTTTGTTGCCTGATGGTTTACGGCGTCATAGAGTTCCCAATCACCGGTCTGTTCCGTTTCAAATCGGTGAGCTAACCCTGCCAAATGAACAACAGCCTCCATCGTGTCTATTACTGGGATCCAGTCTACCGGATTTGCCAAATCTGGGAGCGGAAACCATTCAGCTCCCAGTCTTTCAAGGTTGGCATTGCGAACTCGACTTGCTATGCGAACATGAATTCCGTCAGCAAGAAGGGACCGAGCAAGTGCCGACCCAATGAATCCCGAACCCCCTGTAATTAGGACACGATTGACAACCCTCGATTCACTCTTCATTGTTTTTCCATTATTACAGCATTTGGTCTCTTGAAAAATTGAGGAATTCTAGATAAAATCTTAAAGACAACGAACAAAAGAGATACCTTTAAATTGTTTTTCTTACAAGCCCGGTAACTTTCCAAATTTCCCTTTAATATATTAATTAGGCTATTATTCGTAGCCCCCCCCATACGCATACGAACAATAATTCGAGGAATATATAGAGATAGGACCTTTGCTTTAGCTAGAAATCTCATCGTGAGTTCAAAATCTGAGGCTAGCCTGAAGCGAAGATCGAAACAACCGTGGTCCAAGTAAACTTGTTTGCGGACAAAAAAGGTTGGATGAGGTGGCATCCAACCTCGTTCGAATAAGCCTTCAGTATATGGCCTAGATTTCCAATAGCGTACGATTACGGACGGATCAGTTTCGCGAACGTAAACCAAATCACCGAAAACGATTTGTGCATCACTCTCTTTAAACGATTGTAATATCGCTGACAGTGATGCTTCATCTTGGTAGATGTCATCAGAATTGAGGGTGCCAATAATGTCCCCATCTGAAACTTTAATGCCCTTGTTCATTGCATCATATATACCATCATCTGGCTCACTCAGTAGTACATCTATGCGATTTCTGTATTTCTCTAAGATTTCAACCGTTCCATCATTACTACCTCCATCGATAACGATCAATTCGAGGTTATCATCCTCCTCGAGACGCTGGGAAAGAATTGAATCCAATGCCTCAAATACTTTTGGATTATTGTAGACAACAGTTATGATGGAAATTTTCACCGTTTAACCACCTGTTTTAGGTATACTATTACATCAAAGCCATTTTTGCAAAATTGCCAATAATTATCCTAAAACTGATGACATAGAAGGCTAAAAGGCTTTGCTAGATTAGCAATATAAACCCAGCAACCACTCTATCAATTTAATGATCGCAAGGTAGGTTTTGTGTAAACCATTGGTAGGTAAGACGAAGGCCCTCATGAAGGTCAACTTTTGCTTTCCATCCCAAATTATTGAGTTGCCTAACGTCAAGCAATTTTCTCGGAGTTCCGTCAGGCATTGAGGTGTCCCATTTGATCCGGCCGGTGTAACCGGTGGTTTCTGCTACCATCGCTGCCAATTCTCGTATACTTAAGTCAACACCTGTGCCCACATTAAGAAATTGTTCACCGTCATAATTATGAATCGCAAATAAGCATGCTTCAGCTAAATCATCCACGAAAAGAAACTCACGTTTTGAAGACCCAGTTCCCCATAGAACAACTTCCTCAGCGCCAGTCACCTTCGCCTCGTGAAACCTTCGAAGAAGTGCAGGCAACACATGTGATGTCTTTAGATCAAAATTATCAAACGGACCATAAAGATTGGTGGGCATCAAACTTATTGCTTTGAATCCATGTTGCCGATGCAAGGCTTGGCACATTTTAAGCCCTGCTATTTTAGCAATAGCATACCATTCATTTGTAGGTTCAAGAGCACTTGTCAGAAGGCAGTCCTCAGTCATAGGTTGAGGAGCTAGCTTTGGATAAATGCAGGAAGATCCCAAATCCAACAATTTTTTAACATCATATCGAAAACTAGCGTCAATCACAAGAGCCTGTATTAATATATTGTCTCTTATGAAATCTGCAGGATAAATATTGTTAGCATGAATACCTCCCACTTTACCTGCAACAAGGAATACGTAATCTGGCCGTTCACGCTCAAAAAAAGAATTAACATCTGCCTGATTTGTAAGATCTAGTTCATTCCGACTTGGAATAAGCAGATTTGAGAATCCTTCGCTGCTTAATTTACGCACCAATGCGGAACCAACTAAACCCCTTGCCCCTGCCACAAAGATTTTCGATTGAAGCTGCATAAAATTCCTCGATCTCATAATCAGCAAAACTTCAAATTAATATAAAAACATAATTACACTGACAAAAATATTAATTAATACCGAATTAAATACCTACTCGCGGAGCTTCTGTGTGTCCAGATTCTCGTAACACCATCTCCCGCTGGGCTAACCGAAGGTCGGAGTCCACCATCATGGCCGTTAAAGACTGGATATTTGTTTTTGGTTCCCACCCAAGAGCCCGTCGCCCCTTGCTGGAATCGCCCTCCAAATGGTCCACTTCTGCTGGGCGGAAGTACCGTGGGTCAATTTCAACATACTCACGCCAATCGAGGTCTAATCGTCCGAATGTCAACTCAAGGAAGTCACTGATTTTAATACTTTCGCCAGTTGCAACAACATAGTCGTCTGGAGTATCCTGCTGCAACATACGCCACATGGCATCCACATAGTCACCAGCAAATCCCCAATCACGGCGTGCGTCGAGGTTCCCCAAGAATAGTTTTTCCTGTAACCCTACCTTTATTCTTGTCGCGGCCCGTGTGATTTTCCTCGTCACGAAGGTTTCGCCTCGACGAGGACTTTCGTGGTTGAAAAGAATTCCATTACATGCGAACAGGCCATAACTTTCTCGATGATTAATAACTTGGTAGTGAGCAAATACCTTTGCACAGGCATATGGGCTACGAGGCTCAAATCGGGTACCTTCATGCTGCCTTGGTTTGGCACTACCAAACATTTCAGAACTACCTGCCTGATAGTATCGAATTTTTTTAGCGCTGTGTTTCATGTAGCTTCTAATTGCTTCTAGCAATCGAATGACGCCAACGCCCACCACATCCACCGTATACTCGGGCTGATCAAAGCTTACACGTACATGACTCTGAGCACCTAGGTTGTAAACTTCATCAGGTTGTACGTCGTCAAGGAGATTGCGGAGCGCACCAGCGTCTGATAGGTCACCGTAATGTAGATGAAGTTGGGATTGCTTGTGGGGATCAATGTACAAATGATCAATTCGATCTGTATTGAATAACGATGATCGTCGAATAATGCCATGTACAGCATATCCTTTTGACAATAACAGTTCAGCAAGGTAACTGCCATCCTGCCCTGTGATTCCAGTGATAAGTGCTGTGAGAGTCATTGTATACCTTTCATGAATTCAAGTCCATCATCATGGAGCGGAGGCTGTCAGCGAGGGAATACTTCGCGGTCCAACCCGTGGTTTCGGTGAGTCGTGTCGGGTCTCCCACCAAGTAAGGAATATCATCTGTAGAGTTTGGTTGTCCGTCGAAAACAATATTTTTGTGTAGACCTTGAATTTCAAGAGCGGTATTTACCACGTCCTCAATGCTAGTTGCACGCCCCGTGCAAACGTTAAAGATGGAATGAGTTTGCCCATCATGATCAAGAATGGCCATATAAGCGGAGACCACATCGCGGACATCGACAAAATCGCGGATGCTGTTCCAGCCTATCATTTGTATCGGATGACTGTCACCAGGTGGAGTTCCAAACATTCTTCGCAATAGGGAGGGCACTACGAGTTCTGGACGTTGCCCAGGTCCGAGATGATTGAATGGACGAGCCACCCGGATGTCAAGTTGACCTTGGTAGTGAGATGCCAGTTGTTCTGTCAGGTGCTTGGAAAGGCCATATCGCCCCTGAGGAGAGATTGGGTCGGTCTCCTTCCGCCGTTTCGTTGATGGCGCATATACATGACAACTGCTAACCAATAGAATCTTAGTATCTCTTAAGTGCTCCAGCAAATTGAGTGTCAATTCAAGGTTGAATACAACCGGGGCGGGACTAGCAAACAAACTAGGAATGGATGCACCGGCCAAATGTATGACACCATCCCATTTGGGTGGAATTTTTACAACCGAGGCAGGATCCTGCAAATCTACAACTAGTGACTCTACCCCTTCAGGGAGACTGAAACTTTTTACACGATCAAGGGCCACCACATGATCACCTCGGCTAAGCAATGCTTTTGCCATGTGATAACCTACAAAACCCGAGGCACCGGTGAGTAGAAAATGTCGTTGTCGCATTTAGAAAAGACCCCATACCACGTGAAAGTATTAATTATAGACAACCATTAAAAATGCTATTCAATGGCCTCCTCGTCTGCAATCCAGTGTTTCATTGTGAGAATTGCCAATTTCGTAGTCCAATCTATTCAACAAGCATATCATACTCGATCAATTTTTTTAACAGAACCAAGCAGCTTTGTTTTATTGTCTAAATATTTTAAATAAAGCTTTTACGTGTGACTCGCTCCGGTTTTCTATTGCAGGCAGTAGGTGAGGATTCGGGCCTTGAAAGGACCCCTTAGCCAGTGTTTCCGGCCTTGGGAGTGGGTTGTTTGAATTAGGATACGCCCTCACGCAACGAGCGTGAATCCGGTAGCAGCAGGCCCGCCCCGAGGGGCGGGCCTGCTGCTACCGGCGCTGGATTTTGGGCTGCAAATTGGGCCGGTGTCTGGTCGTTCAGAGCACTGTGAGGTCTGTGGTGGTTGTAGTCGTATCGCCATTCGGCCAAATTGCCCCGGACCTCGGGCATGGAGTGGAACCACTCGGTATTCAGGCATTCATCCCTCAGCCTGCTGTTTGAGCTTTCGATGAAAGCGTTCTCTGTGGGCTTCCCTGGTCGGAAGAAGGCCAGTTGCACCGCCCTGGAGTCCGCCCAGGCCTCCATCACCTTCCCAGCAAACTCACTGCCGTTGTCCACGGTGATCGACGTGGGCTTGCCACGCTCCCGAACTGCCATATCCAGGGCCTCTGCCACGTCGCTCCCGTTCAGCCTGGGCTTTCCACGGATGGCTACGCACTCCCTCGTGAACTGGTCGACCACCGTCAGAATTCGGAACTATTGCCCGTTTTCCAATCTGGCTGCTACGAAGTCCATGCTCCACCTCTGATTGGGGGCCTCGGCATGTTCCACAACGAGCGGGCTCCGTCGCGCGATCTTCTTCCGCAGCTTGGTCCGAATCATCAGACCCTCCTCTTTGTAGATCCGGTAGGCGCGTTTCGTGTTCACCATCCAGCCCTCACGTCCCAGCAATACCGCCAGGCGCCGGGAGCCAAAACGAACACGCGTCGCCGCCAACTCCTTCAGGCGCATTCGCAAGGGAAGCTGGGGATCCCGCCGATGCTTGTGGCGCAGGCTTGGCCGGCAAATGCCCATCAGACCTCAGGCTTGCCGTTCGCTGTAGTCAAAACCCTGACGGACCCTGGCCACCAGCGAACGCCGCACTGCGTCCTTCAGACTTTTTTTGAAAGCACTTCCTGCAGGATGTGTTTATCCAGGCTCAGGTCGGCCACTGGGCGCTTCAACCGGTTGTTCTCGTCTCGAAGCTGCCTCAGTTTCCGCAACTCGGAGACCCCAAGCCCCCCATAGGCAGCTTTCCACCGGTAGAAGGTCTGCTCGCTGACCCCGAGCTTTCGGCAAACCTCTGGCACCTTGGCCCCGTTCTCTACCTGCCTCAACGCGAAGACTATCTGGTCCTCGCTGTGTCCCTTCCTTGGCATCTCTACCTCCTTGGCTGGGCTCCATCTAGGACGCCCTCCAAGGCCCGAATTTCACATAATCCCTGGTCTGGTTTTTGGGTTTTGTGTCAGTTTTTGGGGTTTGGGTTGCTGTGGGAGACTTGAAATGCCAGTCTTTACAAGCAATTTAATTATGTGTCGTCGATTTGATTGAATTAATTATGATAAGATAGAAAATCAAAAACATTGTTCAACACAATGGTTGGAGAATTGTCAATGTAATCATATAAGTGACCAGACAATACGCCGAAGAATCTAATTGGAGCTGTTGTGATTAAAATTAGAAATATAATTTTGATATAAAATCGATCCCAGTACTCAATAAATGCAAATAATATCAAAAATCCAGCAAAAAAATCAACATAATAAGAATATCTCAATAATAACATTTCGTTGTTTCGCGTGAATAGAAGAATTAAAAATAGAAGAAAATAAAATATCATGAATTTTTTTATTATTCTTTCAGCGGAATGGCGATACAAGTAAATCCCTAGGCAAGTAAAGAAAACAATGGATATCAATTCTCTCATTCTGACTTCGCCCGCCATTTCGTTTGTGTATATTGCTGATTTTTCGGCGATTTCTTGCATAAAAAATGATGTTCCGACCCGACCCAAGGCAGGTGCAATTAATTCCAAAATATTAAACTGCCCAATTAGTAACGAAGCCGTCATTAGAGAAATTAGCAATACTATCAACGTACGCTTACTAATTTTGTTAAAAATAAATCCAAAAATGAAAATCATTGCTGAAAAATGACAAAAGATCGAGATCGCCAGGATGGTTACAAAATTTCTATTTTGGAGGCTAAATAGCACAATTGCATATACCAGAAACGATGCTGCTGCAAACTGTCGTATCAGGTGTCCACTCAAAGTAAAACTAAGCCCAATGAATAATGAATATACAACTGTTCCAATTAAAATTCTTTTATCATATTTTGCCATACTTCTTGCGCACAAATGTAATGTTAAAAAATATACATAATAACTAATTGTAGTCCAAAATAGTACAAAGTACTGTTCTCTACCATCAAAGATTTTTGAAATCGCGGCTGAAATGAAATAAAAGAAGTAGTCAGCAGATATAACCGTGTAAAAATCCATTAATCGAACTGAATAGAGTTCGCGATATGTTCGGTTGTAGATCAAGAGGTCTTCTGCGGGAAGTTTCGTGTAGTTAATTAACCCTGGAACAAGGGCCAATAGAAAAAAATAATAATTGAGCTCACTTTTTGAAGTTGGCATAATCGTTATGTATATTACAATAGGAATAATTGAAAATATGGGAAAACTCAACCATAACAATGTCAATGCAAAGCAGCAATAAAGTCTTAATTTTGTTAACTGCTCATGATTTTCGGATGATTCAGAAAAATTCATACAATATAATTCCTTTCGGTTACGATTTTATGATTATTATTGTTTGAATTTGGATTATTATGAATCATTCACCAAGAGTGTCAATTATATTAGCTAATGTTTCTGGTCAGTGCGGTAAATTTGAGATTGTGAATATTGACTATCGATTAAGAAGTCGCACGTCAATTTACTGATCGAGCTCAAACCTTGGAAATTGTTGGGGGACACCCCTGAATCATAATAAATAATAACCTAGATTCGGATTTGGGTGACTACTGTCCTCCGCCCTTGGGGTCACCTCGATGGAATTCGCACATTTTTATGCGAGTCAGTATTTGAAGTTATGTCAGGTTTGGCAAATACGAAAACGTTATGAAACGCAACCCGTTTCTATCATTAGCAATATCCTCGGAATGGGGATTTTGATCCAAACCCCAAAACCAGACGAGGGATGATGTGAATATCGGGCCCTAGATGGCATCCTAGGTGGATCCCAGGCAAGGAGGCAGTGCTGCCTAGGAAGGGACAAAGCGAGGACCAGATAGTCTTCTCGTTTAGGCAGGAGACGAGAACAATCGGTTGAAGCGCCCGGTGGCCTGGTCTTTCCCCAACCTTGGGACCAACTGAAAAGTTCGGGTCTGGGTTGATGGTGATTTGAAAGATGGTTGACTCGATCTGCTGAGCCGAGGTCATGGTAGCGTCTCCATCGCCTGGACGGAGGATAGGGCAACGCAGGGATGCGACCCGAGCGCTGATTCAGGGCCACCGAACTGAAGTTCCATATGGCTTTCGGGCCTTGATGCAGTTGGGACACAGCTTTGATGTGATTCAAGGTTGCGTTATGTAGACAGAATATAGTCTTGACTGGTGGGCATGCAGTCCTATATTTGTGGGCATGAACCTGTCTGACCTCTCTGTCCATGTCGCCACGATCACCAAGAAAGTTGGTGACAAGGTCTACCGCTCCCATCTGCTCCGTCATTCCTTCCGCGAGGATGGGCGGGTTCAAAACCGCACGGTGGCGAATCTCTCCATGCTCCCTGACGCTGCGGTGGAAGTGTTGCGCCTCGCGCTGAAGGGAGAAGTGCTGGCTCCCGCCGCTGAGCAGGTCGAACTGGCGTTCGTTCGCC
>Ga0118677_10011503_pt1 | contig 13238 bp, 15 predicted proteins | sample AliMusrvi5mmetaG_FD_86154 | JGI IMG/M metagenome (GOLD analysis project Ga0118677, IMG submission 86154)
TCTCCACTATTATGACCGCCACCGGTTGCCGGCGACGGTGGAAAAAGAACTCGATCTGATCTGGCATCCAAACGTCGAGGACATGGTCAAGGTCTGCGATGTCGTCGAAGGCGCCGAGCGCCACGCTGACCGCATCACCAGTCCCGCGCTGCTCTGCCTGCACCGCGAAGGTGACCTCGAGTCCGCCCGGTGCGAGCTCGGTGACCGACTTGATCACATGATCCGCCTCGTGACCCACGACGACGACGACCCGGTCGACGTCGAGCTCGGCGAGCGCGTCGATCACGTGCAGCACCATTGGCCGTCCACAGATGCGATGGAGGGGTTTGGGGAGCGTCGAGCGCATCCGTGAGCCCTGACCTGCCGCCAGGACGATCGCGCTCAGCCGTTCGGTCACGACACCTTCTCTAGCAGCCCTCACAGGTCTAGGGTTCGACTCGTGGATCCTGTCGCCTACGACGAGTTCGGGCTCTTCGCCGAGAACGCAGCAGAGTGGGACCTCACCTTGGCCACCCCACCTGAGGTCGAGCGTTGCTCCACATCGCTCGATGACGGCAGGCAGATCTCCTCGCTTCGCTGGGGCTCAGCGCCGTCTGATCTCGTCCTCCTCCACGGTGGTGCGCAGAACGCACACACCTGGGACACCACCTCGCTCGCCCTCAACAGGGACCTGCTCGCCATCGACCTGCCTGGCCATGGCCATTCTGACGGTCCGCGAGCGGGCCTTGATCCCACCGCCATGGCCACCGACGTCGCTGCGGCCGTCGAGGCGCTCGCAGCACCGCCGGTCGTGCTCGTCGGCATGTCGCTCGGTGGACTCACTTCGTTGTGCCTGGCGGCGGATCGTCCGGACCTGGTTCGCCACCTGGTCCTGGTCGACATCACCCCCGGGGTCAACAAGGAGAAGGCCTCGCACATCACTGAGTTCATCAATGGTCCAGCAGGGTTCGAGAGCTTCGACGACCTGCTGGAGCGCACCGTTGCCTTCAACCCGACGCGCTCTGTGGCAAGCCTCCGACGCGGCATCCTCCACAACGCGGTCCAGCTCGAGGATGGGACTTGGGTCTGGCGATGGGCCCGCCATCGCGACGTCACCACCGAACCCATCGAGGCCCCGGAAGTCCGTGACCTGTGGGACGTGGTGGGCTCGGTGCCGATGCCGATCACCTTGGTGCGCGGGATGGCGGTCGGCTCTGTCGTCGACCAGGCGGATGTCGATGAGCTCCGTGCGCGGCGCCCGGATGCGGCGGTGATCGAGGTCCTCGATGCCGGTCACTCAATCCAAGGCGACCAGCCCCTTCTCTTGGCCGCCGAGCTGACTCGCATCTGCGCGCAGTAGCGCGCCTGTCTGCTCGCTGGCGGGGGAGGGCTCGAACCTCCAACCTCCGGATTCAAAGTCCGTTGTTCTGCCGATTGAACTACCCGCCACCGACCCTCGCCGAGGCCGAGCGAGGCGCCATCTCGATTCTTCCGGCGTCCTTACTTTCCTCTTGTTGGTCGCTTAGCAACCTTAGGCACAGTGGGTCTCACCAAGTGAGGAGAGACCACAATGCCCTACACAGCACCGAAGAGAACCCAATCACCGGCTCAGATCCGCGACCGAGGTCGTCGAGCCATCAGAGGCACCACGTTCGCATCCGGCGTCCTGGCGACGACCTCGATGGTCGCCCTCGTGGGGTTCATGGGAGCCAAGGTGGCCATCAACACGACGTCGACAGCGGCGACGGGCACCAGCGCCACCGCAACCGGCGGCACGACAGCAACCACGGGCGCTGCCAGCACGACGAGCGGAACGACAGCAACAACGTCGACGCCGACGACCGCGGCACCGTCGAGCAGCTCGACGAGCTCGAGCTCGTCGGTGGCAGCCTCGACCGGAACCGCACACGCCACCACCGGCGGCTCCTGATCCCGACCCCGCCAACGTCGTAACCTCAGTCGAGGAAGCCATGAAGAGGAGCACAGGTGAAGATTCTCGTCGTCGACGATGACAAGGCGGTGCGCGACTCACTGCAGCGTGCCCTCGTGCTCGAGGGCTACGAGGTCGAGCTCGCCCCCGATGGAACGACTGCGGTCAAGTCACTGACTCAGTCGGCGCCTGACGCCGTCATCTTGGACCTCCAGCTCCCCGACATCGACGGGCTCGAGGTCTGCCGCCGCCTCCGCACGCTGGGTGACCGGACACCGGTCTTGATGTTGACCGCCCGTGACGCCCTCAACGATCGGGTCGAGGGTCTCGACGCCGGGGCCGACGACTATCTGGTCAAGCCCTTCGAGCTCGACGAGCTCTTCGCCCGACTGCGTGCGCTCCTGCGTCGACGCGCACCGGTGACCGATGGTGAGATCCTTCGCTTCGAAGACCTCGCACTCGACCTGACGACCAGGGAGGCCAAGCGAGGCGATCGACTGATCGAGCTCACCAAGATCGAGTTCGACCTGCTCGAGATGTTCCTGCTCCACCCCCGACAGGTGCTCACTCGTGAGCTCATCTTGGACCAGGTCTGGGGCTATGACTTCGACTCAGGCACGAACTCGCTTGCGGTCTATGTCGGCTATCTGCGTCGAAAGACAGAGGAGGACGGCGAGAACCGCCTCATCCAGACCGTCAGGGGCGTCGGCTACGTGCTGAAGGAATCATGACCTTCAAGACTCGGCTGGTGCTGGCCTCGGCGATCGCCGTGGCCATCGCCGTGCTCCTGGCCTCTGCAGGTGCCCTGGTCGTGGCACGCAATGCGCTCACATCGTCGACCGACACCACGCTTCAGAACGCGGCTGAGGCGTTGCTCAGCCGGCCCTTCGTCGACACCAACGACCGCACCGGCGCCATCGAGCAGATCGTCGCCAACAATGGTTCGATCCTGGTGGCCTCCCCCGCCGGTGAACTCCCGGTGAACGATGACGTCAAGGAGGTCGCCGCTGGCCGCCAAACGACGCTGTATCAGAACGTCGAGATTGACAAGGCACCGTTCCGCGAGCTCGCGGTCACGCTGCCTGTTGGCACGGCCATCGGCGGCGGCGGCAACTCGCAGATCCTCTCCGAGACCGGCGCGCTCCAGCTCTTCGTCCCGCTCAGCGGCGTCAACAGCCAGCTCACCCACTTGCTCCTCACCCTGCTGGCGATCGCCGCCATCGGCGTCTTGATCGCCGTCCTCCTCGGCCTGGTCGTGGCACGAACCGCGCTGCGACCACTCAACGCCATCTCAGACTCTGTCGAGGACATTGCCGAGACCACTGACCTGTCCCAGCGATTGGAGGAGGGTCGTGCCGACGAGCTCGGGCGACTGCGACGTGCCTTCAACCGACTCTTCGCTGCGGTCGAGCGCTCGGAGGACCAGCAACGACAGCTCGTCTTGGACGCCAGCCATGAGCTCCGCACCCCGCTGACCAGCCTGCGGACCAACACCGAGGTCCTCAAGCGAGTCGATGAGCTCGATCCCGACACCAGGGCGCAGCTGCTCGACGACGTCCTCACACAGCTCACCGAGCTCACCACGCTGGTGAGCGACCTCGCTGAGCTCGCTCGAGGCGAGCATCAGGTCGAACCGCCGACGAGGTTCCGCCTCGACCAGCTCGTCGACGACTTGGTCGCCGTCGATGCCACCCACGCCCGGACCCGATCGATCGAGATCGTCGCCGACCTGGACGCCTGCTGGGTCAAGGCTCGACGAGACCGGTTGGCTCGAGCCATCGGCAACCTGATCGACAACGCCATCAAGTGGAGTCCCGACGGCGGGGAGATCGAGGTCACCGTCGCCGACGGTGTCGTCGAGGTGAGAGATCACGGCCCTGGCATCGCCACAGAGGACCTTCCCAAGATCTTCGATCGGTTCTACCGCTCCCCCGAGGCCCGCGCCATGCCCGGCTCAGGGCTCGGCCTCGCGATCGTCTCGCAAGTGGTCGTCGAGGAGGGCGGCAGCGTCGCTGCTCGGCAAGCCGAGGGCGGCGGTGCCCTGCTCCGGCTCGAGCTGCCAACGGTTTCCTGAGAATCAGCTTTGTTCCTGAACAAAGTTTGAGGTTTTCTTATGTTGCCTAGGCCGGGCTCTTAGGCGGGTCAGCGAGGATTGTCATCACCACCCCCCGCCTGAAGGAACGAAGAGGAGCCCCTCATGGCAGCACAGCGAAGCGGTCAGAGCCGCACGACCGGCTACAACAGGATTCGCACGATCACCAACCTGGCTGTCGTCGGTGCCGTGACCGGCACAGCCGCCATGGGCGTGTTCGTCGCCCATGAGTATGGCGGCCACTCCACGACGACTTCGACCCCCAGCTCGTCGAGTGCCACAGTGCCGCAGCAGAGCAGCGGCGACGACGGCTCGGTGCAGTACCAGAGCCCAGGCGACCAGACCCAGACCACGCAGCCTGCCTACAACTACGCACCAGCGCCGTCCCAGGCGCCGCCCCAGAGCATCTCAGGCGGATCGTGACCTCCTCCATGCCACCGCTCACCGACGACGTGGCGATCGAGAGCTTCGAGATCTGGAGCACGTCCGCTGTGCTCGGTGTGACCGACCCGTCGCAGCTCTCTGCCGCTCGCTCAGTGCTCGATGGCTTCCTGCGCCGCACCGAGCGGGCCGCGAGCAGGTTCCACGAGGGCACCGAGATCATCTCGCTCAACGCAGCGGCTGGCATGGGCCCGGTCCCAGTCTCTGACGTACTCTTCGACCTGGTCGAGGTCGCCATCGATGCGGCCCGCATAACGTCGGGTGCGTGCGATCCGACCGTGGCTGACGCCGTGGTCGCGCAAGGGTACGACGACGACTTCGACCTCCTGCCCGAGGATCGAGACGCGCCTCGTGCGGTGCGGGTCCCCGGCACCGCTGGCATCACCCTCGATCGGGCAATGTCCACGATCAGCCTCCCCCTCAACGTCCACCTCGACCTCGGCGCCACCGCCAAGGCCCGCACCGCCGACCTGGCGGCGCTCGCCATCGCCGAGCAGCTCGGCTGCGGCGCTCTCGTCGACTTGGGCGGTGACCTTCGGATCGCTGGCCTGCCCCCTCTCGGCGGGTGGCGGATCGGCATCACCGATCAGGCACGCACCTTGCACACCGACTCGGTGGCCGAGACCGTGGCGGTGACCGGCGGTGGCATCGCGAGCTCGTCGAGCCGTGTCCGGACCTGGCGAGCAGGAGGGATGGAGCGACACCACGTGATCGACCCATCTACCGGTGAGTCTGCCAACACCCCGTGGCGGCTGGTGAGCATCGCCGCAGCCACTGCGACCGACGCCAACGCACTCTCCACGGCCGCACTGGTGTGGGGCGACGAAGCCCTCTTCGAGCTCCCCCAGCGCAACATCGCCGCTCGACTGGTTCGCCACGACGGCACCATCGAACGCGTGGGAGGCTGGCCAGAGCCGATCGCGGAGGACAACGCATGATCGCCCTGACCTCGCCCTTGCTCTGGTACACCGCTCGAGCCTCAGGGATCGTGTCGCTGCTCTTGCTGACTGCGGTCATGGCCCTCGGCGTCATGACCGCCACTCGAGTCGGTGGTCGACCCATGCCCCGATTCGCAGTCGCGGAGGTGCACCGCCGGATCGCCTTGATGACGATGATCTTCCTGGTCCTGCACATCTTGACAACCGTGCTCGACACCTATGTCCACATCGGCCTGCTGGCGGCGCTGATCCCCTTCACCTCCCCCTACAAGACCGTGTGGGTGGCGCTCGGCTCGGTCGCCTTCGACCTCCTGCTGGCGGTGACGATCGCAAGCTTGCTCAAGCAGCGAATCAGCCACACTGCCTGGCGAGCCATCCACTGGCTCTCCTACCTCGCGTTCCCTATCGCGATCATCCACGTCTTGATGATCGGCACCGACACAAGGTTCCCGTGGATGCTCCTGCTGGTGGCAGGGTGCCTCGGCACCCTCCTGCTGGCCATCGCCTGGCGCCTCTGGGCCCACCCTCGACCTGACGGCGCCCTCACCGCAGTGCCCCGTCGAAAGGGCCGTCCCGGAACCGCCGCAGCAGCGTCGACGCAACACGCGCCACGCGGCCGCAAGATCGCGTCATCGAGCCAAAGAAGACCTCGATGAGCGATGTCCTGGCCCAAGGAGAGCTTCGACTCCTCGCTGGCACCGAGCAGGGTCGACCGCTCGACTTCGCTGGTCACCGTGCGATCCACGGCGAACTGTCGCTGCCATCGAAGCGCAAGGACGACCAATGGCGCAGTGCCATGCTCGGCGCCATCGAGGCGTCAGGCCTCACCGGTCGTGGTGGCGCGGCCTTCCCCACTGCCATCAAGCTGCGGGGCGCCATGGGCTGGAAGAAGCGCCCCATCGTGACGATCAACCTCATGGAAGGCGAGCCGGCAGCGCAGAAGGACAGCGTGCTGGCAGCGTTCGCTCCACACCTCGTGCTCGACGGGGCGGAGGTCCTCGCCGCACTCCTCGACGCTGCTGAGGTGGTCATCGCTGTGGCCCGGGACAACCCCGGCGCCATCGATTCGCTGAGCCGAGCGATCGCCGAGCGCGGTGCTGCCACCAAGTCCCGCGTCGACCTCAAGATCGTGAGCCCCCCGGGGCGCTATGTCGCAGGCGAGGAATCAGGACTTGCCGCCTGGCTCGGCGGTGCCGACGCCCGCCCCACGTTCCGCCCAGACCGGCCAGCCATCCTCAAGGTGGGTGGCCGGCGCGCCTATGTCGAGAACGCCGAGACGACAGCAGACGTGGCGTTGATCGCCCGACACGGCGGCCAGTGGTTCGCTGCCGCAGGAGGCGGCCTCGGCACTGCGCTCGCCAGCGTCTCGGGCGCGGTCGCCGAGAGCGGTGTCTTCGAGGTGCCGCTCGGCACCACGCTCGGATCCATCGTGGCGAGAGCCAAGCCTCGCGGCCGAATCACAGGCCTCCTCCTCGGCGGCTATGGCGGCACCTTCGTGGGTCCTGATGCGTTGGACGCCCCATGGTCCAACGATGGACTGCGACCCTATGGCGGTGCTGTTGGCGCCGGCGTGATCGTCGTCTTCGACGACTCGTCATGCGGCATCGCCGAGATCGCTCGCATCACGCAGTGGATGAGCCACGAGAGCGCCGGTCAGTGCGGGCCCTGCGCATTCGGGCTGCCTGCGCTGGCGACTGACCTGATGCTCGCCGCCAATGCCAGCTCGTCGGGACGGCTCGAGAATCGCCTGACCGGCCTGTTGGCCGCCATCGACGGTCGAGGGGCGTGCGCACACCCCGACGGCGTGGCACGGATGGTCCGCAGCGGCCTGCGAGTGTTCGCAGCCGACCTCGCTGGTCACCTCGGCGGGCGGCGCTGCGCCGCCTCGAGCTCGCCGACGGTCCTCGAGCTGCCGAAGAACGATGAGGTGCTCGAATGGCGCTGAGGCTGAGAGTCGATCCGATCGCCTGTGACGGCTACGGCCACTGCGCTGAGATCGCTGGCGAGCTCGTCACCCTCGATGAGTGGGGCTACCCCATCATCAGCGACGAGGTCCCCCGTCGCCTGGTGGAGGTTGCAGAGCTGGCGGTCCGCCAGTGCCCTCGAAAGGCGCTGTTCCTCGAGAAGTTCGAGCCTCGACGGTAGCGACAGGCGCTTGGAAGCCCGACCGTCACCTCGGCGAAGGCTCGGCGATGAGCTCGATGCGATTCCCGAAGGGGTCGTCGACGTGACAGCGGGTCACCCCCTCGATCGATGTGTCAGGTCGGACGTCGACGCCAACCGACGCCAAGATAACGAGGAACTCGTCATAGCCATCCACCACGAGGGCGGGGTGAGCCTTGCGAGCTGGGACGAAGGGCTCCTCGACGCCGAGGTGCAGCTCGACCTCTCCAAGCCTGAACCAACAGCCTCCTCTGGCCGCGAGCACAGGGGGCTTCTCGACGTGCTCAAGCCCGAGGAGCCCGGCATAGAAGCCGATCGCCTCGACCTCTTGACCCTGCGGCATCGCAAGCTGGACGTGATCGATCCTGGCCACACGAGGTGTCATGCTGCCCTCCTCTCGTTTGGCGCTCGGCGCTGTCGCCCTGTAGCCTCTCATTTCTCATGGGTTCTCTGATCAAGAAGCGCCGCAAGCGCATGCGTAAGAAGAAGCACAAGAAGATGCTGAAGGCCACGCGCTGGCAGCGAAGGGCAGCCGGCAAGTAGGTCGGTGCTCCATCGGCTCTGGCCGATGGGTTCTCAGGAGAGCTCTGGTTCCGCCCACTCGGCAGGGACCGTCGATGCCTCCACGAGCACGCCTCGCTCGCCATCTACCTCAAGCACTCGAGTCTCGGCCAGGCCGAGGGTGGCCAACGACCCTTCCACGAAGAGTGTCGAGCCACTTCCCGCCAGCACCACCTCACCGCCAGTGACGGCACCGAGGTGCTCTCTCCATGCGTTGAGCCTCGGCTCGACCTCGCACGCAGCTTGGAGCAGGTGGTTCCGCCCTGCCGGACGATGCCCAGCGGCGGTGAATCGATCGAAGGCTCGGTAGCACGCGGCCGTCTCGACGCCGAAAGGTGGCAGGAGGAGCACCACGGTGCGATCTTCGTGGGCAAGTGGGATCACCACCTCGCCGATGCCCTCGACGAGCGCTCGGCCACCTCGCCGGCAGAACGGCACATCGCCGCCGAGCTGCGATGCCACGAGAAGGTCATCGAAGCCAGCCCAGCGCAGGATCGCGCCCGCATCCGCTGACCCACCGCCGAGGCCTCCTCCGACCGGGATCACCTTGGTCAAGCGGACTTGCGCCCGTCGTCCTGCGAGCGTCAGGGCACGGCTGACGAGGTTCTCGGGGCCTGCCGAGAGATGAGCGTCACGGCTCGGACGGGCATCGATGATCTCGAGGCCCTCCTCGTGGTCGTCGATGACCAGTTCGTCAGCCAGGTCGAGGGTCACCATCTCCGCTCGAAGCTCATGGAAGCCGTCCGGGCGGACCCCGGTGACCTCGAGCGACCAGGTCAGCTTGGCCGGCGCCTTGATCCGCCACCGGCTCATCGGGCTGCGGCCAGCCGTCCGAACGCCGCCACATCGAGCTCCTCTGGGCGAGCCGTCGGCGAGACGCCAGCTCGCTCGAAGCACGCCTCATCGAGCACCCCGGCGAGCGATCGGCGAAGCATCTTTCGTCGCTGGCCGAAGGCCTGCTTGACCAGCACGAAGATCTCCTCCTCGGTGGCGACTCCGGGATCGACCAGGGGCTTCGGCCGCCTGATGATCGAGACCAGACCGGAGTCGACCGACGGCTGCGGGAGAAACACGGTCGGCGGGACCTTGCCGACCACCTTGGCGGTGGCGTGGTAGGCGACTCGCAACGAGACAGCGCCATAGGCCGGGTCGCCGACGCCTGCCGCCAACCGGTCGGCGACTTCGAGCTGGACCATCACGAGCAGCCGCTCGACCTGGGGAGCCTGCTCCAAGACTCGGAGGACCACCGGGGTTGCGACGTTGTAGGGAAGGTTGGCCACGAGCGCCCAGGGAGCGAGCGAGGCCGGGCACAGCTCGTCGAGGTCGAACTCGAGCGCATCACCGAGAATGATCGACGCTTGGTCGAGCTCGCGGCGCTCTCTGAGCAGCTCGACGAGCTCGGGATCTACCTCGAGGCACCGCAACTCGGCTCCAGCCGCGAGCAGCGCCTCGGAGAGCGCCCCCATGCCAGCCCCCACCTCGAGCACGCGCTCACCCGGAGCGATCGCGGCCAGGCGGGCGATGCGCGACAGCGTGTTGGCGTCGACGACGAAGTTCTGCCCAAGCCTGCGCTTCGGCCGCAGACCGTGGCTCTCGAGCAGGGCTCGGGCCTCGGGGCGGCTGAGGGTCACCAGCCGATGGTAACCGTCACCGCACCCGCCGAGAGCGGAGCGATGGCCTGGAACACAGAGGTGTCGAGGTCGATGACCCGGCCAGGGTTGGCCGCCTCACGGTCGGTCACGAGGCACGAGGCGCTCGCGCCGGTGGCGACGTTAGTCACCCAGACGGTCGTCCCCATCGGCAGCGTGGGACTGGCACACTGACCGCTTCGCCAGGCGTACCAGGTCGCGAGACCGGTCTGATGGTGGCTCGGCCCAGCGGTCGTCGTGGTCGTCGGAGCGGGCGCCACCGCCTGGGCAACTGGTGCCGGGGTCGGCACCGGCTGGGCTGCGGTCGTCGGCGGGCTCGTGACCGGCACCGTGGTCGTCGGGGCCGCGGTCGTCGGCGTCGACGGCTGGGTCACCCGGTTATCCACCAGCGCGATGCGATGAAGCACCCGCTGGTGGAGGTGCAGGCCACCTGGCGCTGCAGAGGTCTGGGGTCGACCAGCCGCCTGAGTCGAGCCACCCTCCAGCAGCACGATCGGCAGGACTGTCATCGATGCAACCGCCGCCAGTGCAATGGCATGACGGGTGCGCGTGGTTCTTCGGGTCTTCAGGACTCCACCGTTCCTAGGGGACAATTCCTCGGGCGAGAGCCTCCACTCGTCAACCCGGACCCTCCACGCTACGAAGGGGCTGCGACAAGCGCAAACTGAGGATCAAAACGGGCCAGAGGTGCAGGTCACAGCAGGTTTCGCTCTTCCAGCCCAGAACCGGTTCCGAGCGATCTCACCCAACTGTCAGGTGCTCTCGTCGCTCTCCAAGCTCGCTGACAAGGTGCTCCTGGCCGTGCCGAAAAGCAGGCGCTCCACGCCCCGATGACGACAAGCGCGAACCGGCTGATGTCGTTGAACTCGAATACCGACCGCGCCGGGGTGAGGAGGGGGAGCCCAGAGCCTCAGAGGCGGAAGATCCGAGCCGCATTGGCGGAGGTCGCCGTCGCCACGAGGTCGTCGCTCTGGTCTCGCACGGCTGCGATCGCAGCGCCCACGAGCGGCACGAGCGCCGGTTCGTTGGGCTGGCCTCGGTGCGGCACCGGGGCCAAGAACGGGCTGTCGGTCTCGATGAGGAGCCGTTCGAGGGGCACCTCGGCGACGGAGGCTCGCAGGTCGTCGGCGTTCTTGAACGTGACGATGCCCGAGAAGGAGACGGTGATGCCCAGCGAGACCAGGCGGGCAGCCTCGCTCGGGCCACCGGTGAAGCAGTGCAGCACCGTCTCAGTCGGGACGCCCTCGCACGCGAGCACGTCGAACAGGTCGTCCCAGGCATCACGTGCATGGATCACGAGCGCAAGGTCGTGCTCATGCGCCATGGCGATCTGCTCGGCGAATGATCGGCGCTGTGCCTCCCTCGGCGCATTGTCGTAGTGGTAGTCGAGACCGCACTCCCCCACGCCGACGACTGCAGGATCGCCGTCGTCGAGGATCGAGGCCAGCCACCTCAGATCCTCGTAGCCCTCATGTGGGTGGAGACCGACGACGGCGCGCAGCGTCGGCAGGTCATCGCCCCGCTGGTCAGCGGCGAGCGCCACCGCCTGCCTCGACGTCGCTTCGTCGGTCCCGACACACACCACAGCCTCGACGCCTGCCGCTCGAGCCCGACGGAGGGCCTCGAGCGCATCAGCGCCGTCCTCGCCCGGGAGGTAGCGCTCCTGGAGATGGCAGTGCGAATCGACCCAGGTGCTCACTGCGCCGGCTTCCGGCGTGGGAAGAGCGGCGCTCCCTTCGTCACCGGGCGATCAGGCGCGGCACTCCCCCACACTGCAGCGTCGAGCAGTCGCAGGCTCTCGGGCGCCTCCTCGAGGCCGATCCGCTCGAAGATCTCTTTCGCCGTCGAGGGCATCGCGGCAGAGATGAGCAGGGCCACAATGCGAACCACCTCGAGGGCCGAGCCGAGGACCCCATCGACGGTGCCGGGTTCGGCCTTCCAGGGCTCGGTGATCTCGAGCTCAGCGTTCGTTGCCCCGATGAGTCGCCACGTCGCCTCGAGGGCCTCATGGGGGGCGAACCGCTCCCACGCAGCGCTCGAAGCGCTGACCGCCTCTTCGGCGGCGACCTTGAGCGGGCTCGTCGGATCAGGCGCTGGTCCGATGCCGTCGCACTTCGAGCCGATCACGGTGGCGACTCGCGCCACGAGGTTCCCCAAGTTGTTGGCCAGATCAGCGTTGTAACGGGCGACGAGCCCTTCGATTGAGAACTCACCGTCCGTCCCAAGCGGGGTGTCACGCAAGAGGTGATACCGAACTGCATCCACGCCGAAATCCTCGGTCAACGATGCAGGGGTGATCTCGGTGAGCTTCACCGGTGCATCGTCGCCTGTCATCGACTTCGACAGCTTCTGTCCGCCCACGAGGAGCCAGCCGTGGACGAAGATGCTCGCCGGTGGCTCGACGCCGGCTGCCATGCACATCGCTGGCCACCAGACGCAGTGGAATCTGATGATCTCCTTGCCGATCAGGTGGTGCACTGAGGGCCACCAGGTGGCCACCTGCGCCTCATCGCGCCCGTAGCCGATGGCGGTGAGGTAGTTGATGAGCGCGTCGTACCAGACATAGAAGACATGCGCCTCGTCCCATGGCACCGGCACACCCCAGGTCAGGCTGGTGCGAGTGATCGAGACATCCTCGAGCCCGCCGCGGATGAAGCTCAGCGCCTCGTTGCGCTTCGATGCGGGCCTGATGGCCTCTGGGTTGGCCTCGTACCACTCGATCAGCCGATCCTGGAACTCGCTCAGACGAAAGAAGTAGTTGTCCTCCTCCATCTCGACGACCGCTCGTCCGTGCACAGGACACGTGCCGTCCACCAGTGCCTGCTCGGTGTAGTAGTCCTCGCAGCTCACGCAATAGAGACCGCGGTACTTGTCCTTGCGGATGAAGCCGTTGTCCCAGATGGCCTGGAGGAAGTCCTGCACCGTCTCATGGTGGCGAGCCTCTGTCGTGCGGATGAAGTCGTCGTTCGACACATCAAGCAGCTCCCACGCCTCTTGGAAGCGTGCCGAGGTCCGATCGGTCCACTCGGCCGGGGTGACGCCGTTCTTCTCTGCGGCTTCCTGCACCTTCTGTCCGTGCTCGTCGGTCCCCGTCAAGAAGAGCGTGTCGTCGCCCACCAGCCGGTGCCAGCGTGCGATCGCATCAGCGTTGACCGTGCAGTACGCATGGCCAAGGTGTGGAACGTCGTTGACGTAGTAGATGGGGGTCGTGATGTAGAAGCGGCCCATGGCCTGAGGCTATCGGTCGAACGGTCGGCGCCCCGACGGCTCAGCCCAGACGGGTCGCCAGCTCATAGGCCCGCCGTCGGGCCACGCCAAGATCGGCGGCCGCCCTTTGAGCGGCATCTCGCTTGGACGCCCCCGATGCGATCGAGCCACGAAGGTGCGCCACGATCTCGGTGTCGTCGACCTCGACTACCTCGGGCGGCCTCGCGCCTTCGAGCACCACGACCCTTACAATCCCCGGCCCGTCTGGCTCAACTTCC
>Ga0118677_10011504_pt1 | contig 13237 bp, 10 predicted proteins | sample AliMusrvi5mmetaG_FD_86154 | JGI IMG/M metagenome (GOLD analysis project Ga0118677, IMG submission 86154)
CGCCAAGGTCAAGGCCTCCGGCGGCAGTCACCCCCACGCAGCCCGCTTCTCCCCGGATGGCAGCCGGGTGGCGGTCGGCTACAGCGATACCGCCACCGTCTCGGTTCTCTCCGGCCTGGACCTTTCCCATATCTTTTCCCCCGACAGCAGCGGCATTACGAACGGCAACCTGACGAGCGTCGCCTGGTCTGATGACGGTCACTTCCTCTTCGCGGGGGGGACCGCAGATAGCGCAATAAGAGTGCCTATTCGTCGCTGGTCCGATGGCGGCCGAGGAAGCTACAGCGACACCGCCGCTACCGACAGCACCATCTATGATCTGGCCCCGCTGCCGGGCGGCCGCCTCGCCTATGGTGCCGGTGACCCCGCCTTCGGCCTGCTCGACCAGGCCGGCCGGCGGACTCTCTTCGTCCCGCCCGTCACCGCCGACTACCGGGCCAGCCAGGAAAAGTTCCTCGTCTCCGACGACGGCGACAGGGTCGGATTCGGCTATGAGGTGGGGGGTAAATCTCACGCCACCTTCGACCTCAATACCAGAAACCTTACTCAGGGGAGTGCTGCAGGTAACCAGAAAGCCCCAATCACCTCCGCCGATGGCCTGACCATCGATGGGTGGAAGGATACCTACGAGCCGAAACTGAACGGCACACCTCTAAAGCTCCAGCAGTACGAAAAATCCCGTTGCCTGGCTATCGCACCGGACGGTAAGTCTTTCATCCTCGGTGCCGAATGGAATCTGCGCCGCTTCGACCGCCTGGGGAACCAACTCTGGGAGGTTCCGGCTCCCGGTGTGGTCTGGGCAGTCAACATCTCTGGCAACGGCTCCGTGGCACTGGCGGCCTACGCTGACGGCACCATCCGTTGGCACAGCATGTCCGACGGCAAGGAACTAATGGCCTTCTTCCCCCATGCCGACAAAAAGCGCTGGGTCGCCTGGACACCATCCGGCTACTATGACGCCTCGCCCGGCGGGGAGGAGCTGATCGGCTGGCACGTCAACAATGGTAAGGATCAAGCCGCAGACTTCTTCCCCGCCGCCAAGTTCCGCTCCACCTATTACCGCCCCGATGTGATCGCCAAACTTCTCGATACGTTGGACGAGGGGGAGGCCGTACGCCTGGCCAACTCCGAAAGCGGCCGGAAGCAGTCCATCGCGTCGGTCGCCCAACTCCTGCCTCCGGTGGTCGCTATCACCTCCTTCCAGGACGGGGCGAGTGTCTCCGCCAAAACAGTAACCATTCGCTACACCATACGCACGCCTGAAGACGCGCCGGTCACCGGCGTGCGGGTGCTCGTGGACGGCCGGCCTGTAGCAACCGACCGGGGCCTGAAGGTCGTGCCGAAAAACAGCGCCGAGCAGAGCGTCATCGTTACCATCCCGGAGCGGGACTGCGAGGTCAGCGTCATCGCCGAGAACAGACACAGCGCGTCGGTCCCGGCCACGGTGCGCCTCGTCTGGAGCGGCAGGAAACTGGAGCAGTTCAGCGTCCAGCCCAAGCTGTACGTGCTGGCTGTGGGGGTCAGCGTCTACAAGGATACCGGCCTAACCCTCAGGTACGCCGCCAAGGATGCGAAGGACTTCGCCGCAGCACTGGAAAAACAGAAGGGGGGCCTCTACCGCGACGTGGTCACAAAAATCCTGACCGATACAAACGCCACCAAGGAGGACATCATGGACGGCCTGGACTGGCTGCAGAAGGAAGTGACCGCCAAGGACGTGGGGGTCATCTTTATAGCCGGCCACGGGGTCAATGACGCAACCGGCAACTACTTCTACCTGCCGCAGAATGCCGACACCGAGCGGCTAAAACGCACCGGTGTGGCCTTTAACGACATCAAAAGCACCGTGGCATCCCTGGCCGGCAAGGCGGTGCTGTTCGTGGACACCTGCCATGCCGGCAACGTCATGGGTACGAGGCGTGGCGCGGCCGACATTAACGCCGTGGTGAACGAACTTTCAAGCTCCGAGAACGGCGCGGTGGTCTTCGCCTCGTCCACTGGGAAGCAGTATTCCATGGAAGACGACAAGTGGAATAACGGCGCCTTTACCAAGGCCCTGGTGGAGGGGATCTCCGGCAAGGCAGACTACACCGGCAAAGGCAAAATCACCATCAACATGCTTGACCTCTACCTGTCTGAGCGGGTCAAGGAGCTGACCAGGGGCCAGCAGACTCCGACCACCACCAAGCCCCATACGATTCAGGACTTTCCGATTGCAGTGCTGCGGTAGGATATTGATGATTATCAACCTGGAAAAGGCTCATATCTCTTATATGTTTTGTGAGGGCAAAAAAAAGACCGGAAATGAATTCCGGCCTTCCAGCACTATATTTGAAATTGGGACTACCCTTTGGATGCCCGCTTGCGCCTGGTGGGATCCAGCTCCTTCTTGCGCAGCCGGATCGAAAGCGGCGTGACCTCCACCAGTTCGTCGTCCTCGATAAACTCCAGCGCCTGTTCGAGAGTCAGGACCCGTGGCGGGGTCAACTTGATGGCATCGTCGGTGCCGGAGGCGCGCACGTTGGTCAATTTTTTCCCTTTGCAGGGGTTGATATCCAGATCGCTATCCTTGTTATTCTGACCGATTATCATCCCACCGTAGACTTCGACCCCGGCGCCGATAAACAGAGTGCCGCGCGGTTGAAGGGCGTCCAGAGAGTAGGCGGTGGTTTCTCCGTGATCCATGGCTATCAGGGCGCCGTTTTTACGACCGGGGATCTCACCCTTGTAGGGGGCGTATTCGTGGAAGGTATGGGTCATGACCGCCGTGCCGCGAGTATCGGTCAGAACTTCGCCGCGCAAACCGATCAGGCCGCGGGCCGGTATGATGAACTCGAGACGCACCATATCGCCCATCGGCGCCATCGCAACCATCTCACCTTTGCGCGGCCCCATCTTTTCGATGATTGCACCCTGGAATTCTGATGCGACATCAACCACCAGGTACTCCATGGGTTCCATTTTAACGCCGTCCTTGATCCGGACTATGACTTCGGGTTTGGAGACCGCCAGCTCAAAGCCTTCGCGGCGCATGGTTTCAATAAGGATCGAGAGGTGCAGCTCGCCGCGGCCGGAAACCATGAAAGTATCAGGGCTGCCGGTATCCTCCACCCTCATGGAAACGTTGGTGCGCAGTTCTTTTGTCAAACGCTCGCGGATGTTGCGCGAAGTGACCCATTTCCCCTCACGTCCGGCAAAGGGGGATGTGTTGACGATGAAGTTCATCGACAGGGTCGGCTCGTCAATGGATACGTACGGCACCGCTATCGGATTCTCCGCCGAGGCCAGGGTTTCGCCGATGCTGACGTTCTCAAAACCGGCCACAGTCACGATATCGCCGGTTCCGGCCTCTTCGATATCGATCTGCTTCAGCCCCTCATAACCGAGCAGCTTGGTGATGCGGCCGCGCGTGATCGAACCATCCTGCTTGATCATGGCAACCGTTTCACCAGCCTTGACAGTGCCGTTGAAAATGCGGCCGGTCGCCATGCGGCCGATGTAGTCGTTGTAATCGATGTTGGCGATCAGCATCTGGAACGGGGCGTTGGAATCCCCTTTTGGGGGACGGACGTTCGACTCTACCACCGCGAAGAGCGGTTCCATGCTGTTTGATTCGATGTTGATATCCAGTTTGGCGTAGCCCAGCTTGGCGCTGGTGTATACCACCGGGAAATCGAGCTGATCATCGGAGGCGTTCAGTTCGCAGAACAGATCGAATACCATGTTGAGCACTTCGTCCGGGCGGCTGCCGGGACGGTCGATCTTGTTGATGACAACGATCGGTTTCAGCCCCAGATCAAGCGATTTCTTAAGCACAAAGCGGGTCTGTGGCATCGGACCATCCAGTGCGTCCACCAGCAGCAGCACGGAGTCGACCATTTTGAGCACGCGTTCGACCTCGCCGCCAAAGTCGGCATGACCGGGGGTGTCAACGATGTTGATCTTGTAGGGACCATGGTGGATCGAGAGGTTCTTGGCCAGAATGGTGATACCGCGCTCTTTTTCAAGGTCGTTTGAGTCCATAACCCGCTCAGTGATGACCTCATTGGCGCGGTAAACTCCGGAATGTTTCAGCATTGCGTCGACGAGCGTAGTCTTTCCGTGGTCAACGTGGGCGATGATAGCGATGTTTCTGATTCGTTCCTGCATGGGTAAAGCTCCTCAGTCCGGCAAAATAAAACGACGGGCATTGCTGCCCGCCGAAGTATCTGTACTATGTCAGGTTTTTGTTGATCTGACAAGTGTTTATACGGCAATTCAGTAAATTAGCACTATTCTGTTACGGTCTAGTGCTCATGGTATCCCATCACCACCAGCAGACAACTCCCGTCGGCAATGACGTTGATCCCCTTCTCCCGGCAGAGCTCCACCGCCTCCGGATGCTCGGCGCCCGGCTGCATCCAGATGTTTTTGATTCCCCTTTCTATCGCCAACGGCACAAGCTTCGCGGTGACAGCCGGCGGGGTAATCATCGAAATGCTCCCCACCTCGGTCGGTAGATCATTGACCGTGGCAACGCAGGGAATACCTTCGATTTCCGATTCATTGGGATTGACCGGTATGACCTTCCAGCCATTCTGCTGGTAACAGCGCAGCACCTTGTTACCGTACTTCTGTCGGTTGGCGGAGGCGCCGATTACACCGAAAGCTGGTGAAGCCATGAATGTTTCGATCTGCTTTTGAATAGTCATGATGGTCTCCTGTTGATTGATATCTTAGAGAATAATACCATACTATTTTCGCAGTTCACACCATGACAGACGTTATCCGCGTTACGGGGGCGTAAAAATCGGTTTGTGTCATACGCTTGAGTATGGAGTTGGCTTTTTTAAGATCAATGGTACCGACCCGTATCGCTTTTATGAGAATACCAACTGTTCCGCTCAACGGTATCGACAAACGCACAGCTTCACTTACACCGCATGGCAGGGCTGTATCAAAGCTTCAGCTGGAATACCGAGCTTTTCATGCAGGTTACGCACCATGTTCAAGGTCAGACAGCGCTTATGATTGAGTATTTCCGACACCCTTGCGCGGCTCCCCAGAAGCGGTTCGAGGTCATGCCGCGTCAGGCCGCGACTTTCCATAAAGTATTTAATGGCTTCGACCGGATCAGGCGCAGGAATGGAAAAATGTTTCTGCTCGTATGCCTCCACAAGAGTTGTCAGCACCTCCAGATGATCGCCTTCAGGAGTGTCTGGCTGAGCATCAAAAAGCATCTCAATTTTCTTAAGCGCAGCCTCGTAATCACATTCGTTTTTTATTGGCTTGATATCCATAATAATTCCTCCCTTATACCGTAGCCGCATCTATTTTTTCGTACAGTGCATGATTTCCTACAAAACGGATGTAGACGATTCCAAATGAATAATTAACAGCCGCGATAAGCCGATAGTTATTTCCCTTGATATTGAACACCACCCTGTTATTACCGATAAAACTTGCATTGCGGTAAACCACCTTGATATCAGACGGCGACTTCCAGACGGCATGGCGAACATCTTCGTACCAGGCCTGCAGCGGCTGCCGGGCATCGGAGTGCATTTCCCAGAATGCTCGCAATGTTTTTAAGGCAATTATCCTCATAGCCAAAATATACCTTGTTACCAGTTTGGGAGCAAGAGGTTTTTCACCGGAGCATATCAAAAAGCCATTGGCTGAACGCCCAGAACAGTTATGATCTCTGGCATGCCGAACGAAGCTACAGGAAGGAATTGGAAAGCGTGGTCTTGCTGAAGGCGGCGTAATGAAGGCGATGACAAGACGCTTGGGGACTTGGATTCGGCCTCATGCTTAACAACGGCATGGGGCAGTTGCTAAATATCGGCCAATCTCCTCAGCATCTGCTCTCGCATATCCCGCCCATGCTCATCCTCTTTCACTACCATGATAAAGCGGCACTTGCCATTGCTGGTGGACTCCCATAGTTCGCCGATGTTCTTCGCCTCCAAAGTCCTCGCGAGGTCAGTATAAATCGCCCCCTTGTACTCGACAACAAACAAGGTGCCATCATTCAGCAAGGCAACAAAGTCAGGATGAAATTTCCCGGTTGCACGGGGTAGCCAGAAAGTATCATTTCCGTATGAAAGATTTCGTACCCACCATTTCACCTGCGGTAACGACTCCAGCAGCTGGGCGCACTGGCATTCCTCATCGGAATCAAAAGCACCGACATTTGGATAAAAGTGTTTCTCCGGCCTCCAACGCCCTTTGTAATACGATGCCGGACAATAGCTGTCCTTACCGAAGGCAAAGGTATAGGCGAAACTGGTCTCCACTTGTGCGTTGCCAGTAAACAGCAATGCCTGATAACCGCGTTGAAGTGCCTTTAACAGGCATTCATCCAGCTTTTTCCTGAATGCCATAATCAGCGGATACTTTGCCCGCACCAGTTGAGACAGTTCAAACTTCCGTTGTTGTATCATTTGGCGAATAGTTCGCCGGATAAACTCCAGCAGCATTTCCTGCCTGATGTCCTTGTCCCGCAGTTCCTTATCCAGTTGTCGTGAAAAGGAAAGTTCCGTCAAGTCGGAATGCACATGCTGAAGATCAAGCTGCCGGGCCGCATCAATCAGACTGTATTTTAAACGTTCGCCGTACAGGTCAACCTCAAAGGTTGCGGCTGTCTCGGTTATGGCAAATTCCGGCAACTCTGCCGGATAGTCCAACAGGTTCCAGCCTCCGGCATGAAGGAAAGATTCAGGGTCAACCAGCTCACGCGCGCCATCGTACCAGACAGACAGGCGCGGCAACAGGAATTGCTCACCCTTTTCAGACGGTGACAGCTTCCTCTGTTTGAATGCCCGGTGAGTACGCACAACCTTACTTACCTCATCCCGAGCCTTTTTGCTGACCGAGTTCAACAGCCTCTGCTCTATCTCGTCGTTTATCTCGCCATGTACCGTCACATTCCAAGTGCCGTCATTATTTGAAGAGACAATTACATTTTCATCACGCTCCTGATCATCACCCGGCCAGACCGGCATTTCGTCAAGCGTTATGACGAGCGGCTGTACTGGCGGCAAACCTGCAAACAACGGCAGCTCATCGTCGGACGATTTTGGTGATTCCCGCTGAATGGCGGTCAGAGCTTCGTTTTCGTCAAAGCCCATCTTCTCGATCATCCGGTCAATCAGCAATGCCGCTGCCTGGGCAAATGAGGCGCGGACATGTGCATACGCCTTGTTCAGCTCTTCCTGCTGTTTACGTTTGGCGTTTGGCATTCGCAACACCCGCCCCAGAAACTGTTCCACCGATGTCATGGAACGGACATTGGCAACCGAACAGAATACGTATGCAAAGGAACAGTCCCACCCCTCTTTCAGCGCCTCAACGGTTATGACCACATCTATTTTACAACCGGGGTCAAACAGGTTGATCTTGTCCAGTTCCTTCTGGCTTGCGGTGACTACCGCTATCCGTTCCGGCTCAATCTTTTCATGGTCAATCAGATGTTGCTGTACTACCTCAACGGTAACTTCACGGTTTTTATCCTCAGCTTGTAGCAACATCAGCGGGCGCAGATATTCCGGTTCTTTCAGGGCTAATTCCTGTAACTTTCCCAAGGTCAGCAGTGCATCATGCACCGCCTCCTGCCAGCTCTTTGTATGCTCGGTCAGAACAATCGGCAGCTTGATCATCTGCTCTTTTTTCAAGGTAGCGGTGGATACCGAACAGAGCGTGTTGTTGCTCACCGGCGTAGCGGTAAATTCCACAATACAGGCGGGATTGATCCGCTTCCAAGTCATGATCGTAGTGGGACTGACGGCGTTGTGGGCTTCGTCCACGATCAACAGCGGCTGATGCAGGTGCAGCAGATTGGCAAAGGAAAACTTGACCTTACCAGAATCGTACCCTTCTTTAATTGTGTCAAGACCGGGCAGGTTGTGGGGTAGACGGGCAAAATGAGTTTCAAACGCTTCGTTGTGGTCATAGATGCGGCGCATATCAATTTTTTCGTCATCCACTCGCAAGGCAGCAAATGTGTTGACAATGATACAGGCTTTTTCAGTCAGGTCTTGCGGGCGGATATGCTCAAACTCGCTGATGTCAAAAACCGCCACCTTGCCGGGATAACCGGTTTCCTCGTTTTCCAGCGCTTCACGGTAGGGATGCCGTGGATTTTTCAGTGCCTCAAGGGTTTGTGTGCGGATGATGTTGGTTGGCGCCATCCAGAGCACGGTCGGATAATCCTTTTCCATGTAAGAGCGGGCAACCCGCTTGATTGTGTGAGCTGCCAGGATGGTCTTGCCGCCGCCGGTTGGCAGGCGCAGGCAGACATGGGGTACCCCTTCCAGACCTTCATGGGATTTGTAGCGTTGTTTGCTTCCTTCCGGCAGACATGTGTAAAACGCCTGCTCTGCGCCATGCAGCCGGGCTGCGTGCAGGTACGTTTCCAGGGTGTCGAGGGTTTCTTTCTGGTAATCCTTCAGATTGAGCATGGCTCACCGTGCCTTAATGTCGTAGGGGGTCTGCTTGAAAGTAATTCCTTCCAGTTTCAGACGTTCCGCCGAAAAACGCGACGTTTCGCCATAGATCACTTTCGGACCGTCATGAGGGGAAAGCAGGGCCAACACCTTTGAAGTCAGCACATTGCCGCCATCCGGGCGTTTGTCACCAAGAATACCGTTGAACAGCAGATAATAGGCAATGCCATTATGAATACCGAGCAATGGCGAATCTGCTTTTCTGGTCAAAGGTGATTTTGTCTCGCTGAACCAGACATGGGCCGCCAGCGTGGCAAAGCGGATACTTTTGTTGATCCTGCCTTCTTCATCAAAGATAGCTTCGCCCAGACGATAGAACCGGAAGCCGCCGCCACCCTGCCAGTCGGCCGCTGCCGAGATGCCTCCCTGCTCACCGTTAATCACTTTTTGCAGGCGCGGCACGCAATGGGTTACGGCGTGCTCCCCCAGCTCGATCCCAATATAGCGCCGCCCCATCTTGTGGGCAACGGCACCCGTGGTGCCGGAGCCGAGGAAGGAATCAAGGACAAGGTCACTGGGGTTTGTGGCAAGTTGTAATATCCGTTGAATCAGTTTTTCAGGTTTCGGAGTATCAAAGATAGTTTGTTAGTTAAGCTCTTTGATTTCTTTTTTCGCATCTTGATTATGTCCAACTTCCTCATACGTCCATACTGTCATTGAAGTTGAGCCATCTTTTACTTCAGTCAAAAACTTTTTGAGAGAAGGTACATTATTTCCAGATTCTCCAAACCAAATTCTGTTTTCTGTGACCAACTCCTTAAAACGAGGTTCAGAAGAAGACCAACATCTACTTTTAGGTGGGGTTACAATTCTACCTGTTGGAGTTGTAATCGAATAATCAGAAGCGGCAGAATATGATTTTACTGAAAAATCACCAGGTTTCCATACTCCACGGGGGTCGTCGTCTGGATTTTTATACCGTGCATTCATCTCCTCCGAACGAGGTAAAAGATTAGGACGCCATATTTGTTTGTTTTTGGCGAAGAGCAATATGTGATCGTGATTATCACTCAACCATTTTGCGTCGTTTTGAGGTGAATACTTTTTTTGCCAGATAATATTGCTAACAAAGTTCCGCCGCCCAAAGACCTCATCCATTACCACTTTCAGATAATGCCCCTCATTGTCATCAATTGAAACCCAGATGCTCCCTTCCTCGGCCAGCAGCTCCCGCAGCAGTTCCAGGCGCGGGTAGATCATGGCCAGCCACTGACTGTGCTCCAGGTTGTCATTATAATGCTCGAAGGCGGAACGGGTGTTGTAGGGGGGATCAATATAGATGCACTTCACCTGCCCGGCAAAGTATGGGAGCAGAGCTTTGAGGGCGTCGAGGTTGTCGCCCTGGATCAGCATGTTTTCTGTCTCAGTCTTCGGCCCCACTGAAAGCTCTGTAACTTCCTCAAGCAGCCGGTAAGGGGCATTACTTGAGGTTTTCAGGTCATGTTCGCGGGTAAGCCAGGTAAGGGTGGGCACGAATTCCTCGAAGTTGCCAGCAAGTCAATCTGAACGTCTCAAGGGCGAACAATATACTATTACTTTATATTTAGTAAAGTTTTACTTGGTTTCGGTGGGCTCTGGTTATCGGTACTCTGCGGTAAACCGGAGCGAGTCATGACAACAGCGATATTGAGCAGTAAGGAAATAGGGTGGAAATTACGGAAACTGCGACTCCAGGCGGGGTGGGTGCAGGAACGTCTGGCGGAAAAGATCGGGGTGAGTGTCCAGCAGATACAGAACTATGAGAGCGGGGCGAACAAAATGAACACCGACCGCCTGCAGCAGGCGGCACAAGCGCTTGATGTGCCAATTCAGCTGTTTTTTACCGATACTGATGAGACCCTACCTCTGGCAGTTTCCGAAAAACTCCTGCTCGATTCCTACCGGGCAATCCTCAATAAGGACGTTCAGGAATCCATTCTCAAGATAACCATCAACGCCACCAAACAGACCGAAAAATAGACTCTGAGATTCTCGAAACAAAACCGCCCCGCCGGAATGATCCCGACGTGGCGGTTTTTGTTTTAAGTGAACCAGATTCCGGTTGCATAATATCGCGACGCGATATATCATGGTGCCATGATTCGCACAGTGCTGGATACAGAAACGGACAAGGTCTGGCGTGGCATTGTGTCACGCAAGTTGCCTCGTGATATCCAGGATGTAGCCCGTCGAAAATTGCGGATGTTAAACAACGCCGAACGCGTTGACGAGTTACGGATACCGCCAGCCAATCGTCTTGAAAAATTGTCAGGCAACAGAGAAGGACAATGGAGTATAAGGATTAATGACCAGTGGCGGATCTGTTTTGAATGGTGTGAAGGGAATGCCGAACGGGTCGAAATTTGTGATTATCACTAAGTGAGGATACTATGGAACGGTTACGAAACATACATCCCGGCGAGATATTGCTGGAAGAGTTTTTGAAACCCATGGGGCTGTCCCGTTATGCCCTGTCCAAGTCGATCGGCGTACCTGCCATGCGCATTGGTCAGATATGCTCTGGCAAACGGTCGGTTTCCGCTGATACCGCGTTGCGGTTGGCGCGATTTTTTGGCACCAGTGGCACCTTCTGGATGGGACTTCAGGTGGATTACGATCTTGAGGAGACCCGTTTACGTCTGCATGAACGAATTCAGGCCATAGAACCGATGCGAATGGCTGCATAATCAGAACGTCAACAACGCCCCGCCGGAATAACTCCGACGGGGCATTTTTTTGTTTTAGATGAGCGATGAGCCCGATATTACTCCCGTACCTGCCCATCCCCGTACACAATAAACTTGGTGGTTGTCAGATCCTCCAGCCCCATCGGGCCGAAGGAGTGCAGTTTGGTGGTGGAGATGCCGATCTCGGCCCCGAGGCCGAGCTGGTTGCCGTCGGCAAAACGGGTCGAAGCGTTGACCATCACGCAGGATGAATTGACCTCGCGGATGAAGCGCTGGGCGCGGCTGTAGTCACTTGTGATGATCGATTCCGTGTGCAGCGAGCAGTAGCGGTTGATGTGGTCAATCGCGGCATCGATGTCGTCAACAACCCGGCAGGCCAGAATCAGTTCTAGATATTCGGCATGCCAGTCTTCTTCGGTGGCCGGCGTAGCGGTCGGCACAAAGCGGCAAAAGGCATCATCACCGCGCAGTTCCACACCCAGTGCAGACAACGTGGCGGCTATTCTCGGGATGAAATCGGCGGCAACATCCTTATGAATCAAAAGCGTCTCAAGGGCATTGCAGACGCCGGGGCGCTGGGTCTTGCTGTTGACGATGATCCGTTCGGCCTTGTCGAAATCGGCCGACTGATCGACAAAGATGTGGCAGACCCCCTTGTAATGCTTGATGACCGGGATTCTGGAGTTCTCGACCACAAAGCGGATCAGGCTCTCGCCCCCGCGTGGTATGATCAGATCGATAAACTCCTCCTGTTTGAGCATCTCCAGCACACCTTCCCGCTCGGTGAAGGGGATCAGCGACAGGGCCGCCTCCGGTATTCCCATCTCTTTCATCACCCCCTGCAGAAGTGCGGCAATGGCGCGATTGGAGTTGATCGCCTCGGAACCGCCCCGCAGAATTACTGCATTTCCGGCCTTGAGACAGAGGGCGGCCGCATCGGCAGTAACATTCGGCCGCGCCTCGTAGACGATTCCGATCGTGCCGAGCGGGATGCGCATCTTTCCTACCATAAGGTCATTGGGGCGCTTCCACATTTTGATCACTTCACCAACCGGATCCGGAAGCGCAGCCACTTCGCGCAGAGCGTCCACAATCCCGCTGATCCGCTTTTCGTCCAGCATAAGGCGATCAAGCATGGCGGCAGACAGCCCTTTTTCCCGGCCCGCTTCGAGGTCTTTTCCATTCTCGGTTATCAGATCAGGGGCTGCATTTTCAAGTGAAGCGGCCATTTTTCTCAACATATCGTTTTTGACGGTGGTTGAAAGACGTGCCATGGCCAGCGACGCCTGGTGGGCATCCTCTGCAATTTTTCTGATTTTTTCTGCAATACTCATAGGATATACTCCGCGGGAAATATGGTCAGCCTTGATAAAGTTTACGCAAAAACGGAATTCCCGGCAAGACAAATGAGCCGAAGCGGCTATTCGGGCATGACAAATGTGAATTTAGTGATTATGGTGAGCGATATGAACACGTACGAAGAAAATTGCAGAGCTGAAGGTGACGTCTGGCAGCCGATTCTGCCCGATAGCGGAGCAGCGCTGACCAAACAGCAGGCACGACTCTGGGCGCTTGTGCTGGATTCCCGTTTTATCCCCTGCTGTATAAAGTCAGACGGAGCCGGTTGGCATCTGCTTGTACCGCCGGAGCATTTCGATAGCGCCCGCAGCGAACTACACCTGTTTGAGGGTGAAAACCGGTTCTGGCCCCCGGTCCTTCCTGCCGCCCGTAAAATTATTGAAAACACCCTGCCGACCATTTCGGTCCTTATCCTGCTGGCTACTTTCCACAATCTTACTCTGATCGGTATTTCCATTCCGGGGGAAAATATCATCGACCTGAACGAAATCGGCGCTGCCGATGCTAACGACAATATATTCGGCTGTGTCGCTTACAGTCCAATAACTGATTTGGAAAATGCCGACGGTGCTTATGAATGGATGTATGGCACCTCTCCAACCAGATCCGGACTTGTTGATCAGGATTTATCAAAACAGCTGAAAGCTCTGTATGAAGATTATCAATTGTCATTGAAACTCCAGGGAAAGAACGGCTTTGGATTCCTGACCGCTGAAAACTATGGCA
>Ga0118677_10011505_pt1 | contig 13236 bp, 9 predicted proteins | sample AliMusrvi5mmetaG_FD_86154 | JGI IMG/M metagenome (GOLD analysis project Ga0118677, IMG submission 86154)
ATGTGCGTGCAGATGGTGGCTATGTCGTTGCTCCCCCGTCGGCAGTAAAAAATGATAAATGCGCTGGCAAGTATATTGTTGAAAACCCTGAAGTGCCAATAGCTGATGCGCCGGAATGGTTGATAAAAATTGCTTGTGAAAGAAAATCTGTTGAAAAGAAAACTGTCAAAAATGCGAAGATTCCAGATGGTCTGCGCAATAACCATATATTTAGAACTGCCATAGAATGCAATAAGCATGGCCTCAGTCATGCGGAAGCTGTGCAGAAGGCGTTAATCGAAAATATGAAATGCAACCCACCTCTTGAGGCTGATGAAGTCATAAGGACCGTTTCCAGCGCATATAAATATGATGTTTCAAATATTCCGGCAGAGATAGTGGATATGAATAAAACTCATGCCGTCATAAAGGTCGGCGGCAACTGTTACGTACTGAATGAAATTGACTGCCCTACTATTGGTAGGCCAGACTTTGAGCTGTTGAATGTAAAAGGTTTTAAAGATTTTAACTGTAACAGGTACGTTACTATTGATGGCAAAAAGCAAAGGCTCGGTGATGCATGGTTTAATCATCCGGACCGTAGGCAGTACAATGGCATAGTATTCAATCCGAAACGTACTCCTGAGGGGTATTATAATATCTGGAAAGGATTTGCTACTGAACCTCAAGAAGGTGATTGTAGTTTGTACCTGAAACACATAGATGAAAATATTGCAAATGGTGACAAAGCCGTTTACGACTATATTATAGCCTGGATGGCTCAGACCATTCAGCACCCAGATGTTCTCGTTGGAGTTGCTATCGTCATGCGTGGCGCAATGGGTGTGGGTAAAGGTGTTTTTGTTGAACATTTTGGTAAGCTGTTTGGTCGTCACTACATGCTTTTAAATGATAGTGGTCTGTTGACCGGAAAATTTAACGGGCACATGAAAGATAAATGCTTACTGTTTGCCGATGAGGCGTTCTGGGCTGGCGACAAGGCTGCTGAGGGTAAACTGAAGTCAATGATAACGGAATCAACAATTAACGTTGAGATGAAAGGCAAGGATGCTTATTCCATCAAGAACAACCTACATATGATATTTGCCACCAACAATGATTGGGCGGCACCTTGTGGAGCCAGAGAAAGAAGATTTTTCGTGATAGATGTTGGTGAAAAGCACCTCCAAGATACTGTATATTTCAAAGCCATTGCGAACCAGATGGATAATGGTGGCAGGGAAGCACTGCTGCATTATCTGATGAACTATGACGTTTCTGGTATGGATCTGAGGAAATTTCCACAAACGGCGGCATTACGAGAGTCAAAGTTATTGACTGCTACTCCAGTTCAGAAATTCTGGTATCATCTGCTTGACAGTGGATGTTTGCATCCTACCGTTGATGGCTGGGGGAACGGTACTGTTTTAACCGAGTATATGCACAACAGCTATACCACGTTTGTGCAGAATATGGGTTCCAAGCATAAATCAACTGAAACAGAACTGGGCACTCAGCTTAAAAAGATGTTGCCGAAAGACAGGTTTAAAAAGAGTCGTTTGACGGTAAGTGATCACAGGGGAAAACAAGTTCGAAAAAACTGTTATATATTTCCAACACTTGAGGAATGCAGAGAATCTTTTGAAGTTTTCATGAACTCGAAGTTTGACTGGATTACCGATTAATATATGTAAGGCACCTCTCTCAGAAATGGGAGAGGTGTTTTTGTAAATAGAGTGCCACACCTGGCATACCTCCAAAAGAAGGTGTGCCATGCGTAAACGCCCATGAATAGTGACTTTGGCATACCTGCCATACCTACCATACCTTATATTAATAAGAACAAAAAAACCCTTATATCGTACTTATATATATGTATTAGGGCGAATTTACAAAAAAGGTATGCCAGGTATGCCAGGTGTGGCAATGCACTGATATGACTGTATTATTTCCTGCCATACTTAATGCTTGAGGCGTGCCATCTGCCATACCTCAAAAGTACACTGTCGAAAAGTTGCTCAAAGAGCACAGCATTGGATATCACCACCGCCTTGACCTTGCGCCTACGAAAGAGTTTTTCAATGCTTACAAAGCTGCTGGTAACTGGCAGGACTGCAATTATGAGCGGAGGTTTCTGTCGATACTGGAGCAGAGGGGTATCATCAACACATTTCCAGAAGAGCCTATCGATGGAAGTTGTTTTCTCTGTGCTGAACCTACAGCGGATTATTGCCACCGAAGGCTTGTAGTCGAAAGTCTGCAAAGTAAATGGTCTGGCTTGGAAATCGTTCACCTGTAAGCGAAATTCGTATCAGGACGTTGACTTAAGAAAACATGGTGTAGTGACGGCCCCTTATCCAATGAACGACGAGGGGCCTTTTTTGTGCCTTGTGGATAACAATGGAGCATCACCGTCAAATGTAATCGGTTAGCTGTGGCATTTCATACAGATTTCTGATAAAAAATTGGTATAGTAAGCCTGTTACTATCGGATTGAACGAATATATAAAGCCCTGAGATAGTAGCAAGCAAGGGAAGAAGCCTTTATGGTTTCCAATGTATACCGAGTATCTGAAGGTTACCCATTGGCCTTTTTAGTCGGCAGATTGCTATTTCTTGCGCAGGTGAATGAGTATCTGTCTAGCCACGATAGGAAATCACCTGAAGGTTCTTTATCAGGAGCGTCTACTTATTAGCCCTTCTCGTCTTTCACGTTTTTGACGTAGGCAATAACTGCCATGCTACCGATTAATGTAGTAAGTACAACCAATATTATAATCCACATTATAAATTCTAATGGGTTTGAATCAAACGTTATAATCCTTACATAAACGCCTCTGCCAGTGTTGAACCAGCCTCTTACGACGGTCCTGAAAGCCAAACCAAGCATCACCATAGCCAGTAAAGCAGAAATGAATGGTGGCGGTAGGAGTTCTTTGTATGGTTTCAATAATGGATGCATACTCTCTTTTCGACTAACACCATGAGCGGTCACGTAATGGTTTCTAGGTCAGGTATAGTGACCTGATTGAGATTTGCCCTTGTTGCCATATTGAATATCTGCCCTAACGTCAGTTCATCAGTGATACCGTGAGTTATATCGTCAATTTACTTTTGCCCAACCAATCAGTTTTCTTTTCGAGAGGTTATACCCTCCAGGGATACGTCAAAGTTAATCAGAGACAGATTCCTCTTTGACAAGCATTTGCAACATGTTCTGCTTTCTACCGTTGAGAATAGTTCCGTTGCCATTTTTGGGCCAGATTCGACCACTGCTGCCTATTTCGTGGCAACACACAGTAACGCGATTTTGTTCAGTTGTGCTATAGACCGACCAAGGCAAGCGTAAGATTTTGCTGAGCCGCAAAGTGGCGTAGTGCTTTGGCAATGTTGCTGAATGAATTGAGCCGCAAAATACTAATAGCGAGATTTTTCAAGGTTGCCATAACCTGCGGCGCTGTTTTGGTGCGAATTTGAGAGCGATCTTCGTCGAAGGTAGTGTCTCTCACATAATGCAGCGAATTTTCAATAGACCAATGTCCTCTATTGAGGTCCAGAAGCCGCTCTGGTGATGCCTGTTTCGGAGTGAGACTTGTGATGCCAAAGACCACTTCGTGGCGTTGCTTACCTGATTTGAGTATTTCAGTAATTCGCTCAATACGCATAACCTGTTGGTGGCATGGGAATTCCAAGTAGTCTATCAGTTCTGTGCTGGTCCATATTCTTCTGATTTCCAGACGGCCATGGCCTTTATCAAGGGTTTCATGCTCTGGGGGGAAAAGACTCCATCTTTAGAGTCTCAATATCCTGTTTCAGGGTGGCCTGATTATCTTTGACCGTAAACAGGTAATCAGCATGTTTTTCTTCCACGATAAAACGGGCAGTATCCTTCTGGGTATGCATGGCATCAGCGGTTATAACAGAACCGGTAATGTCAATGTTTTCAAGTAGGGGTCTTACAGCGGTAATTTCGTTGCTTTTGGCGGCAACTGCCTGTTGAGCGATCACGATACCCTCTTTATGGAGGAAGGCGCTTACCAGATGTGTTTGTTTCCCTTCTGAAGACCCGGAACCTCGCGACGTCTTGCCATCAAGAGCGATGGCATTGCCAGCAACTGGCGCCTGGGTAGCCAACCACTGGCTAACCGCTGTATCGAGTTCAACGGCATCGACCGTTTGCAAAGTTCTGCGCAACGTTGGTTCGCTTGGCGCAACAAAGAGGCCTGAGTTTTTATCAAAGCGGCACCCCATGCGCTTACGCATATCCTGGTCAGATCTTTTTGCCCATTCACCAATGGCGGTGTATGACTTTGCACCGCTCAAGACGGCGCATACCGCAACGGTGAGCACAGAAAGCATGCGGTGCCTGATCCCTCGTTTCATACGTGGATCCGAAATAGCACGTAAGTAGTCAATAAGACCGCCAGTTGTCTCAATAGCGACTGCATCAAGGTTCATAGCATCCTCCGAAGACAGCAGTTCCGGATGTGGCATGGGATCGGCAAGCAGGTGAAGAGCATTGTGTGAAAGCGGGCGCACGAAGATTGTTTTAAGGTTTCCGTGCTGGTAGTATTTTTTGCCGTTTCTATTGAAACCGCGAGTTTTGCCAAGCGGAAGCCAACCGGCAGCCTTGTAGCAGGTGCCTAAAAATCGGCTGTCATCAACAAAGGTTTCCACCAATAAGATTGGATGACCGTACACCGCCTTCCAATCTGCGGAAAGTCGTTTCGTTGTCAGCGACAATACTTTTGATGCAAGGTTTTTGATTCTTACTTCAGGCAGAATAAGAAAACGGACATTATTTGTAAGCAGTTTCAAGCGTTGCCATTGTATTGCCGGTTTCCATCCGATAAAACCATCACGATGACGGCTCTTCAAGGCAGCAGCGCCAAAACCAACAAGCGCGACCCATGTACCGTCGAGGATAGCCACATATCGCATGGCTTCCCCTACAATGGCCCGCAATCCGAGATAATGATGGTTCTGAACAAGCTTATCCCATTGTTTTTGTTCACTGGCTAAAATGGGACGGACTTCGAGATTACCAATCGGTTGGTATTCAAATAGAACAGGAGAGGATATCGATACTGATCCTGGATAAGATGGCATGAATTGATATTACATGCAGAAAAAGGAAAAGACCAGTGATTTTTATTTCATCTGGAATAGCGTGTAGTTGAAAATGACTTTGACGTGACCCTGTTATACCCTCTAATAATTCTTGACATTATTACCAATGGGCATATTTTCAGTTACAAAATAAAACATTGTCACTTTGTGTAAAAGGCAAACTTGGGGTAACCTAGGGACGCAAAGCCGCGAGTCCATTTAGATGGATAGTCGGGTTACCCAAAATAGATGGCTATATTACCCTTCTATAGTTGCCTCTATATGGAAGGGTTTTTTTGTGCTTTGAGCAGGTCATGCTGCCGGTATTAAAAAAGTTTATTAATGGAGGTTCTCCATGGGAACTGAAATATTGGATCGAGAGTTTCTGAAAACTTTGACCATCCTGTACGTAGAAGATGATGAAGAAATATTTGTACAGACGACGCAATTCTTATCACGTTACTGTGCCAACATGCTTACAGCACGAAATGGTAAAGAGGGACTAGACGCCTATACAACGAACACGCCGGATATAATAATTACAGATATACAGATGCCAGTCATGGATGGCCTTACAATGGTAGAGGAGATCCGTAAGTGTGATAGTAATGTGCCAATTGTAATGATAACGGCGTTTGAGCGTCCTGATTATCTGCTACGCGCTATCGAGGCAAATATAGATAAATGCGTATCTAAGCCAACGCTAATCAGCAAGCTTATCGACTCTTTAACTTTTTGCGCTCATCGCCTACGTACCGAGCGAGAGCGGCAGCAGTTATTGGATGAAAAGAAGATACTTCTCGACAATGTTGGTGTCGGTATTTCGTTCGCAATCGATCGTAAGCGAAAATGGGTGAACTCGAAATTCTGCGAAATGTTTGGTTACTGTGCCGAAGAAATGGCAGATATCAGTACCAGTTTGATTTATCCTTCACAGCGGGACTATGATCAACTAGGCGACGAGGCATATGCGGTTCTTGCAACTGGCGAGACAGCAGTCAAATATCAGCAGGTTAAACGTAAAGACGGCACTCTCTTCACGGCGAAGATCTCCGGTACAGCTATTGATAAAAACCGTCCACACGACGGGAGTCTCTGGATATTTACTGACGTAACTATTCAGAAAACTTTGGAAGATAAATTACAAAAGAGTCATGATCTATTGCATTCGCTCTCCATCGAGGTTCCCGGCATGATTTTTCAATACCAGTTATTCCCGGATGGAAGATCCTGTTTCCCTTATGTGAGTGATGCTATCAAGGAATTATTTGACGTAACTCCAGAGCAGGTACGAGATGATGACTCTATCATTTATTCCGTAATACACCCGGAGGATTCTGAAGCAGTGGCATCGTCCGTCAGAGATTCCGCACGGACCCTTGAGCAGTGGGAATATGAATTCCGCGTGATTCTGCCGGAGCAGGGCGTTCAGTGGCGATATGGATATGCCAGACCAGCGAAAATGCCGGATGGCAGTGTACTATGGCATGGTTTTGTCAACAACATCACGGAACGTCGTAAGCAGGAAGAAGAGTTGGCGCAGACCCACCAAGAGATGAAGAAATCAAAGGAGACATTTAAATCAATTGTGGAAAATATGTCCGATCGGGTTTGGGAGGTTGATAGGCAAGGACGGTATACGTACTCATCTTCACGCGTAGAGAATCATCTTGGCTACACTCCAGCCGAAATTATCGGCAAAACCCCCTTTGACTTTATGACAGCCGAAGATGCCGAAAAAAATGCACGCCTATTCGGCAAGATACTGCAAAAAAAATCTCGTTTAATCAACATCGAAAACTGGAATTTTCATAAAAATGGCACCCTAGTGTTACTTTCAACGAATGGTGTGCCTATCTTAGATGCTGTCGGAGAGCTGACCGGCTACCGCGGGTGTGATAATAATATTACCAAACTAAGACTGTACGAAGATGAGTTACTCAAGTTATCCCGTGCAGTTGCCCAAAGTCCCACCTCAATCATGATGACAAATCTTCAAGATGAGATTGAATTCGTCAACCCGAGATTTTCTGAACAAACCGGCTATGCAGTGGAGGATGTAATCGGGAAGCCTCCAAGCTTTTTACAATCAAGCGAGACCCCCGTTGAAACGTACACTGAATTGACGGCGGCGCTTACCGCAGGCAATATCTGGCGCGGTGAACTGGTTAGCAAACGGAAAGACGGCAGCCTCTACTGGGAACTGGTATCCGTTTCTCCAATCCGCAATTCCCTGGGTGATATTACCCATTACTTGACAGTCAGTGAGGATGTCACTGAAAAAAAGATTCTTACTGAGAATCTCATTGTAGCCAAAGAACAGGCGGATTCCGCCAACCGTGCTAAAAGTGAGTTCCTGGCAATTATGAGTCATGAGATTCGAACTCCGATGAATGGCGTAATTGGCATGTCAAGTATACTTTTGGAAAGCGGTCTGCCACCGAAGCAGCACGAATACGCTGAAATAGTTTGCAGGAGTGGTGAAAACTTATTGGTATTAGTTAATGACATCCTTGATTTTTCCAAAATAGAATCCGGCAAGCTTGAGCTGGAGCAGATTGAATTTAATTTACACATCGTTCTTGACGATATCAACCGGCTATTGGCCTTTCGGGCTGATGAAGCCGGGCTTGAACTGACCTACCGCATTGATCCGGGAGTTCCCATATTTCTAAAAGGAGATCCCGGCAGAGTTCGTCAGGTTGTTACCAATCTGGTCGGCAATGCCCTCAAGTTTACGCAGAAAGGTTCCGTTACCGTTGCCGTGTCACTCGTGGCTGACCAAGATGGTGTTGTTATGGTCAAGTTCTCTATTATTGATACCGGGATTGGAATACCGGAATCACGCATTTCGGCGCTCTTCTCTCCATTTACTCAGGTTGACGCGTCCACCACTCGTAAATATGGAGGAACTGGTCTGGGGCTGGCTATTTGTAAACAATTAGCTGAATTAATGGGAGGAGAAATAGGTGTTACCAGCGAAGAGGAAAAAGGTTCTACATTCTGGTTTACCGCCCGATTTGAGAAACAGAGTGCTGAAGCCATAAACGCAAACAAGACAGGTGTATGTTCACTTCAAGATAGTCAACTCCACGCTGTAAACAAACGAGATGACCTCGTCGCACATATACTTTTGGCTGAGGATAATCTTATCAACCAGAAAGTCGCACTGCATATGCTGAAAACGATCGGACATACCGTTGATGCAGTAGCGGACGGACAGCAAGCTGTGGAGGCACTCTCGAAGGTCTATTACGATCTGGTGCTAATGGACTGCATGATGCCTGTGATGAATGGTTATGAAGCGACGGCAAGTATCCGTGACCTAAACTCAAATGTTTTGAACCACAATATTCCAATCATTGCTATAACCGCCAACGCAATGAAAGAAGATCGTGATAAATGCCTTGAATCCGGAATGGATGATTATGTATCGAAGCCAGTCAAAAAGAATGAACTTTCTGCCGTCCTTGACAAATGGCTTTCGTCGGCACACCCGTCGCGGAGTAAAACTGTTGATGTCGGCAAGAATTATCTGGATCACAAAAGACTTACCGTTCTGGTAACTATTCAGCATAATTTATTTTTTGTTCTTTGAAAAAAGTTCTTGACATGGTTTTTAGGTGTTTTTTTAATAATCCGGAGCACCTTGGAACCCTGCCCGCGTTGCTGCATTGAAGGCGCGGTGCGGCGTCTGCTGTGCCTGTAAAAGGCTTTAGCATTGGCGACCGTGCGTAAAATAAAATATCGGCTTATACGGCCACCTGACGCGAAAATTTTGCTCTCAAAAACCTGTGTTATAGTGTCTCATCACAAACACGGGCGGATATATGACAGTTGAGAGCATCGACATAGAAGCGAGCATAAAGTCAGCAAAAGAACTGATTGCCAAAGAGAAGAATATATCTCCGGCACTCAAGGTAGCTCTTGATGTCCTGCTGCTTCTGGTCACCATATTGGCAAACCGTCTGGGGCTCAACAGCAAGAACAGCAGCAAGCCGCCATCAACTGATCCCAATCGAAAAAAGAAGCTCAAAGAACCAGGTGATCGGAAACCCGGTGGTCAGCACGGTCATATTGGAACCACACTAAAGCAGGTTTCTGACCCTGACCAGATAAAGGAAATCAAACTTGATAGGAGTACGTTGCCATCCGGTAGTTACAGAATTACCGGTTATGAGACTCGTCAAGTTGTCGATATTGACATCAGCACCTTTGTTACCGAATGGCGTGCCGAGGTCATTGAGCACCAAAATGGCAAGCGCTATGTTGCCGATTTTCCCAAGGATGTAACCAGACCGGTTCAATATGGTATCGGAGTTAAGAGTAACGCTGTCTATCTGTCCCAGTATCAACTTATTCCTTACAACCGTGTCGAAGAACAGTTTCAGGATCAGATGGGTATCCCCATCAGCGCTGGCACGATCAATAATTTCAACAAGGATGCTTTTGAACGTCTTGAATCATTTGAGTCATGGCTCAAAGAGCAACTGAAGTCGTCAGCTCTGGTTCATTGCGACGAAACCGGCATAAATATCGGCGGCAAAAGACGGTGGCTGCATAATGTTTCCAATGAGTGGTTCACCTATTTCTATCCTCACGAAACGCGAGGATCTGAGGCGAACAACGAGATGGGGATACTGCCTGTGTATAAAGGCATTATCTGCCACGATCATTGGAAGCCATATTTCAAATATGGCGGATTACATTCACTCTGCAACGCTCATCACATTCGCGAGCTGGAAAGAGCCGTAGAGCAGGATAAGCAAAAGTGGGCAGAGCAGATGATGCTGCTTCTCAAGGAAATCAACAAAGCGACCAACGATGCAGGAGGTTGTCTTGAAAAGGCAACATCAGAGCATTATCGGAAACGTTACCGTGATTTGCTGCTTGAAGCTGAACTTGAATGCCCACCACCCGAAGAACCGGCAGAAAAGAAGAAAGGCAAGACAGCACGATCAACAGCAAGAAACCTTCTGGAACGCCTGAGAGACTTTGAAGAAGAAACACTACGATTCATGGATGATGAAATTGTACCATTCTCAAACAACCAAGCTGAAAACGATTTGAGAATGACCAAAGTTCAACAGAAAATATCCGGATGCTTTCGAGCAATGGAAGGGGCGAAAATCTTCTGCCGAATCCGAAGCTATCTGTCAACCTGCATGAAACAAGGTGTCACTGCGTCCGAGGGCTTGCGCCTGCTCTTTGAGGGGAAATTCCCGGATTTTATAAATGTGAAAGAACAAGGTGCTGAATAGTTACCCGTTCTGTACGTTGAAGATGACGATGAGACACGTTTTCAGTACAGCCAATTCTTGTCGCGTATGGTCGGCACACTGATAACCGCAAAAGATGGCGCTGAAGGTTTGACCGCTTTCCATGAGCACCATCCTGATATTATCATTACCGATATCAAGATGCCAATAATGGATGGGCTTTCAATGATGAAGCACGTACGTTCCTTTAATAAATCGCTTCCGGCAATTGTATTGTCAGCTTTTGAATTAACAGAAGAGCAGAGACAATCAGATGAGCTTGGCGATTTGAGACATGAGATGAAACCTGTTGACGGAACAAGACTTAGAACAGCACTGATGGAGTGTGCAAATGGGTTGGTTGGGTAATGATGGAGAGTTTATTTTTGCATCAGGGTATTCACCAGATCATGTATTACTGAGCGATACTTCAAATATGAATATAAACTTTATTCAGAAACCATATGATTTTTTAAAGTTGAGTGGGCACTTAAAACGGGTGCTTAGCATCGGCCAGGAATAATAATGGCAAAAATTCTGCTTATTGACGATGACGAACATGTGCTGAAGGTCATGACATCTTTTCTGGAAAGAGAACATCACGAGATCGAGACTGCTGTAGACGGTAGACAGGGAATTAAGCTGCTCGAAAACCAACTTTATGATCTCATTATCACAGATATAATCATGCCGGAGGAGGATGGTTTAGGCGTATTGATGTGGTTAATGAACAAGAAAAACTGCACAAAAGTGATTGTAATGTCTGGCGGTTCAGCATTCCTTGATCAGAACTTTCTTCTCAATATGTGTAAGCGCTTGCATGCTGACAAAGTTCTATCAAAACCTGTGGAATTTGAGACATTGAGAGAAGCTATCTGTGAGGTTATGGCGTCATGACCGGAAAGTTTTTCAAACAGTCTGCCTAACCGCTAATCCAATACTAATATTCATGCTTAACATGGAAATTATCCATGTTTTTGATATGATGAAATTGTTTTGTGTTGCGAGGATACGGATGGTGGTTCTTTATAAGCACAAATTAAAGTATATATGCCGACAGTTGGCAGGTAACTGACCCTTTAAAAGGATCGCATAATTCTTGACATTACTACCAAGAGGCATATATTAAATTTGTCAAAAAGTCGTCTCTCTTGGAAAAAGGCAAACTCAAGGTAACTTGAGGACGCAAAACTACGAGTCCAATGTAAAAATGGATAGTCGGGTTACCAAAAAAGAGGGTTATTCATTAGCCCTTCTATCGTTTGCGAGAAGGGCTTTATCTTTTTCAGGGGGAGGCCTTACGTGAAAAGATTCCTGGTGGTTGAAGATGAAGAAATGAGCAGAATAATGCTCACAGATATTCTGAGTATGTACGCTCCAACGGATTCAGCAGTAAATGGTAAAGAGGGGCTACAATTATTTGAGAAGTCTGTGAATTGTGGAGATCCCTATGATCTCGTCTGCGTTGATCTTATGATGCCGTTAATGAATGGGTTGGCATTGATCCGTGGAATCAGAAAAATAGAGGTTGACAATCCGTTATTCGGAAATCAGCAAACAAAGGTATTCGTTGTAACTTCAAATACCTGCCCTTGGGAGAAAGCTGAACTATTACTCGATAATCTTTGCGACGACTATATATCAAAGCCCTATGACAAAGGTAGGATCGCTGGGTCACTACATCACCATTACTCCGAAATCTTGTAATTTTGATCACAACTTTCTAAAAATAAACGTCTATCCTCTGCTTTGTTTAGCTTAAATAATAACGACTTTGTCACGGGGTCATATGGTTGGAGAAATTACAAGCGAAATACTTTTTGAAGCACATGCGGCTGTCTTTGAGCACGCTGTACTTGAAATTGCTTCAGAGATGAATGTCTCTCTGAAAGCGGTAGAGTTAGTTCATAGGCATAAGCTAGGGTTTGATGTATTTCATGTACTCCATTTTAAGACCGAACATGGCAAGTTGCATGGAATTCTCATTACCGAGGACGAAGTTGCCAATCTGCCCACATGGCCACCTCCAAGCTCAATGATCCATAGAATAAAGTCAGCGCTCTCGCCAGTTATACAAGGTTGAATTAATGATGAGAGACAATTATAAATCCCAACCGTATTTACACCTATGATATCGGCCACATATCCATTTAGAAGGGAGTGGTAGGAAGTTGCCGCAGTATACCCGCCTTGAATTAATTCCCCTCGTGACACCGAGACCTTGAGACATTACCAAAAATCAATATCCGAACTCTACAACCCGAATTAAAGGCAACCTGTTTTTTCGTAACTTCCGTACTGCATTTTTATTGATGTCACACGTGTCTCGGATGTCTCAGCTCAACTAACACTGTCATTACATCGGCTTATAGCAACACAACCCATTTTCACTGTGACCCTATCAAATTCCCAGTGTCACAACTCATGCCCTGATTCCATCGGTAACAAACTATTTTCCTATCTTCTCCCAGGCAGCAAACAAATCGACGTTATTACCAAGTATATGCACCACGTGTACATAATCCCAATGACGGAGGTTCCTTCTATAAAAAAAGTCACCAATGCAATAAGAGGCAGCAAGAAAAAAAATTAATAAGACAGTTTAAGTGGTGTTATAAACGTTATCAGTACAGTAAACTTTTCAGGTTAATTTAATATTAAGTATTATTATTGATAGTATTTGTATTGTGATTTACTGGTAAATAACACTAACACCCATTACTCATCCCACAAGTAGGTTAAGTATTTGATAAATAACATTTAATCTTGCAAATATTTTGGAAGTTACCCCATAGCGAGAGATCATTGCATGTTGTACCCAACATCTGTGGCCAACTTGGAATCGCAAATCAAAATACTGAGGCACATAAAGCGTAAGCCGATATTAAGG
>Ga0118677_10010099_pt2 | contig 13235 bp, 5 predicted proteins | sample AliMusrvi5mmetaG_FD_86154 | JGI IMG/M metagenome (GOLD analysis project Ga0118677, IMG submission 86154)
CAGTGAAACTCCCCACCGTCAGCGAGGTCACTCTATCAAGCCCGACGGACACCGGATCTAGCCAGAGAAAGGTTCCGTCCGCTTGTTGCAGCGCGAGCTGGCGCACGCCGCTGAGCTTGTCCACGACGATCAAGTCCACGTTGCCATCGCCATCGGCATCGAGCGTCGAACTCAGTTCGGTTGGAGTTTCGTAGGTGAACGGCGCGGCGAGCAGCCGGCTGCACGCGGCCAGCATCGCACCAACAAGAAAGATGGAATTGTGATGTTTCATGGCGTTGCAGTGATGGTGACCTCGCCGCACGGAATCGTTTGGATCGGTTCGCCGAGGGAATTGAAACGCATCAACCAATAGCGGTAGCACGCAGCGGTGACGACCGGTTGGGTGTCCACGAGATAGAGTTCCAGCGTCCACATGGAATTTTGAAAATTTCTCCCGCGCCAACGGAAGAACGGATCCACCAGTTCGGTCCCGCTGTATAAGTCGTTCCCATACGGCCGCGATGCGATTTTGCTGACGAGCGGAGAGACTTGAATCACATCTCCCGACACCGCCGGGAACGCCGCGTTTGCCACCTGCTGGCGATACAGGACGCATGGCAGCAGTTTCTGCGCTGCGTCGGTGGCATGGCGGAAAAGCTGGGTGTTCGGATCCGTCCGCCCCGCAAACGGACTGATCCGCGGTTCGATGCCAAACACCACGCCGAGATTGCCAGTTCCGATGAATGTTGCAAAACTGAAATGCTCCGCCGAGGCGAAAGCCCCAGTGATCGAGCCCACGCGAATGCCAACCGGCGTCTCATTCGCTATCACCGTACCCGAATTGGAAAACGCCGGATCCGCAGCACCAAAATCAACGGCCGCGATCCCGCTGTTGAACGCGCCCACCGGCGGCAGCGGACGGGCGGGCCAGGCAATGTTAGGCGGTGGTGCCACCGGCGGCTGCCATTGGAAATCGAGGCTGCGGCTCGAGTCTCCCTGTTCGCCCCCAGAGCCCAGCGCGCGCAGCCAGACGGTGTACTTGAGATTGGGGTCCACGCTCATGGTGACGGAAAACTGCGGCCCCGCACCAAGGCTGCCGCCGACCTTTCCTGTTAGAAAACTTTCGTCCACGGGTGCCAGAATCTTCAGGGCCTGCTCGAATTTGCTAGTGACCTTGTGGACGCTCGGCAGCGTCGCCGTTCGCAAGGTGAGGTTCCTGATGGCCGAGATTCCCGAGCCCGAACCGGTTCCGCTCGATGGCTTCGCCGTTTTGAAAAACACTTCGAATCGATCGGCATGATCCGGCGGGCAAATCCACGACAGCGTCACCGTCGGCGCGGCGAGTGTGCCGGCGAAGTCCGCGGGTTTCGGCGTGAGCAGCACCGGCGTCGGTGGCTTGTCGCCGGTGAAGCGCAGCGAACCGAGCCGGCGGATTGCGCTCGGGCGGCCGCTTTCGTCTAGCAATTGCGTGAAATAATGCACGTGCCCGTTCGACACTGGCGGCGCCTGGTCCTCGAAGTTGAGCGTGGCTGCGCCTCCGCGCAATCCCTGCGCGATGAGCGTGAGCGGACCGTCTTCCACTCGGCGATAAACGCGATACTGTTCGGAGAGCGCGGGGAAGGGAAAGCTGAACTGCGGATGAAAAACCCGGCCTGTGTCCGGTGAGAATGTTAGATGCACGTCCGCCGGCCAGTCACCCGCGGGCGGACCGAGCGACGCCCATAACGGATCATTGGCGTGGTCGGCATCCTGCCGCTCGCCTTCGGAAATGGCACCCGCGAGGAAATGATAGAGCATGAACTGATTGCCCGTCGGAGCCACACCCGCCGCGCTGGAATCCGCCCAGGTACTCAGGAATCCGGTCGTCGATTCCGCGCGGCATTGCACGTCGAGCGTGTCCGACAGGGACGCCAGCGGCAGCGTCCACGAATACTCGACGGTTTCCTCATCCTCCGGAAAAACCAAGACAGTCTCCGGCACGACTTCCGCGGCACCGTCCATGACGTGAAGATGGGCCGCGATCACGCCGCGATTCCGCCGCGCGCATTGGGCGGTGAATTGCACAACCGAGGTGTCAAGCGGGTCGCTGGAAATCGTGTCGGCGGCGGGCAGGTCGTTGATGCAGGCGACGCGCAGACAGTCGAGCACGGGCGGGGCAATGTCACTGGCAGCCGGTGCCGGCGGCGCGCTTTGGTTGCGCAGCGCGCCGAAGACCGGCGGACTCAGCGCGGAGGTGAGGTCGCCGCAACCGGGCGGGCTTTGATGCACCGCACGCACGGCGAACCACCAAGTTTTCCCGACGTTGGTGAGGCCACCGCCATCGTCCGCGAAGTGCAGTGTTTGCTGCGCCGCAGCGGCCGGATCTACCACGCTCGCGACGCGGGCAATGGCTGTCGGGTGTGCCGGATCGATCGGATTGGCGGTCAGATCCAACAGTCCTTGCTGTGCCGCGGCGTGCGCCGCCAGGTCGTCACCACGGAATATCTCGTAGGTCGTCGTGACGGTCCCGTCGCCGGCGGCATTCGTCAGCCAAGTCACATCGAGAGACTGACTGGTTGCTAGCGTCCAGAGATTGGCAACCGCGAGGTGCGACGGCACATGCGGCGGGATGCGGCCGCAAACCGTCGCCGGCACCCCTGCGGAAACCATGCCCGGTTTACCCAAGGCATCGGCACCCGCCGCAAAATAGTAGTATTGCGCGCCTTCGGTTAGCGCCACGCCGCCCGCCGCATAGCGCCCGTTGTTGTCTGTTAGATAGAACGTTGTCGAATCGGCAACGAAATCCGCGACATCACTGGCGGCAAAAAGTTTTGGCGGAAAAACCGGACCGCCCACGCGCTTCACGTCGGCGGCATTGGCAAGCGAGAGCGCATCGAGCGCCGCACCGTCCGGCGGCGTGGTGTTAAACCCGTGGCTTTCGGCGAACGCGCGGCTCACCCGCCACACCACATCGCCGTGATGCCGCGTGCCCGCCTGCCGCAATTCCAACGGCGTGGCCCACCGCAATTTGATCGCCAAGTCGCCCGCCGCCGTCGTATCGGGCACCACCGCAAGCGGGCCGGGCGCGGGCAGCAGCGCGGGCTGCCCCGCTTTGAACGAAACCCGCGCGAGCACCGCGCCGTCGGTGCCAGCCGTCGTGCGCTCGCGAACTTCCAATGTCGTGTCGGCACCGACGGCCATCGCGAGCGGACCTGCCCACGCCGTGCCACGCACGAGGCGCACGGCTGGGTGCGCCAGGCCCAACATATCAAGCATCTGGCCGAGCGACGTGTCACCACTCGCGCGATTGAGCACGGCGGCAAGCCGCTGGTTGAGCGGCATCGGGGGCGGATCTATCGGCGTGGCCGTGCCGCTGCTGTCGAAGGAGTTGATGAGCAATCGGTGCAGGCCGATGACCTGGGCTTCCAGCGCGCCGATGTTATCGCCGAGGCTCGCCGCCCGCGCGAGCATGACGTTGACGACGGTCGGATCGGTGGTCGCGCCAACGACCCCCCGGAAGGTGAATGCCGCCGGCGCGTCGGGCGTGCCGGGCTTCACATACACACCGAACGCGTGCCCGTCGAGCAGCCCCGGCCGGTTAGGATCGAAGACAAGATAGGCCCACGGTCGGCCGCCGGCGTCGAGCGTCGTGGTTGCAACCGTCGCGACCAGCGGCGGCACGGGCTCGCCAGCGTGCGCCGCGACGCCACCTAACAGAAGACCGAGCGCGATGACGGCGCATCTCCGAGCCGGCTGTGTTATCGCGGTGCTTTTGGGTGTCGCTTGCATCGGTTAGAAATCGAGTGAGTTGACAAAGAAGAACCCCGGCGGTGGCGCAAAGGGCGGCGGCGTGTACTTGCCGGTGGCAGTGAAATGGAAATCCTGGCTGAAGGGACCCGCCGACGCGGTGAATTTCACGGCGATCACCCCGTTGATGCCGACCGGCGGCGTGAACAATGTCTTGGCGATGTCCGCCACATTGTCGGTTTGCAGGAGCGCGAGCGGATCGAGTCCGCCGAGCGCGACGAGTTCCGCGCTTGCCGTGACCGGACCGAGGCCGACGCTCAGGCCGGAGTCCCAGCGCATGCCCGGGATGACGTGGGTGAGCGAATCATCGCAAAACGCAAAGCGGCCCTGACCGCCGCGCCCTTTGAGCGTGATGACATCGTCCGGAATTCCGAACAGCCGGTTGAGCACCACATCGCCTATCGCGTTGAAATAGAAGCCGGTGATCGGAGTTCCGACGTTCACCGCCGGGAGCGACAACTTCGTTAGAACCTGGTCGAGCAGCGGATCCACCTTTCTGATAACAGAATCCTGGGTTGTGCGCCCGATGAATCCTTTCACCTGGGCATCGAAGATGAGAATGCTGCCCGAGGCCTCCGCATAAAGATAGTTGTCCAGCGCGCCGAACGCGAAATCGAACTCGGCGTGCCGCAGCGCGAGGATGTCGAAATGAATGTCGCTGTCCACGGAGAGCGAACCTGAGACACCCAGCGGCTGGCCGCTGCTGTTCATGGTGTATTGACCCATCGCCTTGGCATCCACGGGCGGGCAGCCGGCGATGCTGGCGTTGCCCTCGGCTTTCACCGTGATCTGCATGCGGCCGTCAGCGCCGGCCCCCGCGACACCCGGCACCGGCTGGTCTCCGCGCAAGTGCTGGAAATCGACCGATCCTGTTAGTGTGACGGGATCCGGCACATGCAGTGAGAGCGCGGCATTGATATGCGCGTTGTCGAGGACATTGCCGATGATGGTTGCGCTGCCCTCGGTTTTCGACAGGCGGAAAGTCTCGTTGAAGGCGCCGATCGCGCGGTTGGCGTTGGCGAGGTTCTCGTTGATATGGCTTGCGACCTCGTTGCCGAGCTGGCTGAAGGCGGAGCGCACGCCGTCGTTGATGACCGCATGGATTTGATCGAAAGCCCCGCGATATTCCTCGTGCAAGGGTTCCACCAGATCGCGCACCGTTGATTGCAGGTTGGTGATGAAGCCCGATTCGTTGAGCACATCGCGTGCGGCCAGCTTGAGTTGCGACTTGAGTTTGGCCGGGTCGATCTCGCCAAAGTATTGTTGCGTTGGATCGTTGGACGGAATGACCTCCTGCATCCGCGCCAGCGTGTCGCTAACGATCTGGCCGTTGGTGGCGTCCAGTGCCCCTTGCAGCAAGCCTTGCAGCGTGACCACGGCGGCCCGCGCCGCACTGACGTCGCTGTGCAGTTGATCGACGGCATTCTTGATTTCCAGCAGCGTCGGCGTCACTTCGCCCACGAACCCGTCAACGGCCGCGTCGAAGGCCTGGCTTTCCTCCGGGGCCACCGAGCCCAGCGATTTGCCGAGGGCCTTGATGGTGTCGAAGATCTGGAAATTATGCGTTGTGGGATTCACGGCGAGCAGCGCGTCGGCGGTGGCGAGGCCGTCGTCCACATCGGCGAGCGAGTCGCCAATGGTCTTGAGCAGCGTGTTGGCATCCTGCGGCGAAGTGCCGACGATATTGCCAAGCGCGCCAGTCAGTTGAGCGTTGAACGTCGCGATCTGATCCTTGACAGTTTGCGCGGAGGCATTGGCGGGCAGGCTGGCGAATATCTGGTCGATGATAGCCCCCACCGCCGTGTCCGCCGCATCGCTGATGAGTTGGTCGCTCTTGCCATCCAGCAGCATGTCGAAGGCCTTGAGCGCCGCGACGAGTTGCGGACCATTCGGAATGAGGTCGATCACCTTGTTAGTCGCCTCGTCCTCATCGATCACCAGCGAGGCGAGGTCCATGCGCGGCAGACCGTTGAATTGAAGTCCGAAGCGAATCGACGCCCCCGACGGCGCGAGCTGGGTGATGACACGCTCGGAATTGAGCACGAGAAAATCGCGCGTCTCCGGTGCCGAGGACGCAAACTGCCGCAGTGCCGAGTCCCAGACGATCGGCATGTCAAAATCCACAAAACCCATCCAACTTTGCCTCGCATGCGGATTGTACAGGTCGCCCGGGTCCGCCGGATTCTCGTAGGCTGCCAGTCCCACGGGCGGAAAACCGCGGTTGGACGGATCGAATTTAGCGTTGCTGAAAAAGTCCCCGCTCGCGTCGCTCCAGCCGCGGCGCACGGTCGTCTGGCTGCCGTTGGCCCGCGCCAGCACATGCACCTTGAGGTCTTCGAAGAAAGGCACCGCCACCGTTCCAGCAAATGAAACAAAGCCGGTGTCCGGCGCGCCGCCCGCAGACGGATCATTGAAATAAACGTCGGATACCGGATGCACCGAAAACGCGGGTCGCGAGGCGTCAAGAAACGAACCGGTGCCGTGCAGCCCGATGAGCTTGGGCGGCTTGAGCCGCGAGGTGACGCCTGGGAAGCCGTCGCTGGCCGCGACCATCCGGCCGCCGGGGAAAAACCCCAGCGCGCCCCGAATCGGATCCTTCACCACACCTTCTAACATAACCTCGGCGCCGATAACCAGCGCAAACAAGTTTGCGTTGGTCGGGTGTTGCTGAAACTCGACGGTGAGCGGATGAAACTTCGCATTCCAATAAGTGAGCGTGTGCTCGAAGTTGTTAGGTTCGGGCAGAACCACCTCGGACGGCTCGCCTTTCGAGGTGAGCTTGAGCTGCGAAAACGGCTGCGCGAGTCCCGCCAGGGTTGGCCGCGGCGCGGGCACCGTGACCACGCCGCCGACGAGCGAGTCATGCATGGTGTTGTCGAGGAACGAAAGCTGGAAATTGGTCAAGGCAAGCGGGAAGCCATGCAGCACGAGAGAGCCGGCCTGCGATGCGAATGCCGAAGTTACGGCCTCATGGATGCCGCTGATGCCGGCAGGCCGCACATAGTATTTGGAGGTGGCACGCAGCGGATACGGGCCGACGCTCGCGTCCCCGATGAGGCTCGTCGCGTTTTGCGCGCCGTCCGCAGCGACGCGCAAATTCAAGCCCGCGTAATCGGCGAGACCCAGCGCATAACTCGCCGCATTACCGGGTCGCTCGCTATAACTCGCGTTACCAGGTTGTTCCCAACCCGAATAGAGCACTTCGCCCGCGCGGTTATCGCTGCTCGTGGTTGCGAGTACTCCGCGCATGATGTGACCCGGCAGATGCGCGCTGGCCGCCGGGAAGTTATCGGTTAGGTTGGCGAAGTGCGTCGCATCGCGGGCACCCCAGCGCAACGGCGCGGGCACGATGAGGCCCTCCGCGTGCAGTCCGCCGTCGGGCGTGAACGACCACGCCGCAGCGCCGGGCGAAAACGTGAACGTGTCGGTGCCGGCGGGCTGGGGACTTGTCGGCGCGCCGGGTGATGTGGTGAACGACGCATCAGTCGCGCCGGGCAGGCTGCTTTGCGTGGTGTCTATCAAACCGCCCTGAATCACGACGATCCCCGCCTGTGTCCAAGCCACATTTGTGCCGAGTGGGAAATGGGCGGTGTAGTTGGAAGGCGGCAGATCGATTTGCGCACTGGCTATCACCGCGCGGCCTTGCGGGTCGGTGCTGATGACCACATCCCACCCGGCATCCGCGGCGGGATTTAGCAAGTAGCCGTCGTTTGACGGGCGATCCGCGGCACTCGGATCGCTGAGCGAGGCGCGCAGGGCTGGGTCGTTGAGCATGCTCATTTCGGCGGCCCGCACATGGAACGTGTTCAAGCGATGAACTGTGAACGTCCCCGCGGCAATGTCCCAGTCGATGCCGCTGGATTGAAACATTTCCGGCAGTTCGTCATGCACCGCATAGAACGCGTCGGCATTCACGCTCGATGGACTCAGGCTCACCAGCCCGGTCACGCTCAGCGCGCCGTTGAGCGCCAGGGTGCCCGCTGGAAATGAACCCAGCAAGCGCCTCGTGTTGCGGCCAATCCCAACCCCGAATCCCGCGGGAAACTGTACCGCCACCGCCGCAGTCAGCCCCCCCGTCGCGTCTAAGACCACATTGTTGCGACTGAACGCGACGCCATTGACGGTGCCGGAGTCGGGCGTGGTTGGAGCTGCTAGAACGACGCTCCCAGCCGTGACTTCCGCCGTTCCATCAAGGTGAAGCAAAACGCCGAGGTTGTCGCCGGTGCCAAACGTATATGTGGGATTCGAGGCAAGCGCGGCACCGCCGGGCGGAATGCCAAGCGTGCTATTTTCACCCACACCAGCCACCGTGCCAAGCGGTTCCGGCGCATTTGCGATGGCACTGATCTGCGTCACCGTGCTGCCGAAAAGCAGCGTGCCGTTGAAATATAGCAGTCGTTGCGACCGGAGCGTGGCGGTGTCGGCGAGAGTTTCCACTGCGTCCGGCCCGGCGTAGGATAGCATGACCGTGATCGAGTAGCTGTCGGTCGAATCCAGTTGCGCCGTGGGTTGGAGCGCGAGTGTTTGATTGATCGCGACGGCGGACGGACCTCCTGCCGCGCTGTGATTGGCCAGAGCGGCCGCTAGGGTCGTGCGGGCGTTGACCAGTGCAATGGGTCCGCTGACGTCACCCGTGATGGATGCATCCAGATAGATGTTGTAATTGTCGCTGGCCACCGCTAGCGCGAGTTGATCGAGGCGGCCGAGCGTGCCGCCGACCTGGACTTGAAACGAATCGCCTCCCGCGATTGTTGCCACCGCGTAGGGCTGCGTCACGCTGTCGCTCGTCAGGAAGCCGACCACGCCGGCCGCGCTGCCCACGTCGACAATTCGGAAGCGATACGAATCGCTGAGCGCCGCGAATCCAACCGCGGTGAAGTTGCCCGGCGTGGTTTGGCGGTAGAGCTGCGCCGAAACTTGATAGACAGTGTTTGCCGCAAGCGAATTGGGCGGAGGGGTCAGCGTCGCGGTCTGGGTGCCGCTTCCGCTGGAATGGCCGAAGAGGCCGAAACCAAACGTGCCCGTGAACACCTCATTGACCGTGGTACCCACGCCATCCACCAGGCGGAAGCCCATCCGGAAAGTCTGACTCACCAGACTTCCGTTGTTGTTCGTGAGGTGAAATCCCGCCTGAACCGGCAGCGCGCTGAGCGATCCGTTCGCCTGCTTGACGATGATGCCAGTGTAGCTCGTTAGAGTGGAATCGTTCGCACCGCCGAGCAGATTTTGCGCGTCCGCCATGCCAACAAAAGCCAGCAGCAGCGCAAGGGCCACGGCCACCCCGATCCGTGCCGAGGTCAATGGTTTCCCCGCCTGGAGCGCCATCGTGCTTGCAGGCAACTCGCTTTTCGAGTGCCTGCTCCTCAGGGAGTCAACGTGCGGATTGAACATCGGATTGAGGGGGGCTTGCGTTTGCTTGCGTGGCTTGCGGGGGGGCCTGGGTGCGAGTGTCGTCTTTGACCTCTGCCTGCTGGCGCGGGAGAGGTTTGTTGAAGCGGTATGCGGGCAGGGTTCTCCAATGGTAACTCAGGCGGAAATCACCGAATTCAGGTATTATCCGACAGGATAGCGTGATTGATTTCCAGCGCAAGAAAAAATCTTCTTTTTCTCGGGGTGCGCGTCCTGGCAATCCCGCTGAAGCCGCCACGGATCGTGTGCGCCGGCGCATTCCCGCAGGCGCGTGGGCCACCACGGGTTGGGGGTGATGGAGTGCCGGCTTCAGCCGGCGTGTAGTTGACGAGCGGGGCAGTGGCGACAGCAGCGTGTACGCGGGACTCGTCCCTCACGCATCTCTGACGAATGCGCCCGGGAGGAGATAGACCTGCGGGCTAAAGCCCGCGCTCCGTGGGCGCGTGGGTCACAACGCGTTGGGGGTGATTTTGAAACAGCAGAGGCGCACTCGCCTTCTTATTACAGCGTTTCAGCGTTTTCCTCCCGGTCACTGGGCGACCCGCCGGGGAATGGGCGGCGGACTTGACGCCATGCCGGAAAGCAGCGGCGGGGCCGGCTGGTCGAGGAAGAGCGAGCCGACGGAGGTGTCGGCCAGGACGCGCTCGGACATTTGCAGCGAGGCGGAGACGGCGCTGACCTGAGCGGAGAGTTCGCTGGTGTCGCGCAGGGTCATGCCGACCTCGCAGAGCTGGTTGATCTGCTGTTCGGTCTTGTCGATTTCCGCGCCCACCAGCTCGCGGTTGTCGCTGGCCTTGTGATGGTTCTCCAGCCGCTCGCGGATCGTCTCGCTGCGCTCGCGGATGGTGGTCGCCAGGCGGCTTTCCACGCCGTCGGCGCTGCGCGACAAGGCGTCCTTGAGCTGGTCCTCGGAGCGTGCCAGTTCAGCCTCGATGGTGCTGCGCTCGGTGGTGGCGAGGAAGCGGTCCAGCCCGGCTTTCTGATGCAACAGTTTGAGGAAGAGCCAAAGCATGTGATCGAGCGATTCGCCGCGGAAGGCCTCGCTGCCGGCCGACGAGTCCTTCGAGTCCATGGTGCGGCGCAGGTCTAACAACTCGGCGCAGCGTTGGCGCAGGGTCTCGAAGCGGTTGCGGTCCTCGGCTGCGAGAAAGCCTAGCATCTGCTGGAGTTGCACGCTGCTGGAAACCTCCGGTTCGCTATTGGCGGCTTTCCGTTGAGCGCGCAACACCGCCTGAAACCGCGGGTTGAGCCCGAGAAACCCCAGATAGGCCAGTTCTAGCCCGCCGACAATGGCCAACAGGCCCAACGGCAGCGGGCTGAGAAGGGCGAGCGCCGCGCCGGCACCCACGCCTAACAAGTTCCAGTGCCACTTGGCGGCAAGCTTCACACTGTCGAGGATGCCGGATGGGTCGCTCATGCGGGAGAGGAGTCTGTGGGGCTGCTGCGTCCGGCTTGATCAAGCAGGTGACGCACTTCGCGCACCGAATCCTGGAACGCGGGGACGGCCTGCATTTCGACGCTCTTGCGGTCGGGCGGCGTGATGGCCATCTGCTTGAAAATGGTGCCGGGCGAAGGGCTGAAGATATACAAGCGATCTGCCAGAAAGACGGCCTCGCCCACATCATGGGTGACGAAGAAAACGGTGGCCTCGAGTTCCTTCCACAACGAGACTAACAAATCCTGCATGTTCTGGCGGGTGCCGGGGTCGAGCGCGCCAAACGGCTCATCCATCAGGATGATACGCGGGCCGAGGATCAGGGTGCGGGCGATGGCCACGCGTTGGTTCATGCCGCCACTGAGTTGATAGGGGAACTTGTCGGCGTCGTTTTTCGCGTCGAGGCCGACCTTGCCGAGCCACTCCCAGGCATGTTCGAGTCGTTCCTTTTCGGGCACCTGGGCGCATTCGAGACCGAACGCGACGTTTTCCAACACGCTTCGGTTCGGGAAATTCGCATAGTCCTGGAACACGAAGCCGCGATCCGGACCCGGGCCTTCGACCGGCAGGCCGCCCACCAGCACCGTGCCCGAGGTGGCAGGAAAGTGCGGGGCAAGGCCGGCGATGAGCCGCAGCACCGTGCTCTTGCCGCAGCCGCTGGGGCCGAGCATGCCGATGAACTCGCCAACGTCGGGCTTGTCCTCCACATGGAACGTCACATCGTGGATGGCGGTGAATTCCTGGCGCGTGCCGGGGAGATACGTCTTGCTAACCTGATCGAACTCAACGATGCGCCGGAGTGTCCCGTTGGCTGGGACGGAAGCGATTTCGCACGGCGCGGCGCCTGCTGGGATTTCAATCCTGGCCATAATTCAGATAGGGAAAGGCTTGGCGTTGGATCATGAGAATGAAGCGGTCGATGCCCCAGGCTAGCAGGGCGATGATGACCAGACACAGATAGACGTGTTCGCGCGGGCCCTGGCGTTGGCTGGTGATGATGAGCGCGCCAAGGCCGCGCTTGCCATTGACCACTTCCGCCAGCATGATATAGCCGAAGGCCAACCCGAACAAAAGACGCAGGCTGTTGACCACATCGGGCATCGCCATGGGCACCACCACCTTGCGCAACACCTGATGGCTCAGCAACGGAAACCACAGCCCCATGCCAAGCGCGAATCCAAACAACGCCCGCAGCCAGAAACCCGCGCTCGTCACGTCGGCGGCCACTTTAACCTCCTCCTGCAGCAGCGACCAACCCAGGGCGGCCACCATGGCATAGCCTATCGCGATGACGAGGCTCAGGCGCAGGCCCTTGGTCCAATTGCGACGGGCACCCAAGGTATAGGCGGTTTCCAAGAATCGGTCGGGCACGGCGCGCGCCGCCGAGCTTGAATCAAAGTGGATGAAGGCCACGGCAGCCAGAAAGATGAACATCACTTTCTGCACATCGTACAAGCCAAACCAGATCAGCGTCAGTGGAATAAGTGCCGCGATGGGCACATTTCGCCCGAAGATGCTAACCGGCTTGAAGTACGCGCCGACTCGCAGATAGCTGCCCGAAATCAGGCCCAGCGGCACGCCGATGGCCGCGGCGATCAGGAAGCCGCCGAACACCCGCGAAAGGCTGGTGAGCGCACTGATTGATAGACCGCGCTCCCACAACAAGGGAAACGACGCAAACGTGTCCGCCGGGCTGGGCAAGGTGTATGCATCCACCAGCCGATGGTCGCCGTCGCCCACGGTGATGACCCACCAGATGATGAGCACACTCACGATGCACGCGATGCTCAAGAGCATGCCTTCAGGCTGGGACGGCACATCGCGCAAGGTGCCGACGCGCTGCCACCATGCGCTCAGCCAGCCGCGCCGACGGGCCGCAACGGGTGCCTTGGAATCAGGTTCAGCCATGGCGCTACTCCGGGTTTTCCAGGGCGATGACCTTGATTTCCACGCGGCGGTTCTTGGCGTGGTTGTTCGGATCGTCGCGATCGGCGGGGCGATCCCAGCCCACGCCCTCAACCACAAACTGGTTGGGGTTGAAGGCGGGAAACTTCTTGATGAGTTCGGTTTTAACGGAGGCGGCACGGTTGCCGGAAAGTTCCTTGACCATCTCGACGCTGACCTCGCCACGCATGCTCGCATCGGTGTGGCCTTCGATGATGATGTTGGCGGCCCCGTATTGGGCGGCGAGTTTGCCGACCTCCTCGAGCACAAGGTCCACATTGGGGTCGTAGGGTTTTTCGACGTCGTGGCCATCCTCGCGCATGGTGATCGTCTTGCGCAAGTCCGCCGAGTTGGGGAAGAAATGGACCGTGATCACCTTGGTTAGAATCTCGTTGCCCTCGGCCTTGATCGATTGGACGGTCTTGGGCGCGAAGTTGATCTGATAGTCGTTGCGGCTGGACTTGTAGGGCTCCTCGTCGGCCAGTTTCTGCAGGATGGAGAAATCCATGACCTGATCGAAGGGCACCTGTTGTTGGATGCGGTTCATTTTCCGATAGAGGAAATAGGCGCCGTTCCAGGTGCGCTCGAAATTGGCCGGGTTGTTCTGGTTCATGAAGAACTCGCGGTTTTCGGCGTAATTGGTCGAGTGGGCGTCGCCGAGCATGCCGAGGGTGTCCTTCTC